>Ga0209972_10004763_pt1 | contig 10146 bp, 9 predicted proteins | sample NOAtaG_7_FD_187302 | JGI IMG/M metagenome (GOLD analysis project Ga0209972, IMG submission 187302) | Freshwater lake microbial communities from Lake Erie, under a cyanobacterial bloom - NOAA_Erie_Diel1S_2200h metaG (SPAdes) (version 2) | ecosystem: Environmental > Aquatic > Freshwater > Lake ...
GTCCCCCAGCACGAGACGGTCCCGAGCCACGGCACGACCGGCGAAGGACACATCGCGTTCTCCGTGGACGACCTCGGCGCGTGGCGCGCGCATCTGGACAGACTGGGCGTGCCGATCGAACGAGAGGTGGACTGGTCGCTCGGCGGAAAGTCGATCTATGTCCGCGATCCGGCTCGCAACTCCGTGGAGTTCGTCCAAGGGCGGGTCTGGAACCTGTGAGCGACACCCTCGACATCCTCCTCGCGCACGACGCCTGGGCCACGAACGAACTGCTCCGCGTCTACGAAAGTCTCGATGACTCGCAGTGGCACCGGCGCTTCGACATCGGCCCGGGCTCTCTGCACGACACGCTCACGCACATCGTGGGCGCGATGCTGCGATGGGCCGATCGCATCGATGGCCCGCCACGCACGTTGCGTCCGTCGATCGAGGACGGAACGAGGCGAAGTCCCGCGCAGCTGAGGGCGCTTCTCGACGTCGCAGAGGCGGCTCTGGCAGCCAGCGCCGCGAGCGCGCGCGAACGCGGTCTCGAGACCGCACTCGACGTGACGCTTGGCGGCACGCACTATCGGTTCACCCTCGGCGCCATGCTGGCGCACGTGACGACCCACGGCATGCATCACCGCGCGCAGTGCCTGAACATGCTGCGGCGGCTCGAGGTTGCGGGACTGAGCGACAACCTGCCTGAACTCGACGTGCTCGAGTGGCAAGCGCACGGATAGTGCGGCGACCCCCGGGCTCCGTCCTCGGATCGGCCACGCTCACCAGTATCCGGCGCGAGCGAAGCAGCGCCCCGTGACTGGATCGATCCAGAAGCGGCAGCCTCCGCCATCGCCCTCGCGCGGCGAACAGAACCGCTTGAATCGCCCGAGAGTCCTGGAGTCGAACTCATCCGGCGCGAGCGGCAGCACCTCCGACAGCTCACGCTGGAGTCGCTCGCGACGACGTTCATCGGCATCTGGATCGCCCGCGTACAGCGCGTCCCACTCGTCTTCAGGATCGCGTTGCCGCGGCTCGCCGATCGCCGCATACGCCGCGTCAAGATGCGCCTCGAGCGCCAAGGGGTCGATGACGAAGCAGGCTTTGAAGCTTGTGCCCGTCTTGTCGAGCGCGATGTCGCGCGCCGCTGCGGGCAAGTAGAAGCGAACTCGCCGATCCCAGATCCCATCGGCCGTCGCGTGATGCGAACGGCCCATGGCGAGGTAATCGATCGCGACCGACCCGAGCGTGCAACTGGGGATGAAGCCGACGATCGAGAACACGATGACGCGGCCGATCATCTTCACACGGAGGACGCCGAGCATCGGAGCGATCACGACCGCGATGACGCTCACGCCGAACATCGCAGCAGCGGTGAGCGCCAGCATCGTCTCGAACGAGAAGTAGGTCGTCATGTGCATGAATGGAACAGGGCTTCGAGGTGCGCAGACCCCAACGGACGCCACGTGACCGGTACGGCGGCCTCGACCGCGCACGCGTGCACGCGACCGCGCCGCAGACTCACCCCGTCGGCAGCCCCTTTGGCGACATCTTGAGCACCTTCACGAGGAATGCCCACATGTCGGCAGTCTCCTCGATCATCTTCGAGACCGGCTTGCCGGCGCCGTGGCCAGCCGCCGTCTCGATGCGGATGAGGACCGGCGCATCGCCTGCGTGGCACTCCTGCAAGCGTGCTGCGAACTTGAACGAGTGGCCAGGCACCACGCGGTCGTCGGTATCGGCGGTGGTCACCATGGTGGGCGGATACTTCGTGCCTGGGGTCAGCCGGTGGTACGGCGAGTACGCGTAGAGCGCCTTGAATTCCTCGGGGTTGTCGGAGGAACCGTAGTCGTCGGTCCAGTAGCGGCCGGCGGTGAAGCGCTGGAATCGCAGCATGTCCATCACGCCGACGTCGGGCAGCGCCGCACCGAACAACTCCGGGCGCTGCGCCATCACCGCCCCGACGAGCAGCCCGCCGTTCGAGCCACCTTGAATCGCGAGCCGCTCGCTGCTCGTCCACTTCCCGGCGATCAGATGCTCCGCCGCCGCGATGAAGTCGTCGAAGACATTCTGCTTGCGCAGCTTCTTGCCGGCCTCGTGCCACTCGCGGCCGTACTCGCCGCCTCCCCGCAGGTTCGCGACCGCAAGCGTGCCGCCGAGTTCGAGCCACGACGCGAAGATCGGGGAGAACCACGGCGTCATCGAGACATTGAAGCCGCCATAGCCGTAGAGCAGCGTCGGCTGGGATCCATCGCGCGGCGCACCCTTGCGGTGCACGATGAACATCGGAACGCGCGTGCCGTCCTTCGACGTGTAGAAAATCTGCTCGACTTCGTAGGCCGAACCGTCGAAGTCGACCTCCGTCTTGCGGAAGAGCGTCGACTTGCCGCTGGCAAGATCGAGCCGGTAGCTCGTGGGAGGCTGGTTGAACGAGGCGAACGAGTAGAACGTCTCGGTGTCGCGGCGCCGGCCGCTGAATCCGCCGGCCGAACCGATTCCCGGCAACTCGACGTCGCGCACGAGGCTGCCATCGGGGCGCAGCATGCGGACAAGCGGCCGCACGTCCTTGAGGTACTGCGCGAAGATGAAGTCGCCCACCATGCCGGCTCCCTCAAGCACCTCGGCCTGCTGCGGCACGAGTTCGCGGAGCGACGCAAGGCCCTTGCGGACATCGAACGAGACGATGCGGCGCCGCGGCGCCTCGAAGTCGGTGGTTGCGTAGAACGTGGTGCCATCGTTCCCGATGACGGACCATTCGTTCGCGAAGGCGCCCACGACCTCGCGCGGCCTCGACCCCGGATCGGCGAGGTCCTGAATGAACAGGAGGTTCTTCGGATCGGTGCCTTCGTAGACTGCGATGACGAGGTAGCGTCCATCCTCCATCACGCTGGCGCCGAAGCCCCACGTGGGGTGCTCGGGCGTCGAGAAGACGAGCGCGTCTTCGCTCTGGGGAGTGCCGAGGCGGTGATAGCGCACCTCGTTGTTGAGGTTGAGCGACTGGAACTCCTCGCCCGGCTTTGGCTCGGGGAAGCGGCTGTAGAAGAAGCCCTTCTCGTCTTTCGACCATGATGCGCCGCCGAACTTCGTCCAGCGGATCTCGTCGGGCAGGATCGTGCCCGTCACGACATCCATCACGCGCCAGCGCGCCCAGTCGGATCCCGCCTCGCTCTTCGCGAAGGCGAGCAGATTGCCCGAGTCGGAGAACGCCATGCCGGCGAGGGCGACGGTGCCGTCCGTCGACCATTTGTTCGGATCAAGCAGCACGCGCGCCGGCGCGTCGAGCGAGTCCTGGATGTAGACGACAGCCTGGTTCTGGAGGCCATCGTTCTTCGTGAAGACGTAGCGGGAACCCTGCTTCGACGGCGTCGAGTAGCGCGGATAGTCGAAGAGCCTCTCGATGCGCGCGCGGATCGCCGGGCGCTCTGGAATGGAACCGAGGAACGCATCGGTGACCTTGTTCTGCTCGGCCACCCACGCCGCCACTTCCGCGTCTACCCGGACGTCGTTCTCGAGCCAGCGGTACGGATCGGCGACCTTCGTGCCGTGGTAGTCGTCGACCTGATCGACCTTGCGCGTTGTCGGATAGACGAGTGGCGACGGCGCCGCTTGACCGCACGCGGCATCGCGGCGGGCCGCCGTGCACGACGGCAGCACCGGAGCGGCGCAAGCGCAGACAAGGAGCGAGCAGACGGCGATCTTCGAGTGGTGGTGCATTGGTGGTCCTTGCTGGCAGTATCCCAGATTGCCACGGAAGATCGAGTGGCCGACCGCGCGTTCGGGCGGCACGTTTGGCGCAAGTTTCGCCACGGGCAGGACGATCGGCCGCCACTGCGGACCGCGGAGACTTCGGACTCCGTGCCCCCATTCGGGTCGGCCGAGTGCGCCGATCCCTCCCCGGGTCGCCACAGACCTGATCGGACACCGCCCCTCGGGTGGTACCGTGCCACGCATGACGCGTTTCACACGGTTCATGGCGAAATCGTTCCGCGCGGCGCTGGCATGCGCGTTCCTTCCCGCAACCCTGATGTCGGCGAGCCCCGCCTCGGCAAGCCCCGCCGGCGACGCGCCGGAAGCCCCTCCCGCGAAGGGCCCGCCCAACATCCTCGTGATCATGCCCGACGATGTGGGTTGGTGGAACATCGGCGCCTACAGCCACGGCATGATGGCGCCCACGCCGAACATCGACCGCATCGCCCGTGAAGGCAAGCTCTTCACCGACCACTACGGCCAGCCGACCTGCACGCCCGGCCGCGCCGCGTTCATCACCGGGCAGCTGCCGATCCGGACGGGCCTCACGACCATCGGACTTCCGGGTTCGCCCGTCGGTCTCGATGGCCGAGATCCGACGCTTGCCCGGCTGCTCAAGACGGTCGGCTACCGAACGGGCCAGTTCGGCAAAAACCATCTCGGCGACCGCAACGAACACCTTCCCACCGTCCACGGATTCGACGAGTTCTTCGGCAACCTCTACCACCTCAACAGCGAGGAGGAGCCGGAGGATCCGGATTGGCCGAACGACCCCGACTTCACGGCGCGATACGGGCCGCGCGGCGTGCTCGACTGCGTGGCGGCCGATGTCGACGACCCGACCGAGGACCCCCGCTTCGGCCGCGTCGGCAAGCAGAGGATCACCGACACCGGTCCACTCACGATCGAGCGCATGAAGACGATCGACGAGAAGTTCGCGGCGCGCACGATCAAGTTCATGGAGGAATCGCACAAGGCGAACAAGCCGTTCTTCGCGTGGTTCTGCCCGTCGCGCATGCACATCTACACGCATCTCAAGCCCGAGTCGCGCTTCCTGGCGAAGGAGCACACGGGCGGCGACGACATCTATGGCTCGGGCCTGATGGAGCACGACGGGCATGTCGGGCAGCTGCTCGCGGCGCTCGACCGGCTCGGCATCGCGGAAAACACGATCGTGATCTACACCACCGACAACGGCGCGATGTCGGCGTGGTGGCCTGATGGCGGTACGACTCCGTTCCGCGGCGAGAAGGCGACGACCTGGGAAGGCGGCGTGCGCGTGCCGTTCCTCCTGCGATGGCCTGCGAAGGTGCCTGCGGGCTCGGTGAGCAACGACATCCACGAGCACCTCGACTGCTTCACCACGCTCGCGACCGCCGCGGGCATCGAGAACGTCGCGGAGAAGATGCGCGCCGAGCATAAGGTCTGCATCGACGGCGTGAACCAGCTCGCCCACTGGTGCGCCCCCACGGGCGGGACGCCATCGGCGCGACAGCGGTCGTACTTCTACAACGAGTCGGAGCTGACGGCGATTCGCGTCGGCAACTGGAAGTTTCATTTCCAGGTTCGCGACGGCTTCTTCGACTACAACAAGCCATCCGCCGAGGTCTTCAACCTGAAGATGGATCCGTTCGAGCGGCACGGCGGGATCCGGAACAACGACATCGTCATGAAGAAGGCGTTTCTCGGCGGGTTCGTGCGCGATGCGCTTGCGGACCACTTCAAGTCGCTTCAGGAGCTCCCCCCGCGCCAGCCGGGCGGAACGATCACGCCGCGGCCATGAACGACCGACGAGCATGAATAGCCGACGAGCATCCCCGCAGCCTCGACGCCCGCACCTGTGGCCGACAGCGGCCTCGCTGGCGCTCGCGGCCGCCTGCCTTGGTCAGGCCGCGGTGGCGGCCGCCTCGCCTCCCGAGGTGGTCGCGACGCAGGCGCCGGCCGATCCGGCCGCACCGCCCGCCGCCTCGCCCCAAGTCGATCCACTGCGCTTCGAGCATGGCCCTTGGACCGTGAGGTTCGGCCTCTTCGCGGGTTCGCAACTCGTGGGCGAGAACAACGCCTTCTGGGGGTTGTCCGACGTCTTCGCGCCGTCCGCGAACTACAGCCGCAACCGCGTGTGGGACGAGGCGTGGCTGGTGCCTTCGGTCCGGGTGACCTACTCCGGCATCGACTCGATCGATCTCTACGCAGGGCTTGGCCTCGCAGCCACCGGGAATCTCGGTCGTGACGTGTTCGAGCAGGGCAACTCAGGCCGAGTCTCGCTCGAGGGCGCCTATGGGGGCGTGGTGCTGAAGGACGCTGGCTCGGGCTTCACGCTCGACCTTTCCGGCGGCCAGCAGACCTATCGCTACGGCTCCGGCATGTTGATCGACCTTGGCGCGCAGAACGGAAACCAACGCGGGGCCGCGTTGGTGTCGCCACGCAAGGCATGGGAGTACACCGGCATCGCCAGATTCACCGCCGGGCGCATCTCGGCTGATGTCTTCCTGCTCGACTACAACGAGATCGGCGCCAGCGACCCCGACACCACGCTTGCGGGCGGCACGTTCGAGTACCGCTTCGCCGACGCGAGCGCGGACGCGTTCGTCGGCGTCGGCTACATCAATGCGTTCGAGTCGACCATGCCCTACATCCGCGCGCCGCTCACCATCATCGACGATGGACGCCGGGACACGCAGACGATCAACCCCTACCTGCGCGTGAAGCCGCTCTCGGACGCGCTGCCGGGGCTCTACGCGGCGATCGAGGGCGCGTATCAGTGGAACGACCGCATCGACCTCTCCGCGCATGCGTTCAGCGCCGAGATCGGCCACCAGTGGGAAGGCGCCGCGATGCGTCCGAAGCTGAGCTATGCATACCGGATCTTCAGCGGCGACGACCCCGGTACCGCCACGCTCGAGCGCTTCGACCCGCTCTTCTACGACGGGGGCGTGCATGCATTCGCCTCGGGATCGAATGCCGCGCTCACCTTCTACAACACGAACGTCGCGACCCACCGCGTCTCGCTGAACCTCGCGCTGACTCCCGCCGACTACGTGACCCTCTCGTACTGGCACGTCCAGGCCGCGGAGACAAACAGCCCCCTGCAGTTCGGGCAAGGCGGACGGCTGCAGTTCATCGACGGACAGCCCGTGCTCGTCTCCGGAGTTCCGACGGATCATCTGTCGGACGACATCTACCTCGAGTACGTCCGGGCATTGACGCCGAACGCCTATCTCACGCTTGGTGTCGGCGTTTCGTTCCCGGGTTCAGGGCTCGAGGCGGCGGCCGGACGATCGCTTGATCCGTGGGCCGGTGGGCTCGTGAACCTCTCGTTCAACTTCTGAAGTCTGGCACGACGATGCAACGCCCCCACCGCCTGGCTGCACCGTTCTTCCCGATCATGACGCTTGCGCTTCTGTCGCCGGCGACCATCGCCGCGCACGCTGCGGGCTCGTCCGACGGCATGCCGCCATTCGCCCCGGTATCGCTCGCGTGGTCGCCGCCAACCCCAGGAGATGACATCGGCACGACCCAGCCGCATGCTCGCGCGGAGGCGGAGGCGGGCGCAGTCGAGACCGGAACCGACCCGTCGAAGCTGATCCTGCGCTTCGAGATGAACCCGCAGTACCTCGATCTTCCCGGCGAGGGCTCGCTGCTGACGACGAACTTCAAGCTCGATATCCCGCTCACGCGCTCATGTGCGGTGGCGATCGACGCGCCGCTGAGCCATGCAGGCGGATTTCCCGACCCCATCGAAGACCAGTTCGGATTTGCAGACGTGGCGGTCCGAGCTCGCAACGTCTGGACGTCGGAGCGCTCGTCGGTCATCGTCGGCGCCGAGGCAGTCCTTCGCACTGCGGACGACGAGTTGCTCGGAAGCGGCAAGTGGCAGCTCAATCCATCCGTCGCCTTCGTCTACCACTTCAGCAGCGAGTACCTGCTCGCGACCGCATGGAAGCAGCGGCTCTCGATCGCCGGCGACGACGAGCGCCCCGATCTCAACGCGAGCGAGTTCCGGCTGATCGGCATCTACATCAATCCGGAAGGCTGGTGGCTGCAGGCGGACTACCAGCCGAAGGTCAACTGGGAGAACGATGGAGCCGTCTCGCACCTGCTCGAGTTCGAGGCGGGCGCCATGATCACCCGCAGCGTCGGCATCTCCGTGCGGCCGGGCGTCGGCATCGGCGCGAACAAGGAGCGCGACTGGAGCATCGGCATCGGACTCCGCTTCCTGTTCTGACGCGTCATCGCGCCTTCCTGCCCAAGCTACACTTCGCGCTCCATGCAGCTCATTCGTCCCCCGGCTCTTCTCAAGGGCGATCTTGTCGGCGTCTGCACGCCGTCGCTCCCGGCGCACACGATGTTCCGCGCGAAGTACCTCCATGGCATCGAGGAACTGAAGCGGATTGGATTCCGCGTGGTCGAGGGCGATCTCACTGCGCGGGCCACCGCGCAGGGTGCGCGCTCGGGCACGCCGCAGGATCGCGCGGCCGAGATCAACGCGCTCTTCGCGAACCCCCAGGTGCGCGCGATCATCACGACGATCGGCGGTTCGAACTCATCGAGCCTTCTCCCCTACCTCGACTTCGGCCTCATCCGTGCGAACCCGAAGGTCTTCTGCGGCTACAGCGACATCACCTCGCTGCACCTCGCCTTCATGCGGCACGCCGGACTCTCGACCTTCTACGGCCCGGCGGTGATGCCGAGTTTCGGCGAGTGGCCCGCGGTGCTGCCAGAGACGGCGGAGTCGTTCCTCGACGCGACCATGCGGCACCTGTCGGGCGCACGCGAACTCGCGGCGCCCGCGCGCTGGAGCCGTCACATGCGCGACGCGCGCACCGACGCGTGGCGCACCGAGGAGCGCAAGTGGGAGCCGACGGCGGGCTGGCGCACGGTCGTCGGCGGCGCGGCAGAGGGGCCTGCGATCGTCTGCAACCTGAACACGCTGCGGACGAACGCGGGGACGCGGGAGTTTCCCGATGTCGACGGCGCCATTCTCTTCATCGAGGACATGTCGAGTTCGCCGACGGACGCAGAGCGCGCGTTCCGCCATCTCGCCGCGCTCGGCGTGTTCAAGCGGATCGCAGGTCTCGCCTGGGGCCGCGTCGAGTTCTGGTCCGACCAAGGCTGCCCGATCTCGGTCGAGGAACTCCTGCTCGAGGCGATCGAAGGCGAACTCGGCGGCGCGCCAACGTTCCCGATCATGACGGATCTCGACTGCTGCCACACCGTGCCGATGCTCACGATCGCGCAGGGCGTGCGCACGCGCCTCGACACGACGGGCGCGGCGCCGCGCATCACGCTGCTCGAGCCCGCCGTCACGCCGCGCTGAGCGGCACCGCGGCTACGACGCCTTCCCCCAGCCGGGCAGCTTGCTTGCCTCCTGCATCCAGCGCGCGATCTGCGCGCCGTCGCGCAGCTCACCGTCGACGAGATCGCCCTCGACGATGTGGAGGTAGCGCGTTTCCGCGCGCTTCGAACCGATGGGCGGCGGCGGCGTGAGCGAGCTTCCGTCGAAGAACGCGACCTTGATGTACTTCGTGCAGCAGTGGACGCCCGTGAACCAGCCGCCGCCATCGACGCCGTACATCGGCGAGTTCCACTTGACCGCCTTTCGCACGCCCGGAACGGCGCGCGTGATGATCGCGTCGAGCGATCGGCCGGCGGCGCGTTTCCAGCCTGGCATCGCCGCGATGTACGCCTGGACCGGCGCGTTACCGTCGGCCTTCGCGATCTGCGGGTTGCCGCCCGCGAGCAAGCGCGGGCTGGCGGACGCCGCGCTCCTCGGCGCTGGCTTCGCCGCTGGTGATTTCGCGGCCGTCTTCGCGATGCCCCTCTTCGTCGCGTTCGTCGCGTTCGTCGTGTTCTTCGTGATTTTCGTGGTCTTCGTGGTCTTCGTGGTCTTCTTCGTCACGGCAGTTCCTCCGTCAGCGGGCCGCGGGCTCCTGCCAGCGCTCCTTCGGGCATTGCTTCTCCATCCACCGGTCGGCTGGCACGGGGCGGTAGCCGAACTTCTCGTAGAGGCCGTGGGCGTCGCGCGTGGCAAGGCACCAGCGCCGGAGCGTCTGAAGAGACGGGTGTCGCTCGAGTTCCTCGAGCATGCGCCGGGAAAGGCCGTGCCCCCGGTGCGCCTCCAGCACGAAGACATCGCAGAGCCAGGCGAACGTCGCGCGGTCGGTCACCACGCGCGCAAGTCCGACCACGGCGCCGGAGTCATCGTCGATCGCGAGCACGACGATGCTGTTCCGAAGCGCTTCCGCGACCACATCCCGGCGTATGTCGGCCGACCAGTACGAGCCCGCAAGCATTCGGTGGATGGCGTCGAGGTCCTGCCGCGCAGGATCAAGCGTGACGGTGTAGGACATGGCGGCAATGTAGCGAAGGCGGATCCACGGCGATCGCCGCCCCGCGCGCGGGCCGCCTCAACGCACGACC
>Ga0209972_10004765_pt1 | contig 10146 bp, 8 predicted proteins | sample NOAtaG_7_FD_187302 | JGI IMG/M metagenome (GOLD analysis project Ga0209972, IMG submission 187302) | Freshwater lake microbial communities from Lake Erie, under a cyanobacterial bloom - NOAA_Erie_Diel1S_2200h metaG (SPAdes) (version 2) | ecosystem: Environmental > Aquatic > Freshwater > Lake ...
GCCGATGTGGGCGGTGGTCCGCCCGGCGGCCTTTGCCCGCTCGGCCAACGTCTGCTCGGACAATGGCAGCGCCTTCACCCAGTCGGTCGGCGGGCGAAGCTTGGCCTTCGGCGCGTCATGGCCGGCGATCCAGTCGGTGATCCGCAGGCGGGCCGGATGTTTTCCGGTCATGAGCGCCGCACGGGTCGGGGAACACACCGTGCAGGCCGAATAGGCCTGCGTGAAGCGGACACCCTCTCGGGCGAGGCGGTCCAGGTTGGGCGTCCGGTGGAACCGGCTCCCCGCCACGCCGAGGTCCATCGCCCCGAGGTCGTCGGCGACCATCAGGACCACGTTGACCGGAGGCGTCTCGGCACCGAGACAGACCAAGCCTCCAAGGAGCAGCCCGGCGACGAGGGTCAGAAGGCTCAAGCCCTGTCGGAACCGGAAGGGACGGGGGATGGGAGGGTTCATCCCGCCACCCTGAACCGGTCGGCGGCGATCGGGAAGCGCCGAGACGAGGCGCTGCCAACGGGGTGTCCGGGACACCGGGAACCGCCCCGTCAACCGTTGAACCGCCGGCCGATCAGGATCGCATTGTGCCCGCCGAACCCGAACGAGTTGTTCAGGAAGGCGTCGATCCGCATCGGCCGCGGCGTGTGCGGCACATAGTCGAGGTCGCAGGCCGGGTCGGGATTCTCGAGGTTGATGGTCGGCGGCGCGACCTGCGCCTCGAGGGCCTTGCAGCAGATGAGCGACTCGATGCCCCCGGCGGCACCCAGCATGTGTCCGGTGGCACCCTTGGTGGAACTGATCGCCAGCTTCCGGGCATGGTCACCGAAGACCCGCTTGATGGCCTGGGTCTCGCACACGTCGCCGACCGGCGTGCTGGTGGCGTGGCGTTGACGTAGTCGATCTCCTCCGGACGCATCCGGGCGTGCTTCAGGCCCATCTGGATGGCCCGGGCCGCACCCGCGCCCTCGGGGTCGGGCGAGGTCATGTGGTTGGCGTCGCAGGTGTTGCCGTAGCCCATGATCTCGCAGTAGATCCGCGCACCGCGTTTCCGGGCGTGCTCCAACTCCTCGAGGACGAGCACCGCCGCCCCCTCGCCCATCACGAACCCATCACGGTCGCGGTCGAACGGGCGACTGGCGTGCTGCGGGTCGTCGTTGCGGGTGGACATCGCCTTCATGGCTGCGAAGCCGCTCATGCCCAGCGGCACGATGGTGGCCTCGGTGCCGCCGGCGAACATCACCGACGCATCTCCCCGCTTGATGGCCCACCAGGCCTCGCCAATCGCGTGGTTGCTGGTCGCGCAGGCCGAGCAGGTGGCGAAATTGGGACCCCGGAGGTTGTTGTACAGGGCGAACAGGCCCGACGACATGTTCAGGATCAGCATCGGGATCATGAACGGGCTGACGCGGCCCGGTCCCTTGGCCAGCAGGATCTTGTGCTGCTCCTCGGTGGTGTGCAGGCCGCCGATGCCGGAGCCGATGTACACACCGATGTCGTCCCGGTTCTCCGCCTCCAGGTCGAGGCCCGAATCCTTGAGCGCCCCCCAGCCGGCATAGACGCCGAAATGGGTGAAGCGGTCGCTGCGCCGAACCTCCTTGGGAGTCGGGAATGCCGGCACCGGGTCGAATCCATGAACCTCGGCGGCGATCTGGCAGTCGTAGGCCGAGATGTCGAAGGCGCCGACCCGGCCGACTCCGCACTTCCCGGCCAGGATGTTCTTCCAGACGGCGTCGGCGTCCAACCCCAGGGGGGAGGCACAGCCCAGACCCGTCACGACCACGCGGCGTTCAGACCCGACATTCGACATAAGTTGGGGGCAGGATACGCGGCGGGCCGGCGTGCACAAGCGCGCGTCAACCCGGGAGGCGATTCCTGTTTACGGAGTGAAGTGCAATGAAAAAGGGCAGCTCCGGAGGCCGGGCTGCCCTGTTGAAAGGGTTTGAAGGTTACTTCGACTGGCTGTCCTCGACGTGCTTGATGACGTCTCCGACGCTCTGGAGCTTCTCGGCCTCGTCGTCCGGGATCTCCAGGTCGAATTCCTCCTCCAGAGCCATCACCAGCTCGACGGTGTCGAGGGAGTCAGCGCCCAAGTCCTCGATGAACTTGGCTTCGGGAGTCACCTGGTCGGCGGTCACGCCCAGTTGCTCGATGATGATGTCCTTGATCCGCTGCTCGATGGTTTTTTCAGCCATGGTAAGTGTCTCGTTCGGGCGCCTGTCTAGGCGTGGGGCCTCCGACCGTCAAGCGCCGGTTCAGGAATTTTTCGGCGCGACGCCGGCAGGCGGCACCAGCGCGGCCAGACCCGGGCCCGTCATCGCGATCCGGTCGCAGACGACGGCCCGGACGATGCGGGTTTGACGAAGGCACCTCAGCAGATGTTCCAGGCGCCGGGTCGGCGTGTCGGAGAAGACCACCACGCGGAGGTCACCCTGGGGCGCCGCCTCGAAGTCGACGGGATCAAAGCCGGCCAACGGCAGGCGCGGCTCCAACAGGCTCCAGTGGTCGCGGGCATCGACGAGGAAGACCAGGGGGTGTCCCTCCCGGGCATTCCGCGCGACCCGTCGCAGGTCGCCGGGCCGGAGCCGCGGCAGCCAATCGGGAGCATCGCATCCGGTGTCGTCGGTCCCCCCGGCCGGCATCCGGGGAGGCGGCCCCGACGATCCCGGCCAACCCAGGCCCAACTCGGGCTGATCGGGGGCTGTTCCGGTCGGGGTCACATGACCATGCCACCGTCGACCGTGAGCACCTGACCCGTGATGTAGCGGCCGCCGGGCCCGGCCAGGTACAGGGCCGCCTCGGCGATGTCGGAGGCCTGGCCGAGGGCCCCGAGCGGGATCTGCTTCAGGATGGCCTCCTTCTGGGCCTCGTTCAGCGCGGCCGTCATGTCGGTCTCGATGAAGCCGGGAGCGATGGCATTGCAGGTCACCCCTCGGGACCCGAACTCCTTGGCCACCGATTTGGTGAACCCGATGAGGCCCGCCTTGCTGGCGGCGTAGTTCGCCTGGCCGGCATTGCCGATGAGACCGATCACGCTGGCGAGGTTGATGATCCGTCCCGAGCGCTGCTTCAGGAACGTGCGGGTCAATGCCTTGGTGAACAGGAAGGCGCCGCGCAGGTTGGTGTCCAGCACCGTGTCCCAGTCCGACTCGCTCATGCGCATCAGCAGGCCATCCTTGGTGACCCCGGCATTGTTGACCAGGATGTCCACCCGTCCGGCCTGCGCGAGCAGGGTCTCCGCCGCCGTCGCGATGGCCGCCGGGTCGGACACATCGACCGCCAGCGCCCACGCCTTCCGGCCGAGGGCGCGGATCTCGGCCGCGGTCTTCTCGGAATTCTCGACCGTCCGGGACACGACCACCACATCGGCGCCCGCCTCGGCGAACCGCAGGGCGATCGCCCGACCGATACCCCGCCCCGCCCCCGTCACCACCGCGACTTGATGTTCCAATTGAGACATGGGCGGAGGAAACCCCCGACCGCGGTCCCGGGGCAAGGAGCTTCGTCGAGCCCGAGGTTAGGCACTCGGGGAAAAACCCGTCGGCGAAGCGAGAAGCCCGGGTGACAAGGGCCGCGATCGGGGAAAGCCTCCCGGGGTGTCACAGGCACCGGAGCAACTCGGCGGCGTGGTCCTCGCCGGTGGACGCTCGCTGCGGATGGGCCGCGACAAGGCCTGGCTCGAGGTCGGCGGGAAACCGCTGCTCCTGAGGCAGCTTGGGCTGCTCACCGAGGCGGGCATCCGGAACATCGCCATCGCGGCCGGACCGGAGGATCGCGATCCCCTGCCCTGCACCCCTGCGGAGATCCCCCTGCTGCGCGATCTTCACCCCGGCCTGGGCCCGTTGGCCGGCGTGGAACGCGGACTCCGATGGGCCAGGGGCCTGCGTCCGGACCCGGACGACGGTTGGACACTCGTCCTCGCCGTCGATCTGCCCGGGATGTCGGCTGGTTGGCTGCGGCGCCTGATCGCCGCGATCCGCCCCGGGTCGGGATGCGTGGCGTTGCATGGCGACCGACTGGAACCGTTGGCGGCGATTTATCCGAACCGGTCCTGGGCCGTCGCCCGGGCCCATCTCGAGCGCCCGCCTGAAAACCCCAAGGGCTCGGTGCAGGAGTTCTGCCGCCGAGGCCTTGAGGCCGGATGGATGGTCCCCTGGGAAGCGCCCCCGGGAGACCCCCATGCCCTGGTCAATTGGAACACCCCCTCGGATTGGTCCCCGGGAGGAAACGCCCCGGGGGAGCCTTCCAGAGGTCAGCCCTGAAGGTTCTTGGCGCCGTTGACCGTCGAGTTGACGCGCAGGCGCAGGCCGTTGAGCCGGATGAACCCGGTCGCATCGTCCTGGTTGTAGGCCTTGGTGGGGTCGGCCTCCATGGTGGCGATGTGCGGGTTGTACATGCTGAACTGGCTCTTGCGGCCGGCGACATAGAGCCCGCCCTTGTAGAGCTTCACGCGGACGGTGCCGGTGACGTTCTTCTGGCTCTCCTCGACATAGGCCTGCAACGCCAGGCGCTCGGGCGCGTACCAGAAGCCGTTGTACACCAGCTCGGCGTACTTCGGGATCAGGGCGTCGCGCTGGTGCATGACCTCGCGGTCCATGGTGAGGCTCTCCATCTGGCGGTGGGCGTAGTGCAGGATGCTCCCGCCCGGGGTCTCGTACACGCCGCGGCTCTTCATGCCCACGAAGCGGTTCTCGACCATGTCCACGCGACCGACCCCGTGCTTGCCGCCGATCTTGTTGAGGGTGCGCATGACCTGCAGCGGGTTGAGCTTCTTGCCGTTGACCGCCACACAGTCGCCCTTCACGAAGTCCAGGGTCACGTACTCGGGCTTGTCGGGGGCATCCTCGGGCAGCACCGACAGGGTGGTGAAGTAGTCGCGGTTCTTGAGGTCGAACGAATCGTACCAGGGATCCTCCAGGATGCCGGCCTCGTAGGAGATGTGCAGGAGATTCCGGTCCATCGAGTAGGGCTTCTTCGCGCTGGCCTGCACGGGGATGCCCTTGGCGGCGCAGTAGTCGATCATCTCCTGGCGGCCGGGGAAGTCCTTGCGGTAGCGGGCGTCGCGCCACGGGGCGATGATCTGCAGCTCGGGCGCCAGCGCGGCGGCCGTCAGCTCGAAGCGCACCTGGTCGTTGCCCTTGCCGGTGGCGCCGTGGGCGATGGCGTCGGCCTTCTCGGCGCGGGCGATCTCGACCATGCGCTTGGCGATGAGCGGGCGGGCGATGCTGGTGCCCAGGAAGTACTGTCCCTCGTAGATCGCGCCCGCCCGGAGCATCGGGTAGATGAAGTCGCGGGCAAACTCCTCCTGCAGGTCGTCGATGTAGATCTTGGAGGCACCGGTCTTCTTGGCCTTCTTCTCGAGTCCCTTGAGTTCGTCATCCTGGCCGATGTTGGCGCAGAACGCGATCATCTCGGCGTTGCCGTAGGTTTCCTTGATCCAGGAGAGCAGCACCGAGGTGTCGAGGCCGCCGGAGTATGCGAGTACGATTTTCATGTCGAAAAAGACACGGGAGTGAACGCGAGGCCACCGGGAGTGGGAAGACCAAAACCACGGCAAACCGAGCACGCGCCGACAACACCGGCCAATGGGCGGCAGGCGCCATGATGGGCTCAGCCTTCACCGCCACCGCCGCCAAGGTCCCGATCGAACATCGGGATGACGAACCGGTAGACCACGTAACAAACCGCCACCATGACCACCACCTGGTAGGCGTTGAGCTTCCGCTCGGCCAGACGGTCGGGGATCTTGTTGAACCAACGCTTGGCGCGGCGGATCCGGCCGGGACGACGACGTCGGTCGGACGGGACGTTGACCAGCGGCGGAGGCGCTGCCGGCAGGGGCGACGGTTCCTTGTCCATGGCAAGGCCAAAAGCCACCGCCAAGCAGGCCTCGGACGCAAGCCCGGAATTGGAACCGCTGGCGGGGCATTCCCCGCGAGCCGACCCGGTTTTCGTTTCTCCTTTCCCGCCGGTCTTCCCTAGAGTCCTCCCATGCTCGACATGAAGTTGCTGCGCGAACGGACCGACTTCGTCCGGGAGCGGTTGGCCACGCGGAATGCCGGTGACGAGGCGAAGGTCACCGAGGTGCTGGCCCTGGACGAATCCCGCCGTTCGGCCTTGGCGGAGGCCGAACAACTGAAGGCCCGGCGCAACAGCGCCTCGAAGGAGATCGGCGCGCTCATCGGACAGAAGCGGCTGGACGAGGCCGAGGCCAAGAAGGCCGAGGTGCGCGCCCTCGGCGACCGGATCGCCGAACTCGACAAGGCCGCGGCCCAGGCCGAGGCGGCCCGCGACGCCCTGCTGCTGATGATCCCCAACCTGCCCCATGCCAGCGTGGCGCCCGGCAAGGACGCGGCCGACAATCCCGAAATCCGCGTGCACGGCCAGAAGGCCGCCTTCGACTTCAAGCCTCTCAACCACGTGGAATTGTGCGAGAAGCTCCGGCTCATCGACTTCGCCCGGGGGGCCAAGCTGAGCGGATCGGGCTTCCTGCTCTACACGGGCTGGGGAGCGCGCCTCGAGCGGGCGTTGATCAACTTCCTGCTCGACCTGCACCTGCGCGAGCACGGCTACACCGAAGTCGCCCCGCCGTACATCATCGGCGAACACTGCATGGTCGGCGTGGGGCAGTTCCCGAAGTTCCGGGACCAGGCCTACGCCGTTCAGGAGGGCCTCGACGCGTCGACGATGGGCAAACTCTACCTGCTGCCCACGGCCGAGGCCCCGGTGGCCAACATCCACCGGGAGGAGATCCTGCCCGAGAAGCAGTTGCCGGTGCGCTATTGCGCCTACTCGCCCTGTTTCCGGGCCGAGGCGGGGGCGGCCGGCCTCGGCACCCGGGGGATGATCCGGGTGCACCAGTTCGACAAGGTCGAGCTCATCAAGGTCGTCCACCCCGACCAGGGCTATGAGGAACTCGAGAAGATGGTCCAGAACGCCGAGACGGTCCTGCAGCGGCTCGGGCTGCACTACCGGGTGATCAACCTCTGCACCGGCGACATGGGCTTCGCCTCGGCCAAGACCTACGACATCGAGGTCTGGGCGCCCGGTCAGGGCACCTTCCTCGAGGTCTCCAGCTGCTCGAACTGCGAGGATTACCAGTCCCGGCGGATGAACCTCCGGTTCAAGCGGGAGTCGGACGGTCAGAACCTCTTCCCTCACCTGCTCAACGGGTCCGGCACCGCGCTGGCACGCCTCTTCGTCGCCCTGGTGGAAACCCATCAGCAGGCCGACGGCAGCATCCGGGTGCCCGAGGCCCTGCGCCCCCACCTCGGGACCGACATCATTCCGGTGCCCGCCTGAACGCGGACAGCTTGGGGACGGTCCGCGGGCGGACGCTTCGGCTTCTTCTCTGGATTCGACCGCTTGAAACGCCCAACCCCGCACTTGGCAGTCGGGGCCAATCGAATACCTTTCGCCCCTCCGGGATCTCCACCCCGGACTCGAGTCTTGAATACCTCCGGTTCCAACCACGGTCCGGCCGCCTCCCTCAATGGGCGCGCCGGGAGCACCTCGGCGGGTCGCACCCTGCCCGTCCTGACCCAGCCCTCCGACCGGCATCGCGCCACGGTGGAGGAGTTGCTTCGACTGGTGCTCGACGGCAAGTCGCCGCAGGAGGCCCGCGGTCTGGTGGCTGGCGTCGTCGAGCGCCTTCGCGCCGGCGGGCTCGACCTCCCGGACGTCACCTCGACCCCCTACCTCAACACCATCCCGCCGGAGGAGCAGCCCGAATACCCGGGCGATCTCGAGATGGAGCGGCTCATCCGCGCCCATGTGCGCTGGAACGCCATGGCCATGGTGGCCAAGGCCAACAAGACGACCAATGTCGGCGGGCACATCGCCACCTTCGCCTCGCTGGCCACCCTCTACGAGGTCGGGTTCAACCACTTCTTCCGCGGCGGCGCCGACGGCAAGACGGCCGACATGATCTATTTCCAGGGGCATGCGTCCCCGGGCAACTACGCCCGGGCCTACCTCGAGTACCGGCTCAACGACCAGCACCTGAAGAACTTCCGCCAGGAACTGCAGGACCACCCGGGCCTCAGCTCCTACCCGCATCCGTTCCTGATGCCGGACTTCTGGATCTTCCCGACCGTCTCGATGGGTCTCGGACCGATCCACTCCATCTACCAGGCCCGATTCAGCCGCTACCTGCAGGCCCGCAAGCTGGTGCCGCAGGACCACGACCCGATGGTCTGGGCCTTCATCGGCGACGGCGAGTCCGACGAACCGGAAACCCATGGCGCCATCGGGATGGCCGGCCGCGAGCACCTGGACAACCTCGTCTGGGTCATCAACTGCAACCTCCAGCGCCTCGACGGCCCGGTGCGCGGCAACGGCAAGATCATCCAGGACCTCGAGGGCCAGTTCCGCGGGGCCGGCTGGAATGTCATCAAGGTGGTCTGGGGCAGCGACTGGGATGAACTGCTCGCCCGCGACAAGACCGGCCTCCTGGCCCGACGCATGGACGAGGTGGTCGACGGCGAGTACCAGCAGTACGTGGTCGAGAGCGGCGCCTACATCCGCAGGCAGTTCTTCGGCAAGTACCCCGAGCTGCTCGACCTGGTCAGCCACCTGACGGACGCGCAGCTCAAGAAGCTGACCCGGGGCGGCCACGATCCGCGCAAGGTCTACGCCGCCTACCTCAAGGCCACCCAGCGCAACGGACGGCCCACGGTGATCCTGGCCAAGACCGTCAAGGGCTACGGCACGGGCGAGGCCGGCGAGGGCAAGAACCCCACGCACGGGCTCAAGAAGCTGGCCGAGCGGGACATCCGTCATTTCCGGGAGCGCTTCTCGATCCCGCTCGAGGACGAGGTGATCGCCGAGCTGCCCTTCTACCGCCCGCCCCAGGACAGCGCCGAGATCCAGTACCTGCTCGAGCGGCGCAAGGCCCTCAACGGCTTCAACCCGGTGCGCGTGGACCGCGCCCAGAAGCTGGTCACGCCATCCCACACCGACGACAGCCTGCGCAACGTGGTCCAGGCCACGGCACTCTCCTCGGCCTCGACGACCAAGGCCTACGTGCTGCTGCTGGGCTCCCTGCTCCGCGACAAGAACATCGGCAAGTTCATCGTTCCCATCGTGCCCGACGAGGCGCGCACCTTCGGCATGGAGGGCCTGTTCGGCCAGGTGGGCATCTACAGCTCGCGGGGCCAGCTCTACAACCCCGGCACCAAGACCGAGGACAACGCCAACACGCCCTACATCGAGAAGAAGGACGGCCAACTGCTCGAGGAGGGCATCAACGAGGCGGGCTCGATGGCCGACTTCATCGCCGCAGGCACGGCCAACGTGACCTACGGCGTGCCGACCATCCCGTTCTACATCTACTACTCGATGTTCGGGTTCCAGCGGGTGGGCGACCAGGTCTGGCTGGCCGGCGACTCACGCTGCCGCGGCTTCCTGGTCGGGGCGACCTCCGGCCGCACCACCCTCAACGGCGAGGGCCTGCAGCACCAGGACGCCCACAGCCACCTCATCGCCGCCTCGGTGCCCAACCTGTACGCCTACGAGCCGGCCTTCGGCTATGAGCTGGCGGTGATCGTCTGTGACGGCCTCAAGCGCATGTACGCCGAGGGCGAGGACGTCTTCTACTACGTCTCGGTCCACAACGAGGACTACGCCCACCCGCCCATCCCGAAGGATCCGGGCGTGGTCGAGGGCATCCTCAACGGCATGTACAAGTTCAAGCCCGGCAAGGAGGGCCTGCCGCACAAGGTCCAGTTGCTCGGCTCCGGAGCCATCCTGCAGCAGGCCCTGAAGGCGCAGGAGCTGCTCGAGGGCTTCGGGGTGAGCGCCGACGTCTGGAGCGTGACGAGCTTCAAGCGGCTGCGATCCGAGGCCCAGGCGGCCAAGCGCTGGAACATGCTGCACCCCACCGAGACGCCGCGGACCAGCTACCTCGAGCGGACGGTCGCCGGCGAGACGGGCCCCTGGATCGCCGTGAGCGACAACCTCAAGCTCGTGGCCGACCAGATCGCGCCGTGGATCCCCGGCGGGCTGATGACCCTCGGCTGCGACGGGTTTGGGCGCAGCGAAGTCCGGCCCGTGCTGCGGCGGTTCTTCGAAATCGATGGGGAGTGCACGGCGATCGCCTGCCTCCACCAACTGGCCTCGAAGGGCGCGTTGCCGATGAGTGCGGTCGCCGAGGCC
>Ga0209972_10004772_pt1 | contig 10140 bp, 5 predicted proteins | sample NOAtaG_7_FD_187302 | JGI IMG/M metagenome (GOLD analysis project Ga0209972, IMG submission 187302) | Freshwater lake microbial communities from Lake Erie, under a cyanobacterial bloom - NOAA_Erie_Diel1S_2200h metaG (SPAdes) (version 2) | ecosystem: Environmental > Aquatic > Freshwater > Lake ...
CCGCTCATCCCGCCAGTCGACGAACCAAAGCCGCTGCGGCCGACGCTCATCATCGTCATGCTCGCCTTGATCGCCCATGGTGCCGCGATCTGGTGCGGCTGGATCTGGGACGACGACTCGTACGTGACGGCAAACTCTGTCGTTCAATCCCCTAGTGGTTGGTTGACTGTTTGGATTCCCGGAGCGACTCCGCAGTACTACCCATTGGTGTTCCTCGGCTTCTGGGTCGAGCATGCGCTCTTCGGACTGGATCCACTCTGGTTCCATCTCATCAACGTACTCATGCACGCGTCAAGTGCCGCGCTGCTCTTCACGATCCTGCAGCGGCTCGGCGTGAAACATGCGTTCTGGATTGCCGCCATCTTCGCGGTGCATCCCATGGGCGTCGAGAGCGTTGCCTGGGTGACCGAGCGAAAGAACGTGCAGTCGATGCTCTTCGCACTGCTCGCCATCCGTTGCTTCCTGCCGGTCGCGATGGAGGAGCGGGAACGCGGTGCAGCCGCATGGGTGAAGTCATTCGCATTCTTCGTCGCGGCGTTGCTCTCGAAGACAACCGCCGTGTTCGTCGCGCCATGCCTTGTCGTCATCCTGCTGTGGAGACGGAGAAGCCTTGACGCCGGTCTGGTGGTGCGGATTGCTCCGTTCTTCGTCGTGGGCGCCTCGCTCGGCCTCTTCACGGCATCGCTCGAGAAGACGCACGTGGGTGCGGTGGGAAGCGACTTCGCGATCTCTCTGTTGGATCGCCTGCAGCTCTCCGGCATGATCGCGGCCTTCTACCTGAAGTCGTTCGTGATGCCGATCGAACAGATCTTCATCTATCCGCGGTTCACTCCGGACTCGACCGATCTCGTCAGATGGTTGCCGACGTTCGCACTTGCGGGCTTGCTCGGCTGCGCGATCTGGTGGTGGCGGCGATCGCGTGCGCCGCTGCTCGTCATGCTGTGGGGTGGAGCCGCGCTGTTCCCTGCTCTTGGCTTCTTCGACGTGTGGCCATTCCGATTTTCGTACGTCGCCGATCACTTCGCATACGCCGCGATGCCATGTCTCGCGACGGCCCTCGTCGCTTCGATCGCCTCGATTCCAGCCGCAGCGCGCGGCGGGGGGCGGATCGGCATCCCTGTCGGACTCTGCACCATCTTCGTGCTTGTGCTGCTCTCGATCCGTGCGATACCCAAGTACGAGTCGGAGGAGACGCTGTGGCTCGACACGCTCGAGCGCAACCCCGCGGCCTGGATTGCGGCCAACAACCTCTCGACGATCAGTTTGTCGCAAGCGGCGCAGCGGCTCGAGCAGGGGAGGCGCGAGGATGCGCTGATTCTCGCTCGGCAAGCGCTCGACTATGCGACGCGGGCAGGGGAGTTGAAGCCCGACGAGTTCACCAATGCGTTCAACCGAAGCGAGGCGCATCGCCTGCTCGGCGCACGCGAGGCATCGCTCGAGGAGATCGAGCGCGCGGCGAGACTTGCACCGGAACTGTTCGACGTGCAGTGGACGCGCGGCAGGGCGCTCGCCGCGGTCGACAGACTCGATGATGCACGCTCGGCGTTCCGGAGAGCCATCGGGCTGGCGCGCACGACGTCGGAGTCGTTGAGCGCGCATCGCGAGCTGATGCGGGTTGCCATCAGGCAGGGGAGCCTTGACGAGGCGATCCATGCATGCGAGGAGATCGTCGCGCTTGCGCCGGACGATGCCGAGATGATCGCGAACCTTGGTTCGTTGCTCGGCGCCACTGGACGCAAGGAAGAGGGACGTCGCATGCTGCTGCGCGCCGTCGAGTTCGGACGGGTGGGCTTCTCCGGCGATGAAGCGTGGATCGCGGCACGCGTCGGATACATCCGCGCGGCGATCGCAACGACGCCGGGCGGCGAGGAGGCGGCGCGGGCGAAGTCGATTGCCGCCGAGCTCGTGAAGGGCTCCCAAGGCGATCCGTTCGCGCGGTATCTCGAGCTCGCGCTCGCACTTGCGCTTGGAGACGCTTCTGCGCGCGGACGACTTCTCGAGCTCGGCGACAGCGCGCGAGCGAGCGGCAACGCCGCGCTTGCGGAGGAAGTCGGCCGCTTTCTGTCGACGGAGACGCTCGACGATGGGCGTGCGCAGTAAGATGACGGCGTCCAGCATGGCTGGACACGCGCACGGTTCCGAAAGCGGTGTGAATCCGCTACGAAGGCGTCACCGTGAGGCGCACAGCAGGGCTGTGCGATCAAGTCGGGTCGAGTCCCGTGCGCGTCGATTTCCTGCCTCCGCTCCTGAGGCATGGTGCGAACGTGCGCCCGATCGTCTTCGATCCGGCCCATGCGTCTCTCCATGCGCAAGGGGATCCTCCTCGGAGGCGGCTTTTGCACCGTCGCGTCGGAGGCGCGATCGACCGCGGCCGCTCATGCCGCGGGACAGGAGATTCGCATGAGGTCATTTGCATTGTCGGCTCTGGTGTCTTCGCTCGCAGGGTTGCTCGCGGCAACGTCCGCCGCATCGGCGGACTTCGTCGGCAACTACACCGTCGGGACCGGAGCGAGCACCAGCCAGCTCCAGTTCGACTTCACGAACGGAAACACCTACCTCTACACCGTCCGCTACGACGGATCGCTCCGGGGCGACGATCTCTTCGCGATCGTCGCGGCGGCGCAGCCAGGCTTCTTCTCGTACCAAGTCGTCAACTTCAGCTTCGGAGACGCGCTGTTCGCAGTGACGATCGGAGCCGACTCAGACGCTGGATTCGGGACTCCGCCGCTCTATCTCGACTACTGGCACTACTGGACACGGGCATCCGATCAATCTGCGTGGGCAAGCTCGAACGTCGGCTTCGCGGACCGGATCGTGTCGGATGGGAGCTGGGATGGCTGGGTGTTCAACTCCGACGCGGCACCCGCCGCGATCCCAGCACCCGCTGCCGGTGGGCTGATCGTCGGAGCGGCTGCCGTCGCACGGCGGCGACGGCGCTGAGCGGTGCAGGGCGGACGGCGTGGGCACGCGGCCGCCCGCGCGATCGCGGTCACTTCAGCGTCTTCAGATACGCGACCACGTCGCGGATCTCGGCGTCGCTCAGGATCGTTCCCATCGCGGGCATCGCGCTCACGCCGGCATTCTCATATCCCTTGGCGATGCTCTCGCTCGGATTGACAAGCGCATGCAGGAGGAACCTGGCATCGCCGCGCGACGCCACTCCGTCAAGCGACGGCGCCGCGTTGCCGCCGCTGCCACCGACCGCGTGACACTTCATGCAGACCGCGCTCTGGTGGTAGAGAACGATCGACCGCCCCTGTACGGGGTCGCCGCCATCGAGCGCGATCTCCTCGTATCGCCGGATCGAGTCTCCACCGAACGCAGCCTGCCAGCGCGCGACGGCTGCCGCCACCGGACCATCGCTGCGGGACTCGGCGGCCTTGACGATGTCCAGCCGAAGTGCCGGCTCCAGCGATCCAGCCGCAAGCCTCTGCGCGACTGGAGCAAGCGTCGCGTCGGCGGCGGCACCAAGCGACGAGAGGTCGGCGATCGCTCGCTGTCTCTCAAGGATGTCGCCGTGCTCGACGGCATCTGCAAGCGATGCGGTGGCACGGTCATCGCCGATCCGGAGCATGATCGAACGCGCTTCCGCACGGAGCTCTGGCTCCGGCGACGCGAGCGCCGCGGCAAGCGCAGGACTCAAGCGACCCGCAGCGTCGCCAACGAGAGACCGCAGGCTCGAAACCCGCTCCGCCACCGACAGGCTCGCGTCGGAGACCGCCTGCAGCGAATGCTCGGGATCGAGCGAGACGCCGAATTTCGCCGCGACGTCACGCGCCGTCGAGCGAATCGTGGCATCCTTGCTCTCCGAGAGCGGCGCCAACTTCCGCGCCAGCGTCGATTTGAACGCGGCAAGCGCTGCTCCATCGGCTGCACGCGCAGCGCCATCTACGACACGGTAGGCACCTGTCACCCTGTTCCGGGGAGCGGCGGTGATCCATGCGCCGAGAGCGTCAAGCGCCTCGATGCGCATCGGGAGAGGGTTCGCGGCGTTGATCGCGACGTCGCAGAGCAGGGCGGCCGACTCGGCCGTGCCCTCGGCAAGGCAGGCCTCGATCGCACGGCGCAGGTGAGGGAACTCGCTGCGGTCGATGGAGGGAGCGCCGATCGGACTCTCGCTTCGTCCGCTCGGAAGCGTCCATGCGATGGTGCAATGATCCGCGCCTCCACCCTCGGCGTGGAGCGCCTCGATCGCGTAGCGACGACCCTTCACCAGCGTGATTGGCTTCGATCGCTGCGACTGCTGGCCATCGAAGTCGCCGGGATTCGAGTATCCCTCCACGCGCGCAACCTCGACGAGACTGGAAACGTCCTCCGTCGTCCCGACGCGGAGGATGGAGTCGTCGTCGCTGGAGATGGCGAACACGTACTCGCCGGACTCGGGTGCCTCGACCACGCCAGAGATCCGAGCGGCGAACTGGTTCCCCGCGTTCCGGGGCGCTTCGCCGAACCCGAGGGGAGTCGATTCGTCCGGCGGCCGACGGAAGACCTCGCCCGAACGAAGATCGTCCATCGTTCCGGCTCTACCGAGCTTCCACACGTCGCGGCGGAACACATGCGAGGGAGCGGGGGCCTCCACCGCGAGGCTTACGTCGCCGGTTCCCGCAAATCGAGCAGCGGACGCCGCGAGCCTTGGCCGCAGGGCATGCATGGGCAGGTCATTGATCGCGCGGGCGGCCTCGAGCCGCAGCTCGCGCTGCGGGTCGTCGAGGAACTGCGCGATGCGGGGATCGCGCAGCTTGCGCATCGCAAGCAGGGCCGCGAGGCGGAGTGAAGCCACTGGCTCGGCCGCGAGCTCGCCGAGCTTGCCGCGGTCGCCGATCCATGCAAGGGCCTGAACGCCGGCGTGACGAAGGAACACGTCGCGATCGGCGTTCTCCGCCAGAAGCGAGACGATCGCCGGCTGTGCGTCGCGCGCGCCGATCTTGCCGAGAGCAAGCGCCGCGAAGGCTCGCACCCTCGCGCTCTCGTCCGAGCAAAGATCGGCGAGCCTCGACTGCGCCGACTCGGCGCGCGACTCGCCAAGCATGCGCGCCGCCTGTGCGCGGATCTCGGGATCGCGGTCGTCAAGCAGCGGAAGAACCAGTTGCGCGGGGTCGATCGATCGGCGTCTCGCACGCGCCTCGAGCTCGCCGGACTCGCGAAGTCGGCGGGCTGCCTGCTGTCCCAGCGCCCAGATCGCGTGGATTCTCGCGAAGCGCTCCGACGAGTGACGCGCGATGTCGCCGAGCAACGCAGTCGTCTCCGGACCACACCCCGCGAGCGCGAACTGCGCGCGCTGCCGAACCCGGCGGTCCGGATGCGCAAGAAGTGCACCGAGCTCGTCGGCATCGAGGGACTCGAATCCCTCCCTGAAGAGACGACCGACCTGAGCCACCCGCGGGTCGACGATGGCTTCGCTATCCCACACCGCATAGAGCTCGCCCTTCTCGCCCGACTCCCAGCCACCACCCCAGTCGGTGATGTACATCTTTCCGTCGTAGCCGAAGTCGACATCGGTCGGCAGCACGTTCTCGACGAACACGTGCTCGTCCACGACTCGGAAGCCTGCGCCCACCGGCTCGATCGCGAACGAAAGGATGCGCGAATAGCTGTCGCCGCCGAGAAAGTCGCACAGGAAGAAATGGTCGCGATACCGCTCGGGCAGGCCGAGACCTGGATAGAAGACGATGCCGGCAGGACCGCTCCCGACATGATCGAGCGGCGGCAGTGTCCAGGCCGGCTGAAGCGGCGAGAACTCGTTCACCTTGTGCGGAGCGAGGTCGGGCCGCAGGTGCCAGATGCCCTCTTGGTTCCACGGCCCGCGCTGATTCGCTCCGTCAAGAGTCTGGTAGTCCATTGACCACCCGGTCTCTCCGCCTTCCATGCAGTAGACGAAGCGAGCCTTGTCGCCGCCGTCGGAGTTGTTGTCGCCAGTGAAGAGATTTCCGTAGTTGTCGAACGCGAGTTCCTGCGGGTTGCGAAGCCCTGTGCAGAAGAGCTCGAGCTCGCTTCCATCGGGGTTCATGCGGAACACGGCGCCGGAGCGCGGGTCGTGCAGCCGCTCGCCGGACGAGGTCACGACGTCGTAGCCTCGGTCGCCGATCGACCAGTACACCTTGCCGTCATACCCAAGCACGAGCCCATGCATGTCGTGGCCGCGAAGCGCGACACGCACGCCGTAGCCGGTCGAAGCCCTCTCGCGCAACTCCGCCACTCCATCGCCATCCGAATCACGGAGCCGCCAGAGGCTTGGGATGTTCGTGTAGAAGATGTCGCCATCGAGTGCAAGGACTCCAGCGCCGGTGCCGTCAAGCGGCTCGTTGAAGGGCCCGGCGAAGACCGTCCGCGTTTCGGGGGCTCCGTCGCCATCCATGTCCGCAAGCCGTGCGACCCGGTCGTCGAACTTGCTGTAGTACGACATGCCCCCGGCCCGCTTGTGCGACCACTTCTCGTACATCTTGAGGCGGTCCGCGACCGACTCGCTCGCAAGGTCATCGAGCAACCAGAAGGAGCTGGAGCGATTGTCCTCGACACCGCGCTCCTGACGATCGCTCTCGGCGAAGAAGAACCGGCCCTGCTCGTCGATGCAAAACGCGACGGGGTCATCCAGGAGGGGGTAGCGCGCAACCGTGGAGGCGGAGAGTCCCGCGATCGGCTTGATCTTGGTCGCAGTCTGGTTCTGGACGACCCCAGCGCCCAAAGACGCTGGCCGTTCTGCCTGTGGCTCCCCATGCTGGCTGGGGGGAACCGTCGAACCCGCCGATGCGATCGCCATGGCGACCACGAATGCAACATGCAGGCTCGGATGACGCATCGCGCCATGCTAGCGGGGGCGAGTGCACATCCAAGTCTCGATGCGCCTCGAACTGGGCGACACAGGGTGATGTGGCCCGCCCATCGCCGGTGCGCCCTGTCTTCAACTCCACTGTCGCGACAGTGGATACGAAGGGCGCCTGAGCGAGACGGCACGGAACGCCGAAGGGACCGCCGCGAGCTCGCTCGCACGCGCCGCGCAAAGTCGTCAGATTGCGTCAATTCAGAACAATCGACACTTCGTTCCACCGCTCAGCGACTCGATACGATCAGGCGCCAAGGGGCAAAAACAGATGCCATTCGGGTCTTTCCGACTCATTTTAGATCGTTCCGGCCCTCCTAGCGGGTTTCTGATCGGCTCAAAGAGGTCGCCAATGGGTTGTATCAACTTATTGCGGCCGGACGACCGGCTTTCCGTCTGGTTGCAACCCGCAAGACGTGATTGAGTACGCCATCAGCGCGTTTCGACGGATGCCGTTGTTGGCATCCAGTGAGGGGTACGCGTCGAACGCCGCTCCGCCTCTGCTCAGTGACCGAACCGACGGCCGGAAGCGGGGCGGCGCATAGCCAACACACATTTGGAGAACACATGACACTGAAGACCCTGACCGTGGTTTCTGCCCTTGGACTCGCATCTCTGGGAACCATGGCGATTGCAAACGCAAGCGCACAACAGTCGGCCGGCGCGCCAACCGCGGCGTCGACCGCTGGATCGACCTACAAGATCGATGACGTGCACTCCTCTGCGCTCTTCCGAGTCCACCACCTTGGCGCGGGTCAGTTCTGGGGCCGCTTCAACGCCGTCTCGGGATCGATGGCCTTCAACGCCGCCGGAGAGCCGACCTCGTTCGATGTGTCCATCGCGACGGACAGTGTGGATACGGCCGAACCGAAGCTCGACAGCCACCTGAAGAGTCCGGACTTCTTCAACACAAAGGAGTTCCCGACGATGACGTTCAAGTCGGATTCGATCAGCAAGAAGCCGGATGGCACGCTCGAGGTGACCGGATCACTCACCATGCACGGAGTGACGAAGCAAGTCACCGCCGCGCTCGAGGTCACTGGCATCTCGGACATGGGTATGGGTGCTCGGGCCGGCGTCGAGGCGACGTTCACCGTGAACCGCAGCGACTTCGGCATGCGCTACGGCCTTGAGAAGCGGACCCTCGGCGACGCGGTTCGGGTCATCGTCAGCCTCGAGGGCATTCGCGGCTGATGAAGACGCGGGCGCCGGAGACACCTGACTCCGGACAATCCCAGAACGAGATTGGATCCGGCTCCACCGCGTACGCGAATAGATCCCGGTCAAGAAGTCTGACACCCGATGGCTCGCCCCGATCCGCACGGCCCCGCGGATCGCGGCGAGCCTCGCGGCTTTTGCCGACACCGGCGGACTGCGTGACGCGCGCCGGCCGTTGGACGCAGGATCCAATGCTCATGTGCCCCCATTCAGTGAGACTTCGGGAAATCTTGACGCAGCAATCTTGCCTGTTGCGATCGCGTGCATAGCATGGCGAGTTGTGGAACCGTGAAGCGGTAGGGGTAACGGAGATTGGAAACGTCGCGCGCTTGAGCCGCGCGGGTTGTTCGGTTCCGTTGGGTGAAGATCGATCACGCCGTGTCCATATCGACGCGGGGTGTTGATCTGTCTACGCGCCGCGCGGCGCGATACCGCGCGATGGCCGGGGATCGGATCGAACCAAGTCGAAGGAGGATGCATGGGCGACGGGCCGAATGGGTGGAGCGAAGCCAACGAAAACGATGATGTCGACAATCTGAAGTCCAGCAACAGCGGCGAGCAAGGACGCGCCCCGGACGAAAGTCCGGACGGAAGTCCCGCCGAGCGCCCGTCGCGGAGCCACGACGCCGTCGGTGACGACGGCATGGGTCGAGCGGATGGGGGCGCCGTGCCGGAAGGATCCCCGGCTCAACCGAGTCCCAACGCCAGTACATCCGACAAGAGCGCTGGCCCCGAAGCCGCCGGAAACGCAGTTCCACCGCCCGCTCCGCAGTCGGGCCGCCCGCTGAGCGCCGCGCCGAACCCAAGTCCAAGCAGGCGCGCGGGCAAGGGCGCGAATCCACCGACATCGAGGACGGAGGGGAAGGCTCGGGCACCGCATGCCCGCGATGTGCAACCAGCCGCGCCTGTCTTCCAGGTGCACGGAGTCAGCAACTTCCTGAGCACTTCCCGTGTCCCGCGACACCTCGACACCCTCATCTCGGGAAGCCTCGAGCGCAACGCGCGACTTGAACACATCCTGATCCACGGCTTGCCTGGAAGCGGGACCACGCTTCTCGCTCAGGCGCTGATCAAGGACTACGCGCCGCGGAACGTCATCGAGCTCGATGCAGCGCTCGGGTGCGATCAAGAGACGCTCCGGCGAAGCATCGACGAGGTCGCGCCTCGTGGAGTCCTCTTCATCCGTCACATCGAGGTACTCGATGGCGAGTGCGACCAGATGCTCGCCGAGTTCCTCGCGGGCCGCAGCCCACGTCTGCGGCGCCCGCGAGGCATCGTCGATCCATCCGAATCGGAACTCGACCGAGTCATCTCATCCTCGGCAAGTTCGCGCGCCTCCGCACCCGCTCGCCGCCCGCACGATGTGACCCTTGTGGCCACCGCCCATGTCATGGCGCAGGTCGGCTACATCGTGCGCACGCGCATCGAGCACATGTTCCATCTCCGCGAAGACCCGAAGGCGCTTCGGAACGCGGTGCTTCGCGCACTGCGGCATCGAGAGATTTCGATCGATCCGTGCGCGATTTCCCAGCTCGAGCGGGTCCTGAAGTCGCTGACCGACTCTGCGGAGCAAATCGCGCGAGCCACGATTCTTCGTGCTGAGTCCGAGGGGATCCGCCACATGGATCTCGACACGATGCGGTCGATCCTCGAGGAAGACCTTGCGTGCCGCCTTCCGGACGAGGCCTACTCCTCGTCGCTGCGAAAGCACCTCGCGGGACGCCGGATCGATGAGGCCACACCGGCAGAGATCGCACGGATCGAAGCCGAGACGGGCTGGGGTGCGGCCGCGAGCGAATCCGCGATCCACGCGCTGATCCGCGAAGAATCACGGAGGCGTGTCGCATAGGCGTGATCGCGATCACCGCGCTCCACTCTCGGCATGCACCGCAGCCGATGAAGGCTCGACTCCGGACTCTGGATCGGACTCTGGATCGGACTCGGGCCGGGATGGTCCGTCATCTTCCTCAACGGCACACTCGACGATCCAAAGCGCCTCGCCGCGGGCAAACTGTGGCCACTCTTCGAGCAACTGCTCGCAGAAAGTCCGACGACGATCCTCGCGCTCAGCCGCTCGACTCGTTGCGGTCGATGGGCGACCTGTC
>Ga0209972_10004781_pt1 | contig 10129 bp, 6 predicted proteins | sample NOAtaG_7_FD_187302 | JGI IMG/M metagenome (GOLD analysis project Ga0209972, IMG submission 187302) | Freshwater lake microbial communities from Lake Erie, under a cyanobacterial bloom - NOAA_Erie_Diel1S_2200h metaG (SPAdes) (version 2) | ecosystem: Environmental > Aquatic > Freshwater > Lake ...
CCACGCACGACCGCCTCGATTCCCTTCACGAAGCCGCTGTCGGTGCGGATCCGGTACTCGTCGATGCTGGTCGCGAGATACGGCGCGAGCGAACCTGCCGCGAAGATCGTGAACGTCACGAGACACGCGACGGGGAAGCTCAGGAACGACGAGAGCGTGACGGCGAGCATCGCGACGAACGACAGCTTGAGCAGGTTCACGAGCTGCGCGCGCACGAGGTTCGGACCGAAGTCGCCGACCTTGTAGAGGAGTTCGAGCCCATCGGGGTCGAACATGATCGACGCGCGGCCTGGCTCGAAGGCAGGCTGACCCGGCGGCGCGTTCGGGTTGTAGCGGACGTTCGCGATGCGGATGACGAGGGAGCCGTCGTTCGAGATCATCGACGGCGGAATCGAGAGGATGTTTGCCTGCGCCGCCACGAACTGACGGTCGACCCAAGGAGCCGTCTCCGACTCGCCGAGCCTGAAGATGACGGGATACAGCTCGTGCGGATCGCTCGTGCCGGCGTAGAAGCGGTAGCGAAGCGTCAGGAACGCCCCCGCATCCTTGGCGGCCCCGAGGCCTTCGAACCGGTAGGTGCGCTCCTCCTGCGGACCGATGGACCGCTGCGCGTTGAGGTACTGCTCCGCGATCGTGCGCGCGAAGGTCTTCTCGACCTCCGACTCGGTGCGCTTGCCCTCGCGCAGATCGGCCTGCACGTTCGGGTCGCTGCGCGCCGCGTCGCGCACGGCGGCCATGAGCTCCTCCATCGGAAGCATCTCGTAGGTGGGCCGCCCGCCCGCACGGGCGACGAGCACTTCGTCGCGCACGGCGTTCGAGTCGTAGGCGTCGATCGCGGGCCGGCTGCGCACCTGCGCGAGGAAGGCGATCATGGTGAGCGTCGTCACCGTCAGGATCGCCGCGTTCAGCGCGACGAGCCCGAGCCACTTGCCGGTGAGCCACGAGAGCCGAGACACCGGCTTCGACAGCGTCATCCACGCCTGGCGGTCGCGGATCTCGAACGCGACCGTGGCGCAGCCGAAGAAGACCGTGAGGAACGCGCACACGACGTACATGATGTCGAGCGAGCGCGACAGGTAGGTCTGCACCTGGTAGCGCAGCGGAGACGTCGGGTCGATCCACTGCGGGAGGAGCGGAATGACGATGATGGCGATCGCCGCGAATCCGACCGCGATCCGCAGCCGGACGGCCTCTCGAATCACACCGCCCGCGACGGCGAACACCGGAGTCGCGAAGCCGAAGCCCATGAGCAGGAGCCGCACGAGCAGCGCGAAACCAAGCAGGATCGCGGGAATCGCAGCGAGGCTTGCGGCAAGGTCGCCGCCGCGGATGGCGTAGCCGATCGCACCGAGCCCGGCGCTCGCAGCCGTCACGCCGAGAAGCGCGAGGGGCAAACCGGTGAAGCAGGCGAAGTTGACGGCGGCAAGCGCGAGGAGCGACGCCACGAGCAGCATGGTCGGCTGGTTGGCGAAACTGACCGGCATCCACTCCGGACGCTGGGGCGCGATCAGCGCCATCGAGAGCTCGCTCACGCGCTCGAGCCGACCGTCCTCGCGAAACGAGCGCTGCACCGTCGGGGCGAACGCCGCGTCGCCGAGCATCATGCCGTCGACGGCGATGGTGCCCTGCTCCGCGAACTGCACCGCGCGAGGATCCTTGGTCGCGAGGTTCAGTTCGCGCAGGACCTCAGGCGTGCGGACCACGAGCCGCTGAAGCCGGCTGGCCTCCGGATAGACGAAGGACACGAGCGCCAGCATTGCGACGCTGAAGAGCGACGCAATCGCGACGCGGAACCACAGGGCGCGGTCAAGATCGGAGGCCCGGCGTTGAAGGGATTCGAAGGCGCTCACCCCGGCCGCCCTCCGGAACCCGGCTTCGTGTCGTCATCGAGGAGCGAGTCGATCAGCCCTTGGTCGGGCTTCGCGGCCGCCTCGGAGCGCTGCTGCGCCTGCTGCGCGGACGTCGGGCGCACCGGCGTCGCCGCACGCTGCTCCGGCTCGATCAGAGAGCCGAGGACGGCCGCGTCGGCTTCCTCGGGCTTCGCCGCCGCCGCGCGGGCATCGGACGACGCCCGCGACGCCGACTGGGCCGGCGCAGCGCTCGAGGCGCGCACCAGGTCGTCGATCACGCCGGTGCCGCTTGGCTGCGCATCCTCGCCCTGGAGGAACGCAGCGATGCGCCCGCCCGACTGGGCTCCGCTCGTCGCGAGTTGCTCGGCGCGCGCCTTCTCGACGATGTCGAGGAAGAGCGCCTCGAGCGTCTGCCTCGGCGCCTCGACCGATTCGATCCCGACGCCCTGCGCTGCGTGCAGCGCCTGTTCCACGGCCTTGACTGCGCCGTCGCCGAGGCGCGGCGTCTTGATCAGCGTGTGCTGCGTATCGGCGAGGAGTTCGTCGCTGGTGCCTGCGGCGCGAATCCGTCCACCGTAGAGGATCACCATGCGGTCGCAGACATCCTCGACGTCGGCGAGGAGGTGCGAGGTCAGCAGGATGGTCTTGCCGCGGCGTCCGAGTTCGAGAATGAGGTCCTTCACCTGCCGGGTTCCCAGCGGGTCGAGGCCAGACGTCGGCTCATCGAGGATCAGGAGCTCCGGATCGTTCACCAGCGCCTGCGCGAGTCCGAGTCGCCGGGCCATGCCCTTCGAGAACTCGCCCGCTTGCCTGTGGGCGACACCGCTCAGGCCGACCATCTCGAGCAATTCGGCGGTGCGGCGGTTTCGCGTGCGGCGGTCGAGGCCGAACAGCTTGCCGTAGTAGTCGAGCGTCTCGGTCGGATTGAGGTAGCGGTAGAGATAGCTTTCCTCGGGCAGGTAGCCGATCTTCCGCTTCACCGCGACGTCGCTCGGATCGCGGCCGAACACGACGAGCCGGCCCCGCGTGCGATGCAGGAGACCGAGGATCATCTTGATCGTGGTCGACTTGCCGGAGCCGTTGGGGCCAAGCAGCCCGAAGATCTCATGGCGGTCGATGTGGAAGTCGATCCCGTCGACGGCCTTCGCGGTGGACCGCATCCAGAAGTCGGTGAACGTCTTCGTGAGTCCGACCGCGTCGACGATCCGGCCGCTGGTGTCCTGCTGAGAAATCGCCATGGTGTTGCCTCGTGCCTCGGTCATTCACCCACGCTGCGCCAGCAGGCGCCCCGTCGCTACGGGGCGCGGCCGCCGCCGGTTCGACTTCGCGCGAGGTCGGTCGCGCGAGTCACCCCGTGCTCATTCCGCGCTCACTCCGATCTCGTTCCCAGTCCTCCGCTCGCGTCGCGCTTCAGAAGTCGACCGGCGCGGTCGATCATGATCTGCTCGCTGTTCGGCGCGTAGAACCGGCCGGAGTCCTTGCCCGCTTGCTCGGCCTTCTTGCGCTCGATCTCGGCGTTGCGGCGCAACTGCATGATCTCGCCCGAGCTCGTGAGCCGGAGGGCGATCGAGCCGAGGAGATCGGAACCCGCGTACACCTCGGCCTGGGGATCGGCGAGCACCTGTCGGACGGCGTCGAGCCAAAGCTGGCGAACCACCTGGTTTCCGCTGTCGCGGTAGCTCGGGACCAGGCTCTCGATGCGACGGATGTCGCGCTCAAGCGCCACGCGCACGGCGGCCTGATCGGCCTTCGCGATGGTGATCTCGCGGGCAACCTGACCACCGACGTCGGGCTGCTCCATGCGCCGGCCGAGCTCGACGAGCTTCGCCTCGGCCGCATCGAGCTTGCCGGCGCCGAGCAGTTCCTCGTACTCGCGAATCAGCGCGAGCAGCTCGACGTAGACCTGCCCGCCCGCGACCTCGGTGAGCGTGGTGACCGCATCCTGACGGGCCCGCTCGACGGTCGCCTTCGCGTTCTCGCGCTCGGTCTGCACGCTGCGCAGCCGGTTCTGGATCGCAAGCGGCGCGATGCGCTGCGTGGCGTTCACCGCAGAGATGCGAATGCCGAGGTCGAGACGATCGAGTGCGCGCTGGGCGCGCTCGGCCACGACGGGGCCGAGCTGGTCGCGCGAGTCGGTGAACTCCGCGAAGGTCAGCGTGCTCGCTGCCTCGACCGTGGCTTGGCGAACCGCCGCGCCCACGAACTCGGAGACGCGGGTCGGTTCGATGTTGGTGACGAAGCGCACCGCGTCGGAGACCTCGAAGGAGACCTCGATCTGGGCATGAACGATGTCGCCGTCCTTGGTGAGAAGGGAACCGTCGCCGAGGCCGGGGGCGCCCGGCCTGAGGCCGGCGTCGGCGCTTGCGCCCTCGATCTGCTCCTCGACGGTCAGCTGGCGTCCGGGCTGGGGGCCCTGCGCGGGGCGCGGCCAGAACTCGTTCATGAGAAGCACGCCCCTGCCGCCCTTGTAGGACTCGGGGAACACGATCAGGTCGCCGATCGGATAGGGCCAGAAGGGCTGGAATCCCGGCTGAAGCTCGCGTTCGCCGTCCTTGCCGGCGATCGCGCCGAAGAGCGTGCGCACGCCGGTGTCGCCTTCGTTCACCGACTTGAAGCCGGAGAAGACGAACGAGATGCCGAGCGCCACGATGCCGAGCTGCAGGATGCGGTACGAGAGCTTGAGCGCGTCGCCGAGCGAGTTGGTCGCCGGGTCAAGCGCCTCGCGCAGCGTTTCCTCGCCGCGGCCGCTCACGTCGAAACGCGCGCTGGCGGCGCGCCGTGGCGCCTCCGGCTGCGTGCCCTCCGTCGGGTCGATGTCGTTGGGGTCGGTGGTCATCGCGACTGCTCCCTGCCCTCCGACGGCTTCGCGGGCGCCTCGCCGCTCGGGAAGGGAATTCCCTTCGCGTCGACGGGCGCGCCGAGATCAAGCAGATGGAACGGCGCGCGCGTGGTGTCGCCGATGTAGGTCGTCGAGCCGCGGAGCCCCGCCTTCAGCGCATCGATCCACGCGAGGAACGTGGCGAGATCGGAGTACTCCTTCATCCGCTCGTAGTACGCGGTCGCTTCCTCGCTGCCCTTGCCCTCGATGCGCGAGGCCCACTGCGTCGTGAAGGCGACGATGGTGTCGGCCTGGCTCTTCGCCTGGCCACGCATCGCCTCGGCCTGCGAGTTCGCCTTCGCGCGCTCGAGCGAGGCCAGCGTGTTCTGGACTTCACCCATGCGCGAAAGAACGCTGACGGTGGTCTTCTGCGGAAGCACGACCTGCGAGAGACCGACTGTGACGGGCTCGATACCCGCCTTCCGCGAGCCCTCGAGGCCGGCGAGGATCGCCTTCTCGGCGTCCTCGAGCCGCGCGTTCGGTCCGACCAGTTCGTCGAAGCGGAAGCCCGAGACGGCCTTGACGGCGCCGGCGAGCGTCTGCTCGAGGTTCGCGGCGGCATCCTGGATCGATCCCTCGTAGCTCGCGAGGAACTGCTGCGCGTCCTCGTCGCCATCACGCACGCGCCAGAAGAGGTACGCGCGTACGACGACCTGGAGGCCGTCGCGCGTCTGCACCGTCTGCAGGGGGCTCTCGACGAGCTGCATGCGGCGGTCGATCTTCGTGACGGTGTCGACGAAGAACGGATACTTGAAGTGAAGACCCGCCTCCCGCTCGACTCCCGCAGGGACGCCGAAGCGCGAACGGATGGCGAATTCATGGAAGTTCACCGTGTAGGTGGTGCTGTAGAGGACGAGCACCGCCGCGATGATGAATCCGAGTACGAAGGCCGAAGTTCGCTTGTTCATGTCTGTCTTCCGTCTGTCGGAGCCGCAGGGCTCCGCTTGATCCTTGCTGTCCGTCCACCGCACCCCAAGGCGCGGGGCCCGGCGTCCACTCACTCCTCAGTCGTCTCGTCCGTCTTCTTCTCGAGGTAGTCGCCGAGGTTCAGGCCCGTCGTGGGCTCCTGCATCTCGATGTCCACCCGCACCCGCTCGGGATCCGGGAGGAGCATGTACTTCACGCGGACGTCCGCGAGCGCCTCGCCGAGCACCTGCATGGTCTTTCGGGTCTGGAAGAGCCCCGGGTCGACGTCCCACGCGGACGCCTGGCTGAGCACTTCCTGGGCGATCGTCTGCGCGTCCATCAGCGTGCTCCAGCGGCGCGCGCGCGCCGACGAGATCACGGTGGCGGCCTGCGCGCGCGAGTCGAGCACCATCTGCTCGAGTCGCGCCTGCAGCGCATCGGCTTCGGCGCGGATTGCGGCGTCCTTCGTCCGGGCGAAGCTCGACTCGAGTTCCTGCAGCTCTGCGATGCCCTTCACGAGATCCTCGGCGCGATCCACGTCGCCGATGATCATGCTGAGCGTGGAGTTGACCGTGCTCTGCGCCGCCTCGATCTGGCGGCGGCCGTTCTGACGGGCGATCGAGAGTTCCTCGAACTTGCCGCCCTCCGCGCCCGGCGGCCGCAGCCTCGGAATGCTCAGGCCGACGACTTCGACGCCGCAGCCGAGGTCGTCGAAGGCCTTCTGCACGGCACGCGCGAGCGCGTCGACCAGCGGCTCGGACGCCGGCGGGCTCAGAACCCCATCGAGCGAACGGACGCTCATGGCGCGGGTGATCTCGCGCAGCGCGACGGCCTTCAGCGCCCGGTCGCGCATGTTCGCGGCGTCGCCCCGGTTGCGCGAGTCGCCGCTGAACTCGAGGTACTTCGCGAGCTCTCCGTCGCGCACCCGGTACTGGAGGACGATGTCCGCCTCGACCAGCGCGAACTGATCGGTCGCCTGCGCCTCGGTCGCCGCTTCCTTCGCCTCGAGGTCGAAGCCAAGCGCACCTTCGTTCACGCGCGCGCCGGCCCCGACGAGGAAGAGGTTCGCGTTCGAAGCGACCTCGTTCTCGCCGCCCCAGACGATGAAGTCGGAACTCTTGACGGGCGCCACGAAGCCGAGCTGGAGTTCGCGCACGCGGTTGACGTCGAGGACGAGCGCCGTCTCGACGGGCCAAGGCAGCTTCGTCATCGGTCCGCCCTGGTAGACGTCGCCGACCTTTGAGCCAAACCGCAGGCGCAGCCCCTGCTCCTGCGGCTGCACGACGACGAGCGTCGTGAGCGCGAGCACGACGACCGTGCCGATCGCGAGCAGTCGCACGAAGTTGCGCAGCAGGAGCTGGTAGCCCCACGAACTGGTGATGTCGAATCCGAACTGATAGTTGACCGCCTCGTTGATCGAGCGGACGATCGAGTCGGGCGCTGCGAGCAGGCTCAGGACGCGCGAATCGAACGCCGGCCGCGGCACTTCGCCCGCGCGACGCGGCCGGTACAGGTTCAGGAGGAAGTTCAGGACCGTTTCCGCAGCGACCACGATCATGAAGACCGCGATGCCGATCGCGATCGCCTCGAGGATCGGCTTCGACGCGTCGGGCTTGTCCTCGAGCAGGCGGAACACGGTTCCGACGCCGATCGCGGCGCAGACCAAGGCGTTGCCGACCATGACGGCGGCGCCGCCGCGGAGATTCGCCCACGCCTTCTGCACCGCCATGCCCGCGACGAAGCGCGAGAAGATGAACGCGACCAGCGCCGAACCGAACGCGACCGCGAGCTGCCAGCCCGGGATCGTCGTGGTGCCGAAGGTCCCGCGATCGCTGCTTGCAGAGATCGCGCGAAGCCAGTCGAGCACGCCGAGGGCGAGGCCGATGAGGAGCAGCGCGTAGATCAGGCTCAGCGTCGGCATGAGCACGCGGTGCATGAGGTCGAGGCGCTTGCGCGCCACCCGGGCCTCGTCCACCGCGAACACGCGTCCCTGGTCGTCGACCTTGGGGCCGCCGTCGAACTCGAGCGCCTCAAGCCGCTCGAGCTTCGACTGATGGAACAGCATGATCAGACCAAGCCAGACGAGCAGTCCCGAGAACGCCCATGCGGACGCGATGACGCTCGCCGAGTCGCTCAGGAACCCGTCGCCCTCGGCCCGGCCGGTGGTCTTTCCGAAGATGAGAAGCAGCAACGCGATCGCCAGCTGGAGGGCGAGTCCAACTGAGGCCACACGTGTTGCCCGCTGAAAGGCGTGGTGATCGATGCGCATCGGTCAGTCGTTCAGGAGCGATCGTTGCCGACGTGGTGCGCGGAGCGGAAGCCCCGACGCAGGGACGCCGACGGTCAGAGATGATCCGGCCCCGGAGGCCGGGACGGTACTGTAAGGTACGCGCTCGATCCGTGTTGAAGTTCGAACTCCTGAACCAATGTCAGCGTTGAAAGTCATGGCCTCCGGAAGCCACGCCCGGCCGAGCGCGCACCTCCTGCCCATTTCGCGGGTGCGAGGAAGGGCCGACACGCGCCTGCAGAGGCTCCGCCGGCCGACCCCGGCTGGCATCTGTCCGGCGGATCCAACTGTCCAACATCGTGCCGCGCACGCGCCACGGGGTCCGGCCATCGGCCCTGCGGATCATGGCCGCCCGCGCATCCCAACGCGCCGGCGCGCGAACCCAAGCCCCGAGCATCCGGTCACCACATGATCTCGTTCTTCGAGCAGTTCACAGCCATCACGCGCAATACCTTCCTCGAGTCGATCCGCCAGCCGATCGTCCTCGTGGTGGCGATCGCAGCGACGATCATGATCGTCCTCTGCAATCCGTTCAGCGCCTGGACGATGCGCGACGACCAGCGCATGTTCATCGATCTCGGCCTCGCCACCGTGTTCCTGGCCACCGCGATCCTCTCGGCGTTCATCGCGGCGAACGTGCTCGGACGCGAGATCGACAACCGCACCGTGCTGACGGTCGTCTCGAAGCCGGTCTCCCGCCCCGTGTTCATCGCCGGGAAGTTCGTGGGCGTCTCGCTCACGATGATGCTGTCGCTTCTCTATCTCGGCCTCGTCTACATGCTGGTCGAGATGCACGGCACCCTCATGACCGTGCGCGACCCCTTCCACATGCCCGTCATCGTGTTTGGCAACACGGCGCTCCTGGTGGCGGTCCTGCTCGGCGCGTGGATGAACTACTTCTACGGCAAGAACTTCTCGGCGTGGACGGTCGGCGCGGGCGTGCCGCTCCTCGGTTTCGCCTACTTCCTGGCGCTCTTCTTCGACGCCGAGTGGAACTCGGTGCCGCTCGCCAAGCAGTTCGAGCCGGAGATGTGGAAGGCCCTCCTCCTCATCGGCCTCGCGATGCTCGTGCTCAACGCGACGGCGATCGCGGCAAGCACCCGGCTCGGACAGGTCTTCACGCTCACGATCGTGATCGGCGTCTTCCTGCTGGGCCTTCTCTCCGACTGGATGCTGGGCTCGCGCCTGGCATCCGACTCGGGCATGTCGCCGCTCCTGCACGGCTTCTTCAGCGTCTGCCGCGCGATGCTGCCGAACTTCCAGCTGTTCTGGCTGTCCGATGCGCTGACGCAGAAGCGGGTGATTCCGCTCGACTACATCGGATACGCGATTCCATACGCGGCCGCGCTGGTCGCGAGCCTGCTGTCGGCGGCGACCATCCTGTTCCAGCGCCGAGAGGTCGGCTGAGTCACGCGACCGGCGTTGCCACACCGGAGCGCCACGACTCGACCTCTTCCTTCACGTGCGGCCGGGTGAGGACGATCGCCATCACGAACGGCCACGTCGCGAAGAACAGGCTGAAGATCGCGACCGTTCGGATCGCCTGCGCCTCGGCTGCGGCGCGATCGGGAATCGGCGGGAGGTTCTCCGGCGTGACGTTTGGCTGCTGCCGCATCCCTTCGCGGATCGCGGAGACGATCTCGATCTGCCAGTCGACCTGCGGCTTGATGGTGACAACGGCGAATGCGATCGAGACGACCACCATCACGAGCCGCCCGACCACCCATGCGAGGAGCACGGATCGTCCCTTCGGGTTCTTCCGGAGGATCATCGCGGATCCCACGATCAGCATCACGCCAAGCACGGCGAGCACGGCGAACTGAAGCATCGTGCCCCACGTGACGACCGGCGGCGGCGGCGGCACCTCGAGCCCACCCATCTTCCAGAACACGTCGCCGAACGCGACCATGACGGAGCCGCTTCCCTGCACGCAGAAACCGAGCACTCCGACCACGAGCGACAGCGTTCCAAAGACGATCCGCCACCGCGCGCGGCGCGCGATGCGATCGTCCTCGGCGGGATCGACCCATCTGGCCTCGCGATCGACGCTGGGCGACATGCCGTCGGGCGCAGGGGAATCGGGGTTTCGCTCGTCCATCGCCGCATCATGGCGCGATTGGCGGCAAAAGGAAAGCCGCCCCCGCGAAGGCGAGGGCGGCGAGATCACCAATGAAACCGGCTCGGGTCGCGCGCGATCACTCGCGCTGC
>Ga0209972_10004785_pt1 | contig 10126 bp, 8 predicted proteins | sample NOAtaG_7_FD_187302 | JGI IMG/M metagenome (GOLD analysis project Ga0209972, IMG submission 187302) | Freshwater lake microbial communities from Lake Erie, under a cyanobacterial bloom - NOAA_Erie_Diel1S_2200h metaG (SPAdes) (version 2) | ecosystem: Environmental > Aquatic > Freshwater > Lake ...
GCGCGGTCGAGCGCGACGTGCGACGGCAGGATGAGCGGGCAATTGGGCGCGATGCGCAGCCGCTCGAACACGGGCACGCCGCGCGCCGCCAGCATGTCGGCCTCGGCGAACAGCGCCTCGAGCGAGAGCACCACGCCGTTGCCGATATAGCAGGCGACCTGCGGACGCAGCACGCCGGAGGGGATCAGCGACAGGACCGTCTTGTCGCCGCCGACGATGAGCGTATGGCCGGCGTTGTGCCCGCCTTGGAAGCGCGCGACCGCCGAGGCGCGCTCGGTCAGCAGGTCGACGATCTTTCCCTTGCCCTCGTCACCCCATTGGGTGCCGATGACGACGACGAAGCGGCCTTGCGACACGGACGAGGTCGCTGCGGTCAGCGGGGCGCGCCGCCACCCGGGCCGCGCAGGTAGCGGAAGAAATCGCTGTCAGGCGAGACGACCATCAGGTCGCCCTCCTTGCCGAGCGAGGTCTTGTAGGCCTGCAGGCTGCGGTAGAACGCGTAGAACTCAGGGTTCCGCCCGTAGGCGGCCGAATAGATGGCCGCCGCCTTCGCGTCGCCCTCGCCGCGGATCTTGAGCGAATCACGCGACGCGATCGCGAGGATCTCGGTGCGCTTGCGGTCGGCCTCGGCGCGGATGCGAAGGGCCTCCTTTTCGCCTTCGCCGCGCAGCTGGCGCGCGAGCTTGCCGAAGCTCTGCTGCATGCTCGCATAGACGCGCGACTCGACGTCGGGGGGCAGTCCGATCTTCTGCACGCGCGCGTCGACGAGCTCGAGACCGAGGCTCTCGGCGCTCTTGCTGGCGCGGTTGAACATGTCGCCGGTGAACGCCGTGCGCTCCGCCGAGACGATCTGCTGCAAGGTGCGCTGCGCGACCGCGTTCTTGATGCCGTCCTTGACGATGTCGGCGAGCCGCTGGCCGGCCGCGCTCGTGTCGGTGCCGAACGACTGTGCGTAGCGGCCCGGATCCTTGATGCGCCACTTCACGAAGTAGTCGACGATCAGGCCGCGGTTCTCGCTCGTCAGGAAGGTCTCGCCCTCGAAGCTCTGCGAGACGATGCGCTTCTCGAACTTGCGGACGGTGTCGATGGGCCACTTGAAGTGCAGCCCGGGTGCGTAGTCGGTGGCGACGATCTCGCGGAACTGGGTGCGGATGGCGACCTCGTTCTCCGAGACCGTGAACACGCAGAAACTGAGGGCGACCGCCGCCGCCATGACGATGCCGATGATGCGTTGCAACTGCTGGGTCATGTCAGCGCTCCGTCCGCGTGCGCGGGTCCTGGGCCGGCGGCGCGGCGTCGCCCGGGTCGCCACCCGCCACCGCGCGCGGCGCGGTGACCGCGACCTCGTCGTTGCGGCTGCGCTCGACGAGCTTGTCGAGCGGCAGGTAGAGCATGTTGTTGCCGCCCTTGGTGTCGACGACGACCTTGCGCGAGCGCGACAGCACGCCTTCCACCGATTCGAGATAGAGCCGCTCGCGGGTCACGCGCGGCGATTTTTCGTACTCGGCGACGAGCTGCGAGAAGCGCGAGGCCTCGCCTTCCGCCACGGAGACGACCTGCGAGCGGTAGCCTTCGGCTTCCTGTAGCTGGCGGGACGCGGCACCCTCGGCGACCGGCAGGATGCCGCTCGCGTAGGCTTCGGCCTCCTTCACGAGGCGCTCCTTGTCGGCGATCGCCTTGTTGGCGTCGCGCTGGGATTCCTGCACGTCCGCCGGGACCTGGATGTCCGTGAGGTTGACGCTGGTGATGCCGATGCCCGCGCCGTACTGGTCGAGGGTGCGCTGGATGAGTTCCTTGGTGAGCGTGGTGACCTGTTCGCGGTTCGAGACGAACACCGCCTCGAGCGTGCTGCGGCCGACGACCTCGCGGATGGCCATCTCGCCGACCTCGCGCAGGGTCTGCTCGGGGTCCTTGACCTTGAAGAGGTATTTGGCCGGGTCGCGCAGCTGGTACTGCACGGCGAGCGACATGTCGATGAGGTTGAGGTCCTGGGTCAGCACCTTGGCCGTGTAATTGACGCTGCTCACCTTCTGGGTGTTGACCTTGGTGATGCGCTCGACGGGCCAGAAGTGGAAGCCGAGGCCGGGCTCGCGCACCGAGACGAACTGACCGAAGCGCTGGATGACCCCGCGCTCGGCTTGGTCGATGGTGAAGAAGCTCTGCCAGACCCAGAACAGCACCACGGCACCGAGCACCATCAGGAGCTGCGAACGGCCGTCTCCCGAAGGTTCCGCGGTGCCGCCACCGCCGCCGCCCGATCCGCCCTTCAGGATCTGTTCGAGCTTGCGCTGGAAATTGCGGAAGGCGTCATCGCCGTCCTTGGCGGGGCGCTTTCCCCAGGGGTTGTTGGGGCTGCCGCCCGGTTCGTTCCATGCCATGGGGTTTCAGGCCGTCTGATGGGAAGGGGATTGTAGGTAGCCATCCGCAGGCGCACAAGGTTGCGGCGCATCGAACACTTCGACGCCTTGGCGTGTCGACAGTTCCCGGGCTTCCTGGTCGGGCAACTGGACCAGCCATTCGAGTCCGCCGTCCGGCAGCACCGTCTCGCTGCGGATGGCTCCGGCCGCGTAAAGCCGGGCCCGCAAGGCGCCGGCTTCGCGCGCCGGCGCCCGCAGGCCGCGCAACCGGGCGAAGCGCGACAGCCGTTCCGCGACGGCCCCGAGCAAGAGGTCCATGCCCTCGCGCCGGACCGCGGAGATCCAGACCGACGTGGGCTGCCCCTCCGCGTCGCGCTCCACACGCGGCGTGTCGCCCAGCCGGTCGATCTTGTTGAAGATCCGGACCTGCGGGAGCTCGCCCGCGCCGACCTCGGCCAGCACGGCGTTGACCTGCTCGATGCGCTCCTCGCGCCGCGGGTCGCTGGCATCGATCACGTGCAGCAGCAGTGTGGCCTCGCGCGCCTCGGTGAGGGTCGAGCGGAAGGCCGCGACGAGTTCGTGCGGCAGCTCGCGGATGAACCCGACCGTGTCGGCGATGACGATGGGACTGCCGCCCGGCAGGTCCACGCGCCGCACCAGCGGGTCGAGCGTCGCGAACAACTGGTCGGCGACATAGGCGTCCGCCCCGGTGAGGGCGCGGAACAGGGTCGACTTGCCGGCGTTGGTGTAGCCCACCAGGGCCACCGACGGGATGGGGATCTCGACACGGCGTTGGCGGCCCGTCTCGCGCTGCTGCTGCAGCTTCTCGAGCCGCTTCGAGAGGACCTTGACGCGCACGCCGAGCAGTCGCCGGTCGGTCTCGAGCTGGGTCTCGCCGGGGCCGCGCAGTCCGATGCCGCCCTTCTGGCGCTCGAGGTGGGTCCAACCGCGCACGAGGCGGCTCGCGAGGTGCCGCAGCTGCGCGAGCTCGACCTCGAGCTTGCCCTCGTGGCTGCGGGCGCGCTGGGCGAAGATGTCGAGGATCAGGGCGCTGCGGTCGAGCACCCGTACGCCGACGAGTTTTTCGAGGTTGCGCTCCTGGCTCGGGGACAGCGCGTGGTCGACCAGCACCACCTCGGCGCAACTGTCGCGCACGGCGTCGCGGACCTCTTCGGCCTTGCCGCTGCCGAGGAAATAGCGCGGGTCCGGGCGGTCGCGGCGACCGGTGATGGTGGTGGCCGCCGAGACGCCGGCGGATTCGGCCAACTGCGCGAACTCGTCGAGGTCTTCCTGGTCGACGGGCGCGCCGATGCCGAGCCGCACCAGCACGGCCCGTTCTCCGCCGCGCGGGCGGTCAAACACGGAGAGAGGTCATCAATCGGGCGTGGCCGGGTCGACCCCGCCCTCGGGCTCCTCGGGCGACGGCAGGCGCACGTTGCGCGCGGGCACGATCGTGGAGATGGCGTGCTTGTAGACCATCTGGTTGACGGTGTTGCGCAGCAGGACGACGAACTGGTCGAAGGAGTCGATCTGGCCTTGCAGCTTGATCCCGTTGACGAGGTAGATGGAGACGGGCACCCGCTCCTTGCGGAGCTGGTTGAGGAAAGGATCCTGCAGGGACTGGCCTTTGGCCATGTTGACGACTCCTCGGCGATGGACGTTCTGATGGACGACGGATGGCGGTCCAGACCTTCCGGTCGTCCGCCCGACCGGGGCCTACGCCCGGGTCCCCCTCCCGAGTGTCAAGACAAATTTACCATGCCGAAAGTTCCCTAACCAAAGCACCGACACACAGTCTGCATGGCGGTCAGCTCTTCGCGGACGGCTTGGGCGTCGAAGGGGTCGACCCGACGCCAGCCCGGATCGGCGTTGATCCAGGTCAGTTGACGCTTGGCGAGCTGCCGGGTCGCCGCCACGGCGCTCCCCAGGGCACGTTCGAGCCCTGCCGCGGACGGCGGGCCGTCGAGGTAACCCCACAGCTGGCGGTAACCGACGGCCCGCAGCGAGGGCGCCGAGGCGAGCAGCCCCGGCCGGGCGCGCAAGGCACGCACCTCGTCGAGCAGACCCTCCGCCATCATCGCGGTGAAGCGCTCGGCGATGCGCGCGTGCAAGCCCGCACGATCGGTCGGCAGCAGTGCCCAGCGCTCGAACACGAGTCCATGCGCCGGGCGCGTATCGCGCTGCCAGTCGCTGATGGGACGACCGCTTGCCAGATACACCTCGAGGGCGCGTTGCACGCGTTGCGGGTCGTTCGGATGGATGCGGGCCGCCGCGACCGGGTCGACCGCCGCGAGCTCGGCATGCAGCGCAGGCCAGCCGAGCTCCGCGCCGCGCGCATCGAGCCGGGCGCGCAACGCGGCATCCGCAGGCGGCAGCGAGGCCATGCCGCGCAGCAAGGCGTTGAAGTACAGCATGGTGCCGCCGACCAGCAGCGGCACGTGGCCGCGCGCGCGGATGTCGTGGATCGCCGCGAGCGCATCACGGACGAAGTCGCCCGCGCTGTAGGTCTGCTGCGGTTCGCGCAGGTCGATCAGGTGATGCGGCACGACGGCACGGACCTCCGCCGAAGGCTTGGCGGAGCCGATGTCGAAGCCGCGATAGACCTGCGCCGAATCGACGCTGACGATCTCGATGCGCCGCTGCGGCGCGAGCGCTTGCGCCAGCTGCATCGCGAGGGCGCTCTTGCCGCTCGCGGTCGGACCGCAGAGCAGGATCGCGTCAGCGCCCACGCAGGAACAACTGGTCGAGCTGCGCCAGCGTGAGCAGCGTCCAGGTCGGACGACCATGGTTGCACTGCCCTGCCCGCTCGGTCGTCTCCATGTCGCGCAGCAACGCGTTCATCTCGGGCAAGGTCAGCCGCCGGTTGGCGCGGATCGCGGCACGGCAAGCGATGTTGCCGAGCAGCGTGTTCGCGGCGGCCTCGAGATGATGCTCACCGCGCTCCTCGCGCAGGTCGCGGATCACCTGGCGCACCAGCGGCGCAAGGTCCGCCTGCGCGAGCAGCGCCGGCACCGCGCGCAACGCAAGGCGGCCCGGAGCGAGCACGCCGATGTCGAAGCCCGCCGCGGCGAACGCTGCGGCGTGACCCTCGAAGGCCTCGGTCTCGTCGGCGGCGACCTCGACGACGAGCGGCTCGAGCAGGCGCTGGACCGCCGGCCGGCCGCCGGTCTCGCGCTTCATGCGTTCATAGAGGACGCGCTCGTGCGCCGCATGCGCGTCCACGAGCACCAGTCCGGCCTCGCTCTGCGCGAGGATGTAGACGCCGTGCAGCTGTGCCACCGCGATGCCGAGCGACCCGGCGCGCGCGCCCATGCCTTCCGGAAGCGGCGCGGACAAGCCGTTGCCATCGCGCACGTAGGCAGGCGCCGCACCGGGCGTCGGCGCAGCGCCTGCGGCAGGTCCGCCGCTCGGCCAGAACCCGCTCGAGGGCTCCGGGAACTCGAACCCGCCACGCTCTGCGACCGGCGCGGCCGTCACGCCCAAGGCAGCGGGCGAGGCGGTCGGCGCCGCGACCCCGGCGCCGACGCCGAGCGCATCGTGCACGGCGCGGAACACGAAATCGTGGATCTGGCGGGCATCACGGAAACGCACTTCGAGTTTCTGCGGATGGGCGTTCACGTCCACCCACTCCGGCTCGATCTCGAGATGCAGCAGGTACGCCGGCTGGCGCCCGTGATAGAGCACGTCGCGATACCCGAGCCGGATCGCGTTGGCGAGCAGGCGGTCACGCACCGCACGCCCGTTGACGTACGCGTACTGCTGGTCGCTCGCCACCCGCGCCGCCTCGGGCTGCCCGAGCCAGCCCTGGATCGACACCCGACCGGCCCGCCGCTCGATGGGCAACGCGCCGTCGATGAAGGACTCGCCCATGATGGCGCCGATGCGCGCGCGCTGCAGCGCCGGCGTGTCCGCCACCGGCGCATCGAGCAGCACACGCCCGCCGTGACGCAGCCGGAACGCCACGTCGAACCGCGCCAACGCGAAACGCTCGACCAGGCGCGCGATGTGGCCGAGTTCCGTCGACTCGGCACGCAGGAACTTGCGCCTCGCCGGCAGGTTGAAGAAGAGGTCGCGCACCTCGACCAGCGTGCCTTGCGGTTGCGCCGCCGGCGACACCTCGTGCATCTCGCCGCCGTCGATCCGAAGTTCGGCGCCGCGCGCGGCCCCGGTGGCGCGCGAGGCGATGCGCAGCCGCGCGACCGACCCTATGGACGGCAGGGCTTCGCCGCGGAACCCCATGGAGCGGATCGCGGCGAGGTCCTCCGCGACCGCGATCTTGCTGGTGGCGTGTCGTTGGACCGCCAGCGCGAGCTCGTCCTCGACGATCCCATGGCCGTCGTCGAGCACCCGGACCAGCGCCGTGCCGCCCGCCTCGCAATCGACCTCGATGCGGCGCGCGCCCGCATCGAGGCTGTTCTCCACCAATTCTTTGACCAGCGACGCCGGACGCTCGACGACCTCACCGGCCGCGATCTGGTCGACGAGCGCGCTCGGCAGGAGCCGGATCGGCACGCGCAGCCCGGCTCAGAGACGGCCGGCGGGCGGAGTCGCCCCCGGGGTGGCCTTGGGGCCGCCGCCGGACGCCTCGGTCGCGCCCGTGGCGAGCACCGTGCGACCCGCGTCACGTTCCATCGCGAACCGCGAACCATCGGGCGGATGGTCGATGAAATACTGCCGCACGCCGTCGAAGATCGCCTCGGCGAGCGCGGTGCGCCGCTCCGGGATGCCGAGCAGCCGCTCGTCCTGCGGGCTCGAGATGAACGCGGTCTCAACCAGCATCGAGGGGATGTCGGGGCTCTTGAGCACGACGAAACCGGCCTGCTGCACCTGCGGCTTGCGCACGGTGTTGACGCGCCCGAGCGAGCGCAGGACCCGCTCCGCCGCGGTCATGCTCTGCCAGATCTGCGCGCCCTGCGTCAGGTCGACCAGCACGGACGCGAGCGCCGGGTCCTTGTCGTCCAGCGAGATGCCGCCCACGAGGTCGGCCGCGTTCTCGCGGTCCGCCAACCACCGCGCCTGCTCGTCCGTCGCGCCCTTGTCGGACAACACGTAGACCGACGAACCGGTCACCTCCCGGTTCGGTACCGCATCGGCATGCACCGACACGAACAGCTCCGCACCGGCGGCACGCGCGCGACGGATGCGTTCACGCAGGGACAGGAAGACATCGCCGTCCCGGGTCAGCACCGCGCGCATGCCGGGCTCGCGGTCGATGCGGGCCGCCAACTGCTTGGCGATGTCCAGCACCACGACTTTTTCTTTGGTGCCGCCGGGACCGATGGCGCCCGGATCCTGCCCGCCATGACCCGGGTCGATGGCGACCACGACGACGCGCCCCTGTACGGGGGGCGCATGGGCGGCCTTGATCGGCTTGAGCGGCACCGGATCCGGGGCATCGGCCGCTGCTGCGACGCTGGCCGCCGGTTCGGCCTCGCCCGCCACCTCGAGCACCAGCCGCTGACCGCGCGGACTGCGCGAGAGCGCGGGCTGCAGCGTGGCGCGCGACCCGGGTCGCAGTTCGATGACCACCCGCAGTACCCCATCGGGCTGCGGTCCGGTGCGCACGCGCAGCACGCTGCCCTGCGCCGCGGGCAGCGCCCCGACCACTCGCTCGGAGACGCCCTCGAGATCGAGCACCGCACGACGCGGATCTTCGAGGGTGAAGAACCGGTGCGGGACCGCCTCGCTGAGATCGAAGAACACGCGCGTGGTGCCCTGTTCGGTGGCGACGCGCACGGCCTGCAATTCGCTGACGTCCGCCACGGCCGGCCGGACCGGTCCGGCCAGCGCCATGCACAGCAACAGCGCCCGGCAAAGGGCAGTCGAGAGGCGCATCTTCATGGGTCGATACTGTAGGCCGAGACGGGAAACAATTCCAACGAAATTAGGGACATGTGAACGACGTCTCAGGGCGTCTGGCGACCACTGAAACGCGCGAGCCACGCCCGCCCTTCCACGCTGGCCGCACCGATCCGCAGCCGGTGGACCGGCAGCGCAGCCTCAAGTGCGATCCGCAGGTCCGGAGGCGGTATCTGCCCCCCGCCCCGTTCCGGCCATTCGATGAGCCAGACGCTGCCCGGCAGATCGTGGTCGCGCAAGCCGAGCGCCAACACCTCGGCGGGATCGCGCAGTCGATAAAGGTCCAGATGCAGCACCGACCATGGCGGCAAGGGATAGGACTCCAGCAGGCCGTAGGTCGGGCTGCGCACCGGCCCGGTCGCGCCCAACGCCCGCAGGAAACCGCGCACCCAGGTGGTCTTCCCGGCGCCCAAGTCACCGCACAGATGCACGCAGAGCGCCCGTGGAACGGCGGCCGGAAGCGCGCGCGCCAAGTCCGCGCCGATCCGCTCCGTGTCCGCATCATCGGCAGAGTCGAGTGCGAGCGACGCGGCTTGAGGCAACGCGGAGGAGTCCGTCACGATGACGCCCCGGCCGCGATCGTGTCCGCAGAGAGGGCCTCCGCCAGCGCGGTGGGCAACTCGGCCGCCACCTCGCCCGCCAGCACGCCGCGATCCACGGTGTGCGCCAGCCTCTCACCCGCACGCGCGTGCACCCAGACCGCCGATGTGGTGGCCGCCCAGACGTCACCGGTCTGCGCCCATAGACCGCCGATCGCCCCTGCGAGCACATCGCCGGTGCCCGGTGCCGCGAGCACCGGATGCCCGCGGTCGCAGATCTGCGGCACCCGCCCACGCTGTCCGATCAGTGTACCGGCGCCCTTCAGCACCACGACTGCGGCATGACGGTCGATGAGCGCGCGCAAGGCTGCAGGCCGATCCGCCTGTACCGCGGCGCTCGTGAGGCCGAGCATCGCTGCCGCTTCGCCGGGATGCGGCGTCAGCACACTATCGCCCGGCAGCCCACCGTCCCGCCCATCGTCGAGGAGCTGCAGCGCGTCCGCGTCGAACACCGTCGGCTTGCCGCTCGCCCGCACGGCGTCGAGCATGCGCCGCGCCCAAAGATCACGCCCGAGCCCGGGACCGACGACGATCACGTCCGCTGCGGTGAACCACTCCGACGCTCGGGCGGCGACCGCCGCAGCATCCCCGCCGAGCGATCGCACCATCAGTTCGGGACGCGAGGCGGCGATGGCCGTCGCCGAGGACTCGGCGCAGACCACCGTGACGCGGCCCGCGCCGACGCGCAGCGCCGCTTCGCCGGCCAGGCGCGCCGCGCCCGGCATGCCCTCGCCACCCCCGACGACGAAGACGTGCCCCCCCTGCCCCTTGTGCGCGTCGCGACGCCGCCGCGGGATGCTCGCGCGCAGCTGCGCCCGGGTGATGCGCTGCCAGGCGATCTCGTGCGCCTTCGGCGGATCGACGCCCAGGCTGTCCACCGACAGCGCGCCGACGTGATCAGGCCCGGCGCCGAGCAGCAGACCGGCCTTCAAGGCGATGAACGAGACCGTGGCGTCGGCCCGCACCGCGACGCCCTGTACCCGGCCGGAATCCGCGCACAGTCCGGAGGGGACATCGAGCGCGAGCACCGGACGGCCGGCGGCGTTGATCGCCTCGATCGCCGCGTCCAACGGCGCGCGGACCGGCGCGGACAGCCCGATGCCGAGCAGCGCATCGACGATGACCTCGGCGCGCGACAACGTTTCCGTCGCCGACGCGGCGAACGCGTCCGCCGGCACGCCGGCAGCAAGCGCTTCGGCTGCAGCCTGTGACGCCTCGCCCCGCAAGGCGTCGGGCGCCGTCGTCCAGACCACCCGGGCATCGAAGCCCGCCTCGCGGCCGAGACGCGCCATCATCCAGCCGTCACCGCCG
>Ga0209972_10004789_pt1 | contig 10123 bp, 10 predicted proteins | sample NOAtaG_7_FD_187302 | JGI IMG/M metagenome (GOLD analysis project Ga0209972, IMG submission 187302) | Freshwater lake microbial communities from Lake Erie, under a cyanobacterial bloom - NOAA_Erie_Diel1S_2200h metaG (SPAdes) (version 2) | ecosystem: Environmental > Aquatic > Freshwater > Lake ...
AGGCACCGACAACGGTTGTTTTCATAATTAACCACTCTCACTAAACACTAATTACTAAACACTTAGCACTATTATGCCATTGCCTTCTTCTCATCCCGGGCCTGGATGTAGTCTTCGAATTTGCCCAGCTTGTCCATCTCCACGCCGTTGCCGATTTGCAGCACGCGGTTTACAACCGTGTTGTTGAGCTGGAAGTCGCGGCTTTTCATGAGGATGATGCCTTTGAATTCGGTGAGGGAATTGTTGAGCACGGTGATGCTTTCCAGATCGAGGTGGTCGGTGGGCTCGTCGAGCAGCAGCACATTGCCGGCCTCGAGGATGAGCTTGCTGAACATGCAACGCACTTTTTCACCCCCTGAAAGCACATTGGATTTTTTCAGGGCCTCTTCGCCGGAGAAAAGCATGCGTCCGAGGAAGCCGCGGATGTAGCTTTCATCTTTTTCCACCGAATACTGACGGAGCCAGTCGACCAGGTTGAGACTGCTGTCCTGAAAATAGCTTGCATTATCGTTGGGCAGGTAGCCGAGGGAGGTGGTTACGCCCCATTTGAATTCACCTTCGGTAGGAGGGAGCTCGCCGGCCAGCATCTGAAACAGAGCCGTGCTTGCAGTGGATTTTTCACTTTCAATGGCCACTTTCTGGTCCTTTTCGATGCTGAAGGTAAGGTTACGGAAAAGCCATTCGCCTTCCGGATTCTGATATCCCAGATTTTTTACGCTCAGCACCTGGTCGCCCACTTCGCGCTCGGCTTTGAAAAAGATGTAGGGATACTTGCGGTTGGAAGGACGGATTTCCTCGGGCGTGAGCTTCTCCAGCATTTTCTGGCGGGCGGTAGCCTGTTTGGACTTGGCCACATTGGCTGAAAAGCGGCGGATGAATTCTTCCAGTTCCTTGCGCTTCTCGTCCATCTTCTTGTTCTGATCGGCCTTCTGGCGCAGGGCCAGCTGGCTCGACTCATACCAGAAGGAATAGTTGCCCGGATAGATCTGGATTTTGCCGAAATCAATGTCGGCGATGTGCGTGCAGACCTCATCGAGGAAGTAACGGTCGTGCGACACCACGATGACGGTATTTTTGAAATCACCCAGAAAGCGGATGAGCCACTGAACGGTTTTGAGATCGAGGTTGTTGGTGGGCTCATCGAGCAGGAGTACATCGGGATTTCCGAAAAGGGCCTGCGCCAAAAGAACCTTTACTTTGTCGCTGCCGTCCAGGTCTTTCATCAGGCGGTAGTGCTGTTCTTCCGGCAGGCCGAGTTCACTGAGCATGGTGGCCGCATCGGATTCGGCATTCCAGCCTTCCAGTTCGGCAAATTCTTCTTCCAGCGCAGCGGCGCGGTTGCCGTCTGCTTCCGAAAAATCTTCCTTGGCGTAGATGGCGTCCTTTTCTTTCATGATGGCGTAGAGCCGCTCATGACCCATGATCACGGTTTCCAGCACCGGATATTCGTCGAAGGCAAACTGGTTTTGCTTGAGCACCGCCAGGCGCTGTCCGGGAAGCATGGAAACCTCGCCGGTCTGGGGTTCGATTTCACCCGAAAGAATTTTGACGAAAGTGGTTTTACCGGCACCATTGGCCCCGATGAGGCCGTAGCAGTTGCCGGGTGTGAACTTGATGCTTACTTCTTCAAAAAGGAGGCGCTTGCCGAAGCGCAGGGAAACATTACTGGTAGAAATCATTGGAAATTTGCCGAAACGGGCCGCAAAGATAAGGAATTTGACCCGGCAGAAGCCAAAAATCGGGAACCTTAATCAGGGCTCTGTCTGCCAGTTCATTTTTTCATAGCGTTCCTGAATGTGCCTGAGTTTGAATTCATAGATTTCAGCCAGCAGTGAATAGTTGCGCTCGACTTCCCGGATATCAGAAATGTTACCATACCGGGAGATGATTCTGGCAAAAAAATCGGCATCAGAAAAACCGAGGTCCTTGTTTACCCAGTCGTAAATGAAGGTAAGGGCCGATATTTTGTCCTGACTGAATTTCGGGAGAATTCCTGAAATTTCAGCAGAATGCCAGGCGCTCGAGGAAAATCCAGAATTGGGCAGAAAATCAACCCTTGGTTCACCTTCGTAGCGGTTCAGGCTGTCGTTGATTTTCTCCATCATTCTGAACTGAAATCGTTTGGGGTATTTGCTTTTCAAAGCTTCGAATTCCTGAGGATTGGCAAGCAGAAAGCCCTTGCTTTCGTGCGTACGGAAGAATCTAAGGCATTCTGCCTGGCCTTTGAGTCCCTGAATGTTGTAGCGGTACAGGGCGATGTTGCTGTCGGATTCTGCTTTGATGGCAGCGATAGCTTCCTTTGCTCTCTGAACTTCAGCGCGGTTTTCACGCCATTCTTCCAACTGAAGGGCAATGAAAATACCCAGCAGGGCGCTCAGGAAGGATACAAAATGGTTGCCCCATTCAATGTTACCGGAGGGAGTGGATTTTTTCTTCATGGATTCAGGGAGATGCAGCGCAAATCCGGGAAGCAAATGTATGAGAATGCTTTTCCCTCACAATGCTGAGAAGGATTTGCCCGGAAGAAGCAGAGAGAACTGCTTCTCAATCATAGCGTTTGCCGGGATGACTGGATTCGAACCAGCGGCCCCCACGTCCCGAACGTGCTGCGTTACCGGGCTGCGCTGCTTCCCGAAAGAAAATGCGAAAATTATGGAACGGGAAAGCATATTCTTGAAAATCTTCAGGCAAGCGGAAAAAGCATCAGCCGGTACTGTTTTTTTTGATGTACTTCCGGCCAATAATTCCATAATTGCCTTCAGACAATTTCTATGCTGACATTCCTTCTTAATTCTTTTGCGGCCCTGCTGCTCGGCTTTTTCTGGCTGCGCTTTTTCCGTCATGTGGATGGTTTTGAAAAAGAAAGCGTGAAAGCCAGCTTTGTTTGTCTGGCAATGGGTCTGCTGAGTCCCGTTGTGACATTTGCCATAAGTCCATTCATAGAAGGCACTTTCGATCGGGAATCTGTAGACGGACTTCTGGGATTTGCTATTTTTCAGGTAGGTGCGGTGGAGGAATTCAGTAAAATACTACCCTTCCTGATTTTACTGTTCCGAACCAACTGGATTAATGAGTCGGTGGATTTTGTAAAATACCCTGCCGTTTCGGCCATTGGTTTTGCCACTACAGAAAACATTCTGTATGCGATGCAGCATGGTTTGGAGGTACTGCAGTTCAGGGCAGTCCTTTCCCTTCCTGGTCATGTCTTCTTTTCTTCTGTCTGTGGTTTTATGCTCTATCGTGGATTCCGGAAGTACCAGGAATTCTCAGTATGGTATTTACTGGCTGGTTTTTCAATCGGTGTGCTGGCACATGGCTTGTATGACTTTTTCCTCTTTACGGAATCCTTTCTTGGTGTGGTTTCCCTGGTAATGGCTGGTTTTTTTACTTTTTACATCAAGAAAATGCTCTTCATCTCACTCAGGGACTCGGAGTATTTCAACGCGGACCTGCTCCCTGAAATATTCAAAGCAGGGAGGCATCTTTTTCTTGGTATGCTGATTTTGTTTTTCCTGATTTCACTTTCGGCCGGGCTCAATTCCGGTAACTGGAAGGATTCAGTCGATTATGCCTTCAGTAACGGTATCCCGGCGCTGGTTACCACGGGCATCATGATGGCACTGATCGGCCTTGATGAAAAAGGATATCGGAAAGTCCTCGGTTTGCCGAAGAAAGATTAGCGGGAAAACAGGTTGTATTTGAGGATGCAGTAGATGGCACGGAAGCCATCGCGCCAGCCTATTTTCTTTCCTTCTTCGTAGGTACGGCCGTAGTAGGAGATTCCCACCTCGTAGATCCTGATGCCTTTTATACGTGCGATCTTCGCCGTCACTTCCGGTTCGAATCCAAAGCGCTTTTCTTTCAGCTCAATATTCTGAATGATGGAGGTGCGGAAGAGCTTGTAGCAGGTCTCCATGTCGGTCATGTTCAGGTTGGAGAACATATTGGACAGGAAGGTGAGAATGTTGTTGCCGATGGTATGCCAGAAGAAGAGCATGCGATGCGGGTTTCCACCCATGAACCGGGATCCATAAACTACATCGGCAGCACCACGGATAACAGGCGCAAGCAGCAGGTTGTATTCTTCGGGGTCGTATTCAAGGTCGGCATCCTGAATGATCAGGAATTCTCCCTTTGCCTTTGAAATTCCGGTGTGAAGGGCAGCGCCTTTGCCTTTGTTGACTTCGTGTTTGTAATACTGAATGTTGAGCTCAGGATTTTCAGACTGATATTTCAGTATGGATTGCTCGGTGTTGTCTCTGGAGCAATCGTTGACAATGATGATTTCCTTCTGAATGCCATTGTTCAGCCTGACATCCTTAATGCGATTCAGGATATGGTGAATGGTGGGCCCTTCGTTGTAGGCCGGGATCACAATGGAGAGCGTGCTGATGTCAGACATTTCGGGCTCAAAGAAAAACAAATCAGTTTAAAACAATTTTACTTTTTGAATTCCTGCTGTCAGAATTCGATTTCTGTGGCCCCGTAGCCGAAGCGTTCTTTTCTGGCATCTTTGAAATGGCGGATGAATCTGCTTCCGGAAAGTCTTTTGTGTACTTCGCCACGGAGGATGCCATTGCCGGTTCCGTGGATGACGATGAGCTTTTCCAGACCTTCTGCCAGAGCGCGGTCGAAGGCTTTCTCAAATGCAGCAATCTGCACTTCCAGAATTTCGGCGGTGCTTAGCTGGCTGAAATCCGTCAGCAGTTTTTCGATGTGGATGTCAACTTCCCGGGAGGCTGCTTTCGGAGCTGGAGTCGGTGCAGGCACAGGTGCGGCATTGCCTTCCAGCATGCGCTCGCGAATCTGTGCAGGGTCTGCCTTGCCGGGGCTGGCATCGAGCTGTATCAGATAGCCTTCCTGCTCCATAACCGGAATCCGCTGCCTGGTCTTTTCCCAGGGAACCTGCGAAAAGGCAAGGCGGAATTCTCCGGGTGCTGCCGGATTTCCGCGGGCAGGGTGAAACTTGATGAACTGAAAGGCGAGTCCGAACAAGTGATTGTTTTCCTGTTTCGGAAAAGGTCCCGGTATGGGAACAGATGTTTTTGGCTGCACTAAAAAGTGACCGTGAAACTGATGATTGGGCCGGGCAAGTTTGTACACCAGCACGGAGAGCTGATAATCGGAAGGATTGACCAGAAAAAAGTCGAGCAGCATGGGCGAACGCGGAATTCCAGCCAGATAAAGGCCCTCACTGAGAAAAAGCATGGCTGCTTTTGCTGTTCCATGAACCGGTTTTCCTGATGTGCCGGCCTTTTCCACCTGCACGGCTTCCTGCCGGGTTGCCACTACCACCAGGTGCTTTCGCGGAACCGGGATTTCAATGCCCTGACTCAGCATGACCATGGCCGTGTCGCCCTCTACTTTTGTGACATGCCCCTCGCCGTGGCTGTGCAGCATGCGTACCTTATCGCCTATTACCATATAAAGGCCAAAATTAACCATAAGGTCTCATACCGCTTGAAGCATAACAACATATTTTTCCTACCTTGCGCCCCGTTTACTTTTTTAGAAACTGACATGAAAAAAGCACTGATTACCGGTATAACCGGTCAGGATGGCGCCTATCTCGCGGAATTTTTATTGGCAAAAGGATATGAGGTTCACGGAATTAAACGCCGTTCCTCTCTATTCAATACCGACCGCATCGACCATCTTTATCAGGATCCGCATGAAACAAACATTCGATTTAAACTGCACTACGGCGATCTGACAGATTCTACCAACCTGATAAGAATTGTTCAGGAGGTGCAGCCGGATGAAATTTACAACCTCGGTGCCATGAGCCATGTGAAAGTGAGTTTTGATACTCCTGAATACACGGCCAATGCAGACGGAATCGGTACGCTTCGCATTCTGGAGGCGGTGCGCATTCTGGGTCTCAATGAGAAAACGAGAATTTATCAGGCTTCAACTTCGGAGCTTTATGGTCTGGTGCAGGAAGTACCGCAATCGGAAAAAACTCCGTTTTATCCTCGCTCTCCCTATGCTGTGGCCAAGATGTATGGTTTCTGGATTACAGTGAATTATCGTGAAGCTTACGGAATGTATGCCTGCAACGGTATTCTGTTCAATCACGAATCTCCCATTCGCGGAGAGACTTTTGTAACAAGAAAAATTACCCGTGGCGTATCCAAAATTGCACTTGGACTTCAGGATAAACTGTTCCTCGGCAACCTCGATGCCCAACGTGACTGGGGTCATGCCAAAGACTATGTAGAGGCCATGTACCTGATTCTTCAGCAGCCTGAGCCGGAAGATTTTGTGATTGCTACCGGCATTACCACCTATGTACGCGATTTTGTGAGAATGGCCTTCGATGAAGTGGGCATTGAACTCGAATTCCGCGGTGAAGGTGTGGATGAAGTTGGTTACATCAAGGCTTGTCACAATCCGGAGTACCAGCTGGAAACCGGCAAGGCTGTGGTAGCGGTAGATCCGAAGTATTTCCGCCCGACCGAGGTGGATCTGCTCATCGGGGATCCGACCAAGGCCATGACCAAACTGAACTGGAAGCCGAAATACGATCTGCCTGCTCTTGTTAAAGACATGATGAGCAGTGATTTGAGCCTTTTCAAGCGTGACAAGTACCTGCAGAAAGGCGGGCACAAAATCATGAACTACTACGAATAAGGCTGTTGACATCAATAAACGAAGAGGATACACCAAATGGAAATCAACGCTAAAATTTACATTGCCGGACACCGTGGAATGGTTGGCTCGGCGATACACCGCGCGCTCGAGAGCCGGGGATTCCGCAATATCATTACCCGCAAGTCTTCTGAGCTTGATCTGCGTAATCAGGCAGCAGTGGAGCAGTTTTTTGCGGAGGAAAAACCGGAATATGTGTTTCTGGCAGCAGCCAAGGTAGGCGGCATTCATGCCAACAATGTTTACCGGGCTGATTTTATCTACGAGAACCTGATGATCCAGAACAATGTGATTCATCAGTCTTATGTGAATGGTGTGAAGAAACTGCTCTTTCTTGGCTCCAGCTGCATTTATCCTAAAATGGCGCCTCAGCCGCTGAAAGAAGAATACCTGCTGACGGGTTTACTGGAGTACACCAACGAGCCTTACGCCATCGCCAAAATTGCCGGCATCAAGATGTGCGAATCTTACCGCATACAATATGGCTGCGATTTTATTTCGGTGATGCCGACCAACCTGTACGGACCAAACGACAACTATGACCTGAATAATTCCCATGTGCTTCCTGCGCTGCTGCGGAAGTTTCATGAGGCAAAGCAGGCCGGCCGTGAGGAAGTGGTTGTGTGGGGCAGCGGCTCACCCAAGCGGGAATTCCTGCATGCCGATGACCTTGCCGACGCCTGCCTGTATCTGATGGATCATTATTCGGATGCCGGCCTGATCAACATCGGAACCGGTGAAGACCTCAGCATCAAAGAGCTGGCCGAAATGATTGCCCGGATTACGGAATTCAAAGGCAGGATTGTCTGGGACAGCAGCAAACCGGATGGTACGCCCCGCAAGCTTATGGATGTGGGTAAACTGCACCGTCAGGGATGGCATCATAAAATCGAACTGGAGGAGGGCATACGCATGGTGTATGAGCCATTCCGGGATTCAGTTTTTGCCTGAGCGATCGAAGGGGCAGCTCCCGTTCTGCAGGCTATGCGCAGCATAAGCCAGAAGAACGGGACTATACCGGAGAGCGCGGCCGCCAGCCGAAGGCGGCGGACAGGCCCAACTGCTTATGCTGCTATTTTTTTACAGCCTTAGGCTTTTTGTTCACTGTAGAAACAAGCTTGTCCATTTTCCAGGTTTCTACCCGCAGGGTCTGGCCGTCTTCGTTGAAGTATTCCCAAAGCCCGTTTTTCTTGCTGTTTTTGTAATTGCCGGTAAGTGCAGGTTTACCGTTAGGATGAAACTGCTGAAAAATTCCCTGGATGTAGTTGCCCTGGTAATTGAATACCTCGTTTACTTTCCCGTTTGCATGGAAGCTGCGTGAAGGTCCGGTCTTCAGATCGTTGAGCCAGGATTCTTCGGCCAGTTTATTTCCCAGTGAATCCCAGAGCAGTCTTGTACCATGGCGTTTGCCGGCTTCGTTGTACACCAGCTGCTCCTTCTTTTTACCGGTAGTGTGGTAGAAGATCCATTCGCCGAGCGGGCTTTCGCCTTTACCGTAGCGTTTCACCGACTCCGTTTTGCCGTCGGGCCAGTAAGACCGGGAGGATATTTTTTTGTCGGTATCGAATTCCACTTCTTCCTTCAGCTTTCCGTCGGGGTAATAGTATTGCGCCGGACCATCTTTTTGTCCACTCTGCCAGGTGATTTTGCTTTTCAGCGGCCCTTCCGGATAATAGGTCTGGAATTCACCATGGTAACGGCCGTCGAGGTAGTAGCCCACCTGCATTTTTTTGCCGTCCCGTGACCAGGAAGTAAAGCCCCCGTTTTTGGTGCCCTTTTCCAGGTGTGACTCGGTATCCAGCTGGCCGTTGTCGTAATAGACCTTGTAGTTGCCGCTCAGGTAGCCATCCACATAATTGGCTTCTATGCTCAGGATGCCACTTGGGAAATACTCTTTGCAGATTCCGTTGGGTTTGCCCTTCCGGTGCATGAGTTCCTTTTTGAGTTTTCCATCCCGGTAATATTCCACTGCCATTCCCTCGATGGAATCCCGGATGAAGACAGCTTTGGATTTGAGGCCGCCTCCGGGATACCAGGCAATGAGGGAATCGCTGAGCTGGTTGTTGCTGAAGCTGGATTTCTGGAGAAGTTGGCCGGTGGTGTCGTAGGCCAGCATGGGGCCATCTTTTCTGCCATCCCTGAAAACGGCTTCAAGGCGCTTTTTTCCATTGGCAAAAAATTCGGTGAAGGGGCCGTCCTTTTTTCCGTTGGCGTACTGACCGGTCATGGCCGGACGGCCGTTCGGATGGTAGCTTTTGTATGTTCCTGTAAGCAGGCTGTCGTCGAGGTTGTTGTAAAAGAATTCAGCCCTGATTTTCTTCCTGGTAAGGCTGTCGAAATAGAGTTTTACAGGAACCTGCGCCAGAATTTCTCCTGAAAAAAGAATCAGCAAAAGGAAAAGAAAACTTTTTAGCGGCTTCACGGACTTAGCTGTTTTTTTGTGACTCAAAACAAAAGAAATTAAACGCAATTCCACGGCTTTTATGGTAAGCAATGTAAAGAAAAATCTGGGTGAACTGGAAAAATCCATTCAGGGCGGGAAGGCAAGGCTGCTGCCTGTAAGTAAGACATTTCCTCCGGAGCTGATCATGGAGGCCTATGACGCAGGCTACAGGGAATTCGGTGAAAACCGGGTACAGGAAATTCTGGAGAAGCGCGATAAACTGCCGGGCGACATCCGCTGGCATCTGATTGGTCACCTGCAAACCAATAAGGTAAAATACATTGCAGACTTCATTGCGCTGATTCAGTCGGTGGATTCGGAAAAATTGCTTCAGGAGATTGAAAAGCAGGCTGTTAAAGCCGGCAGGCAGATTTCGGTTCTGTTGCAGGTGCACATTGCGGAGGAGGAACATAAGAGCGGCTGGGATGCAGCAGAACTGCGCACATGGATGCTGGAGGGAGGGCCGGCCCGTTATCCCCATGTGCTGTTTATGGGTCTGATGGGGCTCGCCACCAATACGGAGGACAAGGAAAAAGTACGGGCGGAATTCCGGGGTCTGGCAGCACTGAAGGAAGAACTGAACCGACAGAATTCTTATTCCAATGTGAAGATGGAAGAATTGAGCATGGGAATGAGTCAGGATTACCGGATAGCGCTGGAGGAGGGGAGTACCATGGTAAGGATGGGAACGGCGGTATTCGGCGGGCGCTGATCAGGTCGGTCTGACCAAAGGTCCGACCGCCGTCAGTGCCTATGGCCGGACGGCGGTAAAGTGGGCAGCCTTTGCAGAATATTTTAACCAGGCCGCCCCGGAATTCAGAATGGATTTTCGGTCTGACCAAAGGTCTGACCGCCGTCAATGCTCAGTGACTGCGGCTGAAAAGTCCGAAGAAGGAAAAACGCTGTTTTTTTGACTGGTCGTGCTGCCGGCCTTTCGGACAATCCATGAAGTAGGCTTCGGTCTTTTTTCTTTTTACGGTTCCGGCTGAGGCGCCGGGAAGCTGAGCCGGCTTTCGGGCAAAATCAAGC
>Ga0209972_10004796_pt1 | contig 10117 bp, 7 predicted proteins | sample NOAtaG_7_FD_187302 | JGI IMG/M metagenome (GOLD analysis project Ga0209972, IMG submission 187302) | Freshwater lake microbial communities from Lake Erie, under a cyanobacterial bloom - NOAA_Erie_Diel1S_2200h metaG (SPAdes) (version 2) | ecosystem: Environmental > Aquatic > Freshwater > Lake ...
GGGCTAAGGCAAGGGTTGTTTCAGGGATCATGGGTGGCTCCTATGAGGTGCGTTCAGCTTCAAGGGTTACGGAAGCACTGGCAAGGGTCGCGCCAGAGCCTTTGCGGATTTCGATGGTGAGGTCGGCTGCATTGCTAGACCCAGAATTAACGATTTGCGTAACGCTCCACGAACGGTTGCTGGTCAGGGCAAGCCATGAGCCAGTAGCAGATGATCCAGGAGTTAGCGTGCCTGCGTTTAGTGTCGCCTTTGCCTCGTAATCACTCGGCGCATTAGCCTTCGGATCAATCCAGTCGCCAGCATCTACACTGCCGCCGGAGGTGGTGGCCGTCATCACATCGCCGTCACTTTCCAGCGTGTAGGTCGCTGTCTGAGTGCCTGCGCCAAAAGAATACACAGACACACCTGACAGCGAAATCCGGTCGCCGCCCATCGCCGCGAAAGCAGCCATCAATATGCTCATGTCACCGCCCCGCCAGAGACGATCACCTCGGACGAGGACACAAAAAACAGCATTGCCACGCCCCGCGCTGCAAGGGTTCGGCTTCCGGTTGTGGCCGTGCCGCCCAGACGCATTGTAACGCTGGAGCCTTGCGTAATGGTGCGGGAGGACGCGCCTGCGTAAATCAGGATGATGTCACCTGCTGAGAAGACTGCGTTCGGGATGGTGATGTCGCCGGTTGCCTGGATGGTCTCGTTGGCGCTGGCTACGGTCAGGGTGCCGGTGGTTTCTGTGGAGGCGGCAACGCGAACTTGCAAACCGCCTGCCGTATTAAACAGCATTGACTTGGGCGTGCCCGAAGTATCAACGCGAAATTCCAGACCAGCTGTAGTGTTTCGGATGTCATCGTATCGGGTAGCGTTGTGCAATTCCAAGCTGGCAATATTTGATGACGTTCCGATCAGCCGCAAAACGGGCGCCGCGTAACTTAACGAAACGGCGCCCGTAAACGTCGAGCCGCTAAGAGTTGCAAACGCGCTCGCCTGTATTCCGTCCACGGTATCCGCATCAAGGGTCGAGCCTGCGCCGTCATTGCCTGCGTGCCAGACGGTGTTGCCGCCGACCGCAAGAACGCCTGCCGTGGACAGCGTCAACGTGCGCTCAGTCCCGGTCGCATCCACGCCGATATACAGGCCGGTTGACGTGTTCAGAATGCGGTCAAGACGGGCGCTTGAATTAGTCATGTGAAAGCCGGGATCGGCTGACGTCGTGCTGGTCGTCGCCCATTTCAGGCCCGCACCTGAAAGCGTCTGCGTTGCGCTAAACGTATTCGCCGCATTAAGCAGCGGTATCGTCGCACCAGACGTGCCCGTATTGACAACAGCAGCCGTCCCCAGCCCCAGCGTCGTGCGCTGCGCAGAGGCATCCGCGTCATCAAGGATCGCCCGCCCCGCAGCGGTCAGCGTGTAGACCGCATAGGTGTCTGACGCCGTGGTGTAGATGCTCCGATCCGCAAGCGTGGTCAGGCCGGCAATCGAGAGCAGTCCAGCGTCGAATGCCTGAACGTTTACGCCAATCTCCAGGCCAAGGTTTGCCCTCGCCGCCAGTGCCGTAGATGCGCCCGTGCCACCTGCCGCAATGGGGCGGTCAACGTTGGCGTCCGCCTCCAGGTCCTGGACGAGCGTGTTGAATTTCGTGCTGCTGATAGGATCGCCGGACACAGCCTGCGTGTTGGCTGGTAATGTGTAATTGCCTGACCCGTCTCTTGCCAAGGTGGCCTCCTGTTAGTTTGTTTTAGCCTTACCCACTGTTCGGGCAGATTGCGAGGCTTTGGGCTTGCCAACCGTGCTCTGGTTGCGGGCGGCTTGCTGGGGGGTCTTGGGTGTGCTTGCGCCGAAGCCCTGCGGCTTGATCTCATCCGTCCCCTCGGCATACCGTGTCACACTAGCCCGGTCCTGCGGGCCTTCCGCCGCGCTGCGAGGGGCCTGCGTGCGGGTCAGGATGTTCGTTTTCACCGGGATTAGATTGCCCTCCACGGGGCTTCCGATGTCGGTCAGCAGGCGGTCAAGGCTGGTCTTCGCCGCGCTGATCTGCGTGGAAAGCAGGACGGGGTCGCTGGTGTTTTCTGCCAAGCTGGCCAGCGTTTCGGCCAAGCGGGCATCTTCCGGCGTATCCATGCCAGCGCGCGAGGCTTGTGCTTCCTGAAGTTGCCCAACCAAGGCTTTCTTCTGATCCTTGGCGCGGGCAATGTCAGCCGGTGCCTTGCTTTGCAGGGCTGCGTCTGCTGCCTGCTGTGCGGTCTGGGCCGTCGTGCGGGCCTGTGTGACGATAGGCGTGGCGGTTGACCATTCCTGCCGAAGCTCGATCTCGCGGGCGCTGGGGCCGGAACCTGGGGGGCGCATGGATTGCCGGCCAAAATACCCGCCTTGGCCCACGGTCCTGCCGCTAGGCGCTGTGCCACCCGGCGCTGTGCCACCGGGCACACGCGGCCGGCCAACAGTGCGCGTCACATCATCCAGCATCTGCGATCCGCGACGGGCGCCAGCGCCGAGACCTGTGCCAATGGCAATGTTACGCAGGCGCTCCTCATCGCTTTCAGCGGGCGCAATACCGCCAAGCGTGCCGCCTGCAAGGGCGTTAGATGCGTCTGTCCGGCCAAATCCGAACGGAATTTCGTCGTAAACGCGCTCGCTGTTTTCGGCGCGTGCTTTATCGCGCAAAAACTCCTGATAAATGTTCCATTCTTCCGCTTCGCCTATGCGATAGGTTTTGCCGCGCCCCTGCAATTCATTAGAAAGCTGGCGCAGGAAGTCTTCATCGTCACCGATGCCAAATCCCGCGTCCCTGGCTGATCTTGCCAGTTCGTCAATGGTCTGGCCGGTTTTATTGTTAAGCAGCCCCGGACGGCTGCGAACGTCTCCGAGGATCTGCGCTACCGAACCACGCATATAACCTTGCTCTTGAAAGCGGCCAAATTCCTCTCGGATGCCGCCCTGCTTACGAATAAACGCCAGCAACCCACCCGGCTCGCGGGGAATTGGTCCGGTCCATTCCATGGTTTCCAATGGCGGGGGAAATGGCGGGGGGCCAGAACGCGCGGGAGCCGGTGCCGGACTGGGCGCTGGCGCGGGAGGCGGCACAACAGGCGCAGCCATTGCAGGCGCTACACCGACTGTGCGGGGGGCTTGTGGAGGGGTGCCGCCTGCGGGAGGGGTGCCGGGAGTTGGCGTAAGCTGTTCAATAATTTGCCCCCCGCCTGCTGGGGGAGCGCCAGGAGCAGGTAAAGCATTTGGCACACGTGTAGTTTGCGGCTGGGAAAGCAGCAGTTCTGTTACCTTGTCCACGGTAGACATAGCGCGCGTGTCTGCAACTTGACCCGCGCCTTCAATACCTGCGCGAGCCGCTGAAATTGGAGTGGGTCCGCCCGTAAAGGCAGAGCCAAGTATATCCAGCGGCGCACCGCCCAATATGTTGCCCACAAACCGTTGCACCGGGCCGCGCGTGTTACGCATGGCAAACTTGATGGCCTCAGCCTTTGGCACAGTGTCCGAGCCGGTCGCTTGAGGGTTTATGCGGCGGTTTGCATCAGTGCGCGACACAATGGCCTTGATGTCGTCTGCTAATTTTGTGCCCTGCTCCCCAAACACTTCGGACAGGGCTTTCAAAACAGGTTCTTTGCCAATCTCAGCGGTGCGCAGCGCGCTCGCGCCAAGTTCCGGGTCCACATAGCGCACGTTTTCAGCCGAGCCGGTTACAACGCTGCGCAACGATGCCAAAGCCATTTGCTTTTGCGCTTCGGACAGGTCTGCAAATTCTTCGGCCATGTCGGCCACGGCCACGTCATCTTTGGCGCGGGTAAGGAAACCTTTGGCAAAGTTGATGGCTTTCGTGACGCCATATTTGTCGCCGTATTCCATACGGGTCTCGCGGTAACCCGGCACGGCATCTTCCAGCGCGTCTAGAATATCCTTGCGGCGGTTGCTCATAATCCGGTCAGGCTTTACAGCGCCCGTAATGGTTACGGTTCCCCGATCATCTGCAAGCTGACGAGCCTTTGACTGCATCCAGTGCGCAGCGTCTGCGGGGTTGCGGGCAATCAAGGCGGCAAGGTCAATGCCTTCGCGCTCTGCGTCTTCGGCAAGTTCAGACGCGAGGGTTTTCATGCGCGGCAGATTTAGAACGTCAATAAGCGCCTGTTGTTTTGTCGCGTCAGCTATCGGACGAGCCAAAATCGGTTTATATCGCTGTTCCACAATGTTTTCGAGTTGGCCAATGGCCTGCCCCCGCAATTCAGGACGTGAAGTGGACCCCGCAAATTGATCGACCGACCTGTTAAAAAGCTCACGAGCAGCCGCGTTGTCTTCGTTAACAGCCCGCGCCACAGCCGTATCAGACGCGCTGCCAGAGCGTGCAGCACCGCCGCGTATCTGGGTCTCTATCGCCTTGCTTACCCCGCGCGCGCCCTCGCCAAACTCTTTGACAAGCTCATCCTTGAACCGCGTCGGCAATCCCGTGCCAACCTGGCCGCTTTGCAGTCGCTGGCGAATATTTACAACCCCGGCTTCTACGCGGTTAGCGGGCACGCCAGCATCGACAAGCATACGCTCGATGGTCTTCAGGACGGGCCGGGAAACCTTGGTCCCGAAAAGCTCAGCGTTGAGAACGTCACTCAGCGGAATATCACGCGGGATAACGGCTGAAAGCAATCCGCCAAACGCTCCGCCAACAGTTCCGCCTATTGCCCCCGCCTTTGCCCGTTCTTCAAGCGTGCCGTCCTCTGCCGCAAATCCGTAGACTGCGCCCGTTCCGGCACCCGCAGCCGCGCCTTTAGCTATTTGCGCGCCTTTAGTTGCTGCACGAGCCGTGCCGCCAACAGGTATCAGAACGCTCGCGGCAATTTCGGAGCCGCCAAACGTTACCGGATGTTGGGTGCGAGCCGCTTCCTCTTTTGCGCGCAAAACATCGCGGCCTTGCGTGTAAGATTGAGGCAGCTTGTCCGTCATGGCTTCCATTGCCATGCCGCCAAGCCCCATAGCAAAATTGGTCATTGAGCCAATTGGTCCGGGGGCTTGCGGGATCATGTTTAAAGCATTGCGGACGCCTTCCGCCTCATCAGCCGTAGCAAAACTGCCGCCGCGCTGTGCGCCAAGGGACGCGGCTTCCAAGCGCGACACAGGACGCGGGGCAGGCGTTGCCTGTGCACCGGCTACCATGTTCATGCCGCGCTGAAGGAAAGGACTTGCGGGGGCTGCGGGTTGAGCGGCGGGCGCAGCCGCGCTGCTGGCATACCGCTTGCGCATGGCCTGTTTCATCACGTCGGGCGAAGTGCCTTCAGGGAATTCGTATTCCTGCCCATCCGGGCCTTCAACGATGATGGGGCCGGCCATTATTCAAATTCCCCCGTTTCAACGTTGTATTTCAGGCGTTGCACCTGTTCGTTAGTCTGCGCCCTGAACTGCGCCGTTTCCTGAACGGTCGGGAAGTCAGCCGCAAACGCCTCTTGAATGCGCTGTTCGCGCCCTACCATGTGCTCCCTCAGGCGCGTCAGGTTGCGGGTCACGTTCTCCGGGCTGATGTCCTGACGCAGCGAACCGAAGACGGCTTGCAGGAAGGCCAGTTCCTTTTCAGTGACAGCGCCCAATGCGCCCCCGGTCGGGCTGGCCTCGCGCATGGCTTGCAGCTTATCAAAGCCCACGTTCGCCCGAATGGTTTCCATCAGGCTTTCCATTTGGCCTGCCGGCGTAATGCCGCCAATGACTGGAAAATCCTTCAGGACCGAACCTGCCCCAGTTGAGAACGCGCTGACGTTTTTGAGCGCCATGTCGATGTCGCCAAGCACAATTGAATTCTGCGCCACAAACTCATCAAGCCCGCGCCGCGCCTTGTTGTAAGCCTCTTGCTGGGGTCCGGGTGTTACAGCCGTGCCGCCCTCGCGGGTGCGAACAAAAGCTGGTTCCTGGCCCCTGGCCGCAGAGCCGTAGCCAATCCCATCAACAGGCCCGCCAATCTCGATAGAACCATCGGCGCCAATACGGATACCACCGCGCTCGGATCGCGGCGTTTCAAATCCTGGCACAGGCTGGCCAATGTCCGGGCCTTCAGTGTATCTGCGCACGCCCGCTGCGTCAGCGGCAGAGGCATACTGAGCAGGCTCAGGAGCAGGCGCAAACAACATTTTTCCAGCCTCCTCCAAGCCCACGCCTTGAGCAATCGCTGCGCGCTGCTGGTCTGTCAGGCCTGGTATGTTTTGCAACGCTGCAAGGCGCGCCTGCTCTTCTTGCGCGGCCTTTGCTTCTGCCTGTTGCGCGTCATACCGGGTAAGCGCGGAAGCAACGTCCCCGCCTTCAAGCTGTGCCCTTGCCGCTGCCGCATCAGGCCCGCCGCCCGTCGCCGTGGCGAGGAGGTCGCGTGTGATCTGCTCGCGTTCGGTTTCCGCCGTATCCGCCTTCTGCCCCGCACGCCGTGCAAGGAAGGCCTGCCCAAGCTGGGAAAGCCCGCCTGCGATGGATGTGTTATCCTGCTGCTGGGCGCCCTGTAGCAACATGTCTGCGATCTGGCGTTGACGGGAGGCTGCGGAAGTTGCCCCGCCAAGGTCAGGTGCCATTTCAGGCAAGCCCTCAGACAGGATTTCAGCGACGGACTGCTGCGGGCCGGATTGCTGCATCAGCGCCTCGCGCATAGTGGCCGGTGCCTGCATCATAATTTCTGGCGCCTGCATCACGCCCTGCATAGCGCCCCGCGCCGCGCCTTGGATCATACCCGGCGCGCGGCGAAGTCCCATCGACAGCATTTTAGGTGTGAGCATGTCAGCCTCCCGGTGGACGCGGGAAGCCCGCCGTAATACCCGCGCTACCCAACCCAAACAGCCCGCCTAACATCGCCTGATAATTAGCATTCTGCTGCTGGTAATTGGCTTGCTGGTTGTTAAAGCCCTGCTGCCGGATGCCCGCATAATCCGTGGTCGGGATCATGGCGCTTTGAGCAATCCCGAACTGCGGGGTCTGGACCTGCGATCCTGACATGAGCGCCGTGATTTCGTTAATCGGCTGATTGCGCAACGCCAGCTGTTCCTGCAACGCCCTCGCGCGGGCATTGTCCTGCGCGTCGAATATGGACTGTTGCTGCGCAAACTGTGCGCCCGCGATCTGGTCGCCGCGGCCCTGAATGGCCTGCTGGTTCCCAAACTGCTGCTGGGCCATCGTGTCGCCATAACGGCGCATGTCCTCGCCCATGCCGAACAGGCCCATGCGGTTAGCGAAATCCTGCTGGCGCGCCTGATTGGTAAACTCTCCCGCGCCCCGTGCCTCACCCAGAAGGCGGCTTTGTTCTTGTCCGCTGGCAAGGATGGCACTTGTCCGCATGTCAGTATTGGTGCGGTCAAAGTCCTGCAACGCACGGCTATAGGCTTCGGTGCCGATATTGACGCCCTGACCCAGAAGCTGCGTGCGAAGGCCCTCAAGGTCACGTTCGCGCTGCGTGCCAAGACGGCCCATCAGGGCATCTTCGACCCGCTGGCGATCTGCGCTGAACCCGCCTTCAGGGGTGTAAGTGTCTTGCAGGCTTGCCGTGCCAGGAAGTGGCTGTCCGCCTTGGCTGAATTGCGGGGTCGAAAGGTCGGCGCCATAGCTTGCAGGCCCGAACCCGGAACGATTCGCACCTCCCGGAACGCTGTCAAGGCTGAACGGCTGCGAAAGCAACTGGTCGGCACGGCCCGACTGGTTTGCGGCGAGCGTGGCAAGGTTAAGCGATGCAGCGTTGTTTTGCGCGCGGATTGCGGCGGCTTCGGGGGAAAGCGTCGTCGTCGCCGTGTAACGCGGAACAGTGTAGCTCTGGCCGGTCGATGGGTCGGTCCACGTATAATCCCCGCTCGTGCTATACGTCAGCGAAGCGTCAGGCGTGACTTGGTTAACCTGGCCCATCGCCGTGTTAGCGATAGCCGTGGACACGTTCGTGCCCGTTTGTGCACCGGCGACTTGTTGAGGATCAGGAGGCGTAGGCGGTCTCGGTTTGGAAATTTTAGCCTCCATGCGCCAGTTTTACTGGACTTTTAGGTCTAACGATGTTTAACCTTGCGAATGCCGCGCTACGATAACTTTTACGTTCGTGTCCTGAAGCATCCCGGCGACGGGTGTTGGGAATGGCTTGGGCCCAAAAACAACAAAGGCTATGGATTTACATACATTCGCGAACTTAGCCGAAGAATGACCGCTCACCGGGCGTCTTACACTTTGCGCTACGGCCAAATTCCTGAAGGGCTTTGGGTTTTGCATCGTTGCGACAATCCCGCCTGCGTTAAGCCGTCTCATTTGTTTTTGGGCTCCCCAAAAGACAACGTTCAGGACATGATTGCAAAAGGTCGAGACAACCTGAAAAACGGACCTAAAGGCGAAAGTCATGTCTGTTCCAAACATTCTGATGCAACGATTATCGCAATTCGGACGGACTACATTGCCGGGGTGTCGATTGATCGGCTTTGCGAAGTTTACTCTGTTTCTAGAAACTCTATTCACGACTACACCGGAGGACGCTCGTGGAAACATTTGCTTGGTGTAAATGGCGCCCCAAGTTTAGACCAGTTAAAAATTGAGTGCAAGAGAAGGAGCCGTGGCGGCTCTAAACTTGACTTTGCCAAGGCTGAAGAAATTAGAAAAAGATTGGCTGCTGGAGAATTAGGCAAGCTTCTCGCCTGTGAGTTCGGAGTTTCTAAAGCTACTATTTCCGATATTCGCCTTGGAAGAATGTGGGCTTGAATAGAAATTGTTAGCACGCCATGCGTCGTCTGTCAGCGTCCAGAATACCCCGTTTTCACCCCGGCCAAACAGGCGCGGAACGTCCCAGCGGGTAAACCCGTAACGGGCAAGCTGCCGGTGCAGGCGCTTGTTACTCTCGCTGTTACGGGTCAGCACCATCTGGCATCCGACTTCGTCAAAGGCATAGCTGAACAGCTTGTGCAGAATATCCTGCGTCATCCAGTGGGGTGTCAGGCTGGCGCCCGAAAACTCCATTGTCTTGGCACTTGGGTCCCAGCCATGCCAGACCCAGCCAGCAAGAAGTTTCCCGTCATTGTCGATCACGCCTATCGCCTGGCACGGGCCAAACCCGTCCGGGCATCGCGGGATCAATCCGGCGACGAACCGCTCCACAGCATCCGAATGGCCGAACAGCAGTTTCATCAGACGACAACCGCCCCCGTTTCATACTGCACGTCAAAACTTATCAGCTCTGCGTCCGGTTTGGGCGTTATCCCGCTGGTGATCTGCACTTGGGGTGCGAACACAAACCCGGCCTTAGCTATGCTCTGCCAGTTGCTTGTCACACTCAGGGAAGCCGCTGCTGCGTCCCACAGGGCTGTATCCCACAGGCCCGTGTCCCAAGTGTCCTCAGCCGAGTTGGCCACGCTGGACGGCGCTGATGGGAACGCTACGCTGTAATCTACGCTTCCCGAAACCTGCGCAATAAACGCATGGGTCGCGCGAAAGTTAGCCCTTACCAGATTGCAGGACTTGATTGCCGCATTTGTGCCTAGCGGGCTGAAATGCCCCGCATACTTGGCCACGTAAATCAGCCCATCGTCAGATCCGCCAATGTCGGTCTGGTAAATTACCCCTGTTCCTGTCCCCGTGTAATGCACACCGAGCAAAGCCGCCTGCGCACGGATTTCCCAAGGCGCGCCCGTGTAGCGTGCCCACGCGCCCGTCTCCAGGTTTACGAGGTAACAGGCCTTTTCCACCGAAGCTGACGGACTAGGCGTCCCGACAAACATCAGGTTCTTTTCGGCCACCTTCAGCATTGACCACGGCAGGCCGGAACGTTCGTTAACCGCTACGGCCCAGTCAGGCTCAATCGCGCGACTGATCGCTGAGAGGCTGAGTGCTGCCCGGTCCTTGCTGACCGCCTCGGAAATAGGGACGACGCCCTCAACCGTGGCCACAAGCAATTCACCGCCCGCCCGCTCGATGGCATGTTTCCCAAGCGGCTTGGCAATCTCATACCGGCCCACAAGCGCCCACGTGTTAGCACTGTTCGGGTTATCGCCCTTGTAGACCGCCACCTCGCCAAGCGTAGAGACGATCACGCACAGGTCATCGACACCGTCCCCGGCATCCAGCGACCATGTCCCCCCGAACAGCAATCCCCCGCCTTTGCCGAACACGCCCGCAAGGCTGAACTGCGACA
>Ga0209972_10004801_pt1 | contig 10115 bp, 9 predicted proteins | sample NOAtaG_7_FD_187302 | JGI IMG/M metagenome (GOLD analysis project Ga0209972, IMG submission 187302) | Freshwater lake microbial communities from Lake Erie, under a cyanobacterial bloom - NOAA_Erie_Diel1S_2200h metaG (SPAdes) (version 2) | ecosystem: Environmental > Aquatic > Freshwater > Lake ...
CGCGAACGGGTCTGTCCTCCCCCCACAAGCCCCACAAGTCAGAAGTGACAAGTCACACGTCAGCCCCGGGGTAAGTCCCGCTGGTTCCAGTCGCCTTCACTGCGAATCGAGCGACGGCGCTCAGGACTGGCTGCGCACAATCTCGACCCGGTAGTTCTCGATGACCGGATTGGCCAGCACATCGTGGGCAAACTTTTCGACCTCGGTGCGCGCCTTCTCGTCATCGAGCTGCGGATCGAGCTTTATCTCAAAGTACTTTCCCTGCCGGACATCCTCGATCCCCTCGTAACCAATCGTCGCCGCGGCATGGTGAACAGCCTTCCCCTGCGGATCGAGCACCCCATTTTTCAACGTGACATAGACTTTGGCAAACATTGAGCACCTTCCTGACTTTGTTCTCGGCCGGTCTCCGGAGAGGCCCGCCTCTACTTACCCTTGCCGGTAAAGACGCGCGCAAAGACGCGATCGACATTCTTGAGCTGGGTGCGGACATCGAAGGCCCGTTCGATCTGCTCCCTGGTGATGGTTCGTGAGATATCTGGATCCGCGCTGACCAGCTCACGAAAGTCGAGCTGTTCGTCCCACGACTTGAGCGCATTGCGCTGGACCCAGTAGTAGGCCTCCTCGCGCGGGGCTCCACCGGCGGCCAGTTCGAGCAGCAGCTGGCCGGAGAAGACCAGCCCGCGGGTCAGATTGAGATTCTCCAACATCCGGGTTGGCTTGACGACGAGGGTCTCGAGCAGCGAAGCCGTCTTGGCGAGCATGTAGTCGACGGCGATGCAGGCGTCCGGCAGAATGACCCGCTCCGCTGAAGAGTGGGAGATGTCTCTTTCGTGCCAGAGCGCATTGTTCTCGAGGCCGGTCACTGCATAACCGCGCACGATACGGGACATCCCACAGATCCGTTCGGAGAGGATCGGGTTGCGCTTGTGGGGCATGGCCGAGGAGCCCTTCTGACCAGGTTTGAAATATTCGTGAGCTTCGCCGACCTCGGTTCTTTGCCAATGGCGCACCTGGAGGGCCATCTTCTCGAGCGATGAGGCAATGATCGCCAGTGTACAGAGAAACTCGGCGTAGCGATCACGCTGGATGACCTGGGTCGAGACGCTCGCGGGGCGCAGTCCGAGCAGGAAACAGACGCGCTCCTCGATCTCCGGATCGAGATGGGCAAAGGCGCCCACGGCGCCGGAGAGTTTGCCGTAGCTGACTCCATTGCGGGCGCGGGTCATCCGATCGATATTGCGCCGATTCTCCTCATACCAGAGCGCAAAGGTCATGCCGAGCGTCGTCGGCTCGGCATGTATGCCGTGGGTCCGCCCGATCATCGGCGTGTCCTTGAACTCGTAGGCTCGCGTCTTGAGGACGTCGCTGAGAGCCTGCAGGCGGCGCACAATCAGATCACCGGCCTCGCGCATCAGCAGTGCGTTGGCCGTATCGACCACATCCGACGAGGTCAGGCCGAAGTGGACCCAGCGCGCCTCTGGTCCGATATTCTCGGCCAGGTTGGTCGTGAAGGCGATCACGTCGTGATCGAGCGTCTTCTCCAGCTCGTGGATGCGTTCGACCGAAAAGGCGGCCCTGGTGCGAATCACCTCGACCACCTCGCTCGGGATATTGCCAACCTCGGCGTTGGCCTGGCAGGCGGCAATCTCCACGTCGAGCCATTTCTGAAAACGATTCTCCTCAGTCCAGATTGCGCCCATCTCCGGCAGCGTATAACGTTTGATCATAGATAATTAATCCTGGCTAGTCCCGATCTGGCGGGCTTGTGAATAGAGGGCAAGGCCAAACAGCGCGGCGACGACCGGAATGGCCCAGACGACTGGCGAATCGTCTTCACGGTGCCCAAGGAGCACCGCAATCGTCCAACCAAGGGCGACGATGCCGAGCCCCGCCGCGGCACGGTTGAGCCCACGCTTCAGATTCTGCTGATCTTCATTCATCGGTTCGATAAAATCCTCACTGGCCGGAGCGACCGGGCCGGACTTCTGCCGGCCGTGAGTCCTGCCGGGAGTCCTGAACTATATGGCTCCGCCGGGATCGCACGGTCAGCCCCGGGCGGGCCGGGAGGACCTCGAGCCGGCGCCGATCCTCGAGACTCGGCCGACGCTCAGTGACAAAAGAGAGACTATACTGTGCTCCGATCTCTTCCGCCAGTCGGCGCGCGGTGGCGACGACCTCACCGTGGGTTGGCGGAAACCAGACAACCCCGCCACTCGATTCGGCCAGCTGCTCCAGTTCGATACTCGCCCCTTCGAGCCGCGCCAGATACTGGCCCAGTTCACCAAGTCGCGTGGCCGAAGACGAGGTGAAACGCTCGTGGGTGCGCATCCATCCAACCGCCAGCTCGATCTCGCGCTTCAATGCCACCGTCCAGCCAACGACAAAGAGGGTTGCCCGGGCTGTCTCCAGTTCGCGCACCACCTTTCCCCTCCCCGTTCGGCTGGCGGAGTCGAGGCCATCGCTCAGAACAACGACCAGCCGGCGCCCTGCCGGCATCTCTTCAAGCTTGCGCGTCGCCATCCCCAGCGCATCGAACCAGGTCGAACGGAGCCCGACACGATATTTTGACTGCAGAGCGCGAATCGCCTCCTGCGGGTCCTCCGTCCAGTTCTGCAGCAGCTGCACCCGATCGCTGTACTGAATGATGGCCACCCGATCCGGCGGTGAGAGCTGCCGCAAGAGCTGGAAAGCGAACTCCCGCGCCGTGGGATTGGCGACCATGAGCCCCGGCTCCCCCGCGTCCCGCTTCTCCCAGACCGGGCGCTCCGGCTCACCACCACCCCGGCGGGTTGGCCCGTTCTTGAATGTGCCAACCTCGTTACTGCCATCGAGGATGATGACGATATTGGCCGGCTCACGCTTCAGACTGACCACGGGTCGCGACTCGCCCTCTTCGAGCACCAGCACCTGCTCGGGTTTCAGATCGTCGACAAACCGTCCTTCGGCATCATAGGCGAGCAGCGGAACAACCACCTCCAGCGTCTCGATGCGCACGACCGGCGGCTCGACCTTTCCCTGCGGACGCCTTCCCGACTGGGCGCGCGCCACGCCCCCCCACCCGGCAAAACATCCGGCAAAACAGGCGGCAAAACAGGCGGCCAGCAGGAACCCTCCGAGCAGCGGCCCGACGTGAAGCATTGTGCGGAGGCGAGAGCTCATCAATACCAATCCCAGAGACCCAGCCCAGAGACCCAACTTAGAGACCCAACTTAGAGTTCGATCCAATCTCCCGGGCGATTGTAAGGGGCGACACTGACCCGCTTCGCCGCCTCGGCGGTCAGAAGGGGGGAACGCTCCTCGAGCGCCTGCAGCGCCGCCTGGCGGGCGAGCAGTGGCAGATTGGTGTTCTGCGACAGATGGGCGAGAATGATGTATCGCGCCTGGCCGTCAAAATCTTCACGGAGAAAGCGGGCCATCTCGGTGTTCGAGGTGTGGCCGTGACGCCCCATGATGCGCTGCTTGAGCGCCCACGGATAGTAGGTGCAGACCTTGAGCATCTCGGTCTCGTGGTTGGCCTCGAGTATCAAAGCATCACAACCACGAAAGCCGGCGGCAGCCTCCGCACTGAAGTATCCGAGATCGACCGCCACCCCCATCCGGCAGCCGGCCGACTCGACCGTAAACGCCAGCGGATCGGCCGCATCGTGCGGAATCGAGAAGGGATGAAAGGTCAGCGCGCCGATGCTGAAGGGCTGTCCGGCGACGACCGCCTCGCCCCGCCGGATGAGGCGCATCTTCTCGCCCAGATTGCAGGCCGCCAACGTCGCCGATGAGGCATAGACTTCGACATCGAGCGTCTTGGCGAGCATTCCCAGTCCCCGGGCGTGATCGCCGTGCTCATGGGTCAGGACGACCGCATCGAGTCGGGCCGGATCCTCCCCAATCTCCTGCAACCGCTTGACCGTCTCGCGGCCGCTCAGCCCGCAATCGATCAAGACCCGCGTCTCTCCGGCCACCACCAGTGTCGCGTTGCCGGCGCTGCCACTCCCCAGCGTACAAATCCTCATCTTGACGCCCTCTCCACTCCTCCGACCGGGTCGAGGTGGCGGGTCGTCTCTTCAATTACACTCCCGGGTACACTCCCGGGTACACTCCCGGGTACACTCCCGGGTACACTCCCGGGTACACTCCCGGGTACACTCCCGGGTACGCTCCCGGGCACGCTCCCGGGTACGGGAATCGACGAGACCGACAGCAGGCCTGCCTCATCCCCCACCGGCCTGAGCGGCGTCAGGCGTCCGGTATCGACCGCGGGCGCCAGGCCCTCCGACGTTCGCTGCTGTTGACGGTAACGCAGATACTCTCCAACCGCCCGCCCAATCGACCCAAAAGCCGGAATGAGGAACCAGAACCACCAGATTCGTCCGGCCGGAGCAAAACTGAGTACGGCAAAGGAGACGACAAGAAAACCGATCCCCGTGAAGAAGGAGGAGGCCGCCACCTCGATACTCGGCAGCTTCCCCGTCTTGCCGGGAACCACCGGTTCCCCGGTCGCCAATCTTCCCGTCAGGGCCTGGGGAATCAGGCTGACATTGGCGCCGCAAGCCCGACAGAACTTGCCACCTTCGATTGGTGCGGCACATTTTGGACAATACATAGAACTACTCCTCCCCTTACAGCTTGACGGCCTGACGGCTCCTAGAGCCACTCGAGGTGGTTGTAACGCTCTCCAACCAGATGAAGAAAGAGCGCCTCGAGCGTGTTGAACTGCTGCCCGTCAGATTCGAGCGCGCCGCCTCTCGCCAGACAATCGAGCTCACCCCGCCAGGCCAGCTGTCCGCCCTTGATGATCGCCACATCGTCGCAGAGCCGCTCGACCGTCTCGAGCACGTGCGTCGTCATGAAGACGGTTCGCCCATCGGCGACAAAACGCCGGAGCCAATCCTTGAGCATGGCCACTCCGGCCGGATCGATGCTCTCAAACGGTTCATCAAGAAAGAGGATCTCCGGTCGATGGATGATCGCCGCCGCAAAGGCGACCTTCTTTCTCATCCCCGTGCTGTAGTCGGCAAGGCGCTTCCGGCTCGCCGCCGTCAGGTCGAGTGCGCCGATCAACTCGGCAACCCGCTGTCTGACCACGGCCTCCTCCAGTCCATACATTCGCCCGTTAAACGCCAGAAACTCGTGGGCATAGAGCTGATCGAAGAGCGCCAACCCCTCCGGCATGACCCCGATCCGCCGCTTCAGGTCGATCGAATCACTGCTGAACCGCTCTCCGAGCAGTTCGACGTACCCGGCAGTCGGATCGAGCAGACCGGTCAGACAACCGATCGTCGTGCTCTTCCCCGCTCCGTTCGGACCAAGAAACCCAAAGAGACGCCCCTTCGGCACCTCGAGCGTCATTCCGTCGACCGCGGTGAAGTCGCCATACCGCTTCGTCAGGCGATCGAGCCTGATTGCTACTCCGTCCGGACTCTGCATCATTGATTCACCCATATCTGGCCTGTGTGTCTGTCCTTTTGTCTGGCCTGTTTTGGCCTCATTACGGCGCGCTGTCGACCGGCTCCTGATCGCATCTCGACTCCCAAATCAGCTTGGATCAGCTTGGATCGGGGAAGCGATCAGCTAGCTGGCTCCGGCAATGCGCCTGATCACCGCCTCCGCCTTCAACCGCAGGGCCGGATCGACATTGTGGAATGAGAGGAGATAGAAACCAATCGCGACAAAAGCAGTGATCCACGGCGCCCACCAGAGCTGGATGAGAACCGTCCACCCGTAGCGATCGAGAAGGGCCGATCCAAGCAGGAAAGGCAACAGCACCCCAATCAGAATCACCGCGTTCGCCCCAAGCGAGAGACGATTGTTCCACATCGAATCGAAATCGACCGCCTTGGCCGAAAAGATGGAGACCCAGAGCCCGATGGCGTTGTAAAGGATGGTCCCGGTCAGCGCGACCCCAATCAGCATCAGAACCATGCGCCACGACTTTGGTTCCCGCCAGTAGATGACCATCCAGAAGACAAAGGCCATCAGGACCACCACCAGTCGCAGAATCATCGAAGCAATGCTGCCAGCGCGGAGCGCGTCACCAAAGGGGGCCGGGACGACCGCATACCGTCGGACCCCGGCGCCATCGAAGCCAAGGAGATTGAGCATCATCCCGGCAGCCGTCGCGCAACTCAGAATGTAGAAGATCATGACTGAGGCAAAGAGAAAACCACCAACCCGCCCATTCGAGTTCATGAACTGGATTACTACCACCAGCAGGGGCGAGGTGATCAGACTGTAGCGGATGAGATTGCAGCGCAGATGGTAACGAAGTGATTTGTCGACCAGTGGGCCGTAGCGGTGGCCACACAGCGTGCCAATCTGTCCAATCAGATCGCCCGCTATCGCCGTGGACGGGTCGCGGCCAGCCGCCTCGGCGCCGGACTTGATGGGGCGATGTTCGATCCAGCGCAGAAAACCAGCCAACCCGATCACCCAGACGACCAGAATGAGAACACGCCCGAGCATCGTCCAGCGCAGCGGCCCAACCATCAGGCCAGCCGCGATTCCCGGAGGCATCCACCGCAGCACCGTGTCGACCATCCGCCAGAAGATGCGCAGCCGCGCCGGATCGAGTGAGCGGAGCAACAATGGCCCCAGCGAGAAGATCGCCAGGGCGCCGCCCCAGAGAATCGCGGTCCCTCCGCGGGTCTGCATGAGCCGGTTGACAATCGAGAGCAGCGTCGCGGTCGTCAGGTAGCTGGCGAGAATAAAAAGAAATGCCGCCAGCAGTCCCGGCAGCAGCGAGCCGGCCTGCAACCAGACCATTCCGACCGCCAGCCCGAGCGCTCCGCAGACAAGCAGGGTCCAGACCGGATCGAAGATCCCGATCCCATGCCGAATCAGAAAACGCTGCCGGGCGGCGAATGGAAACCGCCGCAATGCGCCATCAGTAAAGGCGGCGCGCGCGCCAAACCCGAAGAGGAGGCTCAGACCGAATCCATTGGCATAGAGGCTGGTCAGCATCCAGCGACAGATCGACTCCCCCTGCCCAAGGGTAATCGCGGCGATCGCCGCCCCCACTCCCCCAAAAGCAAAGAGGAGCGCGCCCAGCGCTCCGAGCAGGTAGAGGGCCAGCAGCACCGAGATCATCCCCTGGCTCGATCGCGCCTGGGCCCAGATCAGCCGATACCGTAACCCGACCAGGGCCCGCGCCTTGCGCAGAAAATCGCTCGTCAATATGTTCGCTCCCCGCATCTCCATCAATCAGCACTCCAGATCTGACCGCTCGAGACTGAAATCGTCCAGCTCGCCGAGCACCGTCACCGAGATCTGCCCGGCATCGAAGATCTCATTCGCCATCTGGTGAATATCTTCGACCGTCACCGCCTCGACGGCCGCGATGATCTCTTCTGTGGTCATGAATTTTCCAAAGGTCATCTCGAGCTGGGCCAGTGAACTCATGCGTGAAGAGGTCGACTCGAGATTGAGAACCAGTGAAGCCTTTAACTGCTCCTTGTTGCGATGGAGTTCTGCCGCTTCAACCGGCTCTGCCTTCAACCGGCGCACCTCTTCGAGCGTCGCCTCGATCGTCTCGGAGAGCCGCTCCGCCGAGGTGGCCGCATAGATGTTCAGATTGCCGCAATCTTTGAATGGGTTGACGGCGGCGTAGATCGTGTAGACCAGACCGCGATCCTCACGCACCGACTGAAAGAGGCGCGAACTCATTCCCCCCCCGAGGATCACACTCAGCAGATGGCAGATGTAACGATCCGGACTGACGGCCGACACACACGGCACTCCCAGCACGACGTGTGACTGTTCCAACTCGTCCTTGTGGCGCAGGTTGATCGAGGTGACCGGCGGCGGCGTCCCCACCTCCGCCAACTGAGGGCCGCCGGGAAGATGGCCATAATGCTGCTCCGCCAGCCTGACCAGCTGGGAATGGGTCAGATTGCCCGCCGCCGCCAGAACCATATTGTGCGGCGCAAAGATCTCCCGGTAGTAAGGCCAGGCCATCTCCGCCGAAAAGGAGCCAATCGATTCGCGCGTCCCGAGAATCGAGCGCCCCAGGGCATCCCCTGGGTAAAGGTGCTCCGAAAAGATATCGAAAATAATGTCGTCCGGCGTGTCCTCGACCATCTTCAGCTCTTCGAGGATCACATTACGCTCCTTCTCCAATTCGACCGGGTCGAATTCGGGAGCCGTCACCAGATCGGCGACCAGCTCAAAGGCCGGCGTCAGATGCTCATCGAGAACCTTGTTGTGAAAACCGACGATCTCCCGGCCCGTAAAAGCGTCGAGATTGCCACCGAGCAGGTCGGCGTCCGCCGCGATGTCCGCCGCCGTGCGCCGCCGCCCATCCTTGTGCGTCCCCTTGAAGAGCGCGTGTTCAATGAAATGGGTCAGCCCATGGCGCGCCAGACTCTCCTGGCGCGAACCAGTCTTCAGAAAGATGCCAAAACTGACCGAACGAACCTGATCCATCTGCTCCGAGATGACGACCAGGCCATTATCGAGGACTGTCTTCTCTACCCGCGTCCCACTCATCTTTAATCATGATTCCTTCCTCACTCAGACTTACTGGCTATCATATGCCAGCCGATCGACCCGCTTCAATGCTTTATAGCGCCCAGGGGCGCACGGGGCGCTCTCGCCCCCCTCCAACCGCCCCGGCAGTGGAAGTTTTCCTGGGCCGGCCCTCCACCAATCAACTGTTTCCGCCTCCACGACCTCTCCGTGACCAACACCTGTCATCTATTGGTGACACTTGTCGTCGGCGACTGTCATCAATGCTGGACAGTGATCGACCTGTCTGGCGCTGCCTGTTGACATCTCCAAGTGGAGGCCGGACTGAACACGCCACGCTAACCTGTTCATTTGCAGCACTTAACATTTTTCTTCCCGCCGTAACCCTCTGTGGCACACCCGTTGCAATGGTATATAGCGTGACGAGGCGAGACGCGAAACTGAAAAGCGTCACAATCGATCAACGATTCGCCCGCTGAGATATTTGAGATGCAATTCGGTGTCCAGAGTGAGTGAAAGCGGTTCACGGAAAGAACATTTCACGGTCACCCTGACAACACCGCAGAATTTGTGGAGCGCCGCTCCCCAAGGGAATGTAGTCGCGATCCGGAGATAAGACACGGGGGTCGAATCCGGAGATCGACTACAGCTTCGATTCGCTGGTTACCTCACATAAGATACGGGGCACATTATGTGAGGTAGCCCGCGAATCGGTTATTGAATCCCAACGGTGAGCGCGACCAGACGAGCTTGTAGCGGAGGTCGAAACCAACGGGGGTCGGATTCGGCCGTGAGCTACACCCACGATCCGCGCAATTGATACCGGTAACAACGGGGCACATCGGGATCTGTTGCGCGGATCGACTAACGGGTTTTCCGTGACCAAAGGTCACGAGCTGGCGGGTTTTCCGTGACCAAAGGTCACGCTTTGAAATTGTAGTCGTTGACTGGAGAAGACACGGGGGTCGGATTTTAGTCGACGATTACATAATCGATTCGCAGGTTACGCCATTCGGACATACGGGGCACATCGGGTGACGTAACCTGCGGATCGGACCTTTTCTTTCAAGTTATGTAAACGTTCCACCGGGTTTTAGACACGGGGGTCGGATTCGGAAGGGCGTTTACATCTTCAATTCGCGGGTTACTCTACGCAAGATACGGGGCACATTGCGTGAAGTAACCCGCGAATTGTCTATTGGGCATCTCTTTGTGGCGCGCGGGGCCGCACACTTCTGACAATAGCCGCCGGCCCGCCCGACCACCCGGCCTGTTCAAGGTTCGATCTCTAACACATCAATGAGGGCCATCGTTCGATTTTCGATCGGTGGCCCTTTGCTGTTATACTCGGTTTTTACTCTGAACCAGGGTGACCCGACCACCTTAAGACCTTGACCACCTTTAAACGAAGATTATGGCCAGGTTTCTTCATCTTGCCGACATCCATCTTGGAATTCGACGCTACCGGTCGGAGGAGCGAACCCGTGACTTCTTTTTTGCCTGGCAGGATGTGCTCGAGCGCTACGCGGTCAGGGAACGTGTCGACTTCGTCCTGATCGCCGGCGACTTCTTCGACGCACGGAAGGTCGAGCCGCAGGCGATGAACCATGCCATTGCCGGTCTTGAAAGACTGCGCAACGCCGGAATCCCGGTTG
>Ga0209972_10004813_pt1 | contig 10093 bp, 3 predicted proteins | sample NOAtaG_7_FD_187302 | JGI IMG/M metagenome (GOLD analysis project Ga0209972, IMG submission 187302) | Freshwater lake microbial communities from Lake Erie, under a cyanobacterial bloom - NOAA_Erie_Diel1S_2200h metaG (SPAdes) (version 2) | ecosystem: Environmental > Aquatic > Freshwater > Lake ...
AGAGCGGTGACCGGATATCTGAGGTTTTCATCGAACGTCTGGAGTCGTCGAGATAAGGGAGAAGAATCGGATTCGTCCGGGATGTAGCTGTCCATGTTGATACGATGTTGCAAATCCTCGAAGAAGGCCGGATCATGAGCTATACGATTGACATTGTCAGCGGGTTTGTCTGGTAACAGGTTTCGCAAAGACTCCAAATGCTCCCTGATGTCGGCAATTTCGTCCAGATGTAGTCGAGCCATCTTTGTCCAAGAAACGGCAGCCATATATAATTTTGAGGATGAAAAATTTCGGTTATCGTCAGGGAAGTTAACGTGTGAGGTGTTGTCTAGATTCATCTTGATGAGGGAGTGAACCTTCATGTAGTCCGAGAACTCCGTTCGCAACATGGATTCGTAGGTGGTGAGCTGTTCTTCGATAGAGGTGACGCTGACGGTGATGTGGGCGTGGAGATAAGATGTGGATCCAGCCAATTGTCCAATCTGTTCGAAAATAACGTGCTCACCGGTTTTAACCAATTGTGGATGGGATAAGCAGAATATAATAAAGGTGATCAGTTGAAGATGTTTACTTCTTTCGAACCGGCTTGTATTCGGCCGGCCTCCGGGGGAGGGGTATGTCGTCGACATCTCCTTGAGTTCTGGTATGTCGTCGCACTGGGGACGGGTCAAACAAGATCTTGTCGATTTTTGCGAAAGGATTTGAACTTCGCCTGGGAGTAGAAGTGGTTGGTTGTTGTACGTCTCGGTAGAGTTGTTGAAGTTGGGCTACCTTGTCGTAATGTTTCTTAATGATACCCTGATATTCTTCTTCACTCTGTGAAGCTTCTAGCGCTGCTGAAGTATCGAAAGACAGCTGTTCTAAGGTCTTCTCGATGATGTCTAGAGACGAATTTACTGAGTGGAAGTCCTTACTCGAATCCGTCGAGGTTGAATGGTCAAGATGTCCAGGATATAAAGCATCTGCTCCAGAAACGGAAGGGTGTGGGTATACCTCTCTATGTGTGTTCGTCGAGGTACCTGGAACAGGCGATAGTCGCTTTGCCTCTTGGTCCGGGTCTGGAGAGGGTACGTCCTCGGCTTGAAAGTCTTCCTCATCTGGTGGTGGTACTGGGGAGGATCCGCCGTAACCGGGATCCGGGTTGTCGAAGGTGTCGTTGTCGTCCTCTGGGGGATCAACTTCTTCTACTTCTTCTTCGTGCTCAGCTGGCTCGTCGAAGACTGAATGAAATTGCTCAGAATTTTTGGACTTATATACCCGAATCATTTCCATTATCCTAGCCCATTTTTGTTGACATTTCTGGGTGTGATCTTGAGCAGGGCAATGACAGAGCCGAAGTTTGTTCTTTTTAAGGTAAACATTTTCAAGATCATACCACTTTTTCAAACCCTTTTTGAGTTCATCAAGTTTTTGTTCAATGCTTGAAACTTGATTTTCCTTGTGCGCAAGTTGAATTTGCCGCCGCGCAGCTTGACTTCTTGTCACAATCCCTCCCTTATTTTGAAACAGATCGGGACAGGCGGGGGCGGGAGGCGCAGCGGTGAAGGGGAGAGGAACGTCAGGAGACGAAACGTTCGCGAGGGGTGGGGGCGCAGCGAGACTCGTTTTCGGTGGGCGGCCACGACGCGCAGGGACATTGAACTGTCTAGACGTCTGTGTGACAGGGGACGCTGGTGAAGATGGTGAAGATGGTGTAGACAGGTCATTGACGGGAGTAAGCTGTTCCGTTTCGTAACGAATAATCGAAGGTGGTGCCGCTGATGTAGAAGACTGGCTATTGTGTGTAGAAGACGTTGACAAACCTTGATCGTCTGGCTCGTCGAAAAAATACGGTTTAATCCGTTCGACGTTGACAATGACCTTACGATTGTTCTGCAGAAGTAACTCAACACAATGTGACCCTTTGAGATTGATGATAGTGTGTGGCCCTGACCACTTTGGGCATAGTTTGGTGTTTCTACCCAGGAAGTTGTACTCCTCCAATAACACCAACTGATTGTTGACAAAAGAATGAGCCTTGGCTTTGTTGGCTCTGTCAAAATACTCTTTTGTCTTTTCAGTAACAATCATATTATTTTCCATAGCTAATTTTCTTGCTAATAATAATCGTTGATGCATTTCCGTGGCCTCTGATTCGCCATAGAAGGTTCGCCGGAGGTCGGGTGTTGGAAAAGAAGGAAGTCGAGGCTCAATTCCATAGGTAAGAAAATGTGGCGAATTTTTAATTGAACGATGAAAACTTGTGTTGTAGCAGAACATAAGAGGCGCCAAATATAGTTCCCAGTCGAGAGTAGAGGCATCGACAAAAGAATTAAGGTATTTGGCGATGGTCTTATTACAAACTTCTGCGGCGGCGTTACACTGGGGATGTCGAGCAGTCGTCGTCTGGTGTTTAGTATTGATTAATTTATAAATCTCGTCCGACATTTTATTGCAGAACTCTTTGCCTTGATCCGTGACAATCTCCAATGGAACGCCATAACGACAAATCCATCGATTGAAGATAGCCGAGGTGACCGTAAGTGCTTCTTTGTCTGGTAAGGCGACTAATTCCACGTATTTTGTAAAAGCATCGGTCATGCAAAGAATGAACTTTTTGTTTTGTCCGGAAGTTTTGAGGGGACCAAAAAGGTCACAATGAACACGCTGGTTAGGCTCGGAACATTGTGGAAGAGGTGACAGGAGCTGCGGGGGTGCTTTATGATCCGTTCGTCGAGCTTGGCATTTTTGACATTTTTGTAAATGGTCCGTAATGTCGTAATCCATTTTGGGCCACCAGTAACTTTGCAATATTCGATTTTTAGTCTTACCTTGCCCGTCGTGTCCGGCAAGGAGATGGCCGTGTGCTTCCTGGAGGACTTGCTTTACTAAAGATCGAGGCAGGAGGATTACTACTCGTCCGGGCTCATCACGAATTTTTAATCGTCGCCAAAGAACATCATTTTCAATGAAGGCATCATTCGAGAGATGGTAGATCAAACGAGCTGTATTTTCATCGACAGGTAACGTTTTGTGTAGTAAAAACTGTCTTAGCTGTTGTAAGAAAGGGTCCTGTTGCTGATGCCGGGCTAGGTCCTCTGCTTGCAGATTGATAGTGTTGATAGCATTACGACTGAGAAAGTCAGCAGGCATTTCCGACCCTTTTTTATACATTATCTCAAAATCGAATGTATTCATAAGTTCTTGCAACCGATGAAAAGTACGTGTGTGAACTTTTCCTAATTTCTCCATTGGCTTATGGTCCGTATACAGAGTAAAATGCCTGCCAATCAAATACGTCGAAAAATGTTCCATGGCCCAAATGGCCGCTTGCATTTCTAACAAAAATGGGGTGTAATTCTTCTCATGTTTTTGCAGTTTCCTACTGGCATAGGCGATAACACAATGCTCACCTTTTTCATTTTGTTGTGTAAGAATGGCCCCAAGTCCGCCATCGTTTTTGTCGTCACCCAGGGCTGCATCTGTGATGAGTGAATAGGGTCGGTTTTTCCGGGGGTAGTCGACCACTGGTTCTGAACACAGGATGGATTGTAACTCCCTAAATGCCTTGAGGGCATCGTCTGGTAAGGGTCCCGTTTTCCAGGGTGATTCTTTTCTGGTCAATGCAGTAAGAGGGGACGAGATCTGAGCAAAATTTCGTACATGAGTTCTAAAGAAATTACATAATCCGAGAAACTGACGGATTTCATGAACATTTTTCGGTGGCAGGGTCTCTTTAACCGCTTTTAACTTGTCTATGCCGGGCTTGATACCGGCCTCCGTTAGGTGGAATCCAAGGTACATAACATCCTTGCTTCCAAAGACACACTTCTTTAGGTTCACTTTCAGGTTATGGGCTTGTAGTCGTTCAAACAGCTGATCCAGACTCTGCAGATGTTCGTCATGCGTGCTAGAATGAACTATAAGATCGTCTATGTATACGATGATATTCGCAAGTCCTTGTACGACGGCCTCTACGAGTCGTTGGAAGGTTGAAGGGCAACCAAGGAGACCCATTGCCGAGGTCACCCATTGAAATTGCCCCATTCCGGGAATAGTGAATGCAGTATATGGTCGCGATTTTGGATGTAATAACATCTGCCAAAATCCTGATGTTAAATCCAAGGTCGAAAAGATTGTTGAATTCGATCTTCCGATTTCACCAATACATTCACTTACGTCCTTCATGGTATATTTATCTATGTAGCTGTTACTATTTAGGGCTCGAAAATCTTGAACGACCCTAAATCCTCCATCCTTTTTGTTTACTAGGAACATAGGACTGTTGTACCTGCTTCTCGTAGGTTGTACTATACCAAGTTTTAACCATTCCTTGACTTGTTGTTCTAGGTAATCTCTGTGAACATCTGGCATCTTGAACTGTTTGACGTAAATAGGTTCTTCAGATTTCAAATGAATCTCATGCTGGATCAGGTCCGACCTACCCAGGTCGGTTTTGTCACGGCTGAAAACACTATGATGTTTCTTCATCAAATTCAAATACTTGGCTCTGTATTTATCCGGCACATTAATTTGCGCATTTTCTTCAATAAATCGGTTCATCTCTGGGGTAATAGGTACGTTCTCCGGGGTCTGTTTGTTGATGATACTGTTAACCAAATCTGGATTCATAGGCTTAATTTCATATTCTTCTGCATTTTCCAACGTCCCGATTATTTGTCCTCTCTTCAGTTCGTAAAATTCGGGTCCACAATTGCGTATTTCTACTGTTGCTTGTCCTTGCTCATTGGGTGTTATTAATCCTGGTCCTCCAGCCAGAAGGGGGTTATCCATTGATTTAATCTGGACCAAGATTGGTTTAAAGGCATCCGGTCTTCCTCCTTCTTCTGATAGTAAATTCACCTTAACACTGGTAACAGAAAAGGCAGGTAATACGCAAGCACTGGTGAGAGAGGCAATTCCTTTAGTCCATTTTCGACTACTCCAGAAAATTTCGCGCTTTTCTGGGCAGTAGCCAAGCTTATTTTCATGAATAAAATCAGCTCCTAAAATAAAGGGGTCACTTAATCCCTTGACCACGTAGAACGGATGAGTAATCGTCCGGCCCTTGATAGTGATAGGAAGGTTATAGACTCCTTTTACAGCTAATGGAGTTTTGGAGGCTGATAGAAATTGTTTAAAAATGCTGAAGGAATTGGCTTTTGGTCGTTGGTCAATTGGTATTTTACGGAATTCTTTTTCGTCTATACATGAGATATCGGCTCCAGTGTCATACAAAACTTTGTTTTTACCATTGCAGATGTTTGCTTCCATGAAAACTCTTCCGATTCTTCGCTGTCCTAGGATTCCGGATACGAAACAGCTGAATAGTGTCATGATGGTGTTTAAAAATAGGGGTTTCTCCTTGTTTTGTATTGGTCGATGTGAACACGGAGCTCTGGCCACATCGTCTAATAGTTTAAAGAATTCCATCCAGATCTGTGCTGTCCAGTTGCCTGATCATCGCCATCATCTTCATCTTCTTGATTGCCGTCAGCCGATCCGATCCTGTTTATCCTCTGGGGAAAAACCATTTTGGCCTTTGCTTGGATCCTTTTCCTGCAATCTCTTTGATAATGGCCCATTAACTTGCAGTAATGACATTGCACATTACTCTTGTTCAACGTACCTCCGGTCGTCCTCTGACCGGCCCTGAACTGGAACGGCGCCTTTCCTCGGCGCGCACGTACGGCATTGATTATCTCCAATACCTCCTGTTCTTCATCTTCCGAGTCTCCGTCCGGCCCTTCGATGCTGGAGACTGTGGTACCTTTAACCTTTTTGTCATGGACAATTACTTCAATTTGTCGAGCCAAATCGACCGATTCCTGGATTCGGGTAGGACCTGTTTCGAGTACCTTTACTCGAATCTCTTCTCTGAGTCCTCCAATGAACACCGTGTTCATCATAAGCAGCTGCATGGCCACAATACCTCCCAGTCGTAGCTCATCTCCTTGAGCTTGAGTGAGCCCATGTCGTTCGGCCGGACAGGTCAGGACGTGATTAGGCTTCACTTGGTACGCGTCCCTGAACACATCCGAGACGTGGTTGTAAAAATCCTGTACTGACTGATCCTGCTTCTGACGTAAGTCCTGGAAGTTGGTACATAAGGTTTTGGCTGTATACCTGGGAGCATAGGCCTTCATGAACTCTGCCTTTGTGTCCGCCCAACTGGCGGCGTCGAATCCGATAATATTTTCCAATGTGTTGTACCAAGACATTGCGCCGTCCCTGAGGCACATGTAGAATTCGTCACATTTCCGGGCATCCGTGTTCCATCCGGCGATCCGGGCCGCCTTCTCAATCCTCTCAATCAGTTGTTGCGGTGTGACGGTGTCCTTCTCCTTCTTCCCGTAGAACAGGGGAATGTCGGTGGACCTCCTGACGCGGTCGTGGTTGGTGAGAGCTGCAGCGATTTGATCGGCCATGGTGTTGCTGTTGTTGTTGTTGTTGACGTCTTCTTCTGTTTGGGGTAGCGAGCTGAGGGTCTAGCGTTCTCTTCGGTAGGCGGGGTTAAGGTAAGGTACTTCTTGGGCACGTAGAAATATTCGACTTTTGATATATTTCAGATCCCAACACGCTGACACCATTAACGAAATAAGGTGCCCTTCTTTGACTCTAGTCCTTATTGCGAGTGAATAACAAGACAGTCAAAGGATAACTGATTATATTTCGGAAAGAGCGAGCTTTTATATTCGCGAATGACAGAGCCGGTGTTAGTCTGATGTAATGTTGAATCATCTTAACTGGTTCTCTTACTTTAAGATGATTCTCAGAAATGGGTTAGTCAAGGACAGCAGGAAGTAAACAATAGAACAAATATTGTGGCAACAATTCAACAAAGAGTGGAGCTAATATTTACGATATTCCTCCAGGCTTTAGGAAATTGTATCTTTACAATTTAAAGAGGTTAGTAACATTTTCATATTTCTAAAAAGGGGTTAGTACCAATACACATACGTAAATATTTTCAAAACTGATCTTCTTCATTTTCTTCTACGTTAGCACAGGGGGCGGAGCTGATTCGGTGAATTTCGGCTTGGAGATGATTGATTAATCGTTGTCGTTCCATCTCGGTACGCACGGCAACATGTGAAGGTTCGTAGGGAAGTTTGACCGATCCTGTAGCGCGGTGATAATGTACGTCCTCTGGAGGGGCATTGGGCGCAGGGCGGTTCCGTCTCATCCAACCGGGAGTGTTGGCTCCCAGAATGCGAGCAGCGGCTGCGGCCACGATGTTTGGATCCTCCGCTCGTCGAAGTCGAGGTTGGTCGGTAATGATCTCATCGGGTCGTCGTTTCGATCTTCTCCACCGGTAGCATCTCCAGGTAATCCAGCCAACCAAGCCAATAATGAGTAGGGCAAGCACGCCGTTTCCCACATAATGAACCATGTGTGACCAGGTGGACCAGGAGCTATTGCTATTTTGTGCGGACAGATATTGGAGGTCGGTCAATTGAGGTCGATGGATTCCAAATTTTTGAAGGCGTTCGAGTTCCGGCGATACTTCAGTGGGTAGCATATTGAGCATGTTCAAGGGATCCCAGGACCACTCAAAATGCAGTATTTCTGCTGGCATCTTGATTGATAGATCCGAGAAAACTTGATGGTAGGAGAAGTAAGCCTCGCAGCCAGGGGAAAGATGGAATTGTTGCGAGCCACGTCCAAGATGTTTTTCGGTAACTGTACCGTTGCGACACTTGATGGGGATGGTAGCCGGTGAAGGTAGGTATGCTGCAAACCAGTTCTTACGTAGTTGAAACACTTTTTCGGTTACAGGAGCTACCTCGAATTTACATGTAGCCCGGGCCGTCTTGAAATCTTGCACAAAGAGTGATCCGAGACACGTGTTATTGAAGCTGCGGCTGAGAACGCCGAATCGATCACACATGAAGATTTGATTCACCCTGTGGCAGCCGAGAAGATCCACGGACGAGAGGTGGGTGGAGAGACGATGATCGTTTGATGAGACGGCAAGTACATCTTGTTGTACATTGGGAATAAGGAAGTGATTGTCGAAAAAGGGTAAAGGAAACGGGTGAAGTTTAAAGAGTCGCAGTAGGGAGTTGATTGGTACCATGGGGACGTGAACTAGCAGGTGGGCATCAGTTCCATCGAAGAGTAATGATACCTCAATCTGGAACAGGTCGGAGTGGTGCGCGATGAGGAGTTCGCAACCGAATTCGGCCGCTCGGGCCTGGAGCTTGGAAAACAACAGACGAATTTGTTTCGGGGAAAGATAGTCGATGGCCAGGCGACGATGTTGGGCAGCTTGTAGTGCGTGGGTAGCCATTCGTAGCCGGTTCCGGATTTGATTTTCGATTTTTGTTAATCGAGCATCGAAGAAGGAAGGTGATGCAATGTTGAGAACAATGAGGGCATTAGTGAGGTCTCTGATGGCTCCTGAGATCTCATTGAGTTCCTTGTCGAACCGCTGAATTACTTCGAAAAGACGTTTGACATTGTCTTTAACCTCCAAAAGCTCCGTTTTGAGGAATTCAATTTGTACGGAGTTATAGATACCCATGGCAGTCGCGGCGATGGCAATAGGCAGGGCTACCAACCCGGCCACTCGTTTGGCCCGTTTGAAGGGTTGAAAGACGTATGGTTTGGGGGTAGAAGTTCTTCTTGGTCCGGATTCTTCTCGTGCCATGGCCAGGTTCAACCTTGATTGAGTCAGCTGTTGGTAGGCAGCTTCGTGCATAGGTGAGACCTTAAAGGGGAACGGAATGTTGTCCTCGTCGTCGTGTAGAGCGGTGACCGGATATCTGAGGTTTTCATCGAACGTCTGGAGTCGTCGAGATAAGGGAGAAGAATCGGATTCGTCCGGAATGTAGCTGTCCATGTTGATACGGTGTTGCAAATCCTCGAAGAAGGCCGGATCATGTGCTATACGATTGACATTGTCAGCGGGTTTGTCCGGCAAGAGGTTTCGCAGCGAATCCAGATGCTCCCTGATATCAGCGATTTCGTCTAAATGTAGTCGAGCCATCTTTGTCCAAGAAACAGCAGCCATGTATAATTTTGAGGATGAAAAATTTCGGTTGTCGTCAGGGAAGTTAACGTGTGAGGTGTTGTCTAGATTCATCTTAATGAGGGAGTGCACCTTCATGTAGTCCGAGAACTCCGTTCGCAACATGGATTCGTAGGTGGTGAGTTGTTCTTCGATCGAGGTAACGCTGACGGTGATGTGGGCGTGGAGGTAAGATGTGGATCCAGCTAGTTGCCCGATTTGTTCGAATATTACGTGTTCACCGGTTTTAACCAATTGAGGATGGGACATGCAGAAGATGATGACGGTGATCAATTGAAGATGCTTACTTCTTTTTGACCGGCTTGTATTCGGCCGGCCTCCGGGGGAGAGGTATGTCGTCGACATCTCCTTGGGTTCTGGTATGTCGTCGTACTGGGGACGGGTCGAACAAAATCTTGTCAATTTTTGCGAAGGGATTGGAACGTCGCCTGGGAGTAGAAGTGGTTGGCTGTTGCACGTCTCGGTAGAGTTGTTGAAGCTGGGCTACCTTGTCGTAGTGTTTCTTAATGATACCCTGATATTCTTCTTCACTTTGTGAAGCTTCTAGCGCTGCTGAAGTATCGAGAGACAGCTGTTCTAAGGTCTTCTCAATAATATCTAAAGATGAATTTACTGAGTGGAAGTCCTTACTCGAATCCGTCGAGGTTGAATAGTCAAGATGTCCAGGATATAAAGCATCTGCTCCAGAAACGGAAGGGTGTGGGTGTACCTCTCTATGTGCGTTCGTCGAGGTACCTGGAACAGGCGATAGTCGCTTTGCCTCTTGGTCCGGGTCTGGAGAGGGTATGTCCTCGGCTTGAACGTCTTCCTCATCGGGTGGTGGTACTGGAGAGGATCCGCCGTAACCGGGATCCGGGTTGTCGAAGGTGTCGTTGTCGTCCTCTGGGGGATCGACTTCTTCTCCTTCTTCTTCTTCGTGCTCAGCTGGCTCGTCGAAGACTGAATGAAATTGATCAGAATTTTTGGACTTATATACCCGAATCATTTCCATTATCCTAGCCCATTTTTGTTGACATTTCTGGGTGTGATCTTGAGCAGGGCAATGACAGAGCCGAAGTTTGTTCTTTTTAAGGTAAACAT
>Ga0209972_10004816_pt1 | contig 10092 bp, 8 predicted proteins | sample NOAtaG_7_FD_187302 | JGI IMG/M metagenome (GOLD analysis project Ga0209972, IMG submission 187302) | Freshwater lake microbial communities from Lake Erie, under a cyanobacterial bloom - NOAA_Erie_Diel1S_2200h metaG (SPAdes) (version 2) | ecosystem: Environmental > Aquatic > Freshwater > Lake ...
CGAATGATCCGGCGGGCCCGTTCCGAGAGCATGGAGTGGCCGAAGTCGATGACGATCACCACGTCGTATTTCGGCACGTGCTCCATGAGGGCCTGGCAGACGGCGTCGTCCTCCTCGCGGGTGAGGGGGGCGTCGTTGATCTCATACACTTCCATCAACTTCAGGAAGAAGTAGTTTTCCACGAGCCGCCGCTTGACGATCGTGGGGGAGTTCTTGCGGTGGAGGAAGATCCGCTTCACGTTGGGCCGAAGTTTGCTCTCGATGAACGCCTCGTGGGAGTTTTCGGTGCCGAGCTGCGTGAGGCAGGCCACTTCGTCGCAGAAGCTCGCCACGTGGTTCGCGGCCGCGAGGATGCCGCCGGCGAACTTCTCGTCGGAGAGCCGCTTCACGACCATCGTCGGCTCCTTCGACGACTTGCCGATCGCCTCGCAGTAGACGTATTCGTCGATGATCGGCTCGCCGATGAGCAGCACCTTCAGGCCGCGGGCCTTTTCAAGGTAGCCCGTGAGTTCACTGGCCGGGTGGCGCCGCCCGAAGTCGGCGAGGTAGGCCTGCACCTCCGGCGGCAGCGTGCTCATGTGCTGGTTGATGAGCGACGTCGAACTGAAGATCTGGCCGGTGGTGAAGGCGATCCGGCCGCCGACCTCCTTCACGGCCGCCTCTTCCTCGTGGATCTTGCCGGTGACGTCTTTCGACGTGTCGGCGTAGTCAGGACCCTTCACGTAGATGTCGGGCTTGATGAGCCGGATCGCCTCGACGGCGGTGGGGTGGGGATTGATGGCGACGAAGTCGACGCACTCGAGGCCAGCGAGCACCTCGGCCCGGAGCTGCTCGGGGAAGGCGGGGCGATGGGGGCCCTTGTTCACGAATCGGTCGGTCGTGAGCGTGACAACGAGCACGTCGCCCATCGCCTTGGCCTCCTGGAAATACCGGAGGTGCCCGACGTGGAGCAGGTCGAAAACCCCGTGGCAGTGGACGATCCGCCGGCCCTGGGCGCGCAGACGGGCGAGGCCTTCACTCACGTGTAGCAGCGAACCGTTTTTGTCCGATCCGGAAGCGGGTTTCACAGAGAATTGAATGCTTGGGGGGGACGAGAAACCAATCCTATGCTACCCCGCGGATGGACGCCTTTGAACGACTCTCCGCAGCTCAAGGTTCTGTCCGACGTCCGACGCTCTTCTTGTGAGGCCAGTTCCTCCCGCTTATTCTGCATTTTTCAGGGTCTATCGAAGTCTCTCCAGACTGTATGACGGCTCTTCCGACAGGCTCTCACCGTGGAGCACGAAAGCGGATGGTAAATTCCAGTAGACCACTTGCGGCTTGCCGTGCTTGCGAGGGTACGGGGCTGATCCGAGTCGTCGATCTCGGCAATCAATGCCTGACAGGCGTATTCCCGCGTGTTCGCTCGGAGACGATCAGTTCTGGTCCGCTGCGTTTGGTGTGGTGCGATCGCTGCCATCTCGTCCAACTCGACCACAGTTTCGATGCGAGCGAAATGTACGGCGACAATTACGGATATCGCTCCGGTCTCAATCGGTCGATGGTCGAGCACCTGGAGAGGAAGTGCCAGGCGCTCGAACGAATTGCCCGACTCAAGTCGGGCGACCTCGTGCTGGATATCGGAAGTAATGACGGCACGCTGCTCGGCAGTTATCAAACGCCCGGCTTACGCAAGGTTGGCATCGATCCCACGGCAGGCAAGTTTCGCCAGTACTATCAAGACGACGTGGAACTGATCGTCGATTTCTTTTCGAGAAAAAAACTTACTGCGACGCTTGGCGACGATGCGCGAGCAGCCTTGGTGACGTCGATCGCCATGTTCTACGACCTCGAATCGCCGCGGTCCTTCATCCGCGACATCCGCGACACGCTAGCAGATGACGGCCTCTGGCATTTTGAGCAGAGCTACATGCCGTCGATGCTGCGGCTCAATTCGTACGACACGATCTGCCACGAGCACCTCGAGTTTTATTCGTTCACGGTAGTGCACGAGATGCTCGCGGCGGAGGGGCTGAAGGTCATCGATGTCTGGATGAATAGCGTCAATGGGGGCAGTTTCGCCGTTACTGCAGCCAGGCAGACGGCACGGTATCCTGAGGCCACGCCGATCTGTGAGTGGCTCATGCGACGCGAGGTGCATCTGGGCCTCGGCAATCCCTCGATCTATCGCGACTTCGAGCGGAGAGTGTGGGAGCATCGCGAGGAACTTCGCAGCCTCGTCGCATCACTGACGAGGAGCGGCAAGCGGATCATCGGCTGCGGTGCATCCACGAAGGGAAACGTGATTCTGCAGTTCTGTGGAATCGACGCCTCTCATCTGCTGGCCATCACCGACGTGAATGAGGACAAGTGGGGCCGTTGCACACCAGGAACGTGTATCCCGATCGTTTCCGAGGCCGAGGGTAGGGCGCTCGATCCTGACTACATGCTCGTGCTGCCGTGGCATTTCAAGGAAGGGATCGTTCAGCGCGAACGGGCGTTTCTCGATCGCGGGGGCAGGCTGATTTTCCCGCTGCCGGAAATTGAAATCGTGGGGTACTGATGCGGTGCCTCGTCGTCGGCGGATCGGGACAGGATGGGATTCTGATCTCGGCACAATTGCTCGCAGAAGGGCATCAGGTCGTGTCGGTATCGCGGCGGCCCAGCCCTCTGGAAAGTGTCGAGCACCGGGCGATCGATGTGCTGGATCGTGGTGCCGTCGACAAATTAATTTCAGACGTGCATCCCGACCAGATCTACTACTTGGCAGCCTGGCATCGCTCGTCGCAAGACAAGCCGCCATCTGTGCCGGCAGACCTGGAATCGAGCCTTGCAGTGAATGCAAACGCGTTTGCCGGCGTGTTGGATGCGGCCAGGCGGCACGTTCCAGGAGCCCGGACGGTGTATGCCTCCTCGTGCCGTGTTTTTGGACGAGGCGAAGGCCTGCCGCTCGATGAATCGGCGCCGCGGCGACCAATCTGCGCGTATGGCGTTTCAAAGACAGCCGGAATGGCGATCGCCGAAATCTTCCGGCGTGATCACGGCATGCAGGTTTCCACGGCGATTCTCTTCAACCACGAATCAGAGCTTCGCGGCGAAAACTTCGTTTCGAAAAAACTGGCGTTGGCAGCGATCGCTGCCCGTAGGGATCCGCATCACAAGGTCACGGTCGCCAGCTTGGACGACGTAGCCGATTGGGGCGCTGCGCGAGATCACGTTGCAGCCATGCGTGCCATCGCCAAAGTGGATGAACCCGGGAATTTTGTGGTCGCTACAGGCCGCCTGCGCAGCGTGCGTGAGTTTGCTGACGCATGCTTCTCGGCCGTTGGTCTGAATTGGCAGCGGCATGTCGCTTGCCCATCGACGGGTGCCCGCAGCGGTTGGCAGCTTGTCGGCAACCCGACGAAACTCATGACGCAGACCGGCTGGAAGCCAGCCTTCTCATTTACAGAGATGGTCCAAGACCTCATCAATCGCATTCCCATCTATGAACGACAAAGATCTGCTGATTTTCATTCCTACCTATAAAGAACGCGAGAATGTGCGCCTGATTGTGGAGGGGTTGCGATACAATCTCGGCCCGGTGCCCATTCTTTTTTGCGACGACAATTCGCCGGATGGCACCTACGAGGCAATCCAAGAGTTGGCAAAACAGGACGGCCACATCACGGCTATCCGGCGGCCCGGAAAGCTCGGAATAGGCTCTGCCCACAAGGACGGTATTCGGGAAGCGTATCGCCGTGGATACCGGCGCCTGCTTACCATGGACTGCGATCTTACGCATCAGCCCAGTGACTGCGCTCGGTTTGTCGCTTGTGAGCGAGGCGACGTGGTGATCGGGAGCCGGTTCGTCGACGCGGAATCCCTCGCCGACTGGAACGCCATGCGAAAGTTTCTTACCAAGGCGGGGCATATCGCGACCACGTGGTTGTTAAAGCTTCCGTACGATGCGACAGGAGCACTTCGGCTCTATCACCTGGATCGAATCGGTGACGGCTGGCTCGATCAGGTTTCAAGCGACGGCTACGCCTTTTTCTTTGAAAGCTTGATGGTGTTGCGGTCACGTGGCATGACCATAGAGGAGTTGCCTATTCGTTTGCCGAAACGAACATACGGCAGTTCTAAAATGACGATCCGTGAAATCATCAGGAGTGTCAGCATGCTTCTCAGGCTTGCCATCCGGCGGAGGGAGCTATTGCGTTCATGAGTTGCAACGACGGCGAGTCCGAATCCTCGGCTGCAGTCCCACGGCACGAAGGATGGGACGCGTACTGGGAAAAAAATGCCCGTGGCTCTCGCCGGCTTTATTCCGTGATCGCCAGCGTCTACCGCCGACTCTTCATTTGTACTCGGTTGGCATATTGGCTGCGCCGCACGTTTCCCTCCGGGGCGAAGCTGCTCCATGCGGGCTGTGGGAGCGGTGAAGTCGATGCGCTCGTGGGAAAGCGATACAGAATTACGGCACTGGATATTTCACCCGGTGCGTTGGAGCGATATCGAGGCAACAACCCTCAAGCGGAGGGCTTCATCCACGCGGACCTGATGAATCTTCCGGATTTGGCAGGGGCCTTTGACGGGGCTTATCACCTCGGAGTGCTCGAACATTTCCAGCCTGACGATATCCGGATAATTCTGGCGAATCTCCGCACGGCAATTCGCCCCGGAGGCAGAATGGTGATTTTTTGGCCACTTGCATCGGCACCGAGCGTAAAGGTGCTCGGATTTTGGCATCGGCTGCTCAACAAACCTGGTCGCCATTTCGTGGAACTTCATCCGCCAGAGGTTTCTCTGATCCGTTCGCGGGCTGAAGCGGAAGGCATCATTCGGTCCGGGGGATGGAAGGTGGCTTCCTACTCGGTGTCTATTTCTGACCTATTCATCCAAGCCGTTATCGTCTGCGAATGAACGGAATGAGCAGGACACAGCGGCTGCAGTGCGTCAATGCGTTGATAGTGGCCGCCATCGTGTGTGCTGGTTTGGCAGCTCACGGACTGCTGCCGTTCACCGACTATCTGTTGTGGGATGGTTGGTGGTATGCCGCAGACCTCGCAAGAGGCGAGGGCGCCCCGACGATGACGCGGCTATTCCGAGAAGTTGGCCGCCCCATGGACATGGCTTTTTATCTGCCGATGAGGCTATTTGGGGGCGATCCGATGGCATGGGCCAAATGGCTGGGCATGATTGCCTGGATTGCTTCGGGATTGTGCATCGCATTTGTCTTGCAGCGTGGCGGCGGGCTGGCTTTACCGACTGCGACAGCTATCGCGGTGCTCTCGGTCACGTTGCCGGTGTTTGATCTTTTGGGCGAGTTGTCGCTATGGATGAACACGGCCTGTGTATTTTTTTTCTGGGTCGCATGGGCACTTGTCGTCAGTCTCGCGTCGACCCAGTCATGGCTGCGCTATCCGATCCGGCTCGGTGCCATCGTGCTGTTCTTTGTGTCGTTCAATCTGAATTCAAACCTGGTGATGTTCTACGCTGTCGCAACGATGCTGGTTGGACTCCGTAGCGCAGACGTTCCCTGGCCGGCCATTCCACCCCGTGTCGGGCGATTGGCTGCCGCAAAGGCAGATTTTCTTCTCCTGCCGATCCTATTCTGGCTGTGGAAGACAACTTTTACGCCGACGAGTGGATACTACGCGCAAGGCTACAACCAGCCTTCTCTCGAACCGACGCGATTTGTTTACGGCTACGCAGCGATGGCCGTCCATTTCGTCGGCGCAGGATTGTTGGAGCTGGTCGCATCGGCGTCGTGGGTGGGATTCAGTGCTGCAGTTGCGATAGCCGCCGGATTCATGCTCTCGAATCGTTCAGCAAATGGCTTTGATAACGATGAAACTCCGACGGCGCGGATAGCGTGGTGGGGAGTCGCCCTTTTGGGTGCAGCAGCATTTCCTTATCTTGCAGTTGGGCAGAACCTCGCAAGCGAAGGATGGTTAAGTCGCAATGCCATACTCTGCAATGTGCCGCTTGCGATGATCGTTGTGGGGGGCCTTGGCGCCCTTAATGCGAAGGCTGTTTCATCTCTGCCATGGCTATGGGCTGCGGGCGTGGTCATGGTTGCGACTCTTGGCATCGGCAACTGTCATCGCAATTACTTTGCGCTTCAGGCTTTTGGCGTTAAGGAACGGTCGGTCCAGCGGAAACTCCAAGCAGCCATCGCTGAGCACGACGCTTGCGTCGTGCAGTTGCGAGACTACTACTTCCTGCCGAGCACGATTGCCTACTATCCGCCGGCTATCTGGACTTTTCTCGCCAGCGGCACCGCGTCCGCACCCAAAACTTTTGTGATCGATACCCGTGCGATTGCTCCCGACCGGATATCCAAAAACGCCCAAGGGCACGACACTGTCGTCATGCCACAGCTGACACCTTCGGCCATCGACATCGATAAGGCGATCCATGAAACGACGCTACCGTATGCGATGGAAGGCATCCGGAGAGCCGGACCCCAGATACTATTCTCAATCCTTCCGGGTTCGCTTGGAAACGAGAGTATCCGAATAGGAAAAAGATTCATGGCGTTAAAGTTCCTCGACCCGGAGATGGCGGAGGACTTCGAGGAGCAGCTGACGCAAGCACGGGTCGTGCTGCTACCGCCGGTTCACGAATGAAAGCCTCTTCCGAAACCAGCTACGCCGGGGGTTGCAAACGCACGCCCCACCGATTCCTTGAAAATCCATAAATACGGGGATATGGTTTCCCGTATGAAGACCACCGTCGACCTGCCGGATGACTTGTTCATCGCGGCCAAGAAGCGGGCCGCGGAACTCCGCCAGCCACTCCGGGCCCTCATCGAGCGCGGGCTCCGTGCGGAGCTGGGGCGATCGGTGAGCCGCCGCGCGGCGAAGCCGCGGACCATCCGCTGGGTGACCGTGGCCGGCGGCCTGCCGCCCGGGGTGGACGTGTCCGACCGGGCCGCGATGCACGAGTGGCTGCGGCAGCAGCGATGATCGCGCTCGACACGAATCTGCTGATCTACGCCCATCGCTCGGCCACGCCCGAGCACCGAGCCGCCAAGGCCGCGATCGAAGCCGCGTTGAACTCCACGGGCGGTTGCGGCATACCGCTGCCGAGCGTCGCGGAGTTTTTCAGCATCGTCACTCATCCGACCGCCAGCGGCGGGCCATCGCCACCGCGGACCGCAGCCGATTTCCTGGCCGCAATGCGGCAGAGCGGCGTGGAAGTGCTGGCCCCGGGACCTGCGTTCGGGGAGCGGCTCCTCCAACTGGCCGCCGATCTCGGCGTGAGCGGCGTCAGGATTTTCGATCTCCAGATCGGTCTGTGCGCGCTCGATGGCGGGGCCGCAGAACTGTGGACGCACGACGGCGGCTTCGCGAAACTTCCCGGGCTTGTGATTCGCGACCCGCTCCTCAGCAGGTGATTCCCCCATGCCTCCCCGCAAACCCACCATCGGCATCCTCACCGGCGGCGGCGACTGCCCCGGCCTCAACGCCGTCATCCGGGCCGCCACCAAGGCCGCCGACCGGCTCGGCTACGACTGTCTCGGCTTCCTCCGCGGCTACGAGGGGCTCGTCGAGCCCGTCTCCTACATGCCGCTCACGCCGCAAAACACCGCCGGCATCCTCCTCCAGGGCGGCACGATCCTCGGCTCCACCAACAAGGGGCGGTTCTCCGCCCTCGTCGGCGTGGGTGAGCGGATGGGCATCGATCCCGACCTCCTCGCCCAGACGGCCGACACGCTGCGCCAGCTCGGCATCGGCGGCCTGATCTGCGTCGGCGGCGACGGCTCGCTGGCCATCGCCCAGCAGCTCCACGAACACGGCATTCCGGTCGTGGGCGTGCCCAAGACGATCGACAACGACCTCGGCTGCACCGCCTTCACCTTCGGCTTCGATTCGGCCGTGGCCTGCGCCACCGACGCCCTCGACCGGCTCCACACCACCGCCGCCAGCCACGAGCGGATCATGGTGCTCGAGGTGATGGGCCGCCACGCCGGCTGGATCGCCTTGCATGCCGGCATCGCCGGCGGGGGCGACGTGATCCTCCTCCCGGAAATCGCCTGGGACTTCGAGCACGTCTGTCAAAAGGTGCTCGACCGCGAGGCCGAGGGAAAACGGTTCACGCTCATCGTCGTGGCCGAGGGGGCCCACCTCCCCGACGGCGGCCTCGTGCACGACGGCGGCGATGGCGAACGCCGGCAGGTGAAGCTCGGCGGCATCGGCGAGATCGTGGCCCGCGAGGTCGCCCGGCGGCTCGACCGCGAGGTGCGAACGGTGGTCCTCGGCCACCTGCAGCGCGGCGGGACGCCCACGAGCTTCGACCGCACGCTGGCCACGCAGTTCGGGGCCCACGCCGTGCGGCTCGTGCACGAGGGCCGCTTCGGCCAGATGGTCTGCTACCGTCCGCCGCACATCGAGAGCGTGCCGATCGCCGAGGCGATTCGGAACCTCTCCACGGTCGATCCGCACGGCTCGGCCGTGCAGGCCGCGCGGGCCCTGGGCATCGGCTTCGGCGACGCCGCCGACTCGAGCCCCTTCGCTTGAACCGCGGGCCCCTTGCCCGTGCCGCTCCGGGATGGTCTGATTTTTCCATCGGCCTGCCTTTTCAGGGCCCAGAGACCGAAGGGAAAAGCGTTCGTGACGACGACGAACAAGGCGGCTGGCCGCGTATCCAGCGTGATGAACGAGAACCGGCTGTTTCCGCCGCCGGCCGAGTTCTCGATGCGGGCCCGCATCGGCTCGATGGCGGACTACAAGCGGCTCTATGACGCCGCCCTCGCCGACCCCGAGGCCTTCTGGCACGAGCGGGCCCAGGCCCTGCCCTGGATGAAGCCGTATGCCAAGGTGCTCGACTGGCAGCCGCCGGTCGCCAAGTGGTTCGTCGGCGGCCACACCAATGCGTCGGCGGCCTGCCTCGACCACCAGATCGCCGCCGGCCGCGGCGACAAGACGGCGCTCGTCTGGGTCGGCGAGCCTGTCGGCGAACGCAGAACATTCACCTACCGCGAGCTGCACGCCGCGGTCTGCCGGTTCGCCGCCGGCCTCGAGTCGCTGGGCATCAAGGCGGGCGACGTGGTCTCGATCTACATGCCGATGACGCCCGAGCTCGTGATCGCGATGCTCGCCTGCGCCCGCATCGGCGCGGTGCACTCCGTGATCTTCGGCGGCTTCTCCAGCGAGGCGATCGCCGACCGCAATCACGACGCCCAGGCCGTGGCCGTGATCACGGCCGACGGCGGCTGGCGACGCGGCGCCCAGCTGCCGCTCAAGAAAAACGTCGACGCCGCCCTGGCCTCGACCACCAATGGGCCGACGACCGTCAAGCATGTGATCGTGCTCGAGCGGACCGGCCAGCCGGTGGACATGGTGTCGGGCCGGGATGTCTGGTGGCACGACCTCGTGGCCGGCCGGCCGGCCGACAAGCCGCCCGCCGCGATGGACTCGGAAGCGCCGCTGTTCATCCTCTACACCAGCGGCTCCACCGGAAAGCCCAAGGGCATCAGGCACACGACCGCCGGCTACGTGCTCTGGGCGAAGACCACGGCCGAATGGGTCTTCGACCTGCAGGAGGAGGATCTCTTCTGGTGCACGGCCGACTGCGGCTGGATCACGGGCCACAGCTACGTCACCTACGGTCCGCTCGCCGCCGGCGCCAGCATCCTCATCTACGAGGGCGCGCCCAACGCCCCGCACGAGGGCCGGTTCTGGGAGATCATCGAGCAGGAGAAGCCGACGATCTTCTACACGGCCCCCACGGCCATCCGCTCGTTCATGAAGTGGGGCATGCAGCACATCGAGGGCCGAGATCTGTCCAGCCTGCGGCTGCTCGGCAGCGTGGGCGAGGGCATCAATCCCGAGGCCTGGATGTGGTACCACGAGGTGATCGGCGGCAAGCGGTGCCCGATCGTCGACACCTGGTGGCAGACAGAGACCGGCGGGATCATGATGAGCCCGCTGCCCGGCTGCACGCCAACCAAGCCGGGCAGCTGCACGCTGCCGCTGCCGGGCGTGGCCCCGCAGATCGTCGACGCCACCGGCACGCCGGTGGAGCAGGGCGAGGGGGGCTGGCTCGTGATGCAGAAGCCCTGGCCCGGCATGCTCCGCGGCATCTGGGGCGACGACGAGCGGTTCGTGGAAACCTATTGGTCCA
>Ga0209972_10004818_pt1 | contig 10090 bp, 10 predicted proteins | sample NOAtaG_7_FD_187302 | JGI IMG/M metagenome (GOLD analysis project Ga0209972, IMG submission 187302) | Freshwater lake microbial communities from Lake Erie, under a cyanobacterial bloom - NOAA_Erie_Diel1S_2200h metaG (SPAdes) (version 2) | ecosystem: Environmental > Aquatic > Freshwater > Lake ...
TGGTGACTCACGATATAGTTTGAAGCTGGCGTTCGCAATCGCAGCCTTGCTTGTAAACTTCGTGTTCATTTTGGGGGTAACGAAGAGTTCCGTCTGCAGTCGCTTCGTCTGCTCTTCCGTGAGAGCGGATTTGCGAATGGCGTACCCCTTTGGAGTGAGCACGAAGTTCTTATCTTCCAGCGACATTTTTGATTGTTTGTATTGCAGGGAAACACATAGTGCTGAGTCCAATTTTACTGGGGAGGGCTGCGCTAAACGGAGCTAGCTCTTCTTTTAAAGCCGCAATAAATAGTAAATGAAGGTTTCCCCTACACTGGCATTTCTTCTGAGTGCATGTGCCGTGTTTCTGGCGGCCCCCTATCTCCCAACTGCTCTCCTCAACCTCATGGTTGGAAATTATATCGGGACGGCTGCACTCATGATTGCGACCCTCTTTGTTCTCCGCAAGAACATTGTACTGGGTATTGCGCTCTTCTTGGCAGTTGCTGCCCTCTTTTTGGAACACAGACGCAGGCTTGTGATGAAGGCACAGATAGCCATGGAGATGCCGCCGCATTCTAAGCCGGCATCTGTAGAGGCACTGGATACGCCTGCGCCGCCTATCGTAAAAGGGGAAGTGCATCCTGCGAGGGAAGAGGCCAGCTTTGAAGACCATGGGTTTGAGCCAGCACAAGAGACCGGCTCTAATTCCTTCTCTAAAGTGGACGAGAGCATAAATGAGAAACACCCTCTGGAGACGGTACCACCGCGCCCAGAGGAAGTAGCTGAGACAATGCAAGACAGGGGGTTCGCGAAGCCCTTTGATGCCACGGACAAGTTTCATGCATGAAGTGCATTAACCTTTTAATAAAAAGAAGGAGAGTAGGAATCCACTGGCGAAAACGAAAATCGCGCCGAGAATGAATCCCGCTACTTTCCAGCCGCTGATGCCCGCAGGAGGAGTGGCTGCAGCACCAGAGGCAAGGCCAGGAACAATCGTGGCCGCCGCAGCAGCTGTGGCCGTTCCCGCTTCACCTTTAAAGTATGAAAAGAGCGCATAGACTACAAGCATCAACATGATACCAACAAATCCGACTCCCACGATTCTGCTAACCCATACTTCAGCACTACCAGGCCCTGCCATTAGAGCGGATTCCGCACCCGCTGTAATGACCTCGCCCCTTTCATTCAGGACTTGCTTCAAAGTCTTTTCTGGGTCCAACAAAAGGCCCTTGTCCAAATCCACCTGTACGCTGTTCCCGTCGGCCCCTACATAGACATCGGGGTCAAAGGGCACACACTTATAGGCGTCTGTTGGGTCTGTTCTGATGGCGACATTAGTGTCTCTATACAGTGTCTTCTTCCTAAGGGGCACCCTTTCCACAATCATAACCGTCCTGGTTGTCATGAGTTTCGCATTATCAAAATCAGCGCTCGTTGCAGACGACCTTACACTGTCAAAGGTAAATAAAAACGGGTGGTCAGTAGCAGGAAAATCCGCATTATTGCTTCCGCTAGTGGACCAGAGTTGACGAAGTGCTGCAAGAAGCGTCTTATTCACTTCCACGCCCTCTACCGCAATAAAAACGAGAATGTTCGTTGAAGAGGCCTGGCCAGAATAGCCGTCTATGCATGTGGCATAAGAGACAAAAAGGCTGTCCTCCTTTTGAGGAAAGGCGTCGTATAGACTAAAGCTGGCACTGAATCCTGGCTCGGCGATGCCTCGCAAATAGTTGGGACTCGGCCCGCCCTCAATCTCAACAAGAGGAATCACGAAAAAGATGTAGGGGTTGGGAGCACTCTGATTCGTCGTTTTGTAATAGACAATGAGGTCATCCCTGTTCAAATCCCTATTCTTAATCAGCCAGTCTTTATGAGATGCCTTTGACAAGTAGACTGCGTGAAGATTGTATGTTATGTAGTTATATGTAAGTGTGCTGCTATCTGGGCTGAATTCTGCTTTTTCTGCGTCAAAAATGAGAGCCCTCTCTCCTGCTACTTTATTTTGTGTAAAGCGTGGTGGAATGGTTTTCGGGTCCCATGCGAATTCTATAAGCACATCTTGCATAATGTCTTCCTTTTCGTATAAAGATAGAGAGGCATTCACTCCAGCCAGGTTCACTGGAAAGGAGCGATAACCGGATGAGGAACATGTTGTTTGTGGTACAGTAGGCTCCAGGCGTTTTTGATTCTCTGGCTCTGGCACTGGTTCTTCCTGGGGCGGCTCTGCCGCCTGGAATGCTTCTATATATTTCATGACCATATGGCACCTCCCTTCTAGAGTATTCCAGGAACATAAGTCGGCCCATCAAACCGATAAATAGTGGCTACCCCCTTTTGATTCGTCGCCGCTAGCCGAACCGATTCACCGTCAAAGAGTTCATCACAGCCGACATCGTCCTGGCAATCACGGCGCTTGTACTGAATAGGGAGCTGTACTGGGTTGTATGTGTCTGTCCGGGTATAGTACTGAAATCTGTCGGACCTGGATGCTGTGCGACGGCCATAGAGGGGTAGAACGCCACCATCCTCCAGTTTAATCACGCCCATGGACTGGTAAGACTCTGGAAGGCCTCGTGTCGGGATTCGCGGGAGTTTTCCATAGATGTCTCCTTGTGTCGGAATTTCAGGCTCCGTGGCCCAGTGGCGCTCTGGTTTAGGTGCCCTCGTGTATCTGTCATCTCCTTGGGCCGCTGCGATTTGAATAGAGATGGGCTGTTGTGGAGGAGGGGCTGCGACGGCAGCAGGGGCTGCCGCTGTGAGCACTTGCCCCATGCCCTTTTGAGTGACGAAGAAATATGCGACGAGAGCCACGGCGGCCACGAAAAAGAGCACGACGCCTGGTGTGATACAAAAGACGCCTGGCGGACATTTACCCGCACGTATAGCCATCCTTTTTCTACTATCTAGACCGTCGCTTATAAGAGGGGAGGGGCCGCTCCTCCCTTCAGACAAGTATAAAAAGACACATTTTAATGTAAACATTGTCTTTTTATATGTATATGTTTGTGCTAAAGGCTCTTTAAAAAGCCGCTGCGGCAGTCCCCACACTCGCCATCTCATTCGCAGGCACTTCAGGGTCGGGCAAGTCAGTTCCCTTTGAAATGAGAGCAGCCTCTACACTCTCATAGTCCTCTCCATCCTGCAGATAGGGGTTCTCCTTGGGACCCTTGTCCTGGCTCCCTTTCGGGGCAGGCACGAAGCCCTCCGCAGGAGGATTGATAATTACCCGCGCCTTTGCAGAAGCGGGAATGCTTGCACCAGGCTGTGCGTCATAGGTGAGCTCCTGGGCGGGATTCAGCTGCACATTGTCAAGAATGTCCGGTGACTCCAGGACACCAGTTATCCTATCCACCTTGGGTTGCAAAGGTCCGCTCTGCTGGTTCACCCGTATGCGCGCCTGCACATCCTCTGCAGTCCGCTGCTGGAACCCCTCCTCATATGCCCTGCGTATTGCCATCTTTTCCATTGTCACGCCCCCCTTTCCCATTCTCAAGAAGGCTCCGAGGACAATGGCAGTGGCGAGACCGAATGCGACCACTTTCGTAGTCATGTAGACGAGAGAGGCAAGGACAGCAACGAGCACGAATGCGTTCATGGGCATGCCCCACAGAACATAAATGGCAACAAGAGTCAGGGTCGCATGAATTATATTTTTCTGGGTTGTCATGTTCTACAATCCCTCTTCTTCTAAAATGCACAAATCTTTAAAGACTGAGCAAAGGAACCACCACTCGGTGAAGAACCCAGAAGGCTGCCCCTGCCGCAAAAGATTTTATCAGCTGCCCTGTGATTGTGAGCTCGCCCGTAGACTTTACCATCGTAGGAAGATAGTGCGCGAAGAGAAAGTTCACTACCGGCAGAGAAAAGACAAAGACTAGGATAACCACGAAGAATGCAAGGCGGAACTCGCTAATCGTGTTTGCAATCCACGACTTTTTGCTTGGAGCGGGGCCCATGTATTGGCGATGAGAGGGTGCGTTGGTGTATGCGGCTGCAGAGTCAGCAACACCGATGCTTCCGCCACCGCCGCCAGCCATCATTGTTGCGAAATCTGCCGGAGTAGGGTGGCTATTACCAATCATGTGTGCCGTAATAGGACCATTATCCATTGTGTGGGGCGCAATGGTATTCGGATTTGGCGCGTTTATTACGGAGCCTTGAGAGGGAAAGGCTCCAACCGCCGGGGGAGGAGGCTGTATAGGGGCATGTGTCTGCACCTGGGGCGGTGGAGGGCCACCGCCACCACCCGTCCCGTTCATCTCATTTAAAATGCTCTGCACGAAATCCCCATCGTGCACATTGGGCGCAGAATCCAAGTCCGCAATCAAGGTTGACATCTATAGACTTCTGAAAAAAGAATCTAAATTGCGCCCAGCGTTGTAAACGCTCTTTATGCCATTTTCCTAAAGGACTCAATCGCGCCGTTTTGAGGACAGTCGGCAGGTTCCGTGTTGAACTTGTAGCACTTGCTTCCGAGCTGATAGGTTGTTCCCCGTATGTCGTCCAGACTCGGTGCCTTCTTTATAAGACACCCGTCCTTGCAGGCCGGTTTCATCAACGATATCAGTGCGATGCCTAAAAGAAAGCTGAAGAACATATTGAACTTTTCCGATTTCAGAAATCCAAACATCTCTAACGCTTCGTGTCAATAAAATCACATATATAGGATAGAATGTTACAGCATCTTCGGCTAGTCCCTTTTCTGATTGGAGTCGTAGTTGGACTCGCTGTTTTTTTCTTCTATAAGACACCACAGACTGTCGTGTATGAATACCCCCATCCACAGAATGTAAACACTCGTGTGTATCGGGATAAGAATGGTGTCTGTTACAAATACAATGCAACAGAGGTGAACTGTGATGAAAATGAGAGTACGCTGAAGGCGTATCCTCTTCAGACCTAGGGGAGGCCTAACGACCCCTTCCTCTGCCGCCCCTCATATTGTTTATAATTGCACCAACACGCGCCTTTTCTTGCTGCTCTTCCGTTATGGCGGCCTGCTCCACATTTTCATTTGCAGGGGCCTCCTGGAGCGCCTCTTCGCGAATCTGTGTACGAATTGCCTCCAAGACACGTCCTACAATATTTTCTTGTTTCCAGTTGGCCGGATTCAATATACCACTGTGGTCTTCACTAAGGCCGACACCGGATGGCTCTTCCGCAGGGTCCGCATAGACAAGAGCGTCAGTTCCCGTTTCCACTAGTTTAGTTTTCAGCGCATGTGTTTGCTGGTAGAGCGCCGTCAAAATACCCAACCAGAGTGCTCTAGCATTGACAGGGTTCTTCCTTTTCATTCGTAAAGCAAAGAGGCGCATGGTACGCGAAGAGGAAGCACCTAGTAGGCCATTAATGATCGTGGTCTTATCAGGCCCGTCTGTAAGGACCTCTCTGGCGCGCTCCACTTGATAGGCCTGATATGCACTTGAGTACTCTGTATTTCCATATGTAAATCTCACCGTATTCATCGGGCTCAAGAACCCGTTTACTTCATGTGAGCTATCGTAAAAGATGCGCGCAATGCGTCCATCCTTCAGTTTCTGTTGATAGTCCATGAGAGAGGGAGCCCCATCCTTGCTCTCTGCAGCCGCCTGCTCTGGAAGCAACTCATCATCCACATACTTTCCAAACTCGTACTCTTGCTTGAAAGGGTATAGTTCAAGCCGTGCAATTTCTACTTCAAACTTATCCTTCCACCAAATCAACTTCCTGTCCTCAAACGGCTCGTCAAAGAGGATTTTATTCGCAGACATGTTCGGAATACTCGCAATATTTCGTACTGCTGCGCGCACTTCAGAACGGCGCGAATCCAGTGCAGCTACCATCTGATTTGCGCGAAACACGGGCTGCATGGCACCATCTTTAGAGTACTGTTGCCACGCCTCATTTAGTAGGGTCCTAGCCCTTTCATATTCCTCATCCACTGCGGCCAATGTGTCTTTCCGCATTTCCTCTAGAGCCGCTCGCTCCTCAGAGTCAATTGGAACAAACCTCTTCAGCCTGAGAGGTGGTCCACCACGCGCTACACTCCCCTTGAATCCTTTAGCCCCTTCAACCGATTCTAAATTTCCATTGTTGTCGTACCTGAACCCTTTATGATTCACCCTCCTGTTCTTAAAGAATTTGCGAATCAGCTTCTGTGTTTTGTTATCGTATGTGTTAGGCAACGTATACGGAACCTTTTCCTGCTCGGCGAGCAAGGCAGCCTCTTCTTCCTCTAGCTCCTCTATTGTCTCCGCGTTCTGTGGCCGATTCTCTGTTTCTGCCATCTGGTCAATGGAGGGAAATCCCGCCGCCGTAGACGCCGCTCCCACACTTCGTCCAGTAGACTACGCTCTTCGTCTCACCTTTGGAATCGTTCACGGCACACTTCTCGCTCTCGTCAGCCTCTGTCTCGCATTTATAATTCCCTCCTTCAGCCACTTTCTTTTTAGCCTATATGGCTGTATTATAGCACCTGTAATCAGCTTCGCCCTTACAATTTTTTGCAACGCCTGTGTTGAATATGTCGGCAGAGCCCAGCCTGAATCACAAAAGCAAGAATTTATTACTCGTGTGCTTCATTCTTCGTGGATTCCACCTCTTGGCGTCTTCTGTGTGAGTCTCCTCATTCTTCCTCTTGAGATGATGCCCTCTCTCGGATTTCAAGGGCCGCTCAATACATTGGTGGCCACTTCCATATGCATGAACTTCATTGTCACTGTCCTTCTGCAAATCTATGTGGCTCGGAGAGTTCAATCCTCTTCTGAAGAGGGGGGCTCCGTCCCGTAATAGACATATTTGGGCTGACCGGACCGCCGTGTGGCGTTCTTATTCAGAACATAGTATCCGGGCCGTGACATTCCTTCATCGGCCACTTCTTCCTCTGCAGCGGCCCTGCTCTTTCGCTGTGCCCTTGGCGGTGGCGCAATGGGCTTCACTGCATTTTCATAGTTCACTGTTGCTGTGGTCCCCCGTGCCGCGCGCCGTTTTGTCGGAGGCTCATTTCCTTCCTCCTCTTCAGCTTCAAAGTTCTCGTTCTCTTCAGCCTCCGCCGCTGGCCCACGCAGCCTTGAAAGAAGGGTCTGGGGGCCCGCCGCAACGGCCCCCACGCTCTTTGCAGCATTCAACAGGGAGAAATCGGAGTCACTGAAAAAGGCTCGTCCAATCACGAAACTTATCAAGGCCCACGCAATGCAAAAGAGCCAGAAGGGGAAAACCGTTGTATCCTGGTCGGAAAGACCGAACTCTTTCCAGCGACCATCGTGATGAAACATGAAAGGGGGGCGAATGAAAAGAACAATGGCGATGCCGGCCAAATAGAACACTGTGCTAAAAAGTAGTACTCGCATCTCTGTATTTTGCTAGAGAGTTTCACAATCCTAAAAATCATCCATTCCGTACTGTGCGTGGTCATAGCCCTCTTCTGCCCCTCCACCCTCTCCCTCTGCACCGCCAGTATCCACAGAATCGTAAATACCCATCTCCTTGCGACGCTCCCTCTCTCTTTCCAGAAGTTCAGGATTCATAGTGTAGACGGCCTTTGTTCCACCAACCGCCCAGTCACCCAGACCAAGTTTCTTTTTCATCATCTCAATCTTCTTCTCTTCAGGTGTTAGCTTGTCAATCTGACTGATAAAAGTCAGGGCCTCCTTCTCTTCTATATGCGCTATTATATCACGAATCTGCTCGTCCGTCAAATCTAGACCCTCTACTTTAAGACGATTAATGCAGGTATAAAGGATAATTGGCAGCTTAGTTGCATCATCATTTATATTTCCTAAGGTTCCAGTATACTCCGTAGCCCATTCAGGAATAATGTTCGCATCTATGAAATCCGTCAAGAGACCCAGAATAAAATACTCCACTATATATGGAAGACCAATAGTTCCACCAGGCACAAGTTCGGCCCGTATCTCATTTTGTATAATAGGCAGTAAGATAGAGAGTTGCTGTTTTGCGTGCTGCATCTTTATTCTGGCGTAGCCCTTCACATGCTTTCTCAACTCATTAATAAAGCCTAAATGTTGGTGTATGTTATCTGTAATAATCTTTTTAGTGTCAGGATCCAATTCATATGCATTCTGAATATAGTGCGATTCCATATTGAATCCGTTCAAGAGGCGCGTAAAAGGGGTGAGAATATAGGTCCGCACCGATTCTACAATCTGTGTGGGATGCTGCCGCATGAGTCTTCTCAGAGCAGTATGGGCCTCCTCACCGAGCGTTTGGTAGAGCATTAAATACATACCCTCTATCTTTTCAGACATAGGTCCATATGCTCCTGCTATGCTAATAGTGTCTGCATTCTCTGGCAGCTTCTGAAGAAGACCATGCGTGGCTGCCATTATCTCGCGCCAGCCTCTAGAGGGCTCTGGCTTGATGTTTGCCAGCCTGACCATAAGCTCCATACCAGTCAATGGCTCCTTGGGTTTCACCATTTCTACCTGGTATCTTCGGTGCGTGGCATCCAACAATTGCTGGAAAGTCTCCTTTGTAACTGCAACGCGCTGCGCATCTAGTTCAGCCTTTCCTCTTGTAACAATCGCATTCATCTCAGTGGTCCACTCCTTCATCATTTCCTCGCCGACTTTCTTGTCTGCAGCCAGAGGCGGCGTGGGCATTTCCGTATAGGGGTCATCTGGAAAGTGGAATCCACATTTGCTGCAAACGTTCGTATATCCAGGTTCGTGTGGAAGACCCATATTCGGTCCCTGGTAACACACTCTGAGAAAAACGCGATAGAAGAGTTCCTCTGGAGGGTCCGCCAAGAGTTTTGCCATCCGCCGCGGTTTGAAATTCACCATCACCTGGCTGTTATTCGGTCCAAGCGGAGGCTGCTTTTTGGGAAGCAGAGGAAGCGCCCCTGTGATTTTCGGAGAGTCCCAGAACCCTCTCGGATTTTTGATTTCCGTGAAACAGCAGCTGCTCTCTGAAAAAGGAGAGCCGCGAACGAAAATGCCATTCTGTCTGGCGAGCCGATGGCCTGTCTGAATCCATCCGCGAATAATCTCCTCTTTTGAAGCCGCCTCTGGAATTACCACAGCCTGTGTGGACTCCTCTAGAGTAACAACATATGGTGTGGGCTTGAACCCCGATGGTATGACTTCTGGAATTCGGTCCTCTAATACCACCGCACCATACACCTTTTCAAGATGCGCCTTTTTCATAATCATAAGATGCTGCACCGCAGCCGTTGATACTGCAGTTTTCATTCTATCCTTGATTTTATCAAATATGAGCTGTTTCCTGTCTTTCTCACTGCTAATCTTCATGAATCCACTTATATTCCATGGGGCCTTATTGATGGAAATCCCTGCAACTGCACAGGCAATATACTCTATTCCAGAAAAGTCCTTCTCGGATCCAAGAGGATAGCCTGTAAAACTAGCACGGCAACCAGGGACACGCGAACGAATAAGATAATCAGGAACATGCGTCTGAATATCAATAAGCACATGCACTGCAGATGAATATATACGCTCTCTATTTATATAAACATGATATTCTAGCGCTTTTCCCGTTTGCCCACTTACAGCCCTTTTCTGTAGAATCCGCGCATATTCTTCTATACTGGGTTGTTTCTGAATGTCTGTTTCTATTCTTTGTATAAGACCCTTATAGGCTTGAATATCTGCATAGATACCAAGCACTTGATATATTTCTTTCACAGTCTCATAGATGAGATTTTGCTGCTCAGTAAGTGTGTCTGTGAATATCTTCATTGCCCCCTCGCTCGCTGGACCACCCAGCGCCATCAGAATCTTCTCTTCCTCTATAGCGTCGGTATCAATCACCTCTCCACGCCCCGCCAAAGGGCGCCCTTCGTCATCAAATTCCATTCCATTATCAAAGCCGAGGTCGTCTATGGCCTGTCCGCAGTTCTTGCACATATATTTTCCATGAAATACGCCGCCACTAAAGGCCAGCAGAAGCTCCTTGTGAATTACCTCCTTGTCGCGAGGATGATTGTATTCCTGGAGCTGCAGTGCCTCATGATAGCACATAATAGGGTGGTCTCCCTCCGTACACATCACCCAATTATCCACAACGGAGCGCTTGTATCGTGCGAGGAACTTGGAAAGGGCCCGCATACGTAGGTCGGCATCCGCTGTTTTGCGTATTCTCGTGA
>Ga0209972_10004824_pt1 | contig 10083 bp, 9 predicted proteins | sample NOAtaG_7_FD_187302 | JGI IMG/M metagenome (GOLD analysis project Ga0209972, IMG submission 187302) | Freshwater lake microbial communities from Lake Erie, under a cyanobacterial bloom - NOAA_Erie_Diel1S_2200h metaG (SPAdes) (version 2) | ecosystem: Environmental > Aquatic > Freshwater > Lake ...
GGGGGCGGGAGAGGGGGGTCTGTGTGGATAAGTTGGATCGAGTGAGGGACGTGGGGTGGGCGCGCGGAGCGGGTGGGGGGGTCGGGTGCATCCGTACAATGACCTTACCACAGGATGGGCGTGGGTGCAAGGGGGGTGGTTGGATTTTGTGGGGGTAGTTCCGGTGGCGCCCGACCGATCGGGGTTTCGGGGCGGGCGTTGAGATGAACAGGCCACCGGAGCGGATACCTGGCGGCGGATGGGAGGCGGCGTCGGTGACCGGTGCGGTGCGGGGTCCGGTCGAAGTCGCCATCGCGTGGAGCGACGGTGTTGGTGGTTGATTGATCGTCAGTTGGCGGACATTGCGGTCACCCTGGTGAACTTGCGGTGCCGGTCGTCACCTTCAGGTGATGGGCCGAGGCGGTGGCGGCGCGGAAGGCCAAGCGGTGGGCCAATCATCGGGCCGGGTGGTGCGGGCGACTCGAGCGGGAGTGTGGATGAGATACGCGAGACTCGGCGGCGTGGTGTGCTTGGCGGCGGCGGTGCTCGGCCTGCTGCTCTACGGACTGGCCGATCAGATTGGCGCGGGTGTCGGAGCGCGGGCCGGTCGGGAGGCAACCAAGGCTCTCCGGCCTTTGCGGCCGGGTGATGCGGTACTCTGGCTGCGGAGGTACCATTCGCCACGGGCCGACATGCGGCCGGTTCCGGCGTGCTGGTTTGACATCGTGTTGCTGGAAGACGGGAAGCTGGTGCGGTGCGGCGAGGGGGCTGGCGGGGCGGCGGTTGCGGTGGCGCGGTTGTCGGCCTCGGAGTTGGCGGGCGTTCGACAATCCATCGAACGGTTGGCGTTGGGGCGGATGGGCCATGGTCCCGGGTTGTTCCCGAGCTCGGGAGCCGTTGAGATCGGGATGTGGCGTGATGGCGAGATCGTTCGGGTCGCTTGGATGGGCGAGGCGCGGATGTACTCGGCGGGTGTGCCGGCCGAATTCATGGAGGCGTGGAACGAGGCAGTGGCACTGATTGAGGGTTTGAAGAACCGGCCGTGGGCCGACGCGCCCGTCGAGGTGATGGAACAGACGATGGCGAAACTGCGGTGAAGCGGGCGGGCAGCGGGGGGGGCGCGGGGGCGTTGAGCGGATGCGATGTTGGGTCAGGCCGGTGTGGCGGAGAGTTCAGCGAGGAAGTCGGCGGCGAGGTCGATCTCGCCCGTGGTGTTGTAATGCACCAGGCTGATGCGCAGCACGCCGTCCTCGGGGTCATGCCCGGGCAGCAGCGTGCTGACCAGCCGGTGGGAGTAGAAGTGTCCGTAGCGGATGCCCAGGCCCCGGGCGTTGGCGGCGGTGGCCACGGCCTTGCTTGACCGTCCGGCGAGCGTGAAGGCGACGGTGGGTACGCGAGTGGTGTCGGCGGGGTCGGCCGGGCCGTGGATGGTCAGCCCGGGGATGCGCGACAGCCGCGTGAGCAGGTGGGCGGTGAGGGGCCGCTCCAGGGCGTCCATGTTCTCGGCGGCACGCAGCAGCGTGGCGCGATCGAGCACCTCGGCGAGCGGATCGGGTGCGGGCCGAGCGGGCGGCTCGCCGGCGAGGGCTCGCCAGTAGGGCTGAGCGCCGAGGATGGCTCCGGCGGTTTCGTGGGGCACGCCCCCGAGTTCAAACTTCTTGGGCCAGGCGTCCGGCGGCAGGAAGAAGTGGTTGGGTCCGGTGATCTCGCGCAGCGCTTCGGGCAGGGCGACGAGGGCCGCGGCATGCGGGCCGAGGACCTTGTAGGTGCTCCACGCGTAGTAGTCGGCGTTGAGTGCCTGGATGTCGATGGGGCGGTGCGGTGCGTAAGCGACGCCGTCGACGACGACGCGGGCGCCGGCGGCGTGGGCGCGGTCGGCGATGGCGCGAACGTCGACTACCGAGCCGAGGATGTTCGACACATGCGGGAAGACCACCAGCGCGGTGCGCTGCGAGAGCAACGGCTCGAGCGAGGCGGGGTAGGCCGGGCCGGCCAGGGGCAGGTCGTTCCAGAGTTTGACGGTGAAGCCGAAGCGGGCCAGGCGCAGCCAGGGGCCGACGTTGCTCTCGTGCCCGTGGGGGCTGAGGATGATCTCGGTGCGGCCGGCCCGTCCGCCGGCGTCAAGGTGGGCGTCGGCGAGCATGCGGGAGAGGATGGAGTCTGAGGAGGCGAGGATGGCGCAGGAGGGGTCGGGCGCGCCCGCCTGGCGGGCGATGAACTGGTGGGCGCGGGCGATGATCTCGGCGGCGGAGGCGGAGGGCGGGTAGGCCCCGCCGGTCTGGGCGTAGTGCTCGCGGTAGACGCGGGCGACGGCCTCGGGGACGCAGGCGGGGACCTGGGAGCCGCCGGCGTTGTCAAGCAACACCGATGGGGCGGCCAGAGCCGGGAAGTGGGCGCGGAGGGCGGCGCGGTCGGGGAGCATGGCGATCCCGGGGATGTGTGGGTTGGCCGAGGAGCGGATCAGTGCACGTCGTTGGCGGCGAGCCAGCGTTCGGCGTCCAGCGCGGCGGTGCAGCCCATGCCGGCGGCGGTGACGGCCTGGCGGTAGTGCTCATCAGCGACGTCGCCAGCGGCAAACACGCCGGGGATGTTGGTGGCGCTGTTGCGGCCGGCGAGGTGGATGTAGCCCTTCTCGGTCAGGGTGATGCCAGCGTTCTTGAGGAAGCGGGTGGCCGGGGTGTGGCCGATGGCGATGAACAGGCCGCCCACGTCCAGGTTGGAGCGTTCGCGGGTGACGGTGTCCTCGAGCACCACGCCGGTGATGGAGTTCTCGCCGAGCACGTCGACGACGACCTTGTTCCAGAGGACCTTGGCGTTGGGGCGGGAGAGATACCGCTGCTGCATGATCTTCGAGGCCCGCAGCGAGTCGCGGCGGTGGATCACGTAGACCGTGGAGGCGAACTTGGTGAGGTAGGTGGCCTCTTCCATGGCGGTGTCGCCGCCGCCGACGACGGCCAGGGGCTTGTTGCGGAAGGCGGGCAGGGCTCCGTCGCACACGGCGCAGGCGGAGACGCCGCCGCCGGAGCGGGCGAGGCGCATCTCGTTGGGCAGGCCGATCCAGTTGGCGACGGCGCCGGTGGCGATGACCACCGAGTGGGCGCGGATCTCGCCGGAGGGGGCTTTGCCGTCGGCGGAGACAGTGAGGCGGAAGGGCCGCACCGAGAAGTCGCAGGAGATCACGTCCTGCTCGACGACCTTGGTGCCGAAGCGCTCGGCCTGCTTCTGGAAGTGCTCCATCATCTCCGGGCCGGTCACGCCGTTGGGGAAGCCGGGGTAGTTCTCCACCTCGGTGGTGAGCATGAGCTGCCCGCCGGGGAGGACCGGGCCGGGGTCCTGCTTGGCGACGCCGCAGTAGACCACCGGGCTGAGCTGGGCGCGGGCGGCGTAGATGGCGGCGGTCCAGCCGGCCGGGCCGGAGCCGATAATGACGAGCTTGTGGGCCGAGTGGGGGGTGTGGGTGTCGCCGGACATGCGGGCTTTCTGCAAACGGGGTGAAGGAACAGGCGGAGACGGGCCCCCGACCGGGCTGGCTTACTTCAGCCGGCCCTGCTCGGTGAGGCGCTGGCGGACCAGCGAGAGCGTGGAGGGCCAGACGACGTAGTCGCCGTTGTCGTCGCGGGTCATCTGGGTGGCGCGACGGGCGGAGTTGGGCAGGCCGTCGGGCCCGACGGAGAAGAGCACGAACTGCGAGGAGTCGATGGGGATGACGAACTGCTCGAACTTCTGCCCGAGGATCTCGGGGAAGACGGTCATCTGCACGGTGTCGGCCGAGCCGGCGCCGGCCATGCGGGTGCCGGGGACGAAGTACCGCAGGTTGGACTGCTTGCGCGGGTCCAGCGGATCCAGATCCAGGTCCTGAGGACGCAGGAACGTCGGGCGGGTGGCGTCAAGGCTGGGCGGGAAGCTGCCGTTGAGGGTGCGGAAGCCGGCCAGCGCCAGGGCCGAGCGGGTGCCGGCGGCCTCGACCTTGAGCATGCGACGGATCTCAAACTGGCGGGAGATGTCGCCCACGATGCGGTCAATCGCGGCGTACTGCGTCTTGGAGAGCTTCTGGTACTCGCTGGACAGACGCAGCGACGGAGCAAACGGGTCCATCTGCCAGCGGGTCTCCCAGTCCTTGAACACGCCGGAGAGTTTGGTGGCCGAGGCGGTCTGGTTGGCGTGCAGGCCCCGGATGCCCTCCCACTTGGCCGACTCGGAGAAAATGCGCAGCGGGCGGTCCTTGGAGCCGATGCGGGCCAGGGTGGAGGCGAACATCTCCGGGTTGGGCTGGCCGGAGCGGTCGAAGATGCGTGAGAGCAGCTGATCGGCGGCGATGGCGTCGGCCTGCGGGAGCCGCAGGCGGTCGATGCCCAGGATGCCGTCACGCTCGCGGAGGCGGCGGATGGCGTCGCGGTACTGCTCGGCGGTGAGCTTGGGGGACTCTGAACGAAGGTCCACATAGGCCACGTCGCGGATGCGCTTGAGGCCCAGTTCGAACATCTCCAGGCCGAAGTACTTCTCGCGGAAGAACTCGCGGTCGGCCAGCTGGCGGGCGAAGAACACCGCCCGGATCAGCACGTCCAGCGCGTCGTTGGGCTTGCCCTCAGCCTGCAGCCGCGTCGCCTCGACCTGGGTCAGGCAGAACAGCGCCGTGAGCGCGGGCATGAACTTGAACTCGGCGCCGGCCAGGGTGGCCGGGTCGCCCAGTTCGGTGTACAGGCCGAGGTTGACGATGTCGGGGTTGGTCTTGTCGGCGCCGTAGGGCTGGGCGAAGCCGTACGCCTTCTTCCAGTCCATCTCCTCGGTGACCTTCTTCAGGCCTTCCAGCACGTCCTTCTGGGGCTGGGCAGTGGACCACGCGGTGATCTCGCTCCAGGAGGCGCTGGTGGCCGGCAGCAGCGCCGCATCCAGGGGCTTGGCCACCGCAGCGGGCACCGGCTGCATCTTGGCCAGCAACGGCAGCAGCACCGCGTCGGAGGAGCGGTCGGGCTGGATGGACTTGTACAGGGCGTTGGCCCGGTCGATGAACTCGTCCGCCTGAACCGGGGCGGGGGCGACGGTCACCACGGCGACGGCGGTGGCCAGGGCCATGGCGCCGGGCAGGGCCGAACCGGCCAGGGTGGGGATGAGGCGGCCAAAGAGGGAAGTCAGAACGCGGGACATCGCGGATCTCCGAGGCCTTGCCGGCCGAGACGCCGGCCAGCAGAAGGCGGAAGCCGGGCCGGGCGGCGACACCGCCTGAGAATGGCGGGGCGTGCCCGGGTGTGCCGGCGCTGGGCGGGCAAGGGGCCGATGGTAGCAAGCGGCCCCGGTTGGTTCGGTTCGAGCCGTCGGTCTGTCGGTTCCCCGATGGCGGTATCCTGCACCGCCCTGCCGGGCCCGGGGCCGCCCGGCGGTCCACGCCGATGGGGGGAGGGAAGCTGGTAACGTGGGCAAGGGGCGACTGGGGCCACACCCGCCGGGTACGGGCGGATCGGAACCCCGTCCGGCCGGGCCAGAGAGCGGCGGGCAGCAGGAGATGCGGACGTGTTCAGCCTGATCGACATGCTCGGCAAACTGGCCCCGACCATGAACATTGTCGACGTGGGCGCCATGGCCCTCGCCGACGAGCCCGCCCCGTACCACAACCTGCTCAAGCCCGGCAAGTTCCACCTGGTAGGCTTTGAGCCGGGGGCCGCGGCCCTCGCGGAACTTCGCCAGACCGCCAAACCGGGGATGACCTTCCTGCCCCATGTGGTCGGCGACGGCAAGCCCGGGACGTTCTACGAGTGTGCGGCGCCGATGTGTTCGTCGCTGTTTGAGCCCAACCCGGCGGTGCTGAACCTGTTCCAGGGGCTGCCGGAGCTGATTACCACGGTGGGCACCAGCCCGACCGAGACCCGGCGGCTGGACGATCTGCCCGAAATCACGGCGATGGATGTGCTGAAGATCGACGTGCAGGGTGCCGAGACGGCGGTATTCTCCGGGGCTGAGCGGCTGCTGCGGGACTGCGTGCTGGTGCACACCGAGGTGAACTTCGCCGAGATGTACAAGAACCAGCCGCTGTTTGCCGACGTGGACTCGTTTCTGCGGGCCCGGGGCTTTGCGCTGCACCACCTCAGCCCGTGCCACACCCGCTGCTTCTACCCGATCTCCGCCAACGGCAACAGTTATCAGGGCCTGAACCAGACCCTGTGGGCCGACGCGATCTACGTGAAGGACTACGCAAGGCTGGACACGCTCACGCCCGAGCAACTGCTCAAACTCGCCGTGGCCGTGCACGAGTGCTACGGCTCGTTCGATCTGGCTCAGTTGGCCCTGCGTCGACGCGACAAACTCACCAAGGCGGGTTCCAGCGGGCTGTGGCCGGTGTATATGAAGCGGCTGATCGGCTCGGTGCCGGCGATTGACAAGGATGCGTGACCGCCCGTGCCGGTGGGCAGGGGCCAGGCAACCGCCCCGGGCGTATCGTTTTTGCCCGTTGGCCGCAACCGCTCACCCCGGTGGGCCGGACCTCGCAGCAGGGTGGGAAGGTGGGTGAGGGCGGGGGCGGGGGGCGGGTGGAGGTGGGGGTGGAGGTGTTGGGTCAGGGTCGGGGTGGAAAGGTCAGCCATGAGCACGCACCGTCCGCACACACAGCACACTTCGGGCACCGTCAACCCCGGCGGAACCACCCGGGCTCTGGCCCTGTCCATCGCCGGGGCCATGTTGCTGCTGGCGGGCGGGGCCGGGCTGGCGGGGTGCGAGCAGCGGGTGATTCGGGCCCGGGGCTTGGGCTCCAGCCAGCACCAGGTGCAGGATCCGCTGTACGACCCGCCGGAGTGGGAGAAGGCCATCCTCGGTGAGCCGAACCCCAAGCGGGACCGCCGCTGACTGGCGGGGACTTGGTTTGGGCCGGCGACCTCTGGGGGTGGGTGCCATGTATATTTATTTGCATATACCAACACCCTGTGCAAGGGGCGGCGGTTGGCACCGGGTGGCGCGGGCGGGGCTCCTAAACTCAAGGCCCTTCATTTCGCCACACCGGCGGCTGCGGGGGGATGGCGGGGGGTGGGGGGAGTGTGGGGGCGGGTGTGGTCAGGCCCTTGAACAGCCCGGCGGTGGCCGCTTCGGCCCCCGTCGGCACAGGACGTATCGACGCCATGGACTTTGCCCTCGCGCTGACTGTTGCTGAAGTACCCCGCTGGCTCACCGCCATTGGCATGGTGGGCTTTCTGCTGGTGTGCCTGCTGCTGATTCTGACGGTGCTGATCCAAAAGCCGCAGGGCGGCGGTCTGGCCGGCGCCTTCGGATCGGGCGCGGGCTCGGGCCAAACGGCCTTCGGCGCGCGCACCGGCGACGCCCTGACGGTGACGACCATCGGCATGTTTGTGCTGTACCTGCTGGTCGCGGTGGTGCTGACCTTCTTCACCCGCCCCGGCAAGCCGGCCGAGCCCGCCATCGGCGGCACGCCCGGCGAGCAGGCCCCGGCCGAGGGTGGCAAGGGCGAGACTGCTCCGGCTCCTGCGGACGGCGCCGCGCCCGTTCCGGCTCCCGCTCCGGCTCCCGCTCCGGCTCCCGCTCCGGCCCCCGGCACCACGCCGGCTCCGGCTGCCCCCGCCGCCGAGACCGTTCCGCCCGCTGGCGGCACGGGCCAGGCCCCGGCTTCCACCCCGGCCCCGGCTTCCACCCCGGCCCCGGCTTCCACCCCGGCCCCGGCTCCGGCTCCCACCCCGGCTCCCGCTCCTGCTCCGGCCGGGGGCTGAGCACACCTGATTGACGGCCCCGGGGGGACGCAGGGCCAGTGAGGAAACCGCGTGCGCACGGCGGGCCTGTATTGGCGGTTCCTGTTTGTTGAACTGGTGAAGCTGATCGCGCTGTCGGCGGCCGTGGTGGTCGTTGTCGGCGCCTTCGGGCTGGTCATCAAGCCTCTGGCCGAGGGCCGGCTGGCCCCGCTGGATGCGTTGCGGTTCATGCTGTACGCGTCGGTGCCGATGCTGCAGTACGCCCTGCCGTTCGCGGCGGGGTTCGCTGCGACGCTGGTCTACCACCGGGCCGGGCAGGACAACGAGGTCACCGCGTGCTTCGCCGGCGGGGTGTCGCACCGGGCGTTGCTCGGGCCGGCGCTGGTCATCGGGCTGGTGATGGCCGGGCTGATGTTCGTGCTGACCGACCAGGCCATGCCCCGCCTGCTCCGCCGGATGCAGGAACTGATCACCGCCGACGCTGCCCGCATGGTGGCCTCCGCGGTGGACAAGGGCGAGCCGCTGGTGATCGACTCGCGACGCTCGGTCTACGCGCGGGCCTTCGCCCGGCCTGAGTCGGCCCCGCCGCCCCCGGCCATCGACCACTTCGTGCTCTCCGGCGTGCTGGCGGTCGAGACCGACGCCGCCGGCGCGGTGACCAAGGAGGCGGCGGCGGAACTGGCGTACGTCTGGCTCTATCGCGGCGCCGGCGGCGGCGCCGACGCCGGCGAGGACGTGACCACGGTGGTGATGAAACTCCGCAACACCTCCGGCGGCATCACCGGCCGGGGCCAGTTTGAACTGGAGCAGGCGCCGTACGTCTTCCGCGTGCCTGAGACCCTCACCGACGATCCCAAGTACCTCACCTGGGCCGAGATGGACGCGGCCTACGACCACCCGGAGCGGATGAGCCCGGTGGAGCAGCGGCGCTGGCGGCTGGTGCTGCGGCTGGCCGAACGGCAGAGCGCCGCCAAGGTGCGTGAGGACCTGATGCGGGGCGGGGTGATGACGCTGACGGATGCCGCGGGGCGGCCGGTGGTGATCCGCGCCGCCGGGCTGGCGGCCTCGGCGGGCCGGGTGGAGGGTTCGGGCGATGGGTTCGAACTGGCGGCCGGTCCGGACGGGGTGATCGAAGTTCGGGCGATGCTGGAAGACGGCCGCACGCGGACGCATCGGGCCGAGCGGGCCTGGCTGAGCCAGTCGGCCACCCCGGCCCCCGGCGGCGGCGGAATGCTGGGGGCGAGCGGCAACGCCTCGGCCAGCCAACTGGTACTGCGGATGGAGAACGTCTCGACGACCGGCCCGGGTCTGACCGCCGAGGCCGTGGGCGGCGGCGCCGCTGACCAGACGCCGGGCGTGCTCAAGGACTACTCCATCGCCGGGCTGACGCCCACGCCCGATCCGCTGCCGACGCTGGCGGGCCTGAGCGTGGAGCGGCTGCTGGCCGAGGCCCGCGGGTACGCGGTGCAGGACCAGCCGCTGGTGGACGCCCGCCGGGCTCTGGACCGCCGGACCGAGGCCCTGCGGCGCGAGATTCGCGCCAAGCAGCACGAACGGATCGCGGCGGCCCTGGCGTGCATCGTGACGATTCTGTGCGGCGCGGTGATGGCCCTTCGCCTGCGCGAGGCTCTGCCGTTGCCGGTGTATCTGTGGTCGTTCCTGCCGTCGCTGCTGGGGATCTTCGCGATCTCCGGCGGGCAGTCGGTGGCCCAGGCGCAGGGCCAGTGGGGCGTGCCGATGGTGTATGCCGGCGTGGTGGGGCTGGGGGTGTGGACGTTCGTGCAGTACCGCGTGCTGGCGAGGCGGTGAGCCTGGCGGCGGCGGGGGGGTCAGCGGCCCAGATAGTGCGCCGGCACCGGGCCGTGGTCGGCACGGATCACCGAGCGGATGCCGCCCCGGCCCCGCCAGTCGGTGATGATCTGCAGCCACTGCGGGTCGATCGCGGCCACCAGGTCATCGCGGATGGTGTTGGTGACCGCCTCGTAGAAGATGCCCTCGTTGCGGAAAGACTGGTAGTACATCTTCAGCGACTTGAGCTCCACGCAGCGGCCCGTCGGCCCCGGCCTGGGGACGTAGCGCAGGGTGACCACGCCGAAGTCCGGGTGCCCGGTCTTGGGGCACACGCTGGTGAACTCCTCGGCGATGTGTTCAATCACAAACGGCGACGCCGAAGGGGTGGGGAAGCACTCAAGCAGGCTGGGGTTGGGCATGACAGCGCAGGGGCAGATGGCCAGGGGGAACAGAACGACGTCACAGAGGCGACAGCAGGACCAGGCGAGGGGGGCCGGGCGAGGGGGGCCGGGAGAGTGGGGGGGCGGTTCAGCGGTACCGCGAGAGCAGCTCTTCCACGCGGGGCTGGCTGCGGTTGAGCTGGATGGAACGGCGGAGGGCCTCCACCCCGCGCTGGCGGGCGGCCAGG
>Ga0209972_10004827_pt1 | contig 10081 bp, 6 predicted proteins | sample NOAtaG_7_FD_187302 | JGI IMG/M metagenome (GOLD analysis project Ga0209972, IMG submission 187302) | Freshwater lake microbial communities from Lake Erie, under a cyanobacterial bloom - NOAA_Erie_Diel1S_2200h metaG (SPAdes) (version 2) | ecosystem: Environmental > Aquatic > Freshwater > Lake ...
CGTGCTGCCCGTCGAGTGAGAACCATTGCAGACGATGATTGGCGCGGTCGGTCACCAGCACCAGCGGCGTCTTGCCACGGGTATCGACAAGTATCGCGTGCGGGGTGTTGAACTTGCCATTCTCCGTCCCCTTCCCACCCCAGGAACGGACATACTCTCCATTGGCATCGTACTGGTGGACGTGCTGCTTGCCATAGCCGTCAGTGACATAGAAGGAGCCATTGGGCGCAAATGAGATCCCGGTCGGCTTGAACTCCTCTTTCTTCGTGTAGACACCCGATTTATCGGGATAGCCCTTGACCCAGACCACTTCCCCATCGAGGGTCAGCTTGGCAAACTCGCTTCGCGCGAGGTTGGTGAGGTAGATAAACTCCTGCCTTCCCTCGCGGCGGATGATCATGCCGTGGGTGCCGCCCTTCCACTCTTTCCCCATCGCCTTGACGAAGTTTCCATCAGCATCAAAGACGATGATCGCATTCTCGGTATCGGTATTAAAATAGACTCGTCCCTGGCTATCGAGCTGGACCGCCCCGTGCGTGCTTCCAAAATTCATCCCCGCCGGCAGTTTGCCCCACCCGCGAACCCACTCGTAACGGTGATTGGCCGCGCCGAGAATGAGGGGCTGCGCCGGGCGGGTTGCTCCCTCGACCGAATCTGACAGATAACCACCCAGGCTTCCCGCCACGATTGCCATCCCGCACTCCTTCATAAAATTGCGACGGCTGCTGCCGCTGCTGTGATCAGGGGACAAGGACATAAGTTCTCCTCCGAATTATCAGGTTTTGGATGTTTGTGTGAAAGACTGATGACTTGTAAACCAATTTTCCCCAATTGGCAAGGGTGAAAGGGTCGCCCATTCAGCCAATCATCGCCTGGCGAAACAGTCGGGTAGCCAAAATGGACGATCCTCTGCCGGTAGCGACACGACAGAGGATCGCGTTAGCCTGGACGAGCCGGATCCGCAGATGCTCAATCACCAGCCTTGACCGGGTGGATCGGCTCATCGCCCGGAACCACGCGCCGTCCCGATAACCAGATCGCCAGATCATCAAAGATGAGGTAGGCGACCGGGGTCACCAGCAGGGTGAGAAGCAGCGAGAGAGTCTGTCCGCCGATGACGACGATAGCGATCGAGTGGCGCTCTTCGGCGCCGGGGCCCGTGCCGAGAGCCAGCGGGAGCATTCCGGCAACGAGGGCCAGGGTGGTCATCAGGATCGGACGCAACCGATCCCGGTTGGCCTGGATGATCGCCTGGTAACGCTCCATGCCTTTGGCCCGCAGTCCATTCATGTGATCGATCTGCAGAATCGAGTTCTTCTTGACTACCCCGAAAAGGACCAGCACGCCGAGGGCCGAGTAGAGGTTGAGCGTCTCATCCATGATCCAGAGGGAGAGCAGCGCAAAAGGAACCGCGAGCGGCAGACTGAGCAGGATTGTCACCGGGTGGATTACGCTCTCGAACTGCGAGGCGAGAATCATATACATGAAAGCAATCGAGAGAAGGAAGGCAAGAATAAACTCGCCAAAGGTGCGCTCCAACTCGCGGGCCCGGCCCGAGACGGCGCTGCTGTAGCCGGCGGGCATGTTCAGTTTCGTCACCTCGGACCGGAGCGTTTCGACACGGTCGGCGAGGGCGAAACCGGGAGCGACTCCCGCCCGGAGCGAGACCTGGCGCTGCCGGTCAAGCCGGTCGATGCGCGAAGAGGCATTCGACTGTCTGAGTTGAACGACATTATCGACCTGCACGAGTCCAACCTTCGTCGAGGGAACAAAGAGGCGGGCAATCTTCGCCGAATCGGTCCGGTCATCACGCTGGAGACGTATCTGCACGTCGTAGTCTTCGTTCATCTGCTCGTCACGAAAGCGGGAGACCCGTTCATCCCCGCCAACCATCAGCCGCAACGCGGTCGCAATATCGGTCGAATCGACGCCGAGATCGGCAGCACGGGCCCGGTCGATATCGACCCGCAACTCCGGCTTGTCGAGCTTCAGCGTCACGTCGGCGTCGACCAGCCCAATCTGGGGAGCTTTCAGACGCAACTGCTCCGCATACTTGACCAGCTCAAAGAGATCCGGCCCGCGCAGCGCAAAGTCGATATCGGAGAACCCGCTGCCGCTGCCGAGATTGATCGTCTGCGGGTTCCGGACATTGGGTCGGAGGTGGGTATACTTGCGCAATTTCTGACGGATCTTCTGCTGGACGTCACGCGCGCTGTAGTTGCCCCGGAAGACCGCCAGCGGCTCGCCCCGCTTGAGGCCATTCCAGAACTTGGTAATGTTAATCGTCCGCTCCTCGTGGGGAGGTAGCTTGATAAAGACGTTGGCGCTGTTGACTGAACCGGAGAAGAAGCTACCGGCCGAGCCAAGAATCAGCCGGATCTCCGGCAGATCCTTGAGGTCGGTCTCCACGGAGCGCAGCGCCTCGTCCATCGCGCTGAGACTGGTGCCCTCCGGGCCGTTAAGATAGATGCTGAACTGGCCCTCGTCGACGTTGCTGGGGATGAAGTCCTGCTTCACTTTGCCATAGATATAGACCGAGGAGAGCATAACCCCGATGGCGAGGAGCATGACCGCCACTCGGTAGCGGAGCACGAAATGGAGCATCGCCGTGTATGAACGATCGAGCAGTCCATAGAAACCGCCACGTGAGGACGCACTATGCTCATCGCGGGCCTTCTCCGCGTCACCGGCGAGCATGCGCGCGCTCATCATCGGGGTGAGAGTAAAGGAGACAAGCAGGCTGACCATGATCGCCACCGCGGCAGTGATGCCAAACTGGTAGAGGAAACGGCCGGAGATCGACGACATGAACGAGACCGGCAGAAAGATGACAACCAGCGAAAAGGTCGTCGCCATGACCGCGAGGCCGATCTCCTGCGTCGCCTCTTTGGCGGCCTGCATCGGCTCCATCTTCTTCTCTTCGATGAAGCGGAAGATGTTCTCGAGAACAACGATGGCGTCATCGATCACCACTCCGACCATGAGCACGAGGGCGAGCATGGTCACGCTATTGAGGGTGAAATCGAGCGCCCGCATCATCCCAAAAGTCGAGATGACGGAAGCCGGAATCGCCACCCCGGCAATGATCGTCGAGCGCCACGAACGCATGAAAATGAAGACCACCAGGCAGGCGAGAATACTGCCGAGGACGAGGTGCACGTTGATCTCGCTGAGGGCGTTCTTGATGTAGAGTGACTGGTCGACAATCACCTCCATCCGGACGTCAGGGGGAAGCTGACGGCGGATCTTGTCGAGGTTCTTCTTGACATCATCGATCACCGCGACGGTGTTCGCTCCCGACTGGCGAATGATCTCCAGCGTCACCGCCGGCTGGCCATTGAGACGCGAGAGGGTGCGCATCTCCTTCGTCCCATCCTCCGAATAGCCGATGTCGCGCACCTTGATCGGGGCGCCCCCGACATTGGCGATCACCATCTCATCGAAGTCGCGCGGATTGACGACCCGCCCCATCGTGCGCAGAACCAGCTCCCGCGCTCCGGAATCGACGTTGCCGCCGGGAACATCAGCGTTCTGCCGGACCAGTGCATTGCGGACCTGGGTGATGGGAATCCGGTAGGCCGCCAGCCGATCGGCATCGACCCAGACATTGATTGCCCGGAGAAGTCCGCCATTGATGCGCACCTCGCCGACCCCAACCGAACGCTCGATCCCGACCTTGACCGTCTTGTCAGACAACTCGGTCAACTCACGGATTGAACGCTCGCCCGAGATGGCAATGGTCATTACCGGTTCTGAATCACTGTCCGCCTTCTGCACGACGGGCGGATCCGTGCCGGGCGGCAGCTGCCGAAGGACCGACTGAACCCGATCGCGGACATCCTGGGCCGCCGCTTCGATGTCGCGGTTGAGATTGAACGTGGCAATGACAAAAGAGCGCCCCTGGCTGGAGACTGAACGAAGCTGCTCGACCCCTTCGACCGTGTTGACGACCTCCTCGATCGGCTTGGCCAATTGCGACTCCGCCTCCTCCGGCGAGGCGCCCGGCAGGGTCATGCGAATGGTCACGGTGGGAAGATCGATCGTTGGAAAACGGTCGACGCCGAGCTTCGAGTAGCTGGTCGCACCAACCACAACCAACGCGAGGATGATCATGGCCGCAAAGACCGGTCGGCGAATACAGATTTCGGCTAGCTTTTGCATATCATTAAAACAGTCTGATAAAAACTACTTTCCCAGTCACCGCCGGGATTGAGAGATAATCACAATTCGTTATGTATGTAGACGGCCTCGCACGCGGGTCGGTTGCAACTTTACCACCTCTTCCCGGCAACCGGAAGATTGACGGACTGAAATATGGGTCGGCCCCCGGAGGCCTCAGCCGGCGGACTGGGGACCGCCGACCAGGTGACGATCGAGCCAGAGTTCATTGAGCCTTCTCATCTCCGGCAGCTCCTCGTGTGCGCCATCAAAGAGCTCTATCAGCAGATCCTCACGCCGGCCATGCTGCGCGTAGCGTTGCGTCAGGTAGTCCCGCACCTTCTCGACTCCGGAAACCGGCGTGAGTGAATCGCGGCGCCCATTGAGGCTGATGCGCGGGCGGGGGACGATCAGCTCATTGATCTGGGAGGTGCTGAAGTGCTTGAGCAGGCGGGGGACATAGTAGTAGATTCCGTGCCCCTTCAGATTGTCGGCCTTGATCAGTTCGTCGAAATCGGTCAGACAGCAGAGGTCGAGACAGAGCCTGATCCGGGTATCGAGGGCCGCGAGCCACCAGGCCTTGGTCGCCCCCATTGACATTCCAAAGACGCCAATCCGTTGTGGATCGACCTCCGGACGGGTTAGGAGATAGTCGAGGGCCCGGTACTCATCAAAGAGCATCATGCCGAAGAGGACCTGTCCCTGCCAGATCATTCGCTTGAAGGCATCCCACTCGCCCTGCCGACCGTCTTCAACCCTTTTGCGCTCCCCAAAACACCAGCTGTCGATGGCGAGAGTGACGATTCCCTTCTCGACGAGGGTTGGCGCATAAGCGGGAAGCACCTTGCGTCCGGTCAGCAACTCCTCCTTGCCAGTCGGATAGTTGCCACCGTGCCAGTGGATATAGAGCATCCCGGGAGCCTTTGGCTGCCGCTTCTCGGGAATGAGGAGAATGGCCGGAACCTTCTCGAGACCATTGAGGTCGAGTTCAAGGTGTTCGAGGGTGTATCCCGGCCCCTTCTCGATCCGCCGCAACTTCGGCGGTCCGGGCCGATGGCTCCAGGGAAGATCTCCGAGCAGACCCCAGAGTTGACGGCGGCGCCGGCGCTGCCAGGCGGCGTAATCTCTCCGCCCGGCGGGGATGGGGACGTCGATGCCCGCCGCCGCCACCCCGGCCAGTGAACGGAGCAGGAAGTCACGCCGCTCGGGCCGCGCGTGGTCGCCATCGACCGTGCGGTTTTCGCCGCTGTTATCGTCAAATATTTCTGGCATAAAGGGATCTCCCGGGCACTCTCCGTCTACCCGATTCGTGATCACTCGACGGGGAGCGGCAGCTTGTGCTGGCGCAGAAAACTGAGCATATCCCAGTAACCGCGCTGAAATTTTATCTGGCCATCGATGATGTGAAAGAAACCACAGCCGCGCAATCCGAGTGGATCACGCCATTCGAGAATGGCCCACTCGCCATCCTCGAGGATCTGTTCGACGAGACAGACCATGTTGGCCGTCGCGAACTCACGGACAAAGTTGGCGCGAATCGCTTCGCGCCCCTCGATCTGTCCGACGGCGACCTGATGATTGATGGCGTCGGCAGCGTAGAAGCCGGCCAGCTCGTCGGCCGCCGCGCGGTTGAAGGCCTCGACCCAGGCGGCGACGACTTCCCGGGGCCGCTTCAGCTCTGCCTGACTCATCTGATCACCCCCAGGCGTTGGCCCACCTGGACAAAGCTGGCGATCGCCGCGTCAATATCGGCCGCCGTGTGGGCTGCCGATATCTGCACCCGCAGTCGGGCCTCACCCTTCGGAACGACCGGATACCACAGCCCTTTGACATAGACGCCCGCGGTTAGCAGCTCCCGACTCATCTGCTGGGCCAGGGCGGCCTCGCCAAGCATGACCGGGACAATCGGATGGCGCCCTTCAAGAATGGTGAAGCCGGCCGCGACAATTCCGCTCCGGAAACGGACCGTGTTCTCGCGTAAACGGGCGACGATTGCCGGGTCGCTCTCGATCAGGTCGATGGCCGCCAGCGACCCGGCGACGACCACCGGCGGCATGGTGTTCGAAAACGTGTAGGGGCGTGACTTTTGCCGCAGGAACTCGATCAGTTCACGCCGGCCGGCAATGAATCCGCCGCTTGCGCCACCAAGCGCCTTGCCAAAGGTGCCGGTGACGACATCGATCGCGCCATGCACGCCAAGCTCTTCGGGGGTTCCGCGGCCGGTCGGTCCAATCACCCCCGACGCGTGAGACTCGTCGACAAAGAGCAGCGCCCCGAATTCACGCGCCAGCTCGACCAGCTCCGGCAATGGCGCCAGATGGCCCTCCATCGAGAATACTCCATCCGTCGCAATCACCTTCACCCGATAGCCCTTCTCCCGGTCCTCCTCGAGCAGCGTGCGGAGATGGCCGGCATCACGGTTGCGAAAGACCCGCGAAACGGCGTGCCTGGCGATGCCCCGGCAGAGGCGCACCCCGTCAATGATGCTGGCGTGGTTATACTGATCACTGTAGATGACGTCCTCAAATCCGGCTTCCTGACCGAAATCGTTCGCCAGCAGGCCGGTAAAGAAGGCTTCATTGGCGGCGAAACAGGAGCCGTGAAGAATCGCCGCCTCACAGCCCACAAATTCGGCGATGCGCCGCTCGAGTTCGAGGTGGATCGGCTGTGTGCCGCAGATGAAGCGGACGGAGGACATCCCGAATCCCCACTCATCGAGCGCCTGCCGCGCCGCCTCCTTGACCGCCGGGTGATTGGCGAGGCCGAGATAGTTGTTCGAGGCGAGCATGATCTCGTCGCGACCACCAACCTGGACCCGTCCTCCCTGCTCGCCCTCGAGGGGAACTTCGTACTTGTAGATCTGCTGCGCCTCGAACTGGTCTAGTTGCTCCTGCAGCAGGCCGTAGAGCTGATCGGGTTTCATGCCGCCTCCACTCGAAAGTTCGGATCTGGTGTCAGCAGAACCTTGACCGCCTCCTGGCTCCGCATCAAATTGAAGCCCTCCTCAAAGTTCTCGATCAGGATTGGCCGGGGAGAGATGATCTTCTCGAGCTTGGCCTTCAACCCCGATTTGTCGGCGGCGAGCAGATCGAGCATCGTGTACCAGGTCTCGAACATCCGGCGGCCAAAGATGCCGCGCATCGTCACCCCTTTCCAGACGATGTAGTTGCCGACATCGAACTGCGGCAGCGGACGGGAGGGGATGCCGAGCAGCATGATCTGTCCGCCATTCTTGACCAGTCTTCCGGCATCGTCATAGGCGGACGCCGAACCGCTCATCTCGAGAATCACGTCGACGCCGCCGCCGTGCTCATCGATTACCCGCTGGTAGAGCTCCTTCTTCTGGCCGGGGGAGTTCTCCTCATTGGTATCGAAACAGAAGTCGGCCCCCATCTCGCGTGCCGCATCGAAGCGCTTGCGGAGATGGGCCGTGTCGTGCCCGCCCGGGCTGGAGAAGTCGGTCACGTAGATGCGCGTCGCTCCAAGCGCCCGGGCAACCGCCGTCGCCATCATCCCCTGCGTGCCGCAACCGAGAATCGCGACCGTCTTGCCGGAGACTTCGCCCTCCATGACCGTGTGGACCGCGTTCCCCAACGCATCGAGAAATGCTCCAAAACGCGGGGGAATCATCGACTTTCCACCAAAACGCTCGAGATTGATGATGTTCTCGCTCGGAACGACCACGTAATCGGCAAAGGTTCCGTGCTGATGAACCCCTTTCACGCGGACATTCTGGCAGACGTGCTTCTGACCCGTCATGCACTGGTGACAGTACCCACAGGCAATGTGCATCTCGCTCGTCACATAGTCACCAACCCGCACCAGGTCCTTCGAGACGCCGGCCCCGACCTCGACCACTTCGCCGCAGAATTCGTGACCGATCACCAGTGGTGAATAACGTGCCGGGTCATTTCCAAGATGGCGCAGCATCTCATCCTGAATCCCCCGGCGTGAGGGCGAATAGTAGATTCCATAATCGGTGCCGCAGATGCCGGCGGCGATGACCCGAATCTTCACCTCGGATGGGTTGGGGCGCGGCTCTGGCTCATTGTCAAAGTATCGCAGCCCTTCTTCATCCAGCTTATACTTCTTTAGTGCTTGCATATCCTCTTCTCCGGTTCTCCGGCCTCGCGGGCCTTGACAGGATGGCTCGATGTCCGATCCTGATCGATGTAATAATATCAATACCCTCCGGTACTTAGCCGGCCCGGTACTTGTCCCAGGGTTTACGGTATCGATAGGTCAGCAGATTATTCGCTTCACGATCTCCGATGAACTGCTCCCTCGTCGCATCCCACTGGAGAGTCCGGCCCAGGCGGGTCGCAATGTTGCCAAGATGGCACATTGTCGCCGTCAGATGCCCTTCTTCAATGTCGGCGTTGGGAGCCTGTCGGCTCTTCACACAATCGAGGAAATTGCGGATGTGCAGATCCTCCATCTGGCGCGCCTCACCCTTCTCCTCCTGGGGATCCATCTCCGGCACCGTATTACGGTTCTTCAATCCACGCCAGATCTCGGGAATGACCGCATAGCCGTCGCGCATGATGCTGAGTGACCCCTTCGTCCCGTGAAAGACCAGGTACTCATCGCGGAGCCGGTTGACTTCGCGCCCGGACCAGGTGACGAGGCAGTCGTCGAACTGGTAGATGATCTCCTGTACATCCGGTGTCTGCCCGCCATCCTTCAATTCATAGCGCCCGCCAAACGAGGTCACCGCACGCGGCCCCTTCGCCTTGAGGAGCCAGCGGGCGATGTCGAGATTGTGGGCGCCCCAGTTGGTCATCTGCCCACCCGAGTAGTCCCAGAACCAGCGAAAATGGTAGATGCAACGGAATGGATCGTAGGGGACATAGGGCGCCGGCCCGAGCCACATCTCCCAGTCGAGCCCCGGCGGCTTCTCCGGCCCAAGTTCGACCGGTCTGAAACCCGGCATGGCATTCCGGGTAAAACCGGCGCTGATCTTGTGGACCGGGCCGATGCCCCCCTCCTGAATGAGCCGGATGGCTTTCTGGTAGTGCGGCCCTGACCGTTGCTGGCTCCCCGTCTGGACGACGCGCCGGTGCTGGCGGGCTGCCCGCACCATCTGGCGCCCCTCGGCCACCGTCAGCGAGAGGGGCTTCTCGACATAGACATCCTTCCCCGCCTGGCAGGCAAGAATGGTCGGAATCGCATGCCAGTGGTCCGGCGTGGCGATAACCACCGCATCGATATCCTTCCGGTCGATGATCTCCCGGAAATCGCGGTAGGTCTTCAGCCCCGGCGCCGTCGCCGCGGCCCGGTTGAGGAAATTCTCATAGACATCACAGACCGCCACCGGATTGACGTCCTGGTTGAGCAGGAACTTCTTCCAGATCGCGGTTCCACGATCCCCGCAACCAATCAGGGCGATGTTGATCCGCTCATTGGCTCCAATGACCCGCCAGGGATTCAAGGCGCCAACCGTGCCTGTCACCAGTGCTCTCTTGGTAAACTCTCTTCTTGAACCACTCTTCATAATTTGCCTATGCCTCTGCTTAGCTTTGGTCTGATCGGTATCCTGCCCAGTCGACCTCTCGCCAGGTCGGCTATTTTTCATTCAACCGGCGCGCCAGTCGGTCGAGCTCCCGGCGAAGTTCATCATAATATTCAATGGCGCTGCGGCCAACTTTGCGATCGGCGTCACTGATCATGCGGTAGATGCTGGTCAGCTGATCGATCAGCATCGGTTGCGGGTAGGCGCCGGGCGCGGTCACCAGCGCCTGGCGGATCTGCCGCAACTCTGCCTGCCGGGCCGGTAGCGCGGCGGGTAGTTCACTATCGAGACGTTGCACCAGCGCCGTCGCCTCGCGGGATGTCTGCCGGACCCTCTGGATCAGCTCGAACTGCTCGCGGAGGTCGGCGAGAGTCACCCCGTCGCTGGCAAGTCGCGGATCGAGTTCTACGG
>Ga0209972_10004828_pt1 | contig 10080 bp, 17 predicted proteins | sample NOAtaG_7_FD_187302 | JGI IMG/M metagenome (GOLD analysis project Ga0209972, IMG submission 187302) | Freshwater lake microbial communities from Lake Erie, under a cyanobacterial bloom - NOAA_Erie_Diel1S_2200h metaG (SPAdes) (version 2) | ecosystem: Environmental > Aquatic > Freshwater > Lake ...
AAATACATGGTAAAGTAAGAGAAATGGTTGTTTATTTAGACACAGATGATGAAGATAAAACAGCAACTATTTTTCTTAAAAAACCAGACAAAAGCACACGTTCTTTAGTAGGTAAATTAGTATCTCAGGATAAGTTTGATAGAGCTGTTGTAGCTTGTTTAAACGCTTTATATATCGGTGGAGATGAATTAAAATTAGTTACTGAAAACGATGACGCTATTGAAAGTGCAGGATTAGGAGTAGTGGAATTATTAAAAGTTCAACAAGCAGTTTTAAAAAAAAATTAGAATTTTATAAGAAAGAAATAGAAGCGGATGAGATAGCCAGAAACAATGCTCTTATCCGCTTTTTTTATAGAGAAAATCCAGAAACTTTATCGGATAGCCAATGGGTTAAAAGAGTAGCAGAAATGGATTATTGTTTGAAATATAACGGAACAAGAATAGATAAACCAGATGGCGAATAACCTAGAATATACACTTAGACTAAAAGATTTATTTAGTAAAACTATGCAGGGTGCAGCTAATCAAGTAAAAGGATTAGATGGTAAAATGAGTAAGTTAAATAATTCTTTAAGTGGAATAAAGGGGGCTGTTGCTGGGGCTTTCGCAACTGCTGGAGTTGTTTCTTTTGTTAAATCTGTTTTTGATGCTTTAGATAATGCTCAAAAATTTCATGCAAGTATAAAAACTATGTTGTATGGAAATGAAGGTGCAGCTAAAGCATTAGAAAGGCAATTAATTCAATTAGCCAAAACAACACCATTTCAATTAACAGAAGTTCAAGATGCTAGTAAACAATTGTTAGCTTATGGATTTAAAGCAGGTGAATTAGTTGATACTATGCGTACATTAGGAGATGTAAGTAGTGGTATTGGTGCGCCATTAGGAGATATAGCCTATTTATATGGTACATTAAAAACATCTGGACGTGTAACATTGATGGATTTAAGGCAGTTTGCTGGTCGTGGTATTCCTATTTATGAAACATTAGCAAAAAGATTAAAAACAACTACTACAGAAATTAATAATATGGTTTCTGCTGGTAAAATAGGTTTTAAAGATGTGCAAGGTGCATTTAGAGATATGACTAAAGAAGGTGGGCAATTCTTTAATTTAATGGCAGATCAATCTAAAACAGTTGGAGGGCAATTATCAAACTTAGGAGATAGTTGGGAACAATTAAAAGTTAAAATAGGACAATCACAAACTGGTATTATAGCTAGTACAACCTCATGGTTAAATAATATGTTAGATAGCGTTAATAGAGGTATTGATGCTATGAATTTATTAGACAAAGCGTTTAAAGGTACAGAAAGTTCACAATATAGTTTTTATCAAAAGTATATAGGTAGAGCTGGAGATAAATTTAACATGATGTTTGGCGGTAAGGCTATGAGTGGTGGATATGAAGAGATGAGGCAGTATGCCGATGCTATGAAGTCTAATTTAGGAGATACTTCTAAAGATAAATTATCTGCTGCAACTAATAATGAAAAAATATCTAATATCATAAGAAATATATTTGCAGATGCTAGTATGTCTTATGTAGAAAAAAATAGGCGTGTAGGAATTTTGCAAGAGATTAGAAAGCAAAATTTAGAATCTATGGGGTTATTTGGAATGAAAGAAAATAAAGGGGTTGGAGCTGAAAATGGAGGTTTAGATAAAAATGGATCAAGCACTACCAAATCATTAGGAACAGGTACAGAAGTAACAGGACAAAGACCTCAAAGTTTAACAATAAATATTACTAAATTAGTTGAAAGTTTAAACGTACAAACAACCAATTTAACAGAAGGAACTGCAAAGATTAAAGAAATGGTTAGCAAGGCTTTATTAGAAGCTGTTAATGATGCTAATTTAACAGCAATGGCATAAAATAAAAATAAAAATAAAATGGAAATAACAATAGATTGTCTAATACCAAAATTAACTATTTCATTACAAGAAGAGCATCCAAAACCACAAGATGTAGCTGATTCTTTGTTAAATTTGTTAGCAGAAATCAATAATATATAAAATGGCAAAACAAAATTTTATATTACCAAAATTACCTAATCCAAAAGGACAAGCTGAACTTATTTTAAAAGGTGCAGGATTAGCTTTTATTAAACCTAAATTTTATAGAGTTAATGAAACTGAAATAGCAAAAGAGCAGGTAGATGTAAACGTAAATACCTTTGACACAAGAAAAAGTAAATTCGGCTTACCCATTTTTGATGAATTTAGATTTTTAGCGGATGAGATTAATAGAATAGTTTACAAAGACGATGAAGACTACGGAAGTGGTAACACAGTAATAGTAACTTCTTTTATATTTGAAACAGCTCTTATTGAAATTAATCAAACTAAAAATATAGTTAAAACGGCAATAGCAGGACAAAATGGAACTGTAAAAGAATATATGTCGCAGGGAGATTATATAATAAATTTAAAAGGTGTTGTTGTTGGTGATGTTGCAAATCAAAGACCTAGTTCAGCTATATTAAATAATTTAATAGCGTTTTTAAGAGCTCCGCTATCTATACCTGTTTCATGTGCTTTTTTAGAAGAATTTCATATATCATCCGTAGTAATTGAATCCTATAAATTAGGACAAAGAGAAGGTGCTAGAAATATTATAGATGTTGAAATTAATATGCTATCAGATAGTGTTATTGAATTAACAAGTAAAGATAAAAAGGATATAAAAACAGAACGTAAACCATACGTTCAAAGAAGTTTGTTTTAATGTTACAATGCCAATGCTCCATATCAATTACAAGTGAAGGTACTAGTAGAAATATTACCTTTGACTTTGTACATTCTATTGAGATTGAAAGTAGTTATGAAGATTTAACAGATACTTGTAAAATAGTAATACCTAGAAAATTAACATTTGATGGTTTACCTTTGTTTAATGGTGAAAATCCAATATTTAGACGTGGAGATAAGATTGAAGTTAGTTTAGGTTATGTGCCAAATATTACAAAAGTATTTAGCGGATATATTAAAACGGTAGGCTCAAACGTTCCTACTGTTTTGGACTGCGAAGATGATATGTATTTACTTAAACAATGGACTGTAAACTATCCTAGCAAAAAGGCTTTAGATGAAGTTAATAGTAAATTAAAAGTGCATCCAAAAACAATACCGTTAAAAGTTAAATTAGATGAATTACTAGACTTTTGTTTAACTCCAAAAGGAATTGAATATGAGATTGTAGATAATATTGATTTGGGTAGTTTTAGAGCTATTAATGCTACTCCTGCCATGATATTAGATAAACTTAAATCTGAATACGGTTTATACTCTTATTTTAGAGATGGCATTTTACACGTTGGTTTTGCTAATGATGCAAGTGTAACTAGTGAAGCTGAATTTAAAATGGAAGAGGTTATAATTAATAGCGATACTTTAGAATGGCAAAGAGAAGAAGATGTACGTTTAAAATGTGTTGCAATTTCAATGTTTCCCGATAATACTAAATCAGATCCTATTGAGTTTGGAGATGCAGATGGCAATCAAATTACAATCCATAAATATAATATGGATACTAAAAGTTTAGAATTTGCAGCTAAAGAATGGATTAAAGAAAATAAATATACAGGTTACAGAGGTGACGTTGAAACATTTGGAGAACCAGTAATGAAGCATGGAGATAGGGCAAAAATAACAAGTGAAAAATTACCTGAGAGAGATGGTATTTACTTAATCAAAAAAGTAAAAAGAATTTACGGGGTCGATAATGGAAACCATCAAATATTTACATTAGGAGCTAAAGTAGGATAATGAGTAAGGAATTAAGAGATAGTTTAAGAACGCTAACAACACCAAACGGTAATGCTTATTCTAAAGTATGTACAGTTGATAGTGTCGACTTAGTTAATTTAACTTGCTATTGCATACCTATTAATGATGATGCTGATATAACAGAGGTTCGTTTAATGGCGAATATTGATAATGGTTTTCTATTGATCCCCGAAGTTAATAGTATTGTTGTGGTTAGCTTTCTAAGTGATAGTAGTGCTTATGTATCATTAGTAAGTAAGGTTAGTGAAATTCAATTAAATGGCACTAATTACGATGGTTTAGTAAAAGTTCAGGAATTAACGGATAAATTAAATAATTTAGAAAATAAACTAAATGATTTAATAACAGCGTGTTCTAGTCAAGTGGTTACATTAGCTCCAAGTGGTACTTTCCCATTAGCTAGTTTCTTTACAAGTGTAACGCCATTAATACCAACACAACAAATAGAAATAGAAAACCAAAAAGTTAAACAAGGAGATGGCAGTTAAAGATATAACATTAGACGATGATTTTGATTTAGTAATTGAAAATGGAGATTTTAAATTATCAGAATCAGACATGCAACACATTCAATTAATATGTATTACAGACGTTGGACATTGGAAACAGTCCCCTTTGTTAGGTGTTGGAATCATGAAATATATTGCATCAAGCGGACAACAAGATGCTTTAAAGAGAGCTATTAATATACAATTAGCAAGTGATGGTTATAAAGTAAACCAAATACTTGTTAAAGGTACTAATGAAGATTTTGAATATTCAATAGATGCAGAAAGAAATTAAAGTAATAAACGGTCAAACTATATTTGATTTAGCGTTATATTGTTATAATGACGCTAGTTTGGTGTATGACTTAATAGCTGAAAATCCAACTATTACAGATATTAATATGGATTTAACTGGATTAACTTTAGTTTACACGCCTAAACAAGTGGTAAAATATGAAGCTAAACAAAACGCTAAAAAATTAAATAAATTAGTAACAATAAAAAGTGAACAAAGTCTATTTGATTTATCTTTACAACATTACGGAGATGTATCATTCGTTTACCAATTAATAAAAGAAAATACCTATTTAGATAGTATTTTATCACAAAGTTATAGTAGCAATATTTTAACATTAAATGCTGAAAAAAACTATGTAAATAATTATTTTGCTAAAGGTGGTATTGAAATTGGTACAAAACCTAAAGTAATTGTAATAGATGGCGTTAGCGTTAATTATTTGTTACAAGAAAACGGAGGTTATTTGTTACAAGAAAACGGAGATAAAATTATTTTATAATGGCAGATAAAAAAATATCAGAATTAACAAGCAGCGGTGCAATAGGAGGAACTGAAGAACTACCAATAGTTCAAAGCGGATCAACTGTTAAAACTACAATTAATGCTATTAAAACTTTTTTACAAAACGCATTTATTCCTTACACAGGCGCAACTCAAGATACTGATTTAGGAAATTATAGTTTAAACGCAAAAAGTTTACACGTTAAAGGAACAGCTGGATCTGGTCATTTAGGATTAAAGCATCAAAGTGCTAATATTACTGCAAGTGCATCTGAAAGTTCTATTGGAGCAAATAGTTCAGGAAACCCAGTTTGGAAAAATGATGGTAATCCTATTGATTCATTGGAATTACAAAGCAATAAGCAAAACTCTTTAGCAGTTGACGGAACTGGAGTTAAATACATAACAGTAGATGCAGTTAATGCAGCTTTTTCATCTTTAAGCATAGCTAGTTTAACACGTCAAGAATTTACTTATACAACTGGAGCTCAAACATTCACATTATCTCAATCTGTAAGCGGTACTTATGCTGTGTTTATAAACGGTCAAGAATTAAATCAAAGCCAATATACAAGCACAGGAACGACACTAACCATACTAGATACTTTAGACGCTGGGGATAAAGTGAATATACTTTATTCAAACGTTCCAATTACTGTTAATCCAAGTTACACAAAGGCTGAAAGTGATGCTAATTTTGAACCTAAAAATAGTAACATACAAACTAAGCTAGGATTCATAACGGTTACACAAGCTGTTAATTTAGATACAATAGAAAGTGATACAGCGACTAATAACGCTAAAGTATCAAATGCAACACATACAGGCGAAGTAACTGGAAGTGGAGTGTTAACAATTGATAAAACAGCAATTACAAATAAAACAACTGTTACACCTATGTCGGGGGACTTTGTATTAGTAACAGATGTTTCAGATTCGGACAACCTAAAAAAAGTTGATATTGCAGCATTTATACCAACTATATATCAAAACCCTAGCATTGCGACAAGTGATATATCTTTGTTGCAAAATAACAATATCGTAGTATCAAGAAGATTTAGAATTAACTCAGGAATAAAATTAACACTTAACTTAAACTCACGATTTAGAATTTTATAAACATGGCACAATTAGACACATCAAACATTGCAGAAGCATCAATTACAACTCCATCAACTGGCGTAACTTCTGTATATACAGATGCAACAACAAAAAGATTAGCAACTAAAAATGATGCTGGTGTAGTTAGTAATTACGCTGATTTAACTAGCACTCAAACTTTAGCAGGTAAAACATTAACTACGCCAAATATAGGTGCTGCGACAGGAACATCTTTGGCGGTTACTGGTGTTATAACGTCAAGTGGGGCTACAAGTGGAATAGGTTACGCAACTGGTTCAGGAGGTGCAGTTACACAAGCAACTTCTAAAGCTACTGCATTTACATTAAGTAGAATGACTGGTTCTATAACATTTGCAGCAGATGCGTTAGCATCACAGACATCTGTTTCTGCGGTATGGACTAATACAGGTATCGCTGCTACTGATTTAGTAGTAATGACACATTCAAGCGGTGGTACTTTAGGAGCTTATACAGTTGCTGTTACCCCTGCGGCTGGTTCTGCTACGGTAACATTAAGAAATACAACAGGAGGATCTTTGTCAGAAGCTCCTGTATTTAGATTTGCGGTAATTAAATCAGTAGTTGCATAATGAATAGTACAAAAAAAATAACAGAAGGGCAATTAGCTGGAACTTATTTAACAAGCGCTAATATTACCCAAACAATAACAAACGGAGTTACCGACAAAGCACCTAGTGAGGATAAGATGTTTAATGCTTTGAATTTGAAGGCAGATAATTCTTTATGTGTAGCTAGTAATATATCAGTTGATAGTACATCGGTTGAAACAATCGCTTTATCATATTTAGTTTCATCAGGAACTATAAAAGCTAATGACCAATTACGTTTTTTTATGCAATTTAGTGCAACAAGCTCGGTAAATCTCAAAATTATTAAACTATATTATAATACTACTAACTCATTAAGTGGAGCTACTCAATTAGGTATATGGCAGTTCCAACAAAATCAAGCTGGTATAATTCCATTCATTAGAAACTTAACTTGTTTAAACAGTTTAACATCACAAACTATTTATTCAACAAATAGCTCAATTCAAAATGACGAGGCATTAACAAGCTCAAATTTATCCCCATCAACAACAGCTATTAATTTTAATAATAATGTGTATTTTTTAATATCATTCAAAATGGATAACAATGCAGAAACAATGACATTAAGAAGTTTTAGAAATCAATTAATAAGATAATGATAGCAATAAAATTAATAAACGATAATGGAATTAATAAGCCTGAAAGAGAGTTAACAAGCGATGAACAGTTAACAGTAACGTCTACTTTATTAAATAGCATTGACGCTATTTACTATCAAGGTGACGAACCTTTTAGAGAACCAATTGAACAACCAATTATATTAAACTGGCTAGGACTTGAACAGGATTTAAGATACTCAAATCTTTTTGCAAAAGCTTTTAGTGATGCAAATGAAAAGGGATTGAGTTTGTTTATGGTCACTTTGATTAATGGTAAAAACGGAGATTCATCAGAAAACTCTTTGTCTTTTGCGTTTAGTGTTTTAGGTGTTACATGGACTGAAAGTGAAATTTTAGAATTAAATACAATTTTAGAAAACAATAATTTTACTATTCGTTTATGAAATACATAGGCTTACTTTTAAATATAATTGCAGGAATATCACTATGGTTATTAAGACGTATAGGCTGGGTATATGGAGCTTTAACAACTAAAGACTTTAATAAATATAATAGAGATATTGCACTTGCTAAAGACCAACTAGGTAACGTTATTTTAGCTCCATTACTAAACAAATTACTAATCACTAAATCAGGTTATAAATTTGGGAAGAGAAAAGAGACAATTAGTAGTGTAATTGGAAAAAATTATTTAACCAACTCGCTTACTAATCATGGTAAATTTTGGTTTAACTTTTTAGAAAAAACAGATCCAAAACCTAATCATTGTATTAGAGCTATTGACTATAACTTATAATTTTTTATGGCATTAACAGAAAACGAAACAACTTTTTTACTTTGGGCAGTAGGCACTTTTATAGGCGTATTTGCTTTTATAGGAATATTAGCAGTTAACTCACTTATAAAAATGTCAAATGATTTAACAGATATTAAGGTGGCAGTTAGGGAGGTTGCTACTAAACACGAAGAAACAGAAAAAAGAGTAACTAGATTAGAAACACACGTATTTGATTAATTATGGAATTATATTTAAAAAGAGATACATTTACAGAAACTTCAACAACTGGAAGACTTTTAATTGACGGTCAATTTGAATGCTTCATTCTTGAAGATCGAGATAGAGGATTAACCGATACTATGCCATTAGCTGAAATTGTAGCTACTAAAATATACGGCAAAACAGCTATTCCTTATGGGCGTTATGAAGTTGATTGGACTATGAGTGCAAGGTTTAAAGTTTTTATGCCTATACTATTGAATGTTAAGGGATATAGTGGCATTAGAATACATAAAGGAAATACAGAGATAGATAGTTTAGGCTGTTTACTTTGTGGTCGCAAACGTGCTAACAATATAATTACAGAAAGCACGGCAGCTACTAATTTACTTTACACTAAAATCCAAACGGCTAAATCTCGCAAAGAAAAAATATTTATAACTATTACGAAATGAAACAAATAATACAAAAATTAATAGATTCTTTTGATACAACAACTAAGGGATTTTCTAGTCGTAAATTAACGGCTTTTATAATTGTATCATGTGTTATTGCAGCCCATGTAAAATGGCTATCATTAGGAGATTTAACACAATTAGGCGAAATTTTTATAATTGATTATAGTTTTATAGCCGCTCTATTTGGAATGACTACTTACCAAAATTTAAAGAGTAAAGATAGTAACACTCCTACTTAATTATTAACCCTCCAATAAAAGCAGCGCCTATTCCAAAACCAATGGCACCGCCTTGTATTAATCCTTTACGATACTTTCTTTTAACCTCTTTACTAATATCAATTATAGCCAAACTATCATTTGTAAGCTTATATTTTTGAATTGCTACAATATCTGTTAAATTACCAATAACATGGCTATCATTAATAATGTGGTTTTCTTGATTAGTTATAATAGCATTATTTACGCTGTCAATTTTACTATGTTCATTATGTAATGTAACAAGTGCCTTAACACACATTGTGTCGATCACTAACAAACTATCATAAACAGTCTTATATCTTATTACTACTTTAGGTTTTAAATGGCTTAAACTGTCTATTTGCAGCCTTAATGATTTGTTATTAGATAGTAGCATATCGTTAATTTGCTCTTTATCCGACATCAATTCATCTAGTTGATTGGTAGGAGTTAAAACAACATCGGGTTTACGTTCACATCCTTTCATAAAGAATGATGCTATTACTATTAAAATGCCTATAATTAGGTAAGGTGTTATTGTTTTATAAGGTTCTTTCATTTTGTAAATATAATTATAAATTTATGTTATTATAAAATATAATTTTAAATCAATCCCGTAAATGTCGCAATATTTACACAACAATTCAAAATCTAGTCTTTTTAAATTTTCAAATTCTATTAGTTTTTTTCTACTTACATTTAACCAACTTGCCACCGTATCTTGAGTACATTTACTTGAGTTTCTATTTTCTATTAATTGCTTTACGATTTGATTGTAAGTAAGCGTAATGTTACATAGATTTATATTAGTATCCATAATGTGTATTTTTAGTTACATTGTATCTTTGAAAGTATTGATTTTATTAGGGTAGTACTTAGCAGGTAGTTATAGCCAATACTACTTTTGTGCTTCGATTGAACTTTCGTTAGAAAAAGAATTTAAAAAATTTTCCTCCACACCTAAAAGAGAAATAGAATTAGTGCATTTTGGGCAACTATACCATTCCTTATT
>Ga0209972_10004832_pt1 | contig 10073 bp, 8 predicted proteins | sample NOAtaG_7_FD_187302 | JGI IMG/M metagenome (GOLD analysis project Ga0209972, IMG submission 187302) | Freshwater lake microbial communities from Lake Erie, under a cyanobacterial bloom - NOAA_Erie_Diel1S_2200h metaG (SPAdes) (version 2) | ecosystem: Environmental > Aquatic > Freshwater > Lake ...
GCACGCAATTGAAGGGCGCTTAGCTCAGTGGTAGAGCGGCTCGTTTACACCGAGTAGGTCGGGGGTTCAAAACCCTCAGCGCCCACCAAGAATAACTTGGGAAAAAGAGTTTGATTCCAAGCAACCAATACAATTTCGTCCATGACGCAGATGCCCCGCAGACTCTTTTTCTTGTTGTTGGGAGCATTGATACCTGGTGCAATTAGTCACAAGGCGGAAGCTGCAAAAAAGAAGAAATCAACCCCCACTCCTACTCCGAAAAAGAAGAAATCAACCCCGACTCCTACTCCATCCAAGAGCAGCAAAGCTTCACCGTCTGCGTCCGCTTCTCCCAGTAAAACGCTAGAAGGTGTCGTAATTGCAAAGAGTGCAGATCTAACGCTTCGACAATCAAAAGTCTTTTTCATTAAAGATTCATTTGGAATTTCAACGGGCTACTCGTTGACGAGAACTTCAAGAGGCGTTGTTGCATTCGACGTTAGATGCACACACAATGGAGTTCCAAGCAGTTTGAGTGGCGCTCAATTGAAGTGTCCGGCACACGGTTCGATTTTTGATCCGGAGACGGGAGCAGTAGTCCGCGGCCCTGCGGTCGATCCGCTAAAGAGTTATCGCACGGTTGAAGCGAATGGCGAAATAAGAATCGTTATTTCTTAATTTTGTAACCAACAGGACACTTTGGATTAGTGCCAGTAACCTTAATTGTCTTTCCATTCTTCACACAGGTGATTGTCTTTTTCTTGCTAGACGTTGCTCTCGCAGAAGGTGACGCACTTGGGGTTGGAATTGCGCTCGCACTTGCGCTCGAACTTGGAGAACTAGATGGCGATGGCGCAACCATTTCTGCGGCGCTCATAGATGGAGAAGCTAAAGGAGATGCGACTGCACTGGCCGAAGGAGATGCGGTAACAGCAGCAGCTGGCGCAGCGGTTGGCAGCAAACTCATGTCGTACGAAACGTTTCCGAGCGCATCTTTAACATTCTTGGGGAAATTATCGGGTAATGGGGTTTCAGAGAGATGTTTCATGACAGAGAGAACTTCAGGTCTGAAGTTTGGAAATACCTGTTCTGCTCCTTGAGCAGTAATTCCTGCACGGCGTGTGAGGATTTCAGTTAAAAGGCTCCGATAATCGGCAGTTACGACAAGATCGCCATCTTTGAGCTGCTTATCGTCAAGACCAGGGAATCGACCGTGAATCTTTCCACCGTTAACGCCTCCGCCTGCGACGAAAGTGCTGGTGCCCCATCCATGCTCTGTTCCGGTGGATTGGTTTTCACTGACTCTTCGTCCAAACTCCGTAACGGTGACAACCGTTACGCGTGACCAGAGAACTCCGAGATCTTCGCGGAATGATGCGATTGATCCGCCAAGATCAGCAAGGTAGGAAGTTAGCCATCCATTTTCAAGATTTCCCATATTTGCATGCATATCCCAATCACCTTGGAATTCAACATCTACGGCGCGAACACCGATGCCGGCTTTCAGAAGCGCTGCAACATCGCGGAGTCTTTGGCCTGTTCCTGTGCTTGGGTATGTCACAGCGCTTCTTTGAGCGCCGGCCTTTGCGATCTGGTCTAGAGCTTGAATAGTTGATTTCGCTTGGGTCGCCCACACATTTGTCCATCGCCCATGAGTTTCATCAATAAATCCAGCTAAGTCTTCTGCCTTATAGCCGTAAACCGAATCCAATCTAAAGTTATCGATTGCATTGAGATTAATTGGTGCGGCTTTTCCACCCACGAGCTGTTTAGTCGTGGAACCAATTCCAACTGACTGAACTACAGATCCACTTCCAGTTACATCCAAAAATCGTGCCATCCAACCGCTGCGCTTGTCTTTTTCTCCATAAGCTGCATAGGCAACATCAGAAATCTCATCAAAGTGGCTGCGCGAATGTGTCGGAGCACCAATTGTGTTAACAATAGCTAGTTCTTTTGCTTGCCATAATGGCATCAATTTCTTTAAGGCTGGATGAAGTCCGAAGTCGCGATCTAATTGAAGAAGGCTGGCATTCGGTATGTAGATCTGGCCGCGCGCCTTACGCATCATGTTTTCGTCAGTGGGGACTACGGCGCTCAGACCGTCGAAACCACCTCGAAGTACGATGGTTACTACTACATCTGGAACTTCAGTGGTTGATGCTGCGAATGTATATCTGATTCCATTTGCAGAGAGAATTGTCATTCCACCAAAGAGAGCCACACCACGTAGGAACTGTCGACGAGTAAATCCATCGCGTCCTTCAGGACAACGCTCGATCGCTTCTTCTGTAATCATCGCAGACTCCAAACTGGTAGTTGGAAAATTAAGCGCGCAATCAGCGCCGAAATATCACGATATGAGTTATTGAGATTGGGGTTAGATCCGTAAACCTTTGTGACTGCATTTCTGACTGAGGTTCGATCCGCACTACCCAATTCTTTGAAGAGAAGGAGTTGAGAAACTTGATCTATCTGTCTATCCAAGTTCGTCTCTCGATTGGGTAATAGAGCCTCCCAGTCGGGTTGGTTCCATGTGTTGCCTTGTACAAAGTTTCCGTACACATTCCAACGTGTGACTTGGTAACTTGCGTTAACCCAACTGGAAGCAACATCGGGATAGCCATCAGGAAATGGCCAAGACAATGGTGCGTGTCCCATTCTTGCTAACTCATTGGCCACGATCGCTGGAAAAGCAAACTCCCTTGTGATTCCCTGCCATTTTTGCACTCTTGTAAAGTTGGGCCACACATCTAAAGATCGAGCAACAGAGATGTAATCCTCGCCGGGTCGCTTTAATTTTGTGCCGATAGCGTTCTTGAAATCGGAATGTTTGTAGACTGCTTGCACTGTAGCTTTGATGTCACCGCCACTTGATGTGTAAGAAGCAGCGATATCGCTAATGAATTTTTGTGAAGGTACATCCTCGACGAAGCGTCGACCAAGCTTCAGAGCTATCGTTTTGGCTGTCTCGGGATGAGAGGCTAAGTAGTTGAGAAGTGATGTTATTGCAGGTAACACTTGATGGACTGACGTGACTGTTCTCTGCCAACCCATGATTTTGAATGTGCCAAAGTTCTGTCTTTGCTCTTGAAGCATCGATGCAAAAGGAATTCCGTCTGTGAGCAGATTACCTTGAGGGAATGGTCTTGGACCTCTCTGGTACCAGCGCTCAGGCCATTTCACTCGTAGACCCGAAAACAACTTCGAAGCATCAATAATGTCGGCTTGGGTATAACCTGACTTTGGAGTGACTGTGTGTAGTTCTAGCAACTCGCGACCATAATTTTCGTTAGGAAGCTCTTTGGTACTTAGCTCGCCATCGAGATAGACGATCATGGCTGGATGCAATGCGGTTGCTTGCAATAGATCTTCAAATTTAGTTAAGGCATATTGGCGAATAACCCGTTTATTCCAATCATTTGTATGCCAATCTAGATGTCCATCTTTGGTGTCGTCTCCAAGAGTCGTGATGTTGAAATGGTCATGCCAAAATTCGACCATCATTTCGAATACTTGACGATTTGAGTGAGCCTGTCGGATGAGGGTGTAGAGATGCAAAACGCGCCCTGACATATGGTTTGAATTGAATATTTGACCCTTGTTTATATCTCCCTCGGATTCAGCTAAAGGCCATAAGAAATTCATATCTTTATGTATGTAATTGAAAATATCCCACTTTGCAAGATAGGCATCTACTTCAGCATCGGGAATAGAGAGATGTTCTAGCTGCTTTTCAAACCAATTATCTGCACCGACCTTGGTTACTTCAGCCACTAAATCTTTTGTAGGGCCATAGGTAAATCTCTGGAGAAGATGGATGATGGGATCGCTGGATGGCGCGGTTGCGCCTGAGGCCCACCTCGATTGCATGACGAAAGGCTACATCAGGGATTTCGAGAAATCACTACTCGATCAAAGGCGCCATGTGCGGTCACTTCAACCGTTATGCCTTCATAGGTGACTTTGTCTCCTTCATGCAGCAAAACATCCGTTCCTGGAGTCGCGTAACACGAATAGGTTTCTGTGGGTCTGCCACTTGGTGAAATGGCTTTGAAGTATTCATCTTCATGCCCCAAGGCAGAGTCATAGATGTAAGCAAAAACGCCATTTCGCTCAGTAAAGGTTGTACAGGAGAACTTTGTGACTCTTCGTGATTCCAAGACCAAAGCTTTTTTCTCGGATAGAGGAATAACTGCAAGTTTAATTCCTTGTGTTTTGTTATCAGTCAGTGGAACCAGAGTGATATCAAGTTTGGATAGATTGGCTGCTGTTCGGCAATAGACACGTGAATCGGGCATCCAGCCAACTAAAAATCTAATCCATCCTCCCAATTCACGGGCACCTTCTGTACTACCCTGAATAAAGTACGTATGAAGTGGTGTACCAACTCGTGATCCACCAAATTTCCCAACGCCCAACCCGACCATGTAGTGATACATCCACCAAGACCAGAAATTTCGTCCAGATTTCGGCTCTTCCTGGAATGTGCTTGGGATTGAGAAAAGGTCTATTCGAGTTCCTTCGCCCGTGACGTAATTTCTGACAACATCAAAATTATTATTGCCTTTGATGCCGTATTCGATAATTTTCTGTCCAGCAGGAAGGATGAATTGCACTCCTTGAATGCCAGTGAAGTCGACATACTTATCTGATTCGGAGATGGCTCTCTGCCACACACTGTGTTGGGCCGGAGATGAAAATCCTCTGTTATCTGTCACAGGAATTGCATAATCGCCTGAGAGTCCTGGGAGGCGTATCCACTTGTCATGTACTTGCCATTCAATCTTGAATTGTCCTTCGCTAGTGCTTTCTGCCCATTCCGAAGCGAATGTCATCTCTTCGCGAGCGCGGGTCATAAAGTTTGCCTCGCCAGGTAGGTCAGAAAAATCAAGTGGAATCAGCGCCCACTTAACGACTCCTTTGCCTTGATACAGAGGCGTGGGAGCCGGAAATCCAGACTTCGTTCCGTCGAATCCGGGCTGTTTGATTTTGCAGAGTTCAATATTTTCACTGGGCACACTTGGTGGTGCATATGCCACCAAAGATGTCTTCTGCTTAATGCCTGTTGGGGTGCTGGGCGTTGGACCTGCACTTTGAGCGGGAGTAGGTGAAGGAGTAGGTGAGGGAGTAGTGGAAGGTGCAGGCGTTGGAGTTGAAGTTGGTGACTGTGTTGGAGTCGGCGAGGGTGGCGACGATGATGCTGGCGCCGCTTTTTTGATCACAACGCCTTTATCCCAGATCAACTTCTTTCCACTCTTAATGCAGGTAAATTTCTTGCCATTCGAATTCTTTATTGAGCCTGCTTTATTGCACACAGCCCCAGCTTTCGGTGGGGTAGCGGCGACGGCTTGAACGAGCGATGCGATGAGAAGGAGAGCAACAAGAAGTGCTCTAATCTTCATGAGCATGAATGATAAGAGTCTTAACTCATATAGGGAAGCACCGTCAAAGTCTTCTATGGAAAGTCTTCAACACGCGGGGACAACCAACCATGAAGTAGAGTCATGCCTATGAACGACTTACTTTACGTACTTGGAGTTTTTCTCTTCTGTCTAGCCTGGGGTTGGGGATTTACCGGCCTTATCGATCAGGATTAGATCATGAGTGAATCAAAGGAAACCTTTCGGTGTCCATGTGGCTGTCCTGAAGGCAACTGCACCTGTTGCTGCAGTAAACCTCAAGGATGCGGACATAGACCTGCTGGTAATCGCTAAGTTCAAAACTCATGCCAGCAAGTAAGAAGGAACGTTCTGCTCATTTTCCCAAAATAGAAGCTAAGTATGGCCAACCCATGAGGTATTGGTTTGGCGTTATGAAAGAAATTAGCGATCGAAAATACCCTGAACAGATCGCTTTTCTCAGAGAAGAGCATGGATTTAGTCAGGCTCACGCAAACGCTCTGGTCATGTATTCGCGTGGCTCAACTAGTTCGCAGCGATTTGATGGATTTAGCGATTTCCTCGCTCAGCATGACGACACCAAGAAGAAAACTATTCGAAAGATTTTCAAAGTTATTCAGGCAAAATATCCCAAGCTTGAATTAGTCATTGCATGGAATCAGCCGATGTTGAAGTCTCGTGAAGGTTATGTCTTTGGCTTATCGGTCTCAAAGAACCACATAACAATCGCTCCGTTTAATTCAGAAGTGCTGGAAGAAATAGCATCTCTACTCGAGGGCTACAAAGTAAATAAGAAGACTGTTCAGGTACCAGTTGACTGGAAAGTTGACGAGAAGCTTCTGCTTAAGATGGTGTCACTTACCTTAAAGACGATGAAGTCAAAGTAATAACTACCTACTCAACGGCCCTAGCAAGTACGAATTAAGTCTTTGAGCAGGGCTACTCTGATTGCCATGTTGTGCTTTGAATGATGAAGTACCGTCTACGCCACAGAGCCCACGGATTGCACCTGCGCCACCAGGGTGACTTGATATCCAACGAGTGAGGTCATAAACAAATCCATCAATGAGAGTCCAACAACTTGCTGAAGAGTTATTGGCTCGCACCTGATCCATCGTGTAGCCAACTTTTGTTGGAGTTGGAGTTGGAGTTGGAGTTGGAGTTGGAGTCGGAGTCGGAGTTACGGAAGGCGTTGGAGTAGGTGTGGGCGTAGGAGTTACGGAAGGCGTTGGAGTAGGTGTGGGCGTAGGAGTTACGGAAGGCGTAGGAGTTACGGAAGGCGTCGGAGTTACGGAAGGCGTCGGAGTTGGGGTGGCAACAGGACGAATCGCAACGCCTTTGCTCCAGACAATCTTTTTCTTCGATTTGATACAGGTATATGTCTTACCTTTAAAGACTTGAGTCGCCTTGAGCTTTGGACACTTTGCGCCAGGAACAGGTGCCTTGGCAGCGAAGGATGATGGCGCACTGAAAATCGCAAGGAAAAGAGCTGTGATTGTCAGTGAAGTGAATAGGCGTCTCATCAGACGACCAGCGTAAAACATCTCGAAGTAGCGCGCGACTCGAAGTGGCTGAGAGTTAGCCTAAAGTAGGGCAGTGATGAAAGCATCGAAGGCAGCCCAAGAGAAACTTCTCGCGCTTCAGGCGTTAGATTCTTCAATCATTCAATTGGATCACAAAGCGCAAACGTTGCCAGTCTCCAAAATCTTGGATGACAAAACAGTAGCTCATGCCACTGCGCGCGATCTCTGTGTTGCTGCTGAGACAGAAAAGAGCGACATCAAACATGAACTCTCAAAATCGGAAATTGATGTTGAACAAGTAGTCGCGCGAATAGAGAAAGATGAGAAGCGCCTAGCCTCTGGCTTAGGAACTCCCAAAGAATTAGAACAGCTCCAACACGAACTGGGATCGCTCGCAAAGCGACGAGCAGAGCTTGAGGAAATTGAACTCGAAGTCATGGTTCGCATCGAGGCTTTAGACCAGAGAATCTCGTCGCTATCTCAAGAGAGAGATGCGCTTCATGAAGAAGTTACGAAGTTTGCTAAAGAGAAGGAAGTTGCACTTGATGAAATTGCTCGGGCTAAGAATGCAACACTGAGTGATCGAGCAAATCTTGCCCAAGAGATGGAACCAGAACTACTAGCGCTCTATGACAAAATCCGCACCAGCGCGGACGGAATCGGGGCGGCAAGACTTCACGCGGGTCGATGCGAGGGTTGCCATCTCAACATCAACGCCGCAGACTTAAGTCGGATCGCCTCCTTGCCAGAAGACGAGGTTGTGCGCTGTGAAGAATGTCGAAGAATTCTGGTGAGAGTCGGCTAATGCCTCGTTCATTGATAGTCATGGCTGATGGAGGGTCACGAGGTAATCCTGGGCAAGCTGCATACGGCGCGGTGGTGTTTGAGGGAAGCAAAGTTCTGGCCGAAGTTTCTGGAAAAATCGGAGTCGCGACCAATAATGTTGCTGAATATCGAGGATTAATTGCCGGTCTTGAGGCTGCGCACGAGATTGATCCTCAAGCGCGAATAGAAGTTCGTCTCGATAGCAAATTAGTTGTCGAACAGATGAGTGGTAAGTGGAAGATTCGTCACCCAGAGATGCGCGAGCTCGCTCTCGAGGCAAAGAAGATTCACCCACATGAATTGCTTGAATTCATGTGGATACCCCGCGAAGAAAATAGCCATGCAGATCGACTAGTCAATGAAGCATTGGACGGAATCATCGCGACCGCGAAAGAACCGATTCAATTGAATTACCTCACCGAACGTTTGATCTCAAATGAAGTACCTACGATGATCTACCTGGTTCGTCATGGCGAGACTCCTTTAACTCCACATCGAAAATTTTCGGGAGATGGCGCTCTCAATCCTGGACTCACGGCAAAAGGTCTAATGGAAGCAGAGCTAGTAGCGAACGAGATTGCAAATCTTGCACCTGATGTTTTGATTACTTCGCCTTTACAACGCACTATGCAGACAGCGGAAGCGATCTCAAAAGCGACTGGTCTAGATCCAGTTGTTGATCCCATTTGGGTTGAATGTTCATTTGGATTATGGGATGGATTATCAATTGAAGAGGTGCGCAAGGCTTACCCGGCTGAATACGCTCAATGGCTAGCGAGCACGGCATACGCTCCACCTGAAGGTGAGTCATATGAATCCGCTCAAGCTCGCGCAATCCAAGGTTTGTTGAGCCTGGTGGCTGATTACCCAGGCAAGAAAGTCTGTGTGACTACTCATAATGGAATCATCAAGACAGCGCTGGCGGCTGCGATGAAAGTGGACACATCTGCGATATTCAATATAGATGTATCGCCATGCAGCATCTCATCGATCTCAATCTGGCCATCAGATAGTTTGATGGCAATCCGCTCAACAAATGAGCGCGGGCATTTACGCGCGTAAGTTCGCGCTTAGTTACCCGGGCTCACAGTCGACATATTGAAATCTTTGATGACCATCGGCGGCACAGACATATTTGTGACATCTCCGGCCCACTCTCGAGGTTGAGTCCATTCAGTAGCACCCGCATGCGCGATACGTGAAAGGGCGCTGACAGGTGAGTCATTCCAGCGGAAGTTGTTTGTTGCACCTTGAACTTCACCATTCTTGACGTAGTAAACCCCATCTCGAGTAAGTCCCGTCAACAACAATGAATTCGGATCAACCATGCGGATGTACCAGAGCGTTGTGAGGAGTAATCCGTTGTCGACTTTCTTGACAAGATCGTCAAGTTTTCCGCTTCCGCCATCGACGCTCATAATCAAGTTATCGCCAATAGGGGTGTAAGGAAGCGATGTGAGTTTTGCGCTCGCACGGGTTTGGACAAGCGATTGCAGAACGCCATCTTTGATCCAATCAACACGTGATTGCTTCTGTCCGTTATCAAAGACAGAGGTAAATGGGCTACTAGCTGAAGCTGAAACAAAGGGCGAACCTGACAAAATCGGATGAGCTGGATCGCTGAAAAGCTGGAGTCCAACGTTGGCAAGTTTTTCTCCAACGCGAGTTCCGCCACCTTTCTTTGAAAATACGCTCTGTCCTTCGAAGGCATCACGACCACCGGCAACCCACATCATGTAGACATAGATGTCAGCAATAGATCCAGAAGGAAAGATGGTGTCGTATTTTCCAGCAGGAAGATCAATCTTCTTCTCCTGCCAAGTTAAACGCTGGCGGATATTTGCATCGATATTAGCTACTGAAACATCCTTGAAGTCGAGAGTTTCAACGCCATCCCATGTCGAACGCGAACGTTGGTGGGATTTTCCAGTCATTTCGACGCGACCAACTGGCGAGTCGTGGCGCAATCTCATTCCGCCTTTTGATCCAACCCAGATCGTTTGGTGCGTGTGCTCGGCATAGCCAAATAATTCAATGGAATCCGATTGCGAGCGGCGCATCATGTCGCCGAGTTCTGGTGCGAACTTCGAGAATACATCTGGGCCAGTTGGTGTATGCGGTGCGCTCCAGTTTCCAAACGCAACGTCCTTAGCCAGAGGAGCGAAATCCTCAGCAGCGCCCGCAGCCTTTGCTGCGGCAGTGGCTTCTGAGAGAAGAGAATCGATATCACTTTCATCAACATTTGTGCGCGTCACAGCGCCAGAAGCCATTGAGCCATCCATCGCGACGAAAGCAATGACCGTAACACTGCGTTGTTGGATGACACCATTAGTTGTTAGAGTGC
>Ga0209972_10004835_pt1 | contig 10072 bp, 4 predicted proteins | sample NOAtaG_7_FD_187302 | JGI IMG/M metagenome (GOLD analysis project Ga0209972, IMG submission 187302) | Freshwater lake microbial communities from Lake Erie, under a cyanobacterial bloom - NOAA_Erie_Diel1S_2200h metaG (SPAdes) (version 2) | ecosystem: Environmental > Aquatic > Freshwater > Lake ...
TACGAGCAGGATATTTTAGGCAATTTGATGAATCCTTATGCCTACAGCGATTTGAATTCCGGAAGCAGTGGTTTTATCACAGATGAGAGCATGGGTGACCTAAATTACATTTCGGCTTACTACACCTTGTTCGACAATGATTTGAATGTGATGGGGTATCTTAATCTGCCGTATTTCTCGAATCGAAAAGATCTTTACAGAGAAATTTCATATTACGCTGTTACCATCATCAACCTTTTTGCTTTGGTTTTTGCCATTGCGGCTATCATCGCCTACATCGTTGCGCACCGCATTACTGAGCCATTAAATCTCATTCGACAGCAGATGGGGCTGGTGAAAATCGGACTTCCCAATTCTCCAATTGAATGGCAGCACAACGACGAAATAGGGTTGTTGATAAAGCAATACAATAAAATGATTCTGGAGCTGGAGGAAAGCACAAACAAACTTGCCGAAGGTGAAAGAGAGGGGGCGTGGCGGGAAATGGCCAAACAGGTGGCCCACGAAATCAAAAATCCGCTTACACCCATGAAGCTCAGTCTTCAGCATTTGAAATTCGCTATTCAAAGAAACGATCCCAACCTTCAGGAAAAAATAAGCAAAACCATAGAACTGCTCATTCATCAAATTGATACACTTTCCACCATGGCCGAGGAGTTTTCATCGTTCGCCAAAATGCCCGAAGCAAAACTTGACCATGTTGAAGTAAACGGATTGCTCGAGAAAGTGGTGGGATTGTTCCGTGGAGAACAAAATCTCAGTATTGATTTTTCAACTTCCCAGGAAAATGCCGAGGTGCTTGCCGATGTAGGGCAACTTACGCGGGTATTCACCAACATTATTAAAAACGCCATACAAGCCATTCCCGAAGATCGGCTGGGCAAAATCAGCATTCGCTGTACGGCTGAGAATGCAAGAGTGAGAATCGATTTTCAAGACAATGGGAAAGGCATTCCTCCTGAACTGTCGGGTAAAATTTTCAGTCCCAATTTCAGTACAAAAAACAGTGGAATGGGACTGGGACTGGCCATGAGTAAAAAAATGATTGAACAGCTTGGAGGCAACATTAGTTTTTACAGTGAGGTTGATAAAGGAACCATGTTCTCTGTTATTTTACCCAAGTTAAACAGCACGGTTTGACCATTTCGGAAAACATAAAAAAGCAACTTCTCATTCTGCTGTTGCCGATTTGTTGTTGCTTGCAGGTGGTTGCACAAAATCAAAAATTCTTTACAGGCGATACCGGTTTTGTTCTGCTCGATACGGGTTACATCATTCCATCTACCCTGCAGTTAAAATGTGGAGACAGCGTGTTGCTGCTCAATCGCGATTACCAACTGCTGCCCCCTTGGCATGGAATTCGGGTTTCAAGCCGTTTTCAGGGGCAAAAAATGGAGGCTACATTCGTTTGTGTACCGGCCAACATGCTTTTAAGCAAGCAAAAAAGAAGCATGATTTCCGAATTTTCAGGATTGCCGGTGGGAACTTTCAATCCTGCAATCGCGCCCGCGTCAACCGATGAAGGAAATCTTGTAACAGACGGTGTTTTGCTCAGGGGCATATCATTCGGAAATGCGCAGGATCTGGTTTTGAATTCATCACTGAACCTGAGAATGTCAGGAGAACTTTCAAAAGGTCTTTACCTGGAGGCAGCTTTAACCGATCAGGAATATCCGTTTCAGGCAGAAGGAACCACATCGACATTGCAGGATTTCGACCGTATTTATGTGAAAGCCTGGTCTGGAAAATGGTCTGTTTTGCTCGGTGATCACGCTTTTCAGGGACCTGCGGCAGCCCGTTTTTCCAAGTTTGCCAAGAAAAACCGGGGATTGCAAATACAATTTAATGATACGAACAAAGGCTGGAAAACGGGCGTGCTGACAGACCTTGCCCTTGCACGAGGTCGGTTTGCGAGAAACGAAATTCAGGCAACAGAGGGTTTGCAGGGGCCGTACAGGCTTTCGGGCGCGAGAAATGAACAATTCATTGTGGTAATTTCGGGAACAGAGGTGGTATATGTGGATGGCAAAAAGCTAACCCGTGGCTACCAAGCCGATTACACCATCGATTACAACCTGGGTGAAATTACTTTCACGCCCAAAGTACTGGTGGGTCAGAATTCAAGAATCATTGTTGAATTTCAATATACCGACCGTTTTTACAGCAGGGCAGTGGCATCAACCTCGGCATACGCCGAAAATGGGAAATTGCATTTTTTCGCTTCGGCATACACAGAATCGGATCTGAAAAGCCAGCCTATACAGCAGGATTTAACCCTGTTTGATTCAAGCCGCGGTCTCGATGCCCGTAGAATTATGGCATTGGCAGGAGATAACCCTGCATTAGCCGTGTTGCCTTCAGCCAGAATTCAGCAATTCTTTAGTCCAAACAGCCCCAATTACATACTAGAGGACAGCGCGGGTGTTATTTATTACCGCTATGTTTCTTCTCCCGATACCGGAAAGATTTATTATTCTGTGTCATTCAATTTTGTGGGAAATGGCAAAGGCCGTTACATTTTATCGGGCTCTGCAGCGAATGGCAAGGTTTACAGGTTTGTGGGTGAAACTGCCGGCGTAAGACAGGGCGATTATGAGCCCATCACACAGTTGCAAACACCCAACCGGCTGAATTTATCGGAGGCGGGAATGGTTTACAGGATCAACAGAAATAATTCGTTGAAGGTTAGCGGGGCACTTTCCTCGCAGGACAAGAACCTGTTTTCAGAACTCGACGATGCCAATAACAAAGGCAAAGCCATTTCATTGGAATGGCGTCAAAGTTCCATTCTCAGAAAGATGAAGGACTCAACCCGCAACTGGCACATGAGCAACAAACTGGAAACGGAATGGACAAGCAGAAGTTTCAACACCATTGAGAGATTCAGGGATGTGGAATTTGGTAGGCAGTGGGACAGACAGTTGAACAATCCCGAAAACGGCAGTGCTGTGGCCGGTTCCCGTTATTTGGTTCACCAAACCGAAATAAGCAGCCGATACCTGAAACTGGGTGGCAGACTCGGGTTCAACGATTTTAGTAAGAATACAGGAAGAAATGCGCTGTTGTACGGTGTCGCTGAAAAAAAGGGTTGGTACTTTAAACCAAAATGGGAGCTTAGCCGCACTTACTTTGATTTATCCCGAAAATCAAACCTGTATTTGGCAACCGAAGCCGAGGCCGGTCTGAATGCCCGCAAATGGCGATGGGGTGTATCTTACAGAGAAGAAAGCAGTCGTTTTTCAGACAATTTTCAGCAGGGTCTTTTGAAAGAATCCTATGGGCATAAAACAGGTCAGTTTAAACTTGAAAAAACAAGTGGTAAACTGCTGACTGCCTTCGCTGCTTCCCGCAGGCTGAATTTGATGCCTAAATTCATTGCTTTATCAAGCGCATCTGTATTCGACATGCTTGGCGGCGATGTTTCGCTGTCGCTGAAAAAAGGAGGTTTTGTAAAAGCCGGGGTGAATATGCGTTTTTCCCGCCTTATCGACTCTGTTTTTGTAACTCAGTTTCGCAACGAAAATCACTTTACGGGCAGATTTGAGTTGTCGGCTCCGGCTTTGCTGAAAAGTTTAAGTGGAAACATTTTCTATCAGAGCATTTCTGCCCGGGAACAGCAAAGGCAGTTTGCTTATTTTGAAGTGCCTGCAGGGCAGGGCTTCTTTACCTGGGTTGATTTTAACGGGAATGGCGTGCAGGAGATTTTTGAATTTGTGGATGCGCCATTCAAGGATCAGGCGAAATTTGTCAGGTTGCTGGTGCCTACCGGGCAGTACATCAATGCTCAACTGAATGAATTGAATGGAAATATGCTGTGGCGTCTGGGTAAGTCGGTTAGAAAGTGGTTTAGCAACCGACTCAGCTGGAATCTGAATTCTCGAAACACTTACAATAGTATTTGGCAGAAATTTTTGCCATTTCTTCAAAATTTGCAGGATGCGGAGCTGATTTCATCGGTGGGAATTTTCAGAAATCAGGCGGAAGCCGATTTGATTCGCGGCAGATGGATGGTTCAGCTCACTTCACTTTGGCGCAGCAACAAAATATTTTTCAGCAATGGACCTGAATTGAGGTTTCAGCGTTCGCATACCTTGTTTCAGCGATTTGAGGCCGGCGAATTGTGGCAAATCCGTTTCACCGGCGAAAACAGAAACAGCCGTCTCGTTACCGCATTCCTGCCTTCAAATAATTTCGATTACGGGCAATGGATGTTTGAACCGCAAATTGTATATCAGCCGGGGGTATCCACGCGTTTATTGCTGGGTTTGAAGCAAAGTCTGGGCGATTCTGTTTCGGGCAAACGATTGTCTTCCATCACTGAAATTCAGGCAGGTTTGTCTCGTTCAGCCGGAAAAACCGGAATGTTAGACATTCGGGCTTCAATGTTGAATTGTTCCTGGTTTTCGGCACTCAATACCCCCATGGCATTCGATTTACTGCAAGGGTTTGCTCCGGGAAGAAACTACAGGCTTAATGCCGATCTGCGCTTGTCGGCCTCGGGCAACATTCAAATATTGTTCAACTACGAATACCGGCGCACGGGTGAGTCGCGCAGTGTTCATATTGGCAGGGCCGAGGCCCGTTACTTGTTTTAAGTTGCTGTTCAGTGCAGCATACTATTGCACCACTTTATTGGCGCAGCAACTGCTGGCAAAGGCATCGGGTTTGGCCTTGAACTGAAAACCCATTCCAAGTATGTAACCCATGGCTTCCTTCAAGGCCACATTGCTCATAAACTGCGGATCGGTGTTGATGTCCGCGTGCACTTCCATAGGAATGTCGTAGCGGTCGAAAAGCTCACAAAGGCCGTAAGCGGTGGTTACGCTGCGGGTTACTTCTTCCAGCATGCGCATTCTTATTCCCTGTTCCCATCGCAACTGTTCCTTGTTAACGAAAAAGAAGCCGCCTCGTTTGTTTCTGATAAAAACTATGGCAGTGGCAAACTCGGCTTTAGTGCCGTGCATCTGACTATCGGTTCCAATACAAATGCGAATGTCATTTCCCTCGCTGAGTTCTTTTAAAATGGTGTTTTCCACCTCTTCTTTGATGTTTGGGATATTCTCTCCGCTGAGTTTTTTCCAGAATTTATCAATCATTTTTGCCTCCTTTTACAAATTTATTCATCCTGCTTAACTGCCAAATTTTGTGTGTGTTAAATGATCTAAAGATTTAAACAAATAATAAACAACATAGGCTTTCAGCGCGCTTTGCGTGAACATTAAACGAGCATTGTTGTTTATGATACAATGAGACTTTTATTTGTTTTGGCCCTGTTTCTGGGTTTGAGTGAGGCACAAGCACAAAAAATAGCTGTAAGCGGCAATGTAAAAGATGCCGGAAGCAACAAACCTGTGATCGCCGAAATTTTTGTTTCAAGAACTGATGTAAAAACAAAAACCGACAGCAGTGGCAATTTTAAACTCGAGTTGTCTGAACCCGGTTTTTTTGTAGTTTATGCGCAGGCTGAGGGGTACACAACCGGCTATGCTGCAGAAATGCTGTTTACATTCGACAAAAGCCCCTTTGTACAAATTAATCTAGAATCTTTGGGATCCTCGATTGGTCAGGTTAACATTACCCGCAGTGCAATTCAAAATCGCCGCGCTGAAAGTCCTGTAGGGGCCCAGTCACTCAGCATTCGCGAAATTGAAAGAAATCCGGGAGGCAACCGCGACATCAGTAAAATAGTTCAATCCCTTCCCGGTGTTATAAGTGTTCCCAGTTTCCGAAACGATATTGTCATTCGCGGTGGTTCGCCAGTTGAAAACAAATTTTATCTTGATGGTTTTGAAATTCCCGTCATCAATCACTTTCAAACTCAGGGAAGTACAGGAGGTCCTGTAGGTATTCTGAATGTTAATTTTATTAAAGAGGTGAACTTTTACACAGGTGCTTTTCCGATTAATTACGCCAATGGAATGAGTGCGGTGGTTGATTTTCGGCAGATTGACGGCAATGCCGACAAAACAAAATTCAGGTTTACCCTGGGCAGTTCCGACCTGGGTTTTACGGCCGATGGTCCTTTGGGCAAAAAGAAAAAAACCACATTCATTGTTTCTGCCCGCCAAAGTTATTTGCAAGGCCTGTTTACACTCCTCAAATTGCCTTTTCTGCCCAATTTTATCGATTATCAGGCTAAGGTTAGAACCAAACTGAATGAAAAATCAGAATTAAACTTTGTTCTGCTCGGTGCTGTGGATTACATCCGCCTCAATGCGGGAGTAAACGATGGCATTACCGATTCTCTTACGCTGAAATCGAATCGTTACATTTTGGGATATATACCTGATTATCAGCAGTGGAATTATATGGCAGGGGCTTCTTACACCTATTTTGGCAAATCCAGACATCAGGTTTTTCTAAGCCGAAATATGTTAAGCAACATCAACACAAAGTTTCAGGACAACGACGAAAACGATCCTTCGAAAAAGATACTTGATTACAGAAGCACAGAAGAGGAAAACAAACTTCGCTACGAACAAAGCAGAAGAATGGGGCGGTGGTCGTTAATGAACGGGGGAGGATTGGAGTTTGCCCAGTATGGGAACAAAACATTCAATAGAATCAGTACGCCGGCAGGACCTCAAACCATTAATTTTCAGTCGGATTTGAATGTGCTGAAATACAGCTTTTTTTCTCGTTGGAGCAGAAGCACGGCTTCGGGCATTAACCTGTCAGGAGGCTTGCGTTTTGATGGTTCCGGCTACAACAAAAACACAAGAAACATCCTCAATCAACCCAGTATATCCATATCAGCGTCGGTTCCGCTGTCGGGCTCTTTCTTTTTCAATGCCAATGTTGGGCAGTTCCATCAGTTGCCCGGATACACTCTTATGGGTTACAGAGACAGCGTAGGCAAACTGGCAAACCGTGAAACTTTGAAATACCTGAGAAATAGAATGGCGGCAGCTGGTATTCAGTACAATTACGGTAAGGAGACCAAAATAACCATGGAGGGTTTTTACAAACAGTATTCAAATTATCCGGTTGCGATGCGCGAAGGAATTAGCTTGGGCAACTTGGGTGGCGATTTTGCCATTGTTGGAAATGAACCCGTGGTTTCAAACGGAACAGGAGAGGCCTATGGTATGGAATTTTTGGTTCAGCGCAGAAGCCGTCGAGGTTTGTATGGAATAGCCAGCTACACACTTTGTTGGAGCAGGTTTGCCGACCCCAAGGGCAATATGGTTGCGAGTGCCTGGGACAGTCGCCATACACTTGTTTTAACCGGTGGTATTAAGTTGAAGAGAAACTGGGAAATTGGAGCCAAATGGAGATTTATAACCGGCAGACCTTTCACCCCGTACGATACAAACCGTTCACTGAAAAAGTACAACTGGGATGTGGTTGGACAAGCCTTGCCCGATTATTCCCGTTTGAACACACTTAGGGTTGGAGATTTTAATCAGTTTGACATTCGCATCGACAAGGTTTGGTACTTCAGACGCAGCTCTTTAAACCTGTATATCGATATTCAAAACTTCCTGAATACGCAATATGTGGGACCCAATACTCTTGTTGCTGCGCGCGATGCTCAGGGTAATTTAATTACCGACCCCGCCAATCCACTGCAATACCGGGCAGATTTTCTTCCCAATACCAGCGGTACAGTGCTGCCTACAATCGGCATCATTTTCGACTTTTAATTTCAGGAAAAAGACAAATCATTTAAGGTTTTTCTAAATAAAAAAAGAGGCTGTCCGTTAGGCAGCCTCTTTTAGTTAGGTTCAGTTTATCAATAATAATAGGTGAAGGCAGTTTCTTTTGGATGAATGCACATCACAGGAACAGGACTTCGGTTCACAATCTGTTGGGTGTAGGTTCCCAAAATTCTTTCTGCCAGATTGGGTTCAGTGTCCGTCATCACCAGAATCATGTCGGCCTTTACATTGGCAGCGTAAGAAATAATTTCAGTTGCAAAGTTCTCGAGCAGTTTGTCTTCAATTTCACTGCAAACAAATTTCACTCCGCTTTTTTCCAGTTGGTGCTCAACGGCTTTCACATTGGCGTTGATTCTGTTGTTGGTGAATTCATCGGAACTGCCCTGATAGGCAATGTGGATTTCGCTGTTGAATTGCTTGGCGAGGTGAATCCCCCAATCTACTTTTTGGCGACTCTCAATGCTCAAATCTATGGGCATGACAATGGTTTTATAGCCTTCGCCCACATTGTTGTTTTTTACCACTACAACCGGAACCTCAGCATACTGAATTGTTCTGCTTGCATTCGATCCAATAACTTGTTCGAGCCCGTTTGCCCCGTGGCTGCCCATAATGATGGAATCGAAATTTTCATCGTTGGCTATTTTGGAGATTACTTTATAGATTCTGCCTGAGTCGATGCGCTTGTGAACTTTAATACCATGCGTGCTTTCAATTTCTTCCGCCAGCTTGTTGAGGCGGTTTTCTACAGCTTCTCGAACGAGTTCAGCCTGATTACCACTGCCGAAAAGACCGCCAAAGAATCCCTCGTCGATGATGTTTACCAGGGTGATTTCATTTTTGTAGGTTTGTGCTACTTTCACCGCATGGCCTAAGGCGTTGGATGCCACTTCCGAAAAATCGGTGGGCACCAGAATATTGTTATTCGTTTTTCTCTCCATAAATAAATTTCACTGCAAAATTACACTCAAATTTCATCTATGAATATGATAAAAGTCAACTTGTTATTAATTTAATTCTCGCTAAAAATACAAAAAGGGCTTACTCAGCCCTTTTTGTAATGAATATACTGTTAATAATTTACCTCGTCAGTAATAAAATGCCGGTGCTGTGGGTGGCTTCCCCTAAAATCTCTACAATGTAGGTACCCTCTTTGAATTGATCGGTTTTCAATGTGTAGTGATTGCCTGAAACTTCGCCCCTCCAAATTTCAGCGCCGGTTGTAGTTCTAAGCACAATTCTGTTGGCAGATCCGGTCCATTGAATGTTTACAAGCTGATTAGCAGGGTTGGGGAATATGCTCATACCTGAAGTGCTGTTCCCTGAAATGCTAAATGGAGAAGTCTGACTTCTTCCAACTACAACCTGATAAGTGAGACAATAAGTAGTGCTGCATTTGGCAAGCGAATCGTAGACAGTAAGGCAAATTTTCTTGCTACCTGAATATTTGTATGCATGTGACCCGGGGCTCTTGTCTTTGCTGTAGGTTGAGTCTCCCCAGTTCCAAATATAACTGAAAGCGCCCGTGCTCAGGTTGGTTACATACAACACTCCCTTTTTGCTTACGCTGTCAATTCTGAAAAGCGCTTTTGCGGTGCAGCAGTTAATGGTTACAGTCTGACAAATGCTGGTGTCGCACTTTTTGCAGGTGTCTGTCAATTTCAGACAAATGGTGTAGGTGCCGTTTGTATTGAAGGTAACGCCCGAGTTCAAACCACTGCCAAAGGTGGTACCTGCTGTTTGCCATGAGTATTTTACGCATCCGTTTTTCAGGTCTGTAGCAAACACACTCACCTTATTGCAATCTACCCTTGTTTGGAATCCGGCGCCTGCAGCTTTCCAGTTGCAAGGGCTTGCACAATTGATGGTTAGTTTTTTGCAGATGGTGGTATCGCATTTGTTACAGGTATCCGCTAATTTCATGCAAATGTAGTAATCCCCATTTCCGGTAAAGTTGGCTGTAACCAAACGCCCATTCAGGGTATTCAATACAGTACCGGAGGCACTTAAAATTTGGAATTGGTATTTTATGCAACCGTCATTGAGGTTTTTCCCCTCGATGGTGAGTGTAGGGCATTTAAGTGAATAGGTGTAATCCGGAGCCTTGGTGCGCCAATTGCAAGATTTGGGGAAGCAGTCTACTTTTACCTCTTTGCAAATGGTGGTGTCGCACTTTCTGCACTTGTTCGTTAGTTTGAGGCAAATTTTATAAACCCCATTTGAAGAGAAGTTAGCGGTTTTCAGGCGACCTCCGGTTAAATCCAACGCAACTCCGTTTACTGTCCAACTGTAAGAAACACAGGTGTCAGCCAAGTTAAATGCTTCAAGCGAATAGCTTCCACACTTGGTTGTTGCGGTAGCGGAAAAGCCGGCTTTACTCCAGTTACAGCGTTCCTGAAAGGATACAACCA
>Ga0209972_10004838_pt1 | contig 10068 bp, 5 predicted proteins | sample NOAtaG_7_FD_187302 | JGI IMG/M metagenome (GOLD analysis project Ga0209972, IMG submission 187302) | Freshwater lake microbial communities from Lake Erie, under a cyanobacterial bloom - NOAA_Erie_Diel1S_2200h metaG (SPAdes) (version 2) | ecosystem: Environmental > Aquatic > Freshwater > Lake ...
CCCCGTCCCGCCCCCCCAACCGCTGGTCAAGCGAACCTGCCTAGCCGAGTTCACTGGTAAAGCACAGTTGACTAAACGCCCTCACTGGTCAAGCCGACTTGACTATGATGACCGACTGGTCAAGTAAGCTGAACCAACGGACCAATCAAAGACCAACCAAAGCCAATGCCTCGCATCACCGGCAAACTCCGCATCTCCACCGTCGCTGGCGAGCAGGTCCGCGCCTTTCTGCCTGCGCCCCTGCCGCCGGCGCAGCCGCCCCTGGTGATCGATGACCGTCTGGCCACCCTGCACGCTGAAGCGCTTGCGGCTCTGGGCAAGCTCGCCGTCGCCGGCGCGATGGTGCCCAGCCCCCAGTGGTTCCTGTACGGCTTCGTCCGCAAGGAGGCCGTTGTCTCCTCGGAGATCGAAGGCACCCAGGCGACACTGCAGGACGTGGTGACCTTTGAGGCCACGCGTCAGGCCGAGCGCCCGCACGACGTGCGCGAGGTCTGCAACTACGTCGACGCCCTGACCTACACGCGTGAGCAGCTCGCCAGCCCCACCGGTCTGCCGCTGAGCACCCGGCTGCTGTGCGAAGCGCACAAGCTCCTGATGCGGGGCGTCCGGGGCGAGGGCAAACTCCCCGGCGAGGTGCGCCGCTCGCAGAACTGGATCGGGGGCACGCGCCCCGGCAACGCACGCTTTGTTCCGCCACCGCCCGACGCTCTGCCCGATCTGCTCTCACAGCTTGACGCCTGGCTGCACTCGGCCGACCCCCTCCCGCCGCTCATCAAGGCCGGGCTCGCGCACGTGCAGTTTGAAACCATCCACCCGTTCCTCGACGGCAACGGTCGAATCGGCCGCCTGCTCATCACGCTGCTGCTGGAGCATTGGGGCCTGCTGCGCAGCCCCATGCTGTACCTCAGCCTCGCCCTCAAGCGTCGGCAGCAGGAGTACTACGAGCGTCTGACCGCTGTCCGCAGCGAAGGCGACTGGGAGGGCTGGACGGTCTTCTACCTGCAATGCGTCCGCGAGGCCGCCGACAACGGCGTGGCCGTCGCCGAACGCCTGTTCACCCAACTGAGCGGCGACCGCGCCCGCCTGCTCGCCGCCGACGGCGTCACCGTGCCGGCCATCCGCCTGCTTGACCATCTGCCCGCCAACCCGGTGGTCACGCTGTCGCTGGTGCTCGGGGTGCTCAGCGTCACCAAGCCCACTGCGCTCAAGGCCATCGCCGCGCTCCAGCACGCCGGCATCCTCAAAGAAACCTCCGGCAAACGCCGCGACCGCGTCTACGCCTACCAGCCTTACCTGGACATCCTCACCGGCAACTGAGGCCCGCGCCTCACTTGCCGATGCAAAACCGCGAGAAGATCAGCCCCAGCACCTCATCACGCTCCACGCGGCCGGTCAGTTCCCCCAGCGCATCCAGCGCCGCCCGCAACGCCGCCGCCGCTTCCTCGGCGCGATCCGCCACCACCGCCGCCGCCCGAAACTGCGTCGCCGCCCGCGCCAGCGCGTCGCGGTGCCGCGTTGGCAGCACGCCCCGCCCCCCACCGGCCGTCGCCCCGCCCTCGCGCTCAAGCACCGCGTGCGCCAGCGCCGCCCGCAACGCCTCCACGCCCAGCCCGCTGGGGGCGCACACCTCCAGCCACCCGTCGGTTGATTCGCCCGTGCCTGCGCCCGCCCCCAAAGCGCGGTCCGCCTTGGTCCGCACCCTCACCACCGCTGCGGTCTGGCCGCCGTCGCGATTCACCGCCGGTGCTGCGTCCGGCGCCTCACCCGTCGCCACGCACCACACCAGCACGTCGGCGCTGCCCGCCTCCCGCGCCGCCTGCGCTCCGGCCATTGCCTCGGTTGTGCCCGGCGTGCCAAGCTCGCCCTCATCCACCCCCGCCACATCCACCAGATCCACCTCCAGTGCCCGCTCGCCGGCACGCAGGCTCAGCCGCTCGCACAGCGCATCCCGCGTCGTCCCCGCCACCGCCGCCACCACCGCCCGCCGCCGCCCCAGCAGCGCGTTGAACAGCGTGCTCTTGCCCGCGTTGGGGCGCCCCCAGAGCACCACCCGTGCCGCCCCGCTGGCCCGCTCCCCGCGCCGCTGCTCCCCCGCCGCCTCCCCCACCGCCCGCGCCAGCGCTTCGCTCCGCGCCGCCAGGTCCGCCACCGAGATCGCCACCACACCTTCAGTGTCCGCAAAGTCGATCCCCGCCTCCACCAGCGCCAGCAGTTCCGCCGCCTCCCCGCTCCAGCGCTGATACACCGTCCCCTGCTCCCCGCTGAGCACCCGCTGGGCTGCCTGCCACTCCGCGTCGCCGGCGGCGCTGATGACCGCCGCCACGCCCTCCGCCTGGGCCAGGCTCAGCCGGCCGTTGTGATACGCCCGCGCCGAGAACTCCCCCGGCTGCGCCATCCGTACCTCACCATTCTGCACACCCCCGTCCGCCTCACCGCTCCGCAGCATCGCCGCCATCAACCGCCGCACCACCTCGGGCTGCCCCGGCACCAGCACCTCCAGCGTGTCCTCCCCGGTGTAGCTCCGGGGCCCCGCCGCCCAGGCCAGCAGCGCCGGCAACCCGCCGATGCCCTCTTGCGCCGCGGCATCGCCGCCCAGCGCCGCCGCTGCGCACCACCGCGATCCCCTCCGCCACTGAGAATCGCCCGCCAACGCAAGCCCGATGGCCTGCGCCGCCGCACCGCTGATCCGGACGATCGCCGTACCCCATCCTGTGCCGGGCCGGTGCGCCGTCCGCGTCGCCAATGCCACAATCGTCTGCGCTGCCGCGTCCACGCGACATCGTCCGTGCTTCAGGCCTTGGGGTCAACCTGGCCTTCGCGCCGGCTGCCGCTCGAACCGTCCGTTGACAGCGACACGACGTACATCATGCCCTGAATCGGATATTCCACCATCAGCCGCAGGCCCACGAAGTCGTTCGGGTCCAGCCCCGCGTGCGAGAACAGCATCTGCGTGAGCTCCCGCATCCGACCGTACTTCGGCGAATCCGCCCCCGACAGGCCCCGCCCCAGCAGCATCACCGGCACCGAGCCCGGCAGCCGGTCAAACCACCGTTGCGTCGGCGAGGTCAGCAGCCGACCCAGCATCGACGGCGAGTACACGCCGCTTTCCACGCTCGCCTCGGCCATCAGCGATCGCGAAACGTACATATCGCTCAGCAGCCACCGCGAGGGCGTCGACAGCATCATCACCGAGTTGAGAACATGCTCGTTCGTCGGCCGGTTGTTTACGCCCAGCGACGACAGCGGACCCACGAACAGGTCCAGCGGCTCCTGCCGCTCCTGCTCCGGGTCCACCACGTTGAGCACCGAAGTGCCCCGATACTCCACCTGCACCCGCGGCGTCGGCTTGCTGCAGAACTCCTCGAGGATGTGGCCCTGCCCCGACGCGGCCGGAAGGCGTGCCGACGGCATCTGATTTGGGGTCCCGTCCATCGTGTGGCCGAACACCAGCGGCATTCCGTGCCGGTCCCGCGTGAAGCCCAGCTTGCCGACCACCGCATGGATGTCCGATCGGCCCGCCCCGCCCGACGGCTCGGTGTAGATGCGCAGCGCCACCGTCGCTTCAGCGCGGCAGCCCATCATCGCACACATCGAGTGAAACGCGAGCCGACGCGTCACGATCTCCTCGCTGGAGGATTCGGCGATCGCCGACATGTTCTCCCGCAGGCCGGAGGTTCCCCGCAGCAGCGCCACCAGTTTGGTCTGGCTTCCGCCATACCGCTGAATCAGCGCCGCGAACTCGTCCACCGCCGCCGCCGCCGCCGCCAGTCGCTCCGGCGGGCAGTCCACCCGCCTCGCCGCCGTCAGCACCTTCCGCAGGCCCTCCACGCCGGGAAACGTGCCCAGCGTTTGCGCGGCATCCCCGCTGCGATGAACGCCCCAGCTCAGCCGGTAGCACATCGGCGGCTGCAACCGCAGCCGCTTGGCCACCGCCGCCGGCGTGCGGCAGTCCGGCAGCGACCCCAGCAACGCGCCAAACTCGCCGCGAAGCCGGTCCGCCACCCGCTGGACCCAGGCCCGGTCCACTTCCACCTCTTGCCCCAGCCCCAGTGAAATTCCATCCACCGCAAACGCTTTGGGTGCATTTCCCACGAACATATGACGCACTCCCAAGGTACTGGTACTCACTGTCTCGAAATGTATCTCAGAATGGTCTGTTTGGCTGGCGATTCCCCCAAATGTGCTCAAAAAAGGCACATTTTCGCACCTTTTTATCCAAACAAAGACCGTTCATTGGCATGATGGGACGAAACATTTTTCTATTTGAGACTTGTGCACGATGATATCTCAGATATATTTATCAGAGCTCCCCAGCCGGCTTGGCCACCTCTCATGGCCGGCACTGCTCCCCCAATGAAGGCCCTGTTCATGTTGACAGACTCTGTCTGTTCCAGACCCCTGCTCGCGGCCGTGCTGCTTGTTGCCGCGTCCTTTCCGGCTGCCGCCCAGCCCTGCGTCAACCCGCAGCAACTGATCGCCTTCCCGCCGCCCCCGCTCCTGAGCACCCCCTGGGGCCTGCCCGCCGACGCCAACGGCATCTCCGCTGACGGTTCACTGGTCGTCGGTTATGCCGTCATCGACGGGTCGGATCGCGCCGCCCTCTGGCACTCCTCCGGCAGCGTGCGGTATCTGGATGTACTCCCCGGCGGGCTGAACTCCTACGCCTTTGCCGCCTCCGGAGACGGATCGGTGGTGGTCGGCTTCAGCAACGGCCAGTTCGGCAGCCGCGCCATCCGCTGGACCGAAACCGACGGTCTGGAAGACCTGGGCACGCTGCCCGGCGGCAGCTTCACCCTTGCCGCATCCATTTCCGCTGACGGATCGACCGTCGTCGGATTCGGCGACTCCGGCGAGACCATTCCGGCCTTCCGGTGGACCCGGTCCACCGGACTGGTGTCCCTTGGCGTGTTCCCCGAGGGTTCCTTCTCCGCCGCCTCCGCGGTCTCGGCGGATGGTTCGGTCATCGTCGGCTATGCCGACGCACCGGGCGAAACCGCCTTCCGCTGGACCGCCGCCACCGGGCTGGAGGTCCTGCCGCGGCTTGATCCTGCCGGCACCTCCAGAGCCTGGGGGATCACCGCCGACGGCCAGACGACTGTCGGCTGGAGCACCGACGCGTTGGGTGCCAAGCGGGCCTGTCGCTGGACTGCCGCCGGCGTCATCGAAGACCTCGGCGTCCTCCCCGGCACCAACGAGTCCGCCGCCTACGCCGTCTCCGCCGATGGATCGGTCGTCGTCGGGGTCAGCGGCGACGGTCCGGGCGCCCGGGCTTTCCGCTGGACCTCCGCTGACGGCATGCAGGATCTCGGCCTGGTCACCGGCGCCGTGACGGCAGTTGCCCGGGGCATTTCCGCAAACGGCTCAACGATCGTCGGATCGAACTTTGTTCCCAACCGTCTGTTCGCCATTCGCTGGGATCTCTGCCCCAACTGCCCCGCCGACATCACCGGCATCGGCGGCCCGCCGGCCATTCCCGACGGCCTGCTGACCGGCGACGACTTCAACGCCTTCATCTCCGCCTTCGCCCCCGGCGAACTGCTCGCCGACATCACCGGCATCGGCGGCCCGCCGGCCATTCCCGACGGCCTGATCACCGGCGACGACTTCAACGCCTTCATCTCCGCCTTCGCCGCCGGCTGCCCGTAAGCCCGCCGCCTCGGCTTGCCCTTGCCCGTCCGGCTGCGCACCCGCGTCGATCCAAGTTCCGTACCAGTCCTGCCCCCGCCCGCCTGTCCTCGGTTCCGCCTCTCCTCGGTTCCGCCTTCCGGTCCCATGGTCTGACCAGTCGCTTCCTTCTTCACTTCCTTACGAGTTTCGTTATGTTCAACTGTTGCACCCGATCCGCCCCCCGCTTGTTCGCCCTGCTTGCATCCTTTGCGCTTGCCGCAATGGCCGCTCCCCGCGCCCAGGCCCAGCCCGCCCAGTTCTTCGACGCCGGCATCGTCGATGCCCCGCTCACGCCGGTGCAGACGCAGGCCTATTTGCAGGTCTCCGCCTTCGACATTCTCCGCTTTGACAACACCGAGAGCCTCACCGTCAAGTGGCTCCGCTTCCAGGTCGCCTCCCCGGTCGAGTCGCCTCTCTACTTCGACATCACCACCTCGCTGATCCAGACCGAGTCGCTTCCCCTCGGGTTGACCCTCGCCCTGTACAACGCCTCCGGCCAACTGGTCGCCACCGACGACCGCGACGGCAGTTTCCCCGAGGGCTTTGGCGCCGCCGGCCTCTCCTTCGGCACAACCGCCTGGAGAATCCCGGTTGTCTCCGTCGCCGCTCGCGGTCAGGACGGCCCCCTGCAGCCAGGCGTCTACTGGCTCGCCCTGGCCGCCGGAGCCGGTGACGCGGTCACCGTCGGCACCCAGAACTGGTCCATCCAGACCACCGCCGCCTATCCCATCGGGTTCTTCCAGCCCGGCACGTACTACCCCAGCCTCTCGTTCATCGTGGGCAACACCATCCCCGTCCCGCCGCCCGTCAACGACAACTGCGAGAACGCCATCGTCGTTGGTGAGAGCCCGTCCCTTACCGCGCCGGTCTGGACCGGCACCACCAGGGGCGCCACCAGCGACGGTCAGTTCCCCTGCTGGCCGTTCAACAACGAAGAACCCTTCAACACCAAGGACATCTGGTTCCGCTACATTCCCTCCGCCAGCGGCTATGCCGAAATCAGTTCCGCGGGCGAACCGGGGCAGACGCCCATGATCAGCCGATTTGACGGCGCCCTGGGCTGCGGTTCCGCCAGTCTGCAGTGTGCCGAGCGCGGTTCGAGCTTCGCTTTCAACGGCCGCACCCGCATCCTCACCCCCGTCACTCAGGGCGTCCCCGTTCTGCTGGCCCTGGGCATGCTCGGCGGCGGTTTCGGCGAGTTGGACCTGCGCATCACCCTCCTGCCCCCGCCGTGCAACCTCGGCACGCCTGCTGATGCGATCCTCGAAAGCGAGACGAACTGCAGCGAGAACCTCAACAACGGCTGCAATGCCGATCCCTTCGCCTTCGACCAGCTTCAGCTCGGCCGCGCCTTCGCCGGTCGCGTCGCCGGAAACAGCGAGGCTCGCGAGCAGGACTGGACCGAGTTCACCCTCCCCGTCCGTTCCCGCGTCACCGTCACGCTGGTCTCACAGGCTCCGCTCTGGTTTGAGATGTGGCAGCGTTCTGAACAGCCGGAAGATTGCTACATCCCCGGCACCGGCATCGAGTTCTACGACACGTTCTACAGCAACGCCTGCGTGCCCCGGGGCGGCACCGCTGAGCTCGAGCCCGGCGTCTACCGGACCCTCGTGCAGCCGTTCTACGTCGACAACCTCGTCTGCGGCACCGGCTATGAGGGCTATTGGTTCCGCATCGACGCCGTCCCCGTGCCGCCGCCCTGCCCGGCCGACATCACCGGCATCGGCGGTCCGCCCTCCGAGCCCGACGGCCTGCTCACCGGCGACGACTTCAATACCTTCATCGCCGCCTTCTCCGCCGGCGATCTCCTCGCCGACATCACCGGCGTCGGCGGCCCGCCCTCGGACCCCGACGGCCTGATCACCGGCGACGACTTCAACGCCTTCATCTCCGCCTTCGCCGCCGGTTGCCCCTGAAGTTCGCCGCTTCGGCCCTCTGTTCGCCGTATCCCAAGCCCACTGGCATTCGCTGTCAGCGCAACACGATCGCCAGCCAGAGTCCGCCTTTCTGCCCCATCTCCCATTGCCCCATCTGCTTGTTCGGAGCGAAACATGTCCAGGATCTGTGCACCAAGCCGCCACGCCGTCTTCGCCGCTCTCCTGCTCGCGCACGCAGCCCATGCCCAGCCCGCCAGCCAACCCCGCTTTGAACTGCTGGACACCTCCCCGAACAGCACTGGCATCTCCCTCTCTTCTGGTGCCGAAGGCATCTCCGGTGACGGCTCGCTGGTGTACGGATTCTCAGTTGGCGAATTGATCGACCCGCTCCGCCCTGAGGCCGGCTCTCAGATTTCCACATTCGCCTGGCGCAACGGTTTTCCTGTCCAACTCACCCGATTCTCCCGTCTTTCCAACTTCCCTCAGGGGGTCTCCCGCAACGGGTTGTTCATCGGCGGGCGCAAGCCCGATGGTTCCTTCTCGGCCATCTTCTGGCCACTGGGGGCTCCCGAAACCGCTCTCCCCGGTCCCGACCCTTCGGACCCCTTTGCCGGCATCATCCCGTTCACGAGCGATGCTGTGGGTCTTTCTGATGACGGTCGTCGGGTGATTGGTTCGCTCCCCTTCGGCTTCGACAGCCGGGACGGCGCGTTCGCCTGGTCTGCAGACACCGGCTTCACCACCATTCCGCCCATCGCCGGCTTCCGCGCCGGCCCACTGCAAGGCCCCGGGCTCCTCGTCGTGGGTGCCGCCAACGACGCCCGCATCGCCCTGGGCTACGAGGCCAAGTTCTTCATCGATGAGCAGAACCGCGTCGTCAACGACACCCAGGCGTTCTACTGGACTGCCGCCTCCGGAACCGTCGGCCTCGGCTGGGCAGCTCTCAACCCCTTCAGCAACAACAGCATTGCCACCGACGCCACCCCCGATGGTGCTGTCATTTGCGGCACCAGCAGCACCGCAGACACCGTCAGCAACGTCGGCCATCTCTGGACCGCCCAGACCGGCTGGGAGCGGATCGCTCCCGACAACTTCCCCAGCCCCGCTCTGGCAATCGCCGCTGATGGTCGCACCGTCGTCGGCTGGTACTCCCCCAGCTCCGGCCAATCCGCACGCGCCTACATCTGGACCCGCGACGACGGCTTCAACGATCTCCAGACCGTCCTGCAGGCGCAGGGTGCCGTGCTGCCTCCCGGCTTCACTCTGTCCGAAGCACGAGGAATCTCCGACGATGGGCGCACCATCGTCGGCTTCGGCATCGATGTCCAAGGCCGCTCCATCGGCTGGGTTGCCACCTATATCCCCCAACCCGGCTGTCCTCAGGTTCTCACTCAGCCCGCCCCGGTCATCATACCTGCCGGTCAGACCGCCGTGCTGGAGGCAGTCTTTACCGGTCGCACCCCGCAGAGCCTCCGCTGGCTGCGCGACGGTCAGCCCATCAGCGCGGGCGTCGGCGGAGCCGCACCCGGAGGCGGGCTGGTGTTCGGACAGACCTCCGCTCGCCTGACCATCCTCTCCGCCCAAGCATCCGACGCCGGCCAATACACCTGCGAAGTCGAGAGCACCTGCGGCACCCTCGTCACCGTCCCGGTCACGCTTCAGGTCACTGCGCAAGTCAACTGCCCGGAGGTCCTCGAGCCCCTCCGCCCTGTCTTTGCCAATGCCGGCCAGTCTGTTTCCGTCTCCGCGCTGGTTGTCGGGTCAGGACCATTGATCTTCAGTTGGTTCCGCAACGACCAGCCCGTCGTCGACGGCCCCGGCGGAGCCGCTTCAGGCGGCGGAACCGTCTCTGGCTCCGCCACCCCGACACTCCGGATCGACGCCAGCACCGCCGCCGACACCGGAATCTACAGCTACCAGGCGATCGGCCCCTGCGGTATTCTCGAACAGGGCGACCAGGCCCCGGTACTCATTGCCGCCAGCCCCGGCTGCCCGGTCACGCCCCGAGCTCCGGAGATTCTGGGCGACCCTCTGCCCGGTGAGATCCTGACGATCAAGATCGGCTCGCTGCTTGGCAATGCACCCTTCACCTTCCAGTGGACCCGCAACGGCCAGCCGGTCGTCGAAGGCGTGCAGGGTGCCTCGCCCAACGGCGGTTTCGTCCAGATCCTCGGCGAGCCCGACAACCGGCTGCGGATCATCGGCGTGCAGCCTTCTGATTCCGGCGTCTACGCATGCACCATCTCCAACGCGTGCGGGTCCATCACCACGCTCCCCATCTCGGTCACCATCAGCGAGCCCGTTCCCGCCTGCAACATCGCTGACATCGTCGGCATAGGTGGGCTGCCCCCTGCTGACGGCCTGATCACCGGTGACGACTTCAACACCTTCATCGCTGCCTTCGCCACCGACAGCCTCTTCGCCGACATCACCGGCGTCGGCGGCCCGCCCTCGGACCCCGACGGCCTGATCACCGGCGATGACTTCAACGCCTTCATCTCCGCCTTCGCCGCCGGTTGCCCGT
>Ga0209972_10004839_pt1 | contig 10064 bp, 6 predicted proteins | sample NOAtaG_7_FD_187302 | JGI IMG/M metagenome (GOLD analysis project Ga0209972, IMG submission 187302) | Freshwater lake microbial communities from Lake Erie, under a cyanobacterial bloom - NOAA_Erie_Diel1S_2200h metaG (SPAdes) (version 2) | ecosystem: Environmental > Aquatic > Freshwater > Lake ...
GGGGATCAGCCAAAATTGTGCGTATGTGTGTGTGTATTGGTATGCGTTGACTCTACTGTATATCCAAATCCAGGCCACATTTGGCGACCAAAATATAAGTATGCGAGACAAATTAATGAAATTATACTTACCGTATCAACTGACAAAACGACGAAAGCCAGAGAACAACATGATTTTATATGCCCTGCGCAAGTGCAGCGTAACGCCTGTTACTCTCGTCACACTGATGATCAATCACAATCAATTATTTCCCTAGTCTTTAAGTTCTAATGTCTCCTTTTTCCAAGTACCTTATAGCTCACTTGATCTTTTTCAGCGCAATATTTCACTTTTCATTCAGCACTTTATTTCCTGCTGTCCCGTTTCTGTCGAATCACTTAGATTCACGCAATGCTGCATACACTTTTGTAAGCCAACGATAGCCCCGGTATATATTATTTATTAGGAACGGGCTAAGTAATTTGACGAATTTCTAATCGTCATGTCCAATGTCCATTCACGCCCGGCGGTAAATTTTTCTTCACGACAGCTTCAACAATGCGCAAACACCGCGTAGATTTCTGATTGCTGAGAATACCTTCCTGAAAAGTCGTCTTTACCTTAATTAATTTTGTTAATTTTTCTAAGAATGTGATAATGTTTAAATCCGACATTAATCCGTAAATCGTATTGTCCTTTTCCTATGTTAAATTATAATCCCATTTAAGTCACCAGGCTTTGTTCAGAGTGCAAGTTTGTTTCCGGGTATCATCATCATTCTTAATCTTTTTTGTGAATTCCGAGAATACGACAAAAGTGTTTTATCGTGGCTGAAAAAAAATATTTGAAGGGACAGTAGCCTGAGATTGTCATTTGGCTTTATTTATCCTATATATAATTCCAGTTTTTTGAAATCATATTCATTGTCTCCGATTCGAAACTAAAGTTTTGGGTCCGGATCCGAGCTGGAATTCTTATACAGTCTATGGGGGCTAGGAACCGAGGAGGAAGAGGGTTATCGTATCGGCCCGCCAGGCTACATAGGCTGGCGGAATTCATTCCTTGGAATCGATTCCCGGGCCCAAAAAATGTTTAAAAATACGGGCTCTTGTTTCCGCATGTTAGTACAGTTACAGTATCTGTTAGTTTTGTCACAAAACTTTTGTGACACAAAATGTTAGTAAAACTATAGCTTAGTTAATTTACACAAAATTTCCTGAGCGCACCCGGGACTTGTAACGTGGTGGATGGCCTATTTTAAGAGTTGTAGGCTTCTTCGGTAACTTGGAAGTTCTTTATGGAGGCATTTGGGTAGGTAAATAGCGGTTTTTGATCAAAATAAAATTAAATCTTTTTCTCAGCTGTAATTTTTTTCAATTTTTGGTCATTAAAGCCCTGGATCGGGATTGGATCCGGCTCGTTAAACGGTTTACAATTACGGGCTCTGGCTCGCACGGGCCTCTAGGTCAATTTTCCCCATATAAAATTTGATTCCGAGCATTTCAGAGGCTCGAAATCGCCATTAATTTGTCGATTTATTGATTTCTTTAGGTCGAAAAAAATTGCCTGCCAAATATCTCCATAAAGTGGCATCAAAATTGTATTTTTTGACAAATGGGCCTAAACCTGTTCAGGCAGGACATTAAAAAGGTATGTTTACTCATAGTACAGTATTTCCGAAAAGCCTCAGCAGCTGCCAAAAAACCACCTACTTTTGCCGCTATTGACAAATTTTGGTAAACAATTGTTGCCGCTACATCGCAGGCGATTTAAAAGCCTTTTATCTAATTTTTTGCGTTGATTTTCTTCACATTGACCCTAGCAACGAATTTTTTTCTGCAAGTTTTTTTCCAAAGGTCTCAAAAGTGAAGGAGAAAGGCTGAAAATTAAATTTTCGTCTTTAGAAATGGTAAAAAAAATTGCAGGGGTCAGCAAAACTATCGCCGCTGTCACTGTCGCCACCGCCTTCAGAGTCTTGTAACGTTGAAAACAACAGTGTAATCAGAAATGGATGCCTTGAGCAATTCTAAAAAATTAGCCTCCTAGCTGAAGCCATTCTCTTTTGATTTAAATTTTTCAATTTGATTTTGGATGCACGTCGTACATGGACCATAAGTCACTACCCCAAATGATATGACGACATTAAGCAGGCCAAGGGAGGACGAATACGGAATAACTATGACGGCAAATTTTGGGTTTTTATGTCGTCACTTTCGTTTAAAAATTCCGCCACCCCCTGAGAATTACCTGAAACAGCACAGATACAAAATTGTTGAATACGCATATCTTCAAGTCAGGAATTTGGATGAATTTTCTTAGGGTTCGGGGGGTTTTCAATGTCTACTCCATCAAAAGATACTCATACACTTTTTCTGAGTTTTCTTTCAAAAATAAAGTCGTCACCTAAATCACCATTTTTTTTCTTAAAAAATGCCTTACAAAGTTAAAATCTGTAGAAAAGAACATCAAAGCAGAATATTATATCATAGAGACTTTGTTTTTTGAAGAAAATGTTACATAGCTTTACATTACAAATAAACTGAGCAGGGCCCGTAGAGAGATCATTGTAGGCCAACCGAAATTTTAGTGTTACCTCTATACACTCTTTCACCACTATGGTGAAAATAAAGTCCCCACTCTCCACACGACATGTGATGATTTGACGGTAGAGCATTTTACTAATAATTTGTTAGTAAATGCTCCAAACATGCTCCTCAGATCAACTGCTTGACAAATATAGCTAAAAAGTTTACATTGAGAGAAAAAGAGAGAAAAAAAAAACATAAATGTCCCCACTCAATATTCAATAGGATCTGCCTCAAGAAGAGCTTCCAAAGAGAGTAAAAATCTATGAAAAGTTTAATTTTGTGATTTGCCTGACCTTCTTCTAATCCTAGAGAATAAAACACAGAAAGAAGAAAGAACAAGATAAAAAAGGACAATGTTTTTACAGAAATTTTTTTTTTTAAAGCTCTCCTTTTGGGGGTTGCGGCATACATGATATATCCTAATAAATTTTTAATTCTGACTTTTAGGATTTTTCTTTTGGTCTTTTTTCTCTCTGTGGAAGTTCTCGTTGAGACAGACCCTAATTCGCATTAAGAAAATTTTCCTTGTTTTTTCTCTATGTGTAAGCTTTTTAGATATATATGCTGTTTAGTCAGTGCGTAGTCTATACAATGTATACATCAACCAGTTTTTAATTTCTATTGATGTGTAGTAGAGCAGTTGATTTGTAACTCCTCTATATTGTCTTCAAATTCAAATCCGGATCAAAAAGTTTTATTTCGGTTCCTGATCAGATCCGGAAAACTGCCTTGTTTACTTCATTTCTTCATATTTCATATAATAGCGCAAAAAAACAGAAAGAACATGTCCACCACCGCATCCACGCCCTCGCCCTCCAACTATCCAGGGGGATGCAGCTGTAAAAAGACAGCATGCAGAACCCTGAGATGTGGGTGCAAGAAGAGGGGGTTAGACTGTTTAGGAGAATGCAGATGTCTGGACTGCAAAAACAGGTACTAGATCCAGTCGAAAAGGATTAAATTGAGGAGTCTGAGGAAAAGGGATTTTCTATAATTTAATTAAAGACTTCAAAAATCAACGAATGAAAAAAGCAACGTTTTTAAACAGATTCGCGCCTACATTTTCATCCTCGCCAAAATTATCGATGTCAACTTTTTAAATACAAAAAAGAAGGAACAAACTAAGCATAGTGTTTTAAAGTAAGAGCGATACTTTTTGTATAAAGGGGTGATTTTGAAAGCCGCAAGCATAGCCTAACATTGTCATATTCTGATGTTCAGGATATTCTTGCCTTTTTTGCGGGTTTCGGACGGAAAATGACACTTTTGTCGGTCATGCATGTTATGCTGCAAATACGTTTTTAATGTCGCCTTTTCTCTGCGATCTTCAGGGCCTAGTTTCCAGTGTTCCGGCTCCGGATTCCGGATCCACCGGATTCACATGTTTTTGGGAATCCTGGCTCCGGATCCAATAGTCAGAAGTATGGGTCCGGATCCGAATTCTTCTATCGTCATTTAAAAATATTAAAATAATAATAAAACCGTTGACTCCTTCTATTTTGTGACTCTTTCTGACTTTTCATCTTTGAAAAATCATGAAAAAGTGCTTTCAAAAGTAATAGCGGAAAAATTTTGTTAAAATTAGTTTTTTGCTGCCATCTTGAAGGTATATGACGAAAATAGCAGGATCCTGATCCAAGATCCGGATCCATTAGTCAGAAGTGTAGAGGCTTGACCAGAGCCATCTACATGATACATCCTTTGCATAGAGCATCTGAATTCTAAATATACAGGGTGCGGACGCTAAATTAGGACAGTTTTTGATCAAGATATTCAGGCATCGGCTAATTACAGAAATGTGTTGCGACACTTTTTGAAAAGCTGCCCATCTCTGGTTTCACCTTATATAAACAAACCATCAATATTTATAAAAATATGTAGGCAGAATGAGAATACAAAACTTATCCAGCAGTCCTAAAAGGCGCTTTGCGCGTCCGAAGAAATCTACAGGAGATTGCAAGGTTTCTTAAAGTGCACAGGTCCCTGGTTTACCTTTTGAAGAAAGTTTTAAATCAATACCAGGATGTTGGGGAGGAAGATGCCACTCCTGTCCAAAATTAACACAAAAAGGTTCTTTTGGCCTCACACAGACAGTGGATATTCAATTTTGTGTCCTGGCCACCCAAAACACAGCCAAAATCACCCTGGACTGGCTGAAGGCCAACCTGATGGGCCATTGTCCGAGAAAATCTGGCTTCCCAGCTCAAAATTAACACAGAAAAGGTCATTTTGCCTCAAAAGGACAATGGATTTTGTGACCTAGTCGCCCAAAAAACAGCCAAAATCACCTAGGACGGGCTGAAGGCCAACCTGAAGGACCATTGGTCCAAGGAAATCTGGCCTCCCAGCTCAAATGATTGTAATCCTTTAGATTATTTCATGTGGAGCGAAGTTGAGAGAGATGTCAATAAACAGTGAAACACCCTCATATAACACCCTGGCCTCCCACAATGCCAAGATCTTGGTTGTAATGGCCAGAATTGACAGGGAGGTCGTCATTCTAGCTTGCAAGAGAGTCCAGCCTCAGATTGAGGCTGTTGATGAGGCCAATGAAGAATTTATAAAATAAATGTGTTTACTGTTTTTAATAAGTATATAAACTTTTCCTGAAATTTTCATTAAAATATGTTCACCCTAACTATTCTTTTTATTGTTTACAATGTTTCTGTTGAGTTTGTCGTAATTTATCGTCCGCACCCTGTATGCCTTAGCATAGATCGTTTTGGGCTTATTTTCGCGAAAACTGGGTCTATAAAGTCGGGCACCGTGTTCAATGTGTATTATTTAGGGGAACAGATGGCACGGGGACAACAGAAAAAACAAGCGAGGTAAGGAACTCACTTACTGGTCCAGAACGATTACTCATATATGTAGGTGATGATGAATGGCCCATGCTAATTGCTAATTCTACTGTACATATTTTTCAAAATTCAAGGTCTCTTATAACATGACATTTTAAACCGTACATTTGACTAACGGTTCAGGATCCAGGAGGCCCGGATTCGGATTCGGATTCGGATCCGTAATAATGATTTGTGATTTAATGTATACTGTATTGTACTTCGATGAGGTCTCTTACTTTGTAAGGAGCATTAAGTGTTATTTTTTAAAATTTGTTCAGTGTTCAAATTTGGACACAGATTCGGAATGTAACAATACAGTAATGTAGTAGTGAATACACTGAATAGTGAATAAATACACGCCTATCGTTCGGCCATAAACAAACTTTTGCTGCTACAATTCAAACATTTTTTTACTCAAAATGGCTTGTGTTTGCGAATTTTAGGTACTTTTTGGTTATAGCGTTGCTAAGAACTCAACATTTAAAAAAACAAGTTATGTATTCAGATTTGCACATTGGATGGGGTCTCAAAATGTGATTTGTAGTATAGTAATAAAGGATAAAGTTCGGATTTAGCAACATGGGGGGGGGGGGGGGGGGTGAATCCGAACACCTCACTTTATAGTACGGTACCTATCTAAGATTCAGAGACAATCCCTTTAAGTGTTGCGAATCCGGAAAAATCTGCCAAAAGAAGCCTGCTTTTCAGGCCAAAAAGGTAGTTTTATCCGATTTTTCCCATTTCATGAAACTAGGCCACCTTGTTTTGACCTAAATACTGGGTTTTTAAGTTTGTTTCAATGGCGAATAAATTACATGAAACAAGGTTACCTTATTTTGACATGAATACCAGGCTTTCTCAGAGCCGGATCCAAAACTAGATACGAAATATATCGGACGAAAGAAGTCTGATATTCCGGCCAAAATAAATTAGTTTCATAATTTTTTTGCATTTTTATGTAACTAGGGTATCTTATTTTAACCTGAATACCAGGCTTCGTTTGAATCCGGAACCTCAATAAATGTTTTGAACCCCAAATAAATATGTCAAAAGGAGCCTGATTTTAGGCCAAAATAAGGTAGTTTCATACGAATATATAATAATGGGTATGAACACGCAAACTTTCATGCTTATTTACAGGACAGGACTGAGGATGTGAATGGAAGACGGGGACTAGGGAAACAGGTGAGGAATTCAGTTTATTTATACTGTATTATTATGATTTATGTATTTGTATTATAACTACTATACTGTAGGTTACCTTTAAAGCAGTGTTCCGGATCCATGACAATTTGGGGTGGATCCGGATCCTGCTATTTTCGTCATTGACCTTCAAGATGACAGCAAAAACTACTTTTTAAATTTTTCTGCTTATTTCTTTTTGAATGTATTACATCATTTGTCAAAGATAAATGTCAAAAAGAGACACAAAATAGAAGGAATCTAAATTGTTCTTACTATTTTTGCATGATGATAGAAGGATCCGGATACATACCTCTGACTAGTGGATCCGGATCCAGGAGGCCCACAAACATGTGGATCCGGAACAATGCCTTACAGTTACAGTATTTTGACCTGTGCCGTACAGTATTTTGACCTGAATACCAGGCTGCTTTTGTTTGACAGATTTATTTCGTATCTAGGTTCGGATCAGTGTCCGATGTTTTAAAGAAATTTGGAAGGTAGGTAAGGTAGGAAAGGTAGGTAAGGTAGGTAAGGTAGGTAAGGTAGGTAAGGTAGGTGAGGTAGGTAAGGTACATGTAGGTAGGGAAGGTTTATTCATGCCCACATGGAGTCAGCTGTGATTGCCGGTCCACTGAGGAATTCTTGCTATCTCCTGGCAAGATTTTCTGTCTATGTTAGCACCTTATTTGGCTTGAATAAAATTGATAATTTATATGAAGTTAAATGTCTGTATCCAAAATTAAACTTTTTCCAACTTTCCACAACAAAATTGTTCATTTATTTTTTCACCATTTTTGTTAGACTGCTGTAAAATCTGGTAGAGGATTGGCAACTGCTACTCACGCAACCTACCTTCCTTACCTACCTTTACCTACCCTACCTACCTTACCTACCCTACCTACCTTACCTACCTTACCTTCTAAATTTGTTAAAAACACCGGACACAGAGAATTCTGAGACCGTCCCTTTAAGTTGTTTAGCGCAGCAGAAATGATCCGAAACGTTTTGTAACCGAATAAATATGTCAAAAGGAGCCTGATATTCAGGCCAAAATTAGTTAGTTTCATACGTTTTTTTTTGACATTTTCATTTAAAGTTAGCAAAATGTGCTATTTTACGACCCAAATTTACAAATTTACTCGTGAATATATATATATGGGTATAAAAAACTTTTATGCTAATTTGCAGGAATCGGGGACTGGGGATATCAGTATAAACATCAATAATTCGGGCGGCGGGGGAGGAGGCGGGGGGGATGGAGGAGGCGGCGGGGGCGGTGGTGGAGGAGGTGGCGGCGGTGGGGGCGGCGGGGGCAGAAGTGGTGGCCGTTGGTGGTGGATTGGACGCGGCCGCCACCAGACCCAAAACACTCAGCAGCAAAACACCCAGCAAAGCCAAAGCAGCTCTGGGACTAATGTGGTGAACCACATCAACATATGCACCATTCTGTAAATAGTCAGTTTTGTACATAAGAAATTTACAATATTTACAGTATTTATTTATTCATTTACATGTATACAGTATACCTACAGCATGTACAAAACTTTACAGTATTTATTTTACAGTTTCAGAGGAGAATGATAAATAGTGGATCTGCATCGGGTGCAGCGCGCATCGTGGCCATCGGGCTGAAGGACTTCTACTGCAAAAGTATTCCTACGCGCTGAACTGACAGGTAATAAAATAGGCATATACATAAAGAGCCTCTTAAGGTAAATAAATATCTACAGCACAATTTGACGGCTGTCCTGCTAACATTGTGTCGAATCCGTGTTGGATCCGGATTCCAACTGGTTATTGGATCCAGAATAATCTTTCCGGAGCTGTAGCTGGATACTACCTGTACCTTTCATTTGAGCTTAACAGGATCTAGTTACTGTATGATCGGAACCCCGATTCATAAAAAAGAGTCTCAACTCTCAATGGATCGCAGTGTGTTGGCTGCTCCACCACTGACCACTGACCAGGACGAACAGGCGCGCTTCAGGCACAAGTGCGGCTCCTGGCTGAAAAGGAGACTTTTTGGCAGGAAGATACAGCAGAGCGGTCCTCTACACCATCCACTTAAACTAGGCATTTCGGTAACAAATACCCCATCCTTCATATGTTTGAATTTAGATTAGATTGAAATTATGTCCAAGATTTAATTTTTTTCTCTCACTTATTTCATTTTTTAGTACAAAAAATTACATTAATTTTCTTTGATAATCAGTTTTGAAAATTCAAAAAAGGATGGAACCATGCTTTCTTGTTAGTTTGGATCTGGATTCTTTTTTGTTACTAGATCCTGATCCGGATCCTTATGGTAATCATAACAAGGATCTGTATCAGAGTGCTTTCCAATATTTAATTCTACATATTAATGTTCTCGTGTTTTCTTGAATATTTATCCAGAAAATTAACAAACCAGCAAGAGAGGGGTCCGAAGCCCCCAAAAAATGAGACGGAATCCTTTCTGAATTTTAAAAACTGTTTACAAACTCTGACTTAGGAGCCCTGGAGGCCACCACCTGGACCATAATCCTTTTGATTCCCTGGTACCGGAGTAAGGTAAATATCCCTTTTGTTATCCCGGATCCGCAGCACTGCAAAAACAGGATGTAACCACTAACTGACTGGTCTTTTTTCAAACATGGATCAGTATTCAAGCCTTTTAGGTAGCGTTGCGAATTCATTACATTTTGGGGTGAATCCGGATCCATACCTCTGACTAATCCGGAGCCGGGAGGTCCGAAAACATGGGGATCTGGATTCGGTCTGCAGCACTGATTCAAGGCCTGGTTTCCCGAAACCGAAATCCAATCAATCAAAGGGCAATATCTAAATTCAAAATGTAACAAGCCAAATAAAATTGCTGAAAATAAGGTTTTTTAGCGTCTTGTAGTCCCACTGGCACAGAGGTAGTCGCTATACTGCGATCTCGTCCTGAATGGGTGGAGTGGGAAATGAATTAAACCCTTACAATTGTGTCCAAAATTTGTAGCTCGGTGGCGAAATTTAATTTATTCGTACCACCCTCCCACCACCTTGCCCGTTACCACTACGACGCGCTATTATTCCCCAATGCTATAATTAACGATATATTTTGCGCGCGCTAAGGCATACGTACGCATTTACAGCTACGTACAAAGTATGTACATATGTACATACGTACACTACACGATACACATCATACTGTATATTTATTATTTACAAATACCCAGTTGGAATGAAACTTTGAATCACCTGGGTTACCCTTTAGTTGACACTGCCAGAGTCGCCCAGGCCCAACACCTCCACACACCTGAACATGAGAAAAAGACTGAGAATTCCAGCCAAAAAAAGAGCAAGAAAGGACTAACATGACAGCTAGAGACAGTGTTTCGGATCCGTATTAATTTGATCCGGATCCGCATTTTAAGCCGAATACTATATGTACCTCTAGGGAGAGGATAAAGGTATCTAAACTAAAACATTACGTACCTGTACC
>Ga0209972_10004844_pt1 | contig 10056 bp, 6 predicted proteins | sample NOAtaG_7_FD_187302 | JGI IMG/M metagenome (GOLD analysis project Ga0209972, IMG submission 187302) | Freshwater lake microbial communities from Lake Erie, under a cyanobacterial bloom - NOAA_Erie_Diel1S_2200h metaG (SPAdes) (version 2) | ecosystem: Environmental > Aquatic > Freshwater > Lake ...
TGATTTTAATAAGGTGAAAATGGCGCAGGCAATTAGGCAAGGGGTGTTGGAAAATCGCCTACTCATCTACTCAACCGATAAAAAGGTGCAATCTGAGATGGAAAAGAGCAGATTTGGTGGAGCCCTTCAAATAATCCCCAACAATGAGTATCGAGTAGTTATCCAAAATATTGATGCCAGCAAACTTGATTACTACCTAGATCGACAGATAGTAGTTGAGAGCACATCCTGTGGTGTGCCAAAGCAGACCCAAGTAGTTGCAACTGTCACCAATAATGTTACAAATGCGACAGATCTGCCGGCATATGTTTTAACTCGAGCAGATAAGAACAAGCCTAAAACTTTAATTACTGGTCAACATAGATTTAAAGTCTTTATCTATGGGCCAGTAGATGGCAAATTAATCTCCGCCTCCCGCTCCACCCCTGGTGCCCAGTTAGGTGGCGGTGCAACTGAGCGTGCCAGACCCCTCTACACTACTGATGTTGATCTAGCACCCAATCAAAGCGAGACCATATTGGCAAACTTTGAGGGTGGCAGCGGTAAAATTACTTATGTTGATCAGCCGTTAGTGCGAAAGACTCAGATAAGTATTAAGGACAAGTGCTAGTTATGAAAAGTAAAATAATTTTCATCACTTGCCTATCACTTTGCCTTACCTCCTTTCAATTTGTTAATGGTCAATCTGTATTTGCTGCAGAGGTGTGCCAAGGCCCGGCTGCGTATCCACCTGATCTTCCGGGTTGTTTGGATCCAGTTGTTGCAGCTGAACAAGCAGCAGCGGCAAAGGCTGCAGCAGATGCTGCGGCAGCAGCGGCAGCGGCACGGGCTGCACAAGATGCAGCAGCTGCTAGAGCTGCGGCTGAGGCAGCGGCAGAACGAGAAGCTGCGGCGGTGGCGTCTGCAAAGGCTGCAGCAGATAAGGCTGCTGCTGATGCGTTGGCGGAACAAATTAGACAAGGAAATCTTGCAGCAGCTGCAGCAGAGGCGGCAAAGGCAGCAGAGGCGGCAAGGACAGCAGCAGAGGCGGCGGCAACTGCAAAGAGATTAGCTGATGAAGAGTTGACTAGAAGAATTCAGGCAGAGGCGACTGCGCAGGCAGCAATTGTTACAGCGCAAAAAGCGTTGGCTGATGCGCAAGCTCGTATCGCTCGTGAAATTGAAGAGGCTAAGGCTGAATCTGATAGACAAAAAGCAATTGCAGTTGAGAAAAAGAGATTATCTGATGCAGCTGCTGCAAAATTTGCTGAAGAGCGAGCTGCACTTGATCGTGAGATTGCTGAAAAAGAGGCACAACGAGTTGCAGCAGTTGCTGCTGCTAATGCAAGTCAAAATGTAACTGCTAACGCCTACCAATCTTATTTGGATGCAGGTGGTGAACCACTTTCTTTGCGAGCTAGTAACCCAAACTTTCTTACTATTGCGCCTAACTCATCTGGAATCAAAAAAGAGGTTCAGTTAACTGAAGTTAAGTACCAAAGTAATTTAAAGGTGAACTCTCAGATTATTAGCTCTAATTTATCAATTGCAGATTTAAAAGAGGCATATTTAGCTGCCAAGAGACAATCCGATGCCGATGCAACAGCTGCAACAAATGCTCTCAATGCTAAGAACGCCGCTGCTGCTGAGCTGGCTGCAAAAAAAGCTATTGCTGATGCTGCCGAAGCTGAATGGAAAGCGGCAGCACTTGCGAAAAAAACTGCTGATGAGGCAGCTGCAGCTGCAGCTGCTGAGCGAACAAGGTTAGAAAATGAGATCAAGCTAAAAGAGGCAGCGGCTTTGACTGCTGCTGCTGAAAAAGCTGCGGCGGCGGCAGATGCAGCCAGAAAGGCTGCTGCAGATGCCGTTGCTGCAAGTACTGCAGCTTCCATGGCAAGTGCATCAGCAACTTTGGCAAGTATTACCTCTGATAGCAGCGACTCCGCAAGTTTAGCTACTCAAGCATTAGCTGCCTTCCAAAATGTTGCAGCTGCTTCAAATAACGCTGCTAATGCAGCAGCGGATGCCGCAGCTGCTGCTGAACGTGAATCGGCTGCTGCTGCTGCTGCAATTCGTGCCAGGCAAGAGGCAGATGCTGCAGCTGCACTTGCTGAAAGATCTCAATCTGGATCTTCTGCTCCTAGTGTAAATGTGTCTTCGGCAGAAGCTAGAGCTGCTCTAGAGGCTGCAAATCGCGCGAGAGAATTAGAAAAACAAGCACAAGAGGCTGCCAAGGCAGCTGCTGAGGCTAAAGAAGCAGAGGAAAAAGCAGCAGCTAAAAAGAAAGCGGCAGAGGATGCAGCTGCGGCAGCAAAAGCTGCCGCTGATAAGGCTGCAGCTTCAGCACTAGCAAAAGAAGAGGCAAAACGTAATGCAGCAAGAAATCAAATTGCGCGAGACAGAGCAACCGCTAAAAAGTTAATTGAAAAAATAAAAGACTCTGCGATAAACACCTCAAAAACGATTACTAATTCATCACAATCTATCTCTTCAGCATATGAGCAAGCATTAAATGAAGCAGCTAAATCTAATAAGGCTCTTGCAGCATTAAAGGAGCAGGAGAAGGTTGCGCTTTCAAATCTAAATCTTGCCAAAAATGAACTTTTATCTCTTAGCAAGGTGGTTGATAGAGCGGCTTTGGAACAAAAACAAGCAATTGCTGAGTATGGAAACGCTCAGTACAAGGTTATTCAACTTGAAATAAATATTGCCTCCACAGAAAAACAGTTGGTAAATATTGAAAAAGATATTAAGAGTACCGAGAAGTTTTACAGTGAGTTACAGTCAAAATATGAATTATTAAATAAGGCAGCACAAGCTGCAGTCACCAAAGCAGCAGCAAGTAAGAAGGCTGCAGATGCTGCCTTTCAAGCATTGATGGCCGCAACCAATTCAAGTAGCTTGATTGCTACAGACTTACAAAATTATTTGGAAACTGACTCTGATGGCACAATACCGAGTGCAAATGCAACCTCTGCATTAACCAAATTAAAAGAGCAGTATCAAAATGCCCAAAGCCAAGCTAACCGAGATAAGGCGCTTGCGGATAAGGCCCTAAATGATCTTCAAGGTGCCCGTCAAGCAGCCCTAAAAGCCAAGCAAACTCTCGATGAAAAGATTGCACAACGTAATAAATTAAAGAGTGATTTAATCACTCTAAATTCAAATTTAAAAAATGCAAAGGAAAATTTGGTTACAGCAGACAGTGTTAAAGTCAAAGCAGTCTCTGCCTACACCAAAGCAGCCAATGACTTAGCCCAAAAAACCAATAAGTTCCGTGAGAGTGAGCTTAATTATCAAAGTGCTAAATCTGAAACAAAGTATGAATTTGAAAATGCAAACTCCAAAAATGATCAGGTTCTAGCACTTAAAAAGCTCTCTGAGTGGAGTAAGAACTCAATCACCACCGCAAAAGAGATCATGAATAGCATCGATGAAGAGGTAAAAAATTTAGAATCAAGTCAGGCGCTAGATCTAATAAGTAGCGAAATTGAGATTGGATTTATCTCAACCTCAATTCCAATAATTATATTCACAACTGCTGCGTTGATAACTGTCTATGCCATCCTGCAAAGAAAAAGGCGCAAGTCAAAGATTGTTGAAATTGAACCTAATCTGCTGGAAGTTATGCAAAAAAGATCAGCAATAGCTACCTTAGATACAAAAACACGCAAGACCAAGGCCAAGAAAAAGTCGCGCTAACACCTTTTCACTCTTAATCAACGGGTTTGAGGGTTCGAGTCTCTCACAACCCAATTGCCTTCGCGCTTGTAATTCTTTTAAATTGAGTTGTGAACTCAATTTCGCGCATTCAACCGCTTTACTAGCGTTTTTGAATCCTTTACTCGCCTACCCTTACCGGACTTAGCCGCCTTGATGGCATTTAAAGTTTTGGTATTTGGTCGAGGTAGATCAAATGGCAGCGCCTTATCCTCAATTACGCGCAACAGAAACATCCGTACCGCACCTGATGTCGTCAAACCAGATGCACCTAGGACCAATGAGGCTTGGTACTTAATCTCTTCCTCAATTCGAACATTTAGCGTGGTGTCAGTAGCCATGTTTCCTCTTGTGCGCACATTGTATATACAGCAAACAACTTTGGTAAGTAGGTGAAATTTACCTATTACTCATTTGAGGTTGGATCCTCTTGTAGCAAAAGCTGTGGAGGAAGAAGTAAAGAACGGTGAGGTTACAACTACAAAATGTAAGTTGAATCTTTAGTCCAGGGGTCAGGAGTTAGCATCTGTAACTATAAGCTCTGCTAGATAGACACTAAGCGTAAGATTTATATAATTTTTTATTACCAGCAGGTGATCTACCAATATCAACGCCAGCTTTTTTTAACTCTTTTTTCAACTCATTACGGAAGGTGTGGTAATCCACCTCGATTGCGTGGCGCTGTCCTGGTCCAAAATTAAAGTGAGGATTTTCAACCTCATGCATGATTGCAGATCTCATATCCGCTGGTCTTTTATACTTACCTAAAATCTCCATTACTGCAAGCTTTGCTTGGTAATCAGCAAGTGGCCAAATGCAACCAATTGGTTGGAATAAGCCAATGAAGTAGAGATTTTCATACTTTTCATGCATCATTTTTTTATACAACGGCACCTTCTCTAAATCTTTAAAATTGATTAAAGTTTTATCAAAGAAAGAAAACTCAGTCCAAAACCCTGTACAGGCACATATGATCTCAAAATCACTAGATGATCCGTCACTAAAGTTAACAGTTAACCCATCAAAAGATTTAATTGCTCCCCTTGGTTTAATTCGACCATGTCGGATGTAATCAAGAAGATCTGAGTTGAGCGTTGGATGTGTGTTCAGTGGCAAGGTGGTGTTCTCCGGAAGGTTATACCTTGAGTAAGGGCCAAGAATTAATCTAACTAAAACTTTTAAGCCATATTGGCGTACCTTCCTAGGTAACCATCTACTTTTAGCAGCAAAGACATCACCTGGTTGGCCAAAGATAAATTTAGGGAAAATCCATTGTGGACTTCGCATAGAGATGTGGACAACCTTGCTAACTCGAGCAGCTTCAACTGCGATATCACAAGCTGAGTTACCCGCACCAATTATTAAAACTCTTTTATCTCGCCAAGATTCATCAACGCCCTTAAACTCTTGAGAGTGTAAAAATCTGCCACTGTATTGACCTGGATACTGGGGGTATTTAGGAACATTGTGGTGACCATTTGAAACCATTAAAACTTCAAACACTTCACTCTGATTTTGCCCATTATTATCCTGATAATTGACTAACCAATTGCCATCACTTTGTCTTAAAACCTTTGTCACGGTGTGATCAAACTTTATCTTGGAGTAAATATCAAAGTGCTTTGCATACCCTTCAAAGTACTGTTGAAGTTGATAATGGTTTGGGTAATCTGGGTAATCATCTGGCATTGGATAATCCTCATACTCAGACCAACTCTTTGAGCTTATTAAGTGAGTATTTTCATAAACACTTGAGTGTCCAGTTTTAGAGTTAAAAACCCAGTTACCACCTACTTTGTCATTTTTTTCAAAGATTACAAAATCTAAACCAGCGTGCAGGCAATTCTTTGCAGCTGTAATTCCACTTGGTCCGGCACCAATTATGCATATCTTTTTGCTCATTGTTCAATACCTACTTTACAAACAAATCCATAACCACATCCACCCGAGCAGCAGATAATGTCTCGTAATTTAAAGTTAACTCCTCGATTTTCGCCCTCTGGGACGCATCAAAAATACGAGCTAAGTTTGTCTGATACTTCTGCTTTAGAAGTGGAATTCCTTCATCCCGCCTTCTCTTATGCCCCACTGGATACTCAACAACTACCTCATCAAGCACTGTGCCATCACTTAAAGTAATGGTCATCGCATTAGCGATGGATCTCTTTTGCGGATCATGGTAATCAGCAGAAAAAGCTTTATCCTCTGTGCAGGAAATCTTGGCACGCAAGGCATCAATTCTTGGATCTGCTGCCACATCATCTTCGTAATCTCTCGCGGTTAATCTGCCAAAGATCAATGGAATTGCCACCATATATTGAATGGTGTGATCACGATCTGCTGGGTTTTTAAGCTCACCTTTTTTATCAATAATTCGAATACATGCTTCATGGGTTCTTATCGAAACGCTGGCAATATCATCAGAACTTTTACCAAGGGAAGCTAACTTTTTATTTAATATCATCGCAGCCTCAACCGCGGTTTGGGCGTGAAACTCAGCCGGGTATGAGATCTTAAACAAAATGTTTTCCATTACATACTCTGTGTATGGTCGCTGGAAAACAAACTTATTTCCTCTAAAGGATGAGTCATAAAAGCCCCAGGTCTTTGCAGTCAGAGCAGTTGGATAACCCATCTCACCTGTCCTTGCAATTAATGCCAGACGAACTGCGCGTGAGGTGGCGTCCCCTGCCGCCCAAGATTTTCTAGATCCAGCATTAGGAAAGTGACGGTATGTTCTAAGTGATTGACCATCCACCCAGGCAAGGGAGAGGGCTGCAAGTATTTGATCTCTATTTAATCCCATCATCTGGGCAACAACTGCGGTTGAGGCAACCTTCACCAAGACCACATGATCAATACCAACTTTGTTAAAGGAGTTTTCAAGTGCAATACAGCCTTGAATCTCATGGGCTTTAATCATTGCTGTAAACAAATCACGCATTGTGAAATCACTCTTTGTAGCAAACTTTGGATTGCGATTTAGCCAATCAGCAACTGCAAGTATTGCCCCTAAATTATCTGATGGATGACCCCACTCAGCAGCCAGCCAGGTGTCGTTGTAATCAAGCCATCTAATTGCTGCTCCGATATTAAAAGCTGCTGTTACTGGATCTAATTGAAAAGAGGTTCCCGGAACTCTTGCGCCATTTTCAATCTTTAATCCCTCAACTACTGGACCTAGTAATTTAGTGCAGGCTTCATATTCGAGCGCTTCTAAACCACAACCAATTGTGTCAATAAAACAATGCCAAGCGGTCTCATATGCAAGTGGGGATTTAATCTCATAATTTAAAACATAATCTGCAATATCAATTATCTCTTGATCATATGGAGTATTAGATTTTGTAAAGTTTGAACTCATCTACTCACCCACGTTCATCTATTGGGACAAAGGCTCGGTTTGCCTCACCTGTGTAATTAGCAGCTGGTCTAATAATCTTATTATCTACTCGCTGCTCCATCACATGCCCACTCCACCCCGTAAGGCGGGCGAAGATAAAGATTGGGGTGAAGAAGGTGATTGGAATACCCATCTGGTGATAGGCAACAGCTGAAAACCAATCAAGGTTTGGGAACATTTTCTTCTCACTCATCATTACAGATTCAATCCGCTGCGCCACATCAAATAACTTTAAGTCATTATTTTCAGTAGAGATTGATTTAGCGATCGCTTTAATAATTGGATTTCTTGGATCTGCGATTGTGTAGACCGGATGTCCAAAGCCAATAACTACCTCTTTTACAGCCAATCTCTTCTTGATATCAATCTCTGCTTCATCTGCTGATTTGTAACGTTGTTGAATCTCAAGTGCAACCTCATTTGCACCACCATGTTTTGGTCCTCTTAAGGCTCCAATAGCACCTGTTATGGCTGAGTAAATATCTGATCCAGTACCAGCAATAACCCGAGCGGTAAAGGTTGAGGCATTGAACTCATGCTCGGCATACAAGATTAAGGATGCTTGCATTGCTTTAACCCAAGATTGCTTTGGCTTTTCTTGTAGGAATAATTGCAAGAAGTGCTCGGCAACCCCATCTGCATCAGTACTTAGCGTTATCTTCTTGCCAAAGTGGGAGAAGTGATACCAGTACAAAAGAGCAGATGGACTAGCTGCAATTAACCGATTTGCTACCAGGAGCGCACTTTGCGCATCATGCTTTTCATCCTCTGGATAAAAACTACCAAGGGCTGATGTAGCAGTTCTTACCACATCCATTGGATGGGCAGTTTTTGGAAGATTTTCTAAGATTGTTTTAACTTCATATGGCAGATCACGCAGCTTTGATAACTGCGCCTTGTAATCTGCTAATTGCGCTTTTGTAGGAAGTGATCCATAAAGAATTAGGTAGGCAACCTCTTCAAACTCACAGTTTTGAGCTAGATCATTTATCTCATACCCTCGGTAGTGAAGATCATTACCGGTATGACCAACTGTTGAAAGTGCGGTATCTCCGGCTACAACTCCTGAGAGTGCAACTGATTTTTTTACTCTAACCTCACTCATTATCTAACTATTTGTCGAATCTATCTAGAGAATTTTCATACTCATAGTAATTAATGCTCTTATATAACTCTTCCCTTGTTTGCATCTTATCAATCACATCTTTTTGGGTGCCATTTGCTTTAATACTTTGATAAACCTCAAGGGCTGCCTTATTCATCGCTCTAAAGGCTGAGAGTGGATAAAGTGCCATCGAAACCTTGGCTGATTTCAACTCTGCTGTTGTAAACATTGGGGTTAAACCAAACTCAGTGATATTTGCCAGGATTGGCACATTTACCTCATCGGCAAATCTTTGGTAGATCTTTAAATCATCAACTGCTTCAACAAATAACATTTGCGCCCCAGCCTTCACATATGCCTTAGCACGATCAAGGGCAGCATCTACTCCCTCGGCTGCAAGGGCATCTGTTCTTGCCATAATTACAAAGGAGTTATCACCTTTGGCAGAAACCGCTGCGGTGATTCGATTAACCATCTCCTGCTTTGAAACCAACTCTTTATTTGGCCGGTGACCACATCTTTTAGCACCAACCTGATCTTCAATATGAGCAGCTGCTGCACCTGCTGCAATTAGTGAGGTAATAGTTCTTGCAATGTTAAAGGCTGATGGACCAAAACCGGTATCAATATCTACTAAAAGTGGCAGCTTAGTTACATTAACAATCCGTCTAACATCTGTTAACACATCCTCTAAATTTGTAATCCCAAGATCTGGCACACCCAAAGAGCCCGCTGCTACCCCGCCACCAGAGAGGTAGATCGCCTTATAACCTGATTGTTCGGCAAGGAGTGCGTGGTTGGCATTTATTACCCCAACGATCTGCAATGGGGATTCAGCAGCTAATGCTTGCTTAAATCTATCCCCAGCTTGCGATATCACATCCCATAATCTATCACTTGGATCTGAAAAACAATATTTCGCACTTATTTACACCATCGTAATTGACATTTACCGCAACTTCGATAACTTAACTACATGCATGCAGTAGTCATTGGCGCCGGAGTGATTGGCTCATCTATCGCCTTGCAATTAAAAAGATTAGGCCATGATGTAACTGTGATTGATCGAAACTCAGCTGCTGGCATGGGATCAACTAGTGCATCTAGTGCAGTAGTTAGATTTAATTACTCAACCTTTGACGCAGTTGCACTCTCCTGGGAGTCCTACTTTCTATGGAAGGAGTTCAAAGAGTTAATTGATGGCACAAATAGTTACTCAAAGGATCCATTGAGTAACTCCCAAGAGCATTATGCACATTTAGAAGATCGTGGCTATGTGATGCTAGATGTGCCAGTTCTTTCAAATGATAAAACGATGGCCCTCTTTGATCGGGCAGGTATTCCATATGAGATCTGGGATTCAACTACTTTAAAGGAGCGAATGGTTGGAATAGATGCTGGCAGGTATTGGCCAAATAAACCAGTTAAATCAGATGAGTTTTGGCAGGAGGCAAGTGAGGAGCTAGGCGCAATATTTTCTAAACATGGCGGATATGTCTCAGATCCCTTACTTGCTGCGCAAAATTTTGCAGCTGCTGCCAAGCGTGAGGGAGTAATTTTTAAGTTTAGAAAGGCAGTTGTTGGAATTGATAAAAAAGATGGCAGGGTGTGTGGAGTACGGCTTAGTGATTTTGATTCTCAGAGTAAGAAGGCATTAGATACTGGAAGTGAAGTAATCACCGCTGATGTGGTTGTTAATGTGGCAGGGCCTTGGTCAACTCTCATAAATCAGATGGCAGGTGCTGGAGGTGATTTCACGATGGAGTTAAAGCCATTACGTGCTGAGGTGCACCAGATATCAACACCAAAGGATATTTTGCCTGGTCCTATCATGGGAGATTTAGATCTT
>Ga0209972_10004845_pt1 | contig 10053 bp, 5 predicted proteins | sample NOAtaG_7_FD_187302 | JGI IMG/M metagenome (GOLD analysis project Ga0209972, IMG submission 187302) | Freshwater lake microbial communities from Lake Erie, under a cyanobacterial bloom - NOAA_Erie_Diel1S_2200h metaG (SPAdes) (version 2) | ecosystem: Environmental > Aquatic > Freshwater > Lake ...
GGGCAACCATCTTGTTTTTGCTCGGCAGGTTCAACCAAATCTGGAACAATTCCACAGGATTGTCGGTGTCTTCTCGCAGCAAGGGGAACATTTCCGAGTGTTGTACACCACGGCCGGCGGTCATCCATTGGACATCTCCATTCCCGTATCTCCCTGCGGCTCCAGTTGAATCCGCATGGTCGACCAATCCTTTCCTCACAACCGTGATGGTCTCAAATCCGCGATGCGGGTGACCGGGAAACCCGGGTACGGTGGTGCCGTGGTACATTCTGAACCCATCCCGAACAATGAAATCCTGACCCAGGTGACGTCCGGCCAAGGAAGTAGATGGACCCATTTGGGCATTCCCTTTGGGAAAATAATCTTCGTGGTGAACGCAAAACAAAAAGGGATCCGCAGTGTCCCATTGAAAACCCAAGGGACGAATTCGTTTGATGGCCATAGGTGTTTGAATATCTGTTGTAGGCGGATTGGAATTGCCCGCCAAAGGCAGAGCAGCCAAAGAGCCCAATCCTAGGGTGAGTTTGCTCAAGAAAGCCCTTCTTTGGATTTTGTCTTCCATACCTGTTCTTTAACTCAAATATAGTATGTTTCAACATGAATTGGGACCGGGAATACACAACAAAAAAGCCCCCCGCGGATACGAGAGGCTTCTTTGGGTTGTCAATCGAGCATCAATGGACGACCAATTTCCTTTGCTGCGTTCCTTCATCGGTTTGAAGGTTCAAGAAATAAACGCCAGGGAGGTCGATTCGGAAGGATTTGGATTCGCCAGCCATCCACTGATTAAAGCGTTCGGCCACCAAAACTTTTCCAGTGAGGTCGGTGATGGTCAGAATCGTGCTCGAGTGGGTGCCTTTTTCTAATAAAACCGAAAACTCACCTTCGGTAGGAACAGGGAACAATGAAATGCCCAAATCCAAACCGGCATCAATCCCAACGAATGCAACCACTAAGGTGTCCGTTGTGTCACTGTTGCATGGACCTGTGGCAATCAACGTAACCGCGTAAGAGCCCGGAATACCGTAGGTATGGGTCGGGGATGCGGCAGTCGATGTGTTGCCATCACCAAAATCCCAAGAATATGCCGTAGCTCCAATTGAGCTGTTGTTGAATTGGAAGTCGAACCCGGTCAATTGGTTGGCATTGAATGCAGCAACGGTGGCGGGTGTTTGGTTCAGCACGATGGTGTCGGTATCCGTGACGTTGTAGGTTGTGTCGGTTACTTCAACCCAATAGGTTCCTCCGACAGGTACGGTGATGGTTTGGGTAGTGTCCCCCGTGCTCCACAAATAGGCTTGGGCTGGTCCGGCATCCAATGTGAAGGAATCACCGGCGCATCCTTGTTGGTCAGGCCCCAAATCCAAATCCAAAAGTACCTTGATGTCTTGTGTATATCTCGGCATGAGTTGGTATCCTGCATCGAACGGGCTGGCATTGTCAAATTGTGAGCCGAGTCCGCAGACAGTGAAAATTCCAGTCGGCGCAGGTTGGCTGTAGAGGTTCACATCATTGTCGATTCGGACGGTGATGGTGTTGGTTCCATCTGTCACGTCCACGTTGAATCCGGATCCTGTTCCGGTCCATTGTGCTGGATTGACGAGCCTGCCTGCATTGAATTGAAGGAGATCGCTCTCGTTGGCTTCGACCAAGGTGGTCACTACCGTGGGTTGCTTGAGTATTGCGCCAGTACCGATGACCACAATGGAGTCAGGGTCGATTTGAAGCAGACCGTTGAATTGGTTGATGGTTCCGAGGATTTTCATGGTGTCGGTTTCGGTCACTGTGGTGTAGCCGGGGAAGGCGGCACCGTTGAAGACGCCGATACCGCCCGTATTGTCACGGAGGGTAAATTGGATTCCGGTAGCGCGGAGATTCACGCCGTAAACGGTTCCCTGAATCCAGCATTTCAAACCGATGCTGTCACCCACGCCGAGCGCATTCACTGCATTGATTTGACCAATGTTGTAGGTGGGGAAGTCGTTGTCGGTGATGGTAATAACATGATTGGGGCCTGATACAGTCGCGTTATTGGTAGGGCTGGTGAGGGTCAATTCGACAGTTTCGCTTCCTTCTGGGGTAGCATCGTCAATGATGTTCACGGTGACCGTCTGAGGGGTGGAATCACCTGCAAGCCAAGTGAGAGTCACTGGGGCGTAGGTGTAATCTGTTCCACCCGTTGCTGTGGACGCAGCGCCGATGCTCACGGTCACGGAAGTTGAGTTGGTTGTGCCGGCTGGGGAAATGTTTACCGTGACAGTTACCGTGGTATTGCTCTCAGGGACGACGGTTGCTGCTGAGGAGAAAGAGACAGTCGGATTCAGCAATGGTGCACAGGACGTCATGGTGTGGCTGCCGAGGAAAGTAAAGGTGTTTTGGGGATAAACATCCCATTCGGTTGCGCCAATGGTCCAATTGGTGTTTCCTTGTTGGATGCCCACCTTGCGCACGAGTGTGAATTCACTGGTAGCACCTGTTCCGACAACCCAGTTCGTGCCGGGGTCAACACCCAAAGTCCCGATGACATCGAGTTGGGTATTGGTGGTGATGTTTTTGAGCATCAGGTGGTCATCGCCGTTGAAGAAGGTGATGGTGTGCAAGGTGTCGGATGCTGCAACAATGGCAGGATCAACGCCCGTGGCCGATGGGTTGCCGATGATGTAAACCGCGCCTGGCGCAAGGGTCCCGGCCAATTGCAGGCTGTCTTGGTAGGTCAGGGAGCCGTTGTTGGCACGAAAAACCTTGTAGTTGGACAGGTTGATGGGGGACGAAGTAGGGTTGTAAATTTCAAGGGCCTTGTTGTTGCTGGAGCCTTCCAAGTACTCAGAAAAAAACAATTCCGAACATTGGGAAAAGGCAGGGCCGGAAATCAACAATCCGAATGCCAAAAACAAAGTATTCTTCCAATTCATAAGCGCTAGGGTTTTAGATGCGGCGCAAAGTTAGCAAAATTGGAAATCGTTTTAACGATTAAGCTGTCAAACCCAAGTCAGTCTTGGCAATTTGGGGATGACTGGACAATTCGTACATCAAAGAGGGCAGTTGGACGTGGATGCAATTGCAGGAGCTGAGTTTTAGGCCGATATTCGCATCAATTTTGTACCAGAGCTGGCTTAATGTTCAAACGGTCCATGCGAAAAATCTCGATTGCTCTCCTGTTGTTGGTTGCTTGCTTCAAAGCACTGTCCCAAACCACTCCTGAACACTTTTTTCACAGCCCCGCAAATTCAGGGGTCAACAACTCATTCTTTTTGGACGGGCTCTGCAACAAGTTTGTTTTCATCTACACCCAGGCCGAAATAGCAGGAATGACCAATCCCGTCACCTCTGCAATCAGCATCGATACCATTTGGTTTCGACACGGCGGCGGGTCATCCAATCCCTCAACCACCTTCACCAACCTGGTTGTGACCATGGGGCACACAACCTTGTCAGCACCGGTAGCCAATTTTGCGACCAATTTCAATGCGGGAGCTCCCCTAGTCGTGTTGAATGCTCCAAGTTATACCTACACCTACAATTTGGGTGCCTTCAATGTGCCGGCCGACAACTGGACACCCATCGTCCTTCAAACCCCTTTCAGCTACAACTTCACCGATAATTTGGCGGTGCAATTCGAATTTGCGGTTTCCTCTGCAGCCATAGCAGGTCACTATGCAGACAATGGAGGTGTTCCGATTACCCAATATACCTCCCCTTTTTCTTCCGCGGTGGCTACGGCAATAACCTCTCGGCCTATGTTCGGGATTTCGAGCGGATGCGGTGATCCCGTTCAATTGGGAGCCGACACCACCATTTGCAGTGGCCAACAGCTTACCTTGGATGCAGGATTTCCAGGCTCCTCTCACCTTTGGAGCACCGGAGCAACCAGCCAAACCATTTTGGTCAATACGGCAGGATCGTATTCCGTAACTGTCACGGATAGTTGTGGAGCCCGTTCGGACACCATTTTGGTGACGACTTCACCGCAACCGATCGCAAACGCTGGGAATAACCTCAATATTTGTGCGGGGGATACAATCAATTTGGCCGGTAGTGCCTCCGGAGCAGGACCCAACTACACCTATTCTTGGTCTCCTTCAAGCGGCCTCAGCAATCCCAATATCGCCAACCCTGCTGCATCTCCTTTTTCTACGACGACCTATACCCTCAATGTGAGCTCCAATGGATGCCCCGGGGTGCCAGACCAAGTAACCGTTTCGGTGAACCCCGTTCCAATTGTCAATGCCGGACCAAACCTGAGTGCATGTTTTGGAAACCAAGCCAGCCTGACCGCCGTTTCCGCTGGCGCCAATCCGGTCACCTACACATGGGCCGCCGGTGGTACCATCATCAGTCAAAACGGGCCATCGAGTGTGAATGTGGTACCGACCACATCGACTACCTACACGGTGGTTGCAACTTCCGGAGCCGGGTGCAGCAGCAATCCCGACACGGTGGTCATGACGGTTGTGCCTTTCCCCCAAGCCAATGCAGGCCCCGACTCGGGAATTTGTGAAGGCGACACCGCAACATTGAGTGGTTCTGTTTTCTTTTTACCGGGTGACACCCTCACGGACCTTTCAGGCTTGACGGTTTCCTGGTCACCCACGGCCGGCCTGGGCAATCCATCGGGTTTCCAAACCACAGCGGTCGTCGGGGCTAGCACCACTTTTACACTCACAGTATCCAACCAAGGCTGTATCAGCCAAAACACGGTCAGGGTCGATGTTTTCCCGATTCCTACTGCGATTGCCTCAGCCAGTGACTCGTTGATTTGCTCCAATGACTCCTTGCAGCTACTGAGCACAGGAAGTGTTGCAACCAATTTGCTTTGGACGCCTTCCAATTTGCTGTCCAATCCGGCATCCGCCAATCCAGTTGCTTATCCCCAAGACTCAACTGTATTTGTTTTGACAGCCAGCAACGGGCCTTGCGTGGTTACCGATAGTGTGTTGGTAGAGGTCGGATTGCAGCCGGATGCCTTTTTCGTTACCTCCGACACCATTGTTTGCGTGAGGCAACCCTTTTTGGCCGATGACCAATCCACTGGCTTTTTGGATTTGAATTGGACCATTTCCGATGGCAGGACCGATACGCTAGATGGCGACATTACCCATTTCTTTTTCGCTCCAGGGCTTTACAACATCGAATTGTCGGCAACAGGAGAATTGGGTTGCACCGATTCATACTCATTCCAAATGGTTGTGATTCCTGGTCCGACGGCAGACTTCACCAGCAATCCTCCTTTCACCACCCCCCAAACCTTCCCCGGCCCTGATTTTGCCTTCACCGAGTTGGCTGAAGATGAAGTGGAATGGATCTGGAGATTCCCGGTCGACAGCGTTTTGTATGGCCCTTCCGTGACCCATGTTTTCCAAACACCCGGTTCCTTTACTGTAGAATTGTTGGTGATCGACGAGCAAGGGTGTCGCGACAGTGTGCAGCACGTGGTGGTGATATTACCTAACGACGTCGGCCAACAAAACGTTTTCAGTCCCAATGGGGATGGTGTGAACGACAGATTCCTGATCGAGTACGCCGGAAATAGGGAATACACCCTCATGGTATTTGACCGTTGGGGAAAGCGCCTCTTCCTGACCAAGGACAAATTGGAAGGGTGGGACGGTAAGAACGCGTTGGGGATCGATGTGCCAGAAGGGGTATATTTTTACACGTTGTGGGTAGGTCCCGATGTGCATCAGGTAGGTCACGTTACCTTGGTGAGATAATCCTTTCGATATCTATGCCGTTAATAGGAATTTGAGGCCTGCCGAAAACAAGACTAAAACAATCAGGGCGATGCGCAATTTCCTATTGGCAAGTTTGGAGCCAAGGGAAGCGCCGACCCAGCCGCCCAAGCCAACTGCAGCCACCCAAAGCCACAATTCTGGTCCGAATTGAAAGGGATTGGCGGAGTTGCCAACCATCCCCGCCAAGGAGTTGACCAAAATGAACAAGGCCGAAATCCCTGCCGTCCGCTTGGCATCCGCCCATCCATTCAGCAACAGCAATGGTGTGAGGAAGACACCGCCACCGACCCCTACCAAGCCCGATAAAAGTCCGATGAATGCGCCGAAAATCAATCCTGCCATCCAATTCATTTCCCTACTGACCGGTTCTTGGGTTTGTTTGTAAGTTCTGAGCATCAACAAAGCCGCCGAGGTTAGCAACAGGATTCCTGCCAAAAGCTTGAAAAATACAGGCGATAACTGGATGGTAGCACCCACGTATGCCATGGGTACGGCCGATGTAGAGAAAATCAAAAATGTTCTGCTCTCAAATTGCCCGCGGGAAATGTAGCTGACCGAGGCGATTGTGGCCACCACGATGTTCAGAATCCAAGAAATGGGTCTGATTTTTTCAGGTCCGAAATCCATCCATGACATGACCGCCAAGTATCCGGATGCCCCTGCATGTCCTACCGAGGCATACAACAACGCAACTGCACCAAACAATATTGCGGTCAACCAACCATCGAATTCCATGGATTTCCCATCATATGTGTGGATGCTGACAGCCTTTCGAATCCGTCAAATCAATATTCTGGCCGATCGAATATGGTTTTGATGATCATGGCCCTTCGAGCGCCGCCTTCCCCGAAAATGGATTTGGCCAATGGGTGGGTTTTCCGCTTGCGCCCGACCGATTTGGGCGGGATGATTTTACGAAGAGGGGTCCTAACAAGTGGTTTGGAGTGCCTGTATTCTCCGCGGGAAGAGGCCGCAGCGTATTCCTCGACGGCTGTGGATTCCAAAGATCTGGAGAGTTCGCGGTTGGCGAGATATTCTTCCTTGAGGTTGGCGTCACGCCCCTCGTTGTTTTCGCGGCTTCTTTGGTATTCCTCTTTGATGGGGCGCGATTCACGGTCGTGTACGCGGGTACCGGTCTCTGTGACCACCCATTCGTCTGGATATTCTGGTGTGCTTGGGTTGGGATTGGGGTTGTTTTGTCGTTCGAGCTCGGCTTGGGCTTTGCGTTGCTGCTCCTCCATTTCCCTTGCAATGCGCTGGAGCCTTTCAAAAAAAGTCTCTTCTTGTTTGGCCTGCGGGCGTCCATCCTGAGGTTTCTCCATGGTGGGCCTGTTGGTTTGGGCCTCCTTGTATCGGCTGTAGATGGTGTAAACCACATAGATGATGGCGCCGATGATGTAAATGTTCATAGTTGAAAGATAGTGTTTCCGTCGATTTCCTGCAAAAGGGATTCGGTGTAAATTCACCCCGATGAAAGCTGAGTTGATCCAAATCGTGACTTTGGAAGGGATACCTTCCGCTTCGGCCCTTTCAAAGGTAGGTGGATTGCTTTGGGTTGCCGGTGATGACAGCCCGTTTCTGTTTGCAATCAATCCCAAAACAGGCGTTCAGGTCAAGGCTTTGCGTTTGTTTGACGGTGCCGGTCCTAGAATTCCCAAGGCGGAAAAGCCTGATTTGGAGTGCATGGCGTTGCTAGGTCAGGAAGATGGATTGTTGTTATTCGGTTCGGGATCCAAAGTACCCCAACGCTCCAAGGTTGTGTATTGGCCTACTTCTGGCGTGCCGCAAGTGATTCAAGCAGAGGGTTGGTACCTTGAATTGATGAAGGCTTGTGGGGTTGGGCCGGAAGATTTCAATTTGGAAGGTGCTGCCTGTCATGGTTGGGAGCTGCTGTTGTTCAATCGTGGGGGCAATCAGGTCATCCGATTGCATGCTCAGGAGTTACTCAGCCATTTGTTGAATCGGGGTTCGATGCCGGAGCTGCAGGTTTTTCAGGTGGATCTGGGACAGAAATCTGGTTTTCCGATTGGATTCAGCGGGGCGAGTCATTTGGATGCAAACAGGATTTTGTTCAGCGCTTCGGTGGAGGCTACCGACAACTGGATCGACGATGGTGAAGTCTTGGGCAGTTTTGTCGGCTTATTGGAATGGGGTGGTGATGCAGGTTTTCGCGTAAAAATGACTCCAGTGACCCGTGGGGGTGAGCCTTACAAGGGCAAAATTGAAGCCGTGGAGCTTGCTGAAGACCTCTCGGAAGACCGTTTTTTACTGTGGGCAGTGACCGACGACGACCAAGGAGGCTCGGATTTGTTGACCATCGTTTTGGAATTGTAGGGTAGGGGCCTTCCAATCCGGATTGACCATTCGCATTTTCCCAAAGGCCTTCCTCACCGCACTGATTCACTGAAAATTCCTTAATTTTCACTCCCTTTTTCGGAAAACAATCATCCCGAACGGATACCTGTGCAACTCAAAAGCCTGGAAATACAAGGTTTCAAAAGCTTTGCGGACAAGACACAATTTGTCTTCGACCAAGGCATCACGGGTATTGTGGGTCCAAATGGTTGCGGCAAGTCCAACATCGTGGATGCCATCAGGTGGGTGCTTGGAGAGCAGAAAACCCGACGTTTGCGCTCCGAAAAGATGGAAAATGTCATATTCAACGGGACTTCCAAACGCAAGCGGGCAGGGTTGTGCCAAGTGACTTTGACCTTCGAGAACACCAAAAACATCCTTCCAACTGAATACACAACTGTGGCGGTCACCCGGAAATTGTACCGCGACGGGGAAAGTGAATACCTCATCAATGACATCCCTTGCAGGCTCAAGGACATTTACGACCTGTTTTTGGACACCGGCATCGGTCCGGATTCATATGCCATCATCGAGTTGAAGATGGTGGACGACATCTTAAATGACAAGGAAAACAGCCGTCGATTGTTGTTTGAGGAAGCTGCGGGTGTTTCCAAGTACAAAATCCGAAAGCGTCAAACCCTCAAAAAGCTGGATGAGACGCAGACCGACCTCGAGCGGGTGGACGATTTGTTGTTCGAAATCCAAAAAAACCTACGCTCCTTGGAGGCTCAGGCCAAGAAGACCAAGAAGTATTTTGAAATCAAAGACAAATACAAATTGGCGAGTTCAAGGCATGCATTTTTCACGGTTGCAGGCTTGAAAGAACGATTTGCGGCCGTTGAGGCAGAGGAGCAAGGTTTTGGTGATCAGCTTCTGGAGGTCCAAAGCGGAATTGCCAAACTGGAGGCGAGGATTTCGGAATTGCGCAGAGAGCAGATAGACAATGAGGGAAAGTTGGCCGAATCCCAAAAGGAATTGAATGCCCACAATTCCCGCATCCAAGAATTCGAAAAAGAAAAGTCAATCAAGAATGAGCGACTTAAGTACCTCCAACAACGTGAATTTGCCATCCAGGAGCAGTTGTTGAGGGAGCGGAAATTGGTGGAGGGCCTGGAACAGGAATTGTCTATTCTGGCCGAAAAATTGGAGTCTGCTGCTCAGTCGGCCGGGGAGGCGAGTGAGTCCCATCAATCCAAATTGGCAGAGCGGGATCTTGTTAGGAGCCAGCACGATGGCCTCAAATCCCAAGTGGAGGAGAAACAGCAGGCCTTCCGAGACCTGGAAAAGCAATTGGCCACAGCCAAGAAGGAACAGGAAATCAGGGTCATCCAAATAGATGCCCTTCAAAAGGAAATCGAGCGAAACGAAGCCGATCGTCATGCGCGTGCAGCCTCCATCGACGGGTTTGCCGATACCCTCAAGCAGCTTACCGAGGAAGTGGGTGTATTAGAGGCCCAGGTGGACAAACTGTCACAGGATAAAAACGAACATGATGTGGCGGTGGAATCCCATGCAAGGCAGGTGGATGCCCTCAAGGACAATATTTACAAGGTCAGTCGGGGATTGGATGCCCGTCAAAACGAGTACAACCTCACCAAAAGTTTGGTTGACAACTTGGAAGGATTTCCTGAAAGCGTCAAGTTTTTGAAAAAGGAGGCCAGTTGGGTGAAGGATGCCCCTTTGCTGAGTGACCTTTTTTACACGGACGAAGCATTCAAGGCCGCATTCGAAAACCTGTTGGAAAACTACCTGAGCTATTATGTGCTCGATCACCGCGTGGATGCCATGGCAGCAGTGCGGTTGCTTTCGGATTCTTCCAAAGGCAGGGCCAATTTCTTCATCATGGAGGAGCTTCAGGGATACAAGGCCGCGAAAAGGGTATCGGTCACCGGGGCCACTCCGGCCTTGGAGCTTGTGGAAGTGGCAGATAAGTACCTTCCCTTGGCCCATTTCTTGCTCGACCGTG
>Ga0209972_10004851_pt1 | contig 10048 bp, 7 predicted proteins | sample NOAtaG_7_FD_187302 | JGI IMG/M metagenome (GOLD analysis project Ga0209972, IMG submission 187302) | Freshwater lake microbial communities from Lake Erie, under a cyanobacterial bloom - NOAA_Erie_Diel1S_2200h metaG (SPAdes) (version 2) | ecosystem: Environmental > Aquatic > Freshwater > Lake ...
ACCGAGCGCATGTTCATCGTGACGCTGGTGCTGAACGAGGTCATCTCGTGGATGCGCAACCAGTCGGGCACCTCCAGCCTGCGCGCGATCCTCTACATGGACGAGATCTTCGGCTACTTCCCGCCGAGCGCGAACCCGCCCTCGAAGATGCCGATGCTGACGCTGCTCAAGCAGGCGCGCGCGTTCGGCCTCGGCTGCGTGCTCGCCACGCAGAACCCGGTCGACCTCGACTACAAGGGCCTCGCCAACTGCGGCACCTGGCTCATCGGCCGCCTGCAGACCGAGCGCGACAAAGCGCGCGTCATCGAGGGTCTCGAGAGCGCACTCGCCGGCGCGGACGGCATGGACCGAAGCACCTTGGACAAGCTCATGTCCGCGCTCACGCAGCGTGTGTTCCTGATGCGCAATGTGCACCAGGACGCGCCCTACCTCATGAAGAGCCGCTGGGCGCTGTCGTTCCTGCGCGGACCGCTCACCGGCCCCGAGATCACGCGCGTGATGGCGGGCAAGCGTGGTGCGGCGGCCAGCGCCCAAGCCGCGGCGACGAACGGAGCCGCGCCAGCCAGCGCATCGGCGTCGGCTGCGCCGAGCGTGGCAGCACCGGCCTCCTCTCGCCCCGCCGTGCCCGGCGATGTCACCGAGTATTTCCTCGAGGGCCGCAGCGGCGGCGCGCCCGCCGAATACCGCCCGATGGTGATGGGCCTCGCGAAGCTGCATTTCGTCGATGCCAAGCTCGGGCTCGACCAGTGGGACACCACATCCTGGCTTGCGCCCTTGGGCGATGACGGCAAGTCGGTCGACTGGGCGGCCGGGTCCGCGCATCCCGACCTCAAGGCGCGGCTCTCGAAGTCGCCCGCGTCGGGAGCGGCGTTCGCCGACCTGCCGGGCGCAGCGATGCGCGCGGCGAACTACGCCGCGTGGGGCAAGTCGCTCACCGCGCACCTCTACGAACAGGCGCGCGCGGAGGTGCTGTTCTGCGACGCCCTCAAGCTCGCCTCCGCGCCCGGCGAGGACGAGGCGCAGTTCCGCGTGCGCATGGCGCAGTCGCTGCGCGAGAAGCGCGACGAGGCCGTCGAAGCGCTGCGCCGCAAGTACGCACCGAAGCTCGCGACGCTCCAGGACCGTGTCGCACGCGCGGAGGACAAGGTGCAGCGCGAGCAGGCGCAGCTCTCGCAGCAGAAGATGAACACCGCGGTGTCGGTCGGTGCGGGGATACTCGGCGCCCTGTTCGGGCGCAAGACGCTCTCCGCGGGCACCATCGGCCGCGCCGGCTCGGCGGCTCGCTCGGCGAGCCGCATCGGCCGCGAGTCGCAGGATGTCGAGCGCGCGGGCGAGAGCCTCGAAACGGTCCGTCAGAGGCTCGCCGACCTGCAGGCCGAGAGCGAAGCCGAGATCGCCACGCTCACGGCTTCCTTCGAGGGCGATGCCGTGGAGTTGCGCAAGGTGTCGGTGACGCCGCGCAAGTCCGACATCGCCGTCGGCCAGGTCGCGCTCGTCTGGACACCATGGCGCAAGGACGCCGACGGTTTCCCCGTGACCGATGCCTGAGTCCGCCGTCGAACCTCGCGCCACCCCGGTACCTGCCATGCCCTCACCCACCACGGCCCGTCGGCCGTACCTCTGGATGCTGCCCATGATCGCGATGCTCGGTCTTGCTTCCTGTGCCCGTACCGATGGCGGACCGCGCGACGGCGTGTGGCGCGCCGTGCTGCAGGTGCCGGGCGGCGAACTGCCCTTCAGCATCGAGTTCAAGCACGAGCAGGGCGGTCGCGTCGCCTACCTCGTCAACGGCGCGGACCGCACCCGCGTCAACGAGATCGCGGTGAACGACGATACCGTCACCCTGCGCATGCCAGGCTTCAACAACCGCATCGATGCCAAGCTCGAGGGCGACACGCTCTCGGGCACGCTGCTGATGGTGAAGCCCAAGGGCAAGGATCAGACGATCCCCTTCCGCGCGCGCTACGGCGACGCGTTCCGGTTCGGCCCGGGCGCGGACGGTCCGGCGGAACCCGGCGCGCCGGATGTGACCGGCCGTTGGGCGGTGACCTTCGCCGACGGCGGCAAGAACACGCCGGCGATCGGCGAGCTGAAGCAGACCGGTCGCATCGTCACCGGCACCTTCCTGACGCCGACCGGCGACCATCGCTTCCTAGCCGGCGAGCTGCGGGGCCGCGAGTTGCGGCTCTCGAAGTTCGACGGTGGCCATGTGTTCCTGTACCACGCGACGCTGGCCGAGGACGGCACGCTCGCCGGCAGGTTCTGGTCGGGCATCGCCTTCGAGGACGGATTCACCGCGCGCCGCGACGAGAACGCTTCGCTCGGCGATGCCGACCAAGCGACCAAGCTCGTCTCCGGCGACCGCTTCGACTTCCGCTTCCCGGATCTCGGCGGCGTCAACATCTCGCTGCGCGACCAGTTCTTCAAGGGCAAGGTCGTGGTGGTCGCGCTCGCCGGCAGCTGGTGCCCGAACTGCCATGACGAGGCGCAGCTGCTGGTCGACATGCACAAGCGCAAGCGCGCGCAGGGCTTCGAGGTGGTGTCGCTGATGTTCGAGCAGTTCGGCGACTTCAACCGCGCGGCCGAAGCGACCTACCGCTTCCGCGAGCAGTACGGCATCGAGTACACGACGCTGATCGCCGGCATCTCCGACAAGGACGATGCAGCCTCACGCCTGCCGCAGCTCAACGGCGTGTTCGCGTTCCCGACGACCATCTTCGTGGACCGCGGCGGCAAGGTACGCAAGATCCACACCGGGTTCGCGGGCCCCGCGACGGGCGAGCACCACACGAAGATGGTCCGCGAGTTCGAGCGCACCGTGGACATGCTGCTCGCGGAGCCCGTGCCGCCGCTGCCGCCCACCGAACCCACGATCCCCAAGGCCTGAGGACATCATGCCCTCCTTCGATGTCCAGTCCGAGATCGACATCCACGAGCTGACCAACGCGGTGGACCAGGCCAACCGCGAGCTGCAGCAGCGCTTCGACTTCAAGGACACCGGCGCGGTCTACGAGCTCAAGGCCAAGGAGTTCACCGTGCAGATGAAGGCCGAGGTGGAGTTCCAGCTCAAGCAGATGCTGGAGATCCTGAAGCTGCGCGTCTCCAAGCGCGGCATCGACATCGCCTGCCTCGACGCGAAGGACCCGCAGACCAACCTCGCCGAGGCGCGGCAGGATGTGGTGCTGCGGCACGGCATCGACGCCGATTGCGGTCGCAAGATCGTGCGGCTGCTGAAGGACTCGAAGCTCAAGGTGCAGGCCGGCATCCATGGCGACAAGGTGCGCGTCACGGGCAAGCAGCGCGACGAGCTGCAGAGCGCGATCGCGCTGCTGCGCAAGGAGACCTTCGACCGGCCGATCTCGTTCGGGAATTTCCGCGACTAGCCGCGCACCGGGCCGCGCGACCGACGCGCGGCTACCAGCGCAACCCGAAGCGGGTCGAACCGCCCATCTGCCCGCCCATCGACTCCACCTCGACGGTGAAGTTGACGAGCAGCACCGAGAAGCCGAGCCCCGCATGGACGCGGGTGAGCGTCGGCGACTCCTTGCGCAGCGGCACGCCGACGAGCGAACTGCTGGACGGTGTCACGCTGCCCCAGACCTGACCGATGCCGCCGTAAGGCGTGAGGTTGAGGAAGCCCTTGGAGACCACGACCTCGAGGCTCTTGGTGTCGACCTTGAGGTCGTCGACGCCCGACATGCGGCTCAGCGCGCCGCGCACCGCGACGGCGGGCGTCGCGGTACCGCCCTCCAGCACCGCATATTTGAACTCGGCGCCCCAGGCCTTGATGTTGCTGTCCGGCACCGCGGTGTAGAACGCGCCGACATCGAAGCCGAGCGGCAGACCCTTCTGCACCATCAGGCGCGGCACGGGCAGGTAGTCCGTGCCGCTGCCGGTCGCGATGCGCCAGACCCCGCCACCGCTGGTCTCGGTGAGCGAGATGCCGACGCCGATGTCGAAGCCGAGCAGGCCGAGCGGCTCCGCGGGCGCGATGGCCTTGTAGGCGAGCGCCCCGGTGAGGTCGCTGGCGAGGTCCTTGAACTGCGACTGCGTGAGACCGGCGAGGTTGTCGAGGTCGTCACCGCGTGCCAGCGGCGCCGCGGCGAGCGCCACGACCGATAGCAAGGCAGCGCGGAAGCGGATGGTGATCATGGAAATCCCTCCAGGTCGACAAGCTTACCGCGTGAGGGTCACCGCGTGGGGCGGCTCGGCGGCGTGAACGACGGGAAGAAGAGCTTGCGGAAGGACAGCCGGAGGGTCCGTCCCTGCGGATCGAGCAGCGCGGGCTGGTAGTTGAGCGGCACCGTGCCGTCGGCCGAACGCACCCGAGGGAGTTGGTCGAAGAGGTTCTCGACGACGAGCGACACCCGGGCGCCGCGGACGAACTCGTTGCGCAGCGCAAAGCGCTGCAGCCCGAGATCGACGAAGAGCCGCAGGTCGACGGTCAGCAGCGGCTTGAAGGTGAGGTCCACCGGACCCGACGACGACATGCCACCGTCGATGCTGCTGCCGTCGCGCCACCTGGCGACCATACGACCGCCGTAGCCGTCACGGTTCGCACCCGCCTGCAGCTCGATCTCGTGGCGCGGGCTGCCGTCGGTATCGAACAGCGTATCGCCGTCGAGCAGGTCGAGCGCGGGCAGACCGGGTGCGATGCGCACCTCGTCCTTCAGCCGATGGGTATAGACGAGCGAGAACTGCGCGCTGCCGCGGCGGCCGAAAGCCATGAAACGCTCGGCCATCGCCGCCGGATCGAAGGGCAGCGCCGCAGGACCACCCGTCGCGCCCGGGACCACCATGGCGCCGGCCGCAGCCGCAGCCCCCGCCGGATTCACGGGCGGCGGACCACCTCGAGCGGGACGCGCCGGCATCTCGGGCTGCGGACCCCAGGGCCGGCTGAGGTTGATGGTGAAACGCATCTCGTCGCGATCGCGGCTGCTGAAGTTCACCGGCCGTGCATCGATGGAGAGCAGGCGCCCGGTCGGGTCGCGCACGAAACGCGACGGGAAGGCGCGCTCCACATCGGGCGCCGCGAACGACAAGGTCGTCATGGGGTCGCGCGTCCGGCTGCGGGTGTACTCGGCGTTGAGGTCGAGATCGACGCTCTCCAACGGCCGTGCACCGAGCGAGAACTTGAGGATCCGGCGGCTGTCCGGGGTCAGCGCAGGGTTGCCGCCATCGATGCGGATGATCTCGGCCGTCTCGCCGCGCGTGAAGTCGAAGGTGCGGACGGCAGGTGTGGGGATCACGGCCGCGCCCAGCTGCTGCATCGTCGGCGCGTTGTCGTCGTCGTTGAGCGACACCAGCGCGCGCCAGCTGCGCCCGAGCGAACCGTTGAGGGAGATGTTGGTGGTGGAAAGCGTGCCGACATCGGCCACATCCTCCAGCGCGTGGCCGACGCTCGCCGTCAGACGGCTGTTGCCGAAGGCTGTCTCGCCGCGCAGCAAGGGGATGTCGAGATTGAGGCGCAGGTCGCGCTGGCTGCGCGACAGGTCGGTGGTCACATCACCCGTGATCCGTCGGGCGAAGCTCTCGATGCCGCGCGTACCGACACCGCCCTTCACCGTGACGCCGAGGTCCCCCGCCGGCAGGGTCAGCGGACTGCCGGTGGCCAACAGCTCGACCTCCAGGCTGTCGTTGCGGCTGCGTCCGGCGAGGTCACCGCCCGCGACACGGGTCGCGGTGTCGGTGCGGTCCGCGTTCAAGGATGCAGACCAACGCCAGCCCGCGCCCGCCCCTTGCAGGATGCCGCCGAGATGCGAATCCAGGCTGTCGACATCACGGCGGACGACCTGCGGACCTTCCGGCGCAGGTCGCAGACCGAGCAGCGATCGGCGTCGCGTATCGTCGAGCGTGAGATTGGCTGTCGCCGACAAGCCCTCACGCAGCGGCTTCGCGTACACGAGGTTCGCGGATAGTGCCTCCGAAGCGGGCAACAGCGTGCGTGACGCCGCATCGGGCCGCGGTGCACCATCGGCACCGACCACCTCGCGCTCGCTCTCCAGCAGCCGGTCGTCATGCCTCGCCTTGAGGTCGACCTGCCATCGGGTCTCACGCTGGATGCGCAGCAGGCCCGCACCGATGTTCGCGCCCTCGCGCCCGCCCTCGGTGGATCCACGCGCCGAAACGTCGCCGGTGTAGGCGCGGAAGCGCGACCTCAGCACGATGTTCATCACCCGTTGGTCGGCACGATAGCCGTACTTGAGCGCGACCTCCTCGGGGAAGATGTCGACCCGTTGGATGGCCTCGGTCGGCAGATCGCGCACTTCGGCGAAGCCGGACACACGCACGCCGTTGATGAGCACCACCGGTCTACCGCCGCGGCCGCCACTGCTGTTGAGCTGCGGCCCGAGCGCGGCGATCAGTTCGGTGACCGACCCGACGCCGAGCGCACGGATCTCCTGCGAAGAGAGCGTGGTCTCGGGCTGGATGTCGCCGACCGCGGACCCCGGCAGCCTGCGGCCGCTGACCACGACCTCCTCGAGCTCACCGTCGTCCGTGCCGGACGCGATCTGCGCGCGCGCGGCACCCGCCGACCAGAGGATCAGCATGGAACAGCACAGGAGCGGCGCGAGGGACCTGTTTTTCACGATGCGGATTCGACACCGGAACCCCCGCTGACGCAAGCAAAGAATTGTCAGCGGCGGCCTCGGGCGAGCGTCGCGCAGAGCCCCTCGACGGCGCCGATCGCGCTCGGACCCATGCGGTCGAGCCGGGGATCCTGGAACGCGAAGACGCGCGCATCGCGCACCGCCGCGACCTCCTTGAACGGTTGCCAGCGCTCGCGCCAACCGCGCGCCGTCACCGGCGGAGCGGTCATGACGATCACCTCGGGGTTCCGCTCGCGGATGTCCTTGAACTCGACGATGGGCGCAGGGAAGTCGATGTCGTCGAAGATGTTGCGGCCGCCGCAGCGCAGGATGGCGTCGTCGACCAGATGCCGCGAACCGACGGTGTAGAGCGGCGAGTCGAGCATCATGTAGTAGACGCGCTGCTTCGGCGCCGCGGCACGCGGCGGCAGGGCCGCGACCTTGCGCTCGATCACACCGGCCTCCTTCTCGGCGGCAGCGGTCGTGCCCGCCAATACGCCGAGCCGGCGCACCGAGCGCGGCAGGTCCTCGAAGCGCCGCAGAGTCACGGTGTAGACCGGCAGCTTCATCTTGGCGAGGCTCTCGAGGATCCCGGGCGCGACGAGGTCTTTCCAAACCACGACCACATCCGGCTTGAGCTCGCGCAACCGCGGGAAGACGAGCGCGTTGGCATCGCCGATGCGCTCGATGCGCCGCGCGGCGGCGGGCTCGTCCGCGCCCGTGATGGTGGCGACGATGCGATCGCCCGCGCCCGCCGAGAACAGGAGCTCGGTGGCACCCGGCGAGAGGCTGACGATGCGGCGTGCGGGGCCTGCCATCGGCACGCGGGCACCGGTGTCATCGACCACGGCGTATGCCGTCGAGCCCGCGCCCGCGCGCGACTGCGCCGGCGTCTGCGCCTGCGCGGCTCCGGGCGTCGTCGCAAAGAAAAGCGTGGCCAGTGCCGAAGCCGCGGCCAGCGCGAGTCCCGTCGCGCGATCCGCTGCCGAGCGCTCCCCTGACCTGCGGTCCGGCGCGCAGCCTGCACAGCCCTGCGCGGTGCGCCAGCGCTGCAGGATGCGCGCGGCCGGTGCCGCGGTCGGCGGGAACGCTGCGAGACGCGTGACGACGCGCAGCCGCCAGCGCTGCGGCATCACCGACCACGCGACATACGCCGCTGCAAGGGCGACGATCAAGCCGACGAGCAGGCGTTCAAAAGACATGGGCAGCATGTATGACATGGTGGTGCAGCCTCAGCCCGCCCCGAAAGCACGCGCGGCATGGAAAGTGATGCCGGCGGCGATGTAGGCGAGCGCGAAAAGATATCCGGCCATGACGAGAGGATAACGCCAACCGCCGGTCTCGCGCTTCACCACAGCGAGCGTCGCCAGACATTGCGGGGCGAATACGTACCACGCGAGCAATGCAAGCGCGGTGGCGAGGCTCCAGTCGGCCGCGATCACGCTGGAGAGCGTCTGCGTCACCGCTTCCTCGTCGCCCGACACCGCGTACACCGTACCGAGCGCACCCACCGCCACCTCGCGTGCGGCGAGACCGGGGATCAGCGCGACGGCGATCTGCCAGTTGAAGCCGATGGGCGCGAGCACCGGCGCGAGCGCATGGCCGATCATGCCGGCATAGCTGTGCTCGATGGGCGGCGCGGTGGCGCCCTGCGGCGGCGCGGGATAGGTCGCGAGGAACCACAGCAGCACGACGAAGGCGAGGATCAAGCCGCCCGCGCGACGCAGGAACAGCGACGCGCGTTCGACGAGCCCGAGCAGCACATTGCCCGGATCCGGCCATTGGTAGTCGGGCAGCTCCAGCATCAGCAGGTGCGTATCCTCGCCGCGGCGCAGCCTCTTGAGCACGAAGGCGACGCAGAGCGCCGCGATGATGCCCGCGAAATAGAGCGCGAACAGCACGAGCCCCTGCAGGTTGAAGGGGCCGACCGCACGCGCCGGGATGAAGGCACCGATGAGCAAGGCGTACACCGGCAAGCGTGCCGAGCAGGTCATGAGCGGCGCGACGAGGATGGTGGCGATGCGGTCGCGCATGTCGGGGATCGTGCGCGTCGCCATGATCCCCGGGATGGCGCAGGCGAAGGACGACAACAGCGGGATGAAGGCGCGCCCCGAAAGACCGACGCTGCCCATCACGCGATCGAGCAGATATGCCGCGCGCGGCAGATAGCCGCTGTCCTCGAGCGCGAGGATGAACAGGAACAGGATGATGATCTGCGGCAGGAAGACGATCACGCTGCCGACGCCGGCGATGATGCCGTCGACGAGGAGACTCCGCAGCGGCCCCTCGGGCAGTGCGCCGCGCACGACCTCGCCGAGCGAGGCGACGGCCGACTCGATCCAGCCCATCGGCGTCTCGGCCCAGCTGAACACCGCCTGGAACACGAAGAACAGCAGCACCGCGAGCGCGATCATGCCGAGCACGGGGTGCAGCAGCATGCGGTCGGCCTGCGCCGCGAGCGCGCGGCGCGCCGGCTCGCGATAGCCGGCTACATCGAGGATCCGCGCCGCTTCGCGATGCGTGTCGCGCACCTGTTCGGCGCTCGGCTGCTGCCAACCGCGTGCCGGCACGGGCGCCTGCGCCGGCATGCGCTCGAGCGTCTCGATCAGGCCGTCGGCGCCGCGGCGCGCGACCGCGACGGTCTCGATCACCGGGACGCCGAGCTCCGCAGCGAGCCGCTCGCGGTCGAGCGCGTAGCCGCGACGGCGCGCGAGGTCGCTCATGTTGAGCGCAAGCACCATCGGTAGCCCGAGGTCGCGCACCTCGAGCGCGAGCCGCACAGAGAGCGCGAGATGGGTCGCATCGGCCACGAGCACGATGGTCTCGGGCTGCGCCTCGCCGGCGAGGCGCCCGAGCGCGACATCGCGCGTGATGGCTTCGTCGAGCGTGGTCGGCGTCAGGCTGTAGGTGCCGGGCAGGTCGAGCAGACGATATCGACGGCCGGACGCGCCGGTGAATGCGCCTTCCTTGCGTTCCACCGTGACGCCGGGATAGTTCGCGACCTTTTGGCGACCGCCGGTGAGCCGGTTGAAGAGCGCGGTCTTGCCGCAGTTCGGCAGTCCGACCAGGGCGATGCGCAGATCGGTGGAGGGGTCTGTATCCGCAGACGCGGCGGCGGATGCCGCAGCAGCGTTCATCGCGTACCCTCGCCCGGCCGAAGCGGCGACACCTGCACCAACTGGGCCTCGCGACGGCGCAGCGCGAAGGTCGATCCGCCCACGCGCACGGCTATCGGGTCGTCGCCGGGCCATTGGGCCGCGACCACTTCGACGCGGGCGCCGGGAAAGAAACCGATCTCGAGCAGGCGCCGCGACAAAACGCCGACTTCGTCGATACCCTCGACCGTGGCCACGCCGCCGACCGGGAGGTCGGCGAGCTGCCGGACGGCAGGTTCAGCGGGCGGGGGGGCCATGATGTCCATGCGCCCGGACCATGTTAATGCAAGTCATTCTTATCTA
>Ga0209972_10004857_pt1 | contig 10029 bp, 9 predicted proteins | sample NOAtaG_7_FD_187302 | JGI IMG/M metagenome (GOLD analysis project Ga0209972, IMG submission 187302) | Freshwater lake microbial communities from Lake Erie, under a cyanobacterial bloom - NOAA_Erie_Diel1S_2200h metaG (SPAdes) (version 2) | ecosystem: Environmental > Aquatic > Freshwater > Lake ...
CGCCACCCCGCCAGAGGTGAAGCTTTCCGAAGGAAGCCGAAGGAAGCGAAGGACGCCCTTCCTTCGGGAGGAAGCCGAAGGACGGAAACAAGTTCGCTTCCTTCGGAAAGCCGCCAGAGGTGAAGCTTCCCGAAGGACGTTCATCAAGCCGCCAGAGGTGAAGCTTTCCGAAGGACGGAAACAAGTTCGCTTCCTTCGGAAAGCCGCCAGAGGTGAAGCTTCCCGAAGGACGTTCATCAAGCCGCCAGAGGTGAAGCTTCCCGAAGGACGTTCAGAAAAAAGTTGCTTCCTTCGGGAACCTCTGGCGCTTTCCGAAGGAAGCGAACTTCTTTCGCTTCCTTCGGAAAGAGATAGCGGGTAGACTCCAACGGACGCACTATCTTCCTTCGGGAAGACAGCCATCAAGCCCCGAGAAGCACGCAGTGACCATAATCTACGATGATGGTGATGGCAATCTACGATCAAGTGACATACGCAGTATGTGTACACATTCTTCGAAGGCGCAGCCGCTGGCAAATTCGATGAAAACCACCCCCTACGGGGGTGGTTTGATCGAGCTCTTATCCTTTGGGGAGCGAGCGTCTTGAAGAAACCTCAGGGTTTTATGGCTGCTGTTTTCCGAAGGAAGAAGAAGGACGCCCTAGCTGCTGCGCACTCCGTCCCTCTTCAAGACGTACGTTCAAGACGTACGTCTTGAAGAGGAACGTAGTGCGCAGCAGCTATGACCCCGAGGTTTACGACGTACGCCCGTGCTGGTTGGTGATATGCGTCCTTGGGAGAGCACCAGTTCAGAAGGATGCCTCCTTTCTACGAGTGACGCCCGTCGCACAGAATGACGCCTACGTTCATGGAGTAACTCCTGTGGTCAACGTAGGACGCCTCCTTTTTACAAAGGAAGCGCTTTGCTTTCCTTCCTTCGGGTGAAGCGCGAAGGTCAAAGCCTACGGCGTAGCACTCGCCTCCTTCGTAAAGAGACGCCCTTCTATTGACGTTCATGTCGGCGCTTAATTCGGGGCACCACGCGTCTTTCCGAAGGAAGCGCCAGAGGTGAAGCTTTCCGAAGGAAGCCGCCAGAGGTGAAGCTTCTTTCAGAAAGCCCGTCCTCCTGAGCTTCTTTCAGAAAGGGCGTCCTTCGGAAAGCGCCAGAGGTGAAGCTTCTTCCCTTCCTTCGGGAGGACGCACGTCCTCCTGAAAGAAGGGCGTCCTTCGCTTCCTTCGGAAAGCTTCACCTCTGGCGCTTTCCGAAGGAAGCCGAGCTTCTTTCAGAAACAAGTTGAGCTTCTTTCATCAAGCCGCCAGAGGTGAAGCTTCCCGAAGGAAGCCGAAGGAAGCCGAGCTTCTTTCAGAAACAAGTTCATCAAGCCGCCAGAGGTGAAGCTTTCCGAAGGACGGAAACAAGGTCAGAAAGAAGAAGGACGCCCTTGCTTCGCTTTCTGAACTTGTTTCCGTCCTTCGGAAAGCTTCACCTCTGGCGCTTTCCGAAGGAAGCCGAAGGACGCACGTCCTTCGGGAAGCGCGTCCCCCGCCAGAGGTGAAGCTTCTTCCCTTCCTTCGGGAGGACGCACGTCCTTCGGCTTCATCCCGAAGGAAGGGCGTCCTCCTGAGCTTCTTTCAGAAAGGGCGTCCTTCGGAAAGCGGGCTTCTTCCCTTCCTTCGGGAGGACGCACGTCCTTCGGCTTCCTTCGGCTTTCTGAAAGAAGCTCGGCTACCTTCGGCTACCTTCGGCTTGCTGAACTTGTTTTGAAAAAAGCGCGTCCTTCGGCTTCCTTCGGGAAGCTTCACCTCTGGCGGGGTGGCGGCTTTCCGAAGGAAGCCGAAGGAAGCGAACTTGTTTTGAAAAAAGCGCGTCCTTCGGCTTTCTGAACGTCCTTCGGGAAGCTTCACCTCTGGCGGCTTTCCGAAGGAAGCGAACGTCCTTCGGGAAGCTTCACCTCTGGCGGCTTTCTGAACTTCTTTTGAAAAAAGCGCGTCCTTCGGCTTCCTTCGGGAAGCTTCACCTCTGGCGGCTTTCCGAAGGAAGCGAACTTGTTTCCGTCCTTCGGAAAGCTTCACCTCTGGCGGCTTTCCGAAGGAAGCGAACTTGTTTTGAAAAAAGCGCGTCCTTCGGCTTCCTTCGGGAAGCTTCACCTCTGGCGGCTTTCCGAAGGAAGCGAACTTGTTTCCGTCCTTCGGCTTCCTCCCGAAGGAAGGGCGTCCTTCGCTTCCTTCGGCTTCCTTCGGAAAGCTTCACCTCTGGCGGGGTGGCGGCTTTCCGAAGGAAGCGAACGTCCTTCGGGAAGCTTCACCTCTGGCGGCTTTCCGAAGGAAGCGAACTTGTTTTGAAAAAAGCGCGTCCTTCGGGAAGCTTCACCTCTGGCGGCTTTATGAACGTCCTTCGGGAAGCTTCACCTCTGGCGGCTTTATGAACGTCCTTCGGGAAGCTTCACCTCTGGCGGCTTTATGAACGTCCTTCGGGAAGCTTCACCTCTGGCGGCTTTCCGAAGGAAGCGAACGTCCTTCGGGAAGTTTCACCTCTGGCGGCTTTCCGAAGGAAGCGAACTTGTTTCCGTCCTTCGGCTTCCTTCGGGAAGCTTTACCTCTGGCGGGGGACGCGCTTCCCGAAGGACGTGCGTCCTTCGGGAAGCTTCACCTCTGGCGGCTTTCCGAAGGAAGCGAACTTGTTTCCGTCCTTCGGAAAGCTTCACCTCTGGCGGGGTGGCGGCTTTCTGAAAGAAGCTTCACCTCTGGCGGCTTTCTGAAAGAAGCTCGGCTTCCTTCGGCTTTCTGAAAGAAGCTCGGCTTCCTTCGGCTTCCTTCGGCTTCCTTCGGCTTCCTTCGGCTTCCTTCGGCTTCCTTCGGCTTCCTTCGGCTTCCTTCGGCTTCCTTCGGAAAGCTTCACCTCTGGCGGCTTTCCGAAGGAAGCCGAAGGAAGCGAACTTGTTTTGAAAAAAGCACGTCCTTCGGCTTCCTCCCGAAGGAAGGGCGTCCTTCGCTTCCTTCGGGAAGCTTCACCTCTGGCGGCTTCCTTCGGAAAGCGCCAGAGGTGAGGCTTCTTTCAGAAAGCGGGTAGCAGCTTCACCTCTGGCGGAAGCCGCCAGAGGTGAAGCTTTCCGAAGGAACAAGTTCGCTTCCTTCGGAAAGAGAGCACGCAGTAAGTGAACTAAGCTCTGCTACGCGAGCGTAAGCAGCATCGACGATTATGGTCAGAGACGTCCGGCCTTCGGAAAGGAAAGCACTCCGTAGTCATCGAATTTGCCAGCGGCTGCGCCTTAGAAGAATGTGTAATCATCGATTTCCAAAGGACGTACAATCCAAGATTTCCTAAGGACGGTAATGGTAATCTTAGATCACCATCTCCTTACGCTCGCGTTGCTGCACCTATGGCGCGAATCCTAGCTCAAGTTGTCTTCGTTTACTGCGTGAACGCACACCGGCTCGAGATCTACTGTCCATAGCAGTCCGGAGGTGAGCGGGGCCTTCAGTGATGCAAGGCAGTTGCGTCGCTACTACGCTTTCCTAGTTTTGCGTAGCACTATTTGATCTGCTAAGCAGATCGTCGATCTGCTTTCCATAAGATCAAGTTGCGGAGCACCATCACTCTTAAGTAGCACTATTGATGGTGATCTTCGATCACCATCAACAAGCATAAGGTGCGGAGCACCAGCACGCTCTTCCTTCGGAAAGAGGCCGTGCTGCGGGGGACGTGATGGCTTTCGGGAAAAAGATAAGTAGCTGTCTTCAAGATCACGGAACCCAACCAATGGCATCAACTTACGCTCGCGTAGCTTCACCTCTGGCGCGAAGCCGAGCTTATGCTCCGCATAGCGAAGCGAAGCAGAGCTTAGTTAGGTGACTGCGTGCGATCTGGGAGACGGTCGTCCTTCGGAATGCTCTGGTAACCTCTGGGTGCTTTCCAACCTACGGCGTCTTTCAGAGAAAAAGCTCGGGGTTCGTGGTACGTACGTAGTTCAGCCGCCTGGGTTCTTCAAGAGCACGTGATCTTGAACAACCCAAACTCAATAAGCGTAATTGAAAGAAGCGTCCTTCTAACGTTCCCCGCTTTCTGAAAAAAGCTTCAACAAGCTGAACTTGTTTCATCAAGCTCGGGTTTCTTTCAGAAAGCGAGGGGAGGGAGTTTTTCCCAAGGAAGAGCGTGCTACAAAGTAGTAAGGATGCGTCCTACGGGAACCTAGTAGAGGTCTGATAAGATCACGTGGCCCAACATGAGGCTACCTCAAAGTAGGCAAAGCATTTGCGTCTTTCAGAGATGTCTGTCCTTGGGCAACTCAGCCAGGTCGGCTACCCTTGTGACTACACATACTACGTATGCAAATACGTTGTATAATTGCAGCGCGAACACAGGCTCGGTAACATAATGGTAATGTAATTGTTTGCAAAGCAATGAATGCTGGTTCAATTCCAGTCCGAGCTTTATACGTGGTGAGCGTGGTCTCGGGAGCCGTCGAGTACAACTTTGGGTTTAACCCCCAGAGGGTGTGCTGTCCACTGTGTGTACGCCATCAACATCCGCCAAGTCTCCATACATTGTACTTGGGAACCGCCGTCAAAAAGACGGGCGGGCTTCGAGAAGAAACAAAGCTGAAGATCATCAGCGTCGCTGATGATGAAGAAAAGCGCGTCCCTCGTTGAAAGTAGGCGTCCTTGGGAGAACAAGAGTCATGTAAAACCGCGTAGCTGTTGACGTTCACGTCCGCGTGGATGGCAATCGTAGATTGCCAGGATCACCATCATCTATGTTCTGCTTTCCAAAGGATCGCGCAGCATAAGGTCTATGCGTGCTATCTTCCCTTCCTTCGGAAGGACGTGCGTCCTCCCGAAGGAAGGGCGTCCTTCGCTTCCTTCGGGAAGCTTCACCTCTGGCGGCTTGATGAACTTGTTTCTGAACGTCCTTCGGAAAGCTTCACCTCTGGCGGCTTTCCGAAGGAAGCGAACGTCCTTCGGGAAGCTTCACCTCTGGCGGCTTTCTGAAAGAAGCTTAACCTCTAGCGGCGTCCTTCGGGAAGCTTCACCTCTGGCGGCTTGATGAAAGAAGCAGAACTTGTTTCTGAACGTCCTTCGGAAAGCTTCACCTCTGGCGGCTTTCCGAAGGAAGCGAACGTCCTTCGGGAAGCTTCACCTCTGGCGGCTTCCTTCGGAAAGCTTCACCTCTGGCGGCTTGATGAACTTGTTTCTGAACGTCCTTCGGAAAGCTTCACCTCTGGCGGCTTGATGAACTTGTTTTGAAAAAAGCGCGTCCTTCGGCTTTCTGAACTTGTTTTGAAAAAAGCGCGTCCTTCGGCTTCCTCCCGAAGGAAGGGCGTCCTTCGCTTCCTTCGGCTTCCTTCGGAAAGCTTCACCTCTGGCGGCGTCCTTCGGCTTCCTTCGGGAAGCTTCACCTCTGGCGGGGTGGCGGCTTTCCGTAGGAAGCCAACTTGTTTTGAAAAAAGCACGTCCTACGGATTCCTCCCGAAGGAAGGGCGTCCTTCGGCTTCCTCCCGAAGGAAGGGCGTCCTTCGGCTTCCTCCCGAAGGAAGGGCGTCCTTCGCTTCCTTCGGCTTCCTTCGGAAAGCTTCACCTCTGGCGGGGTGGCGCTTCCTTCGGAAAGCTTCACCTCTGGCGGCTTGATGAACTTGTTCCTTCGGAAAGACGCAACTGCCTTGGAATACCTCCGTTATTCGCTTCCTTCGGGGGAAGCGCATGCATGATGGTGATCCAAGCTCACCATTCAAGAGGTAACCAGAGGTAGGGGATTGGCAAAGCCAATCCCCACCACAGGGTACCCTAGCTGCAGCGCAATCCGTCCCTCTTCAAGACGTACGTCTTGAAGAGGGACGTACGTCTTGAAGAGGGGCGGGCGTCTAACCATCCATTAAGATCATCATCTACGCGCCAAAGGACTGCAGATGAAAAGACGGCGCCCGTACTTTGGTGTTCTTGCAGAAAGCTGGCCGCCCCTTTACTGCGTATGTAAATACGCAGTATAGGGGTGATTGATGCACCACCGTCGGGGGTGGTTGGGCATCATCTTCGATGATGTCCACCACAGGTAAACGACGTAAACGTCAGTTACTCACAGAGATCGCCCAGAGGTGAGTGTTCCTAAAACGGCTACGCGGGTGCTCGTTGTGATCCAACATGAGTTGCGCGTACGCAGGAAGCTCAAGTGCCGTACACTCCAAGTGCGTAGCCGAATACGCGCAACCTACGGATGCAGGTCTACAAAGGAGGCGGCGCGACGTACGTCCGTGATTCAGAGATATGTAACGGAACCCGTCCGTCTTCCAGCTACCGAGTTCACTATGTGAACGTTGATCATCAGCTACGCTGATGATGAGGCGTTTACGTTATCAACGTTAGTACACACCCGCAGGATTCTTCAAGACGCTGTAATCTCGGTAAGCTCTGCTTCGCGCCAGAGGTGAAGCTACGCGAGCGTAAGAGCGCGTAACCTCGGTCATATCTCAAGTCGTGATTTTTGACATAAGCTCAGGAAGCGAATCCCACCCACACACGCCTTGCGTTGGGGGACTGTGTGTAGGTGGTTTACGTACGAACGCTAAACGCCCCACGTGGCGAGGTCACTCAAAGACGTTGGCGGGTCTCCTTTGGTGACCAACGATCTTGGGCGTCTCTTGGATGGTGATCCAAGATCACCATCCAAGCAACTTTCGTATCCGCGCTAGTCGGATGGACTGCGCCAAACTCAGAGCCAATGCGGCAAGACCTAGCGGTATTATGCTCCGCATAGCGAAGCGAAGCAGAGCTTAACAAGCGTCAAGTCCGTACGTCACGTCGAGACAATGCAACAGATACACAGGTTGCGCCTTTTAATTTGCAAGAGAGGTTATGTTGTTGCAATGTGTGCGCAGTTTACGTCGGGTTCAAGTATACTTGCTCGGGGACTGCCAGGGCAGCAACCATTTTATGCAACACAGTGAACAACCAGTTGCGGGGTTTGTGAACTGATCGAAAATGAATATCGTTCACCGCGGTAACTCCACTTCTTGCACAGTCAGGGGCGCAAGTGTCCCTAGTTCGCCGTGGTCGACTTGGTGATCGAATATCACCAGTTAGTGAGCCAAGCGGTACACCCCACGCCCACGTTCATTCTTTGCTAAGCTCTGCTTCGCTTCGCTATGCGGAGCATAAGCACGCACGACGGCACATCAAATGGGTATACAGCGTAGTAGACATCCAGTAAGCTCTGCTTCCGAAGGAAGGACGTCCTTTGGAAAAAGACATAGCTATACAACGTATTTGCTTCTTTCAAGTGCGGCTCCGCCGACGTAGTATGTGTATGCGGAGCAGAAACTGGATGTGTACACAATCTTCGGTCCTTTGTAAATCGATGATTACACATTCTTAGAAGGCGCAGCCGATGGCAAATTCGATGAATAATACAGTGTATTGGACATCATCCAAGATGATGGTGACCTACGCAGTATGTGTAAGACGGTCTATTTTAGTCAAGATCAATTGACCCAACCTCAGAGGTTTGTGTGTTGGCACCGCGTGAGACCTTCAAGACGGACATTCCGCCTAAGCACAAGCTTCTTTCCGAATGACGCCATAGAGACAGGATTCGCTACATACGCAGCTTTCCAAAGGACGCCCTTTCTGAAAGAAGCTCAGGAGGACGCCCTTTCTGAAAGAAGCTCAGGAGGACGCCCTTTCTGAAAGAAGCACAGGAGGACGTCCTTTCTGAAAGAAGCACAGGAGGACGCCCTTTCTGAATGAAGCACAGGAGGACGTCCTTTCTGAAAGAAGCTCAGGAGGACGCCCTAGCTGCTGCGCACTCCGTCCCTCTTCAAGACGTACGTTCCCCGCTTTCCGAAGGAAGCGAAGGAAGCGAAGGAAGCGAAGGAAGCGAAGGAAGCGAAGGAAGCGAAGGAAGCGAAGGAAGCGAAGGAAGCGAAGAAAGCGAAGGAAGCGAAGGAAGCGAAGGAAGCGATCTTCTTTCAGAAAGCGAAGGACGCCCTTTCTGAAAGAAGCTCAGGAGGACGCCCTTCCCGAAGGAAGCGCCAGAGGTTCCCGAAGGAAGCAACTTGTTTTGAAAAAAGCGCGTCCTTCGGCTTTCTGAACTTGTTTTGAAAAAAGCGCGTCCTTCGGCTTCCTTCGGAAAGCTTCACCTCTGGCGGCGTCCTTCGGAAAGCTTCACCTCTGGCGGGAGGACGCCCTTTCTGAAAGAAGCTCAGGAGGACGCCCTTCCCGAAGGAAGGGAAGAAGCTTCACCTCTGGCGGGAGGACGCCCTTCCCGAAGGAAGCGCCAGAGGTTCAACTTGTTACATCAAGCCTCACCTCTGGCGCTTTCTGAAAGAATCCAGCTTGCCGAAGGAAGCCGAAGGAAGCGAACTTGTTTTGAAAAAAGCACGTCCTTCGGCTTCCTCCCGAAGGAAGGGCGTCCTTCGGCTTCCTCCCGAAGGAAGGGCGTCCTTCGCTTCCTTCGGGAAGCTTCACCTCTGGCGCTTTCTGAAAGAAGCCAGCTTTCTGAAAGAAGCTTCACCTCTGGCGCTTCCCGAAGGACGCACGTCCTTCGGGAAGCGGGGAACGTACGTCTTGAACGTACGTATTGAAGAGGAACGTACGTCTTGAAGAGGGCCGCGCTTCCTTCGGGGGACGCGGGCTTGATGAAACAAGTTGAACCTCTGGCGCTTCCTTCGGAACGCGGGCTTCTTTCAGAAAGCGGGTAGCAGCGACGGGTGACCTTCCGATCCGCCCTTCTTTTCCCAAGGACGGACGTCTCCTCATCCCTCATCATCAGCGTAGCTGATGATCTTCAGAGACGCCTTTCTTTCAGAAGGCGGGAGAATTTACTAAGGAAGCTCGTGCTGGTGCTACGCACCTTATGATTGTTGATGGTGAGCTTCGATCACCATCAACAAGTTCAGAGGTAAACCCACGCTCTGCAAGACGGACTTGTTTCAGAAAGGATTCCTACGTCCTTCGGGGGACGGCTTACCTGTGGTGGGAATTGGCTTTGCCAATCCCCAACCAATGGTAACCTCTTGAATGGTGATCTTGGATCACCATCATGGATGCGCTTCCTTCTGTAAGACGTCCGTCCCCCGCGGGGAACGGAGGTATTCCCAGGCAGGTGCGTGTTGAAGCATGCACGTAGTAAGTGAACAAACCCGTCTTTCCTAAGGAAGTGCGTGATGGTGCTCCGCACCTTATGCTTCTTGATGGTAATCCAAGATCACCATTCCGAGTGCTTCGCAGTGCTTATTATGCTTCTTGTGCTTCTGAAAGAAGGCCGTCTTTCCGAAGGAAGAGCGGGCTTATTGATGGTGATACAAGATCACCATTCAGAGTGCTTCTTCATGCTTATTGATGGTGATACAAGATCACCATTCAGAGTGCTTCTGAAAGAAGGCCGTCTTGAAGAGACCAAGGAAAGCGAATCTGCTTTCTGAAAGAAGCGAGTGCCTTCCCCCGCTTTCCGAAGGAAGCGAAGGACGCCCTTCCTTCGGGAGGACGCGCTTTCCGAAGGAAGCGAACTTGTTTTGAAAAAAGCACGTCCTTCGGCTTCCTTCGGCTTCCTTCGGCTTCCTTCGGCTTCCTTCGGCTTCCTTCGGCTTCCTTCGGAAAGCTTCACCTCTGGCGCTTTCCGAAGGAAGCGAACTTGTTTTGAAAAAAGCGCGACCTTCGGCTTTCTGAACGTCCTTCGGGAAGCTTCACCTCTGGCGGCGTCCTCCCGAAGGACGGGCTTCCTTCGGGAAGCTTCACCTCTGGCGCTTTCCGAAGGAAGCCGAAGGACGTGCGTCCTCCCGAAGGACGGGCTTCCTTCGGGGAGCTTCACCTCTGGCGCTTTCCGAAGGAAGCCGAAGGACGGGCTTTCTGAACGTCCTTCGGGAAGCTTCACCTCTGGCGGCTTTCTGAAAGAAGCTTCACCTCTGGCGGCTTCCTTCGGGAAGCTTCACCTATGGCGCTTTCTGAAACAAGTTCGCTTTCTGAACTTGTTTCGCTTCCTTCGGCTTCCTTCGGAAAGCTTCACCTCTGGCGGGGTGGCGGCTTTCTGAAAGAAGCTCGCTGCCTTCGCTTTCTGAACTT
>Ga0209972_10004863_pt1 | contig 10025 bp, 9 predicted proteins | sample NOAtaG_7_FD_187302 | JGI IMG/M metagenome (GOLD analysis project Ga0209972, IMG submission 187302) | Freshwater lake microbial communities from Lake Erie, under a cyanobacterial bloom - NOAA_Erie_Diel1S_2200h metaG (SPAdes) (version 2) | ecosystem: Environmental > Aquatic > Freshwater > Lake ...
CATTGTTAATCGATCGCTAAAATTATCTTTTTTCCCCCTACTCTCATAGTAAGCCCATCTTTGGGAAACTCAAGGACAAAATCACAACATATCTCCGGCAAAAGTGAGATTTTAATGGCGACCTTGCCCTTAAAATCCTTAATTTAACGATTTTTCCTGAAAAAGATCGCTTTTCTACTCCAAGGAAACAATCTATTTCCTTTTTCTCCCCACTTCCCTACTTCCCCACTTCCCTCACCTATTTTGACTGGATTCGGCGAATTGCCACCACTGCCGGCCGGGGAGGTTGATTAACTTGACCACTGGGCCAATTCGACCCTAGGGGTACTTGTCGCATTTGTTCAAATTCTTGCCCATTAGTGGTTTTCAGGGCAAATTTACGGTTTTCAAAGGCCAAATCCCGACGAATTCCCCCCGCTTCCCCCGGATGTTGTACTGCCAAAAATACAGAAGAAAACCTCATCAAGCTTTGCTAAAATCCAATACTATGGAGTGGTGGGGAGATTCCTGATATATTCCTGAACTCGATCATCGGGATGGCTGATCCCTAGCTTGAATACCGTGTAGAAGAAATTTTGGATCGATCTCCAGATGTTTAAAGCTTGTTCCCTGATAGATGGATGGGCCGAGAGCCTAATCAACGGTAAATTTCCTACCATTTGATGATCTTGATTGTGAGGATGAGGACTAAATAGAACCCGATAATCCTCGGCGATAATTTCTTTATCGCATCTCATCCAGTCTTCAAAAGTTCTAATCTGTTGGGGACTATAAATGCAATGCTCTTCGCTTAAACCTCGTATTTTGTAATAGGTTCTGGGTAATCGTTCTTTATAAATTCGTAAGTTGTGATGAACAGCGAGATAGGATAGAGTCCAGTGATGTCCGTATTCGTGGGCCAAGGTTCGTTGTAATTGCTCGATCGTACCTAAAACAAGAGAGTTGAGGCGAATTCTCGCTTTAAATGTCTGTCCATCATATCGTCCGTACCAATCACCATTGGTATTTAGTCCCAAATCCCTAATTTCTATTACATCCAACCACGCTAATTCGATTGGTGACGAAAGACGAAGTTCCTGCTCGACAAAATCCGATAGTGATTCTAATTCTTCTAGAGTATATTGATTACTAAAGTCTTCTATCCTAGGCATCGCAACGTGATTTTCGTAGATTCTTAACCGACTATTCTAATAATATAACCTAGCCCAACATCGTAGATTGGGTTATATTATATGTGTTATAAGATATTATTTTTTCTTGCTTGAAGGGTCAAAGATAGTTGGCTGTTGCCGGTCATCCAACTCATCGAACGGGTCCTTCTCTGGATCTTCCGGCAGGATGGGAGCGCTTGCCATCTCGATTATTTTTTTGCCGTCGCGAACGATTTCCCGATACATTACTCCCGTACTTTTCTGATTGGCGAACACTCCAGATTCGAGTTTATTTAGACAGTCCTTCATTCGCTCGATCCTCGATTTCGGTACTCCTGCCTCCAAAGCTTCTTGAATATTTCGTTTTAATTCTTGAGTAGTGATGGGGATCATCGATTTTAGTGTCTTTAAAATACACTGGAAACACTCTTACTATAGTGATTTTACAAAGGGAAGAACAGAAAAACTACTACTAATTAACCAACTTCTGACTAACTTCTGACTAACTTATGCTACTATAGACATATACCTAAAATCACCATTTATGCCTAGATCATTAGAAATCCCTCTGGAATCCATTTTAAAGCTAACTTCGCCCAAACAAAGGAGAAGCCAACAAGGATAGTCTTGTTGGCTCATTACCCTAGAGCGATAGCATCTATATGACTACTGTTTTCCTTCTTGTTCTTCCTCCTCTTGTGCCTCGGGGTTGCGAAATTCATCGATCAGATCGAGGATCGCTCTCAAAAGATCGACGCTCATTTGGCTCTCTTGGATTTGGTGGGTAAAATGTATTCTAAGATACATTCCTGCTGGCGAGGGAAATGAATTGCCCTAAGAATTGCTTTATTAGACCTCTTGCATAAATCCGAAAACAAACGATAGAAACAATAATGGGAGGGACTTTCAGTTAATTATTTATTAGTAGTTGATAATCTTCAAAAATGTTGCTGTACAAGGATCGACTTAAGACTTTTGCAAGAGGTCTATTATAGTTTTAAATTCTTTCTGAATAACTTCTGAATAACTTCTGAATAACTTCTGAGTAACTTCTGAATAACTGCTTATGTCTCGATCGCTGAAAATCAATCCCGAATACATCCCTAAAGCCGAACTCGCTCTTAAACAAAAGGGATACACGAATAAAAGTACCTTCGCCGAATTGATTCCTTTGGCTAGAGCGACAGTTACCAAATTTTTCACAGGTAAGCCGATTAGTCATGAGAATTTTACGATAATTTGCGAGGAATTAGGTTTAAACTGGCAAGAGATAGCATTGCTAGAAGAAACGTTCGGGAAAGGGGAAATTGATCGGAAGGACTGGGGAGGGGTACCGGAGGCGGATTTTTTCTACGGACGGACGGAAGAACTCGCCGAGATCAAACGGTGGATCATCGGTGACAAATGCCGTTTAATTACGGTTTTTGGGATGGCAGGGATGGGAAAAACCGCTCTGGCGGTGAAACTAGCGCAGGGGATCGAGGGAGATTTCGATTACCTCATCTATCGTTCCCTTAAACAAGTTTCTCGCCTTACGGAACTTTTGGGGGATTGGTTAGAGATTTTGACAAATTCTCCCCGCCGGGAGTTACCTGATAGTATCGATATCCGTTTGGCTAGGCTAATCGATCGAATGACCTATCATCGGTGTCTTTTGTTATTGGATGACGGCGAGGAAATTCTGCAAAGCGGCGATTTAAGTAGGAGATATCGAGGGGAGTTTGAAAACTACGAAAAGCTATTGAGACGGGTGGGAGAAGCACCGCATAGAAGTTGTTTAGTATTGATGAGTCGGGAGAAACCCAAGGATATCGATTTTCTAGAAAAGCGGCAGAATACAGTAAAGTCTCTGTTCTTGGGAGGACTCGATGAACTATCGGCTAGGGAGATGGTAAATAAGGAGGGAGGAGAAGGAACAGAGAGGGAGATTCGGGATTTTATCGAACTGTATCGGGGTAATCCTTTTTTTCTTAAGCTTGCTTTGGCTAGAATCGTCGATCTCTTCAGTGGTAATATTGCGGAGTTTTTACAAGCTGGGACGATAAATTTTAGTGATATTAATGGGATGATCGAGGTGCAGTTGCAAAGGCTTTCGGAAATCGAGCGGGAGATATTGGAGGTTTTGGCGAGGGAAGAGGAAGCGATTTCTGTCTCGGAATTACGATCGAAGCTCAATAAACCCGGACTGACGGACGCAGTTGATTCTTTGAGAAAGCGATCGTTCATCGAAAGCAGAGATTCAGGCTTTATTCTTCCGAATTTGATTAAATCCTACGTTCTAGGACTTCAATCGAGATAGCGAGGAACGATGTTAACTTTTATCGCGTCTTTAACACTATTATTAACACTCCCTCGGATAACTTGCTCTAGTTCCTCCGCTAGTTCTGGGAGAATGATCTCGTCTCGTTTTCTGAGGATTTCCACCTGCACGGTACAACCATATTGCTTGGGATCGAGAATAATATTCGAGTATTTTTGGATGATAGGATAAGGGCTATCTTTTAACTTAGCGGCATTAATCGCTTTTTGGGCATCTCTAGCTAGGGCATTGCTATCCTGTTTGCCATCTTTTCTAATCCTGCATTGGGTGTCATTGCTAGTATTAGGATTAGTTGGAGAAGGATCCGACTTGATCGCGAAATATCCGAAAACTAAAAACCCTAATACCATAGCCCACAAGACTACTGTTTGAAATATAGAACCAGAGTTTTCCTGTGAATTAACCTTATCTTCAATGATTTGAATTCGTTTCAATATATCCTTTGTATTTCCGGGCCGCCCGTTAAGTTTTCGCTCTAAAAGACTATTGATTAAGGCGGCAAATTGATCCGATACGGGTGTAGATTCTGCACGCCACAGTAACTTTTCTTGAGTATCTTGTTCGATTTGAGAGGGATTCTTGTTGGTTAGAAGATGGACAAAAGTACGCCCGAGAGCATAAAAATCGGATTTGAAATCGGTTCTGCCTCGGTACTGTTCAGGAGCCATATAGGGGAAGCTCCCGATCCTTGTCGTAGTTTGCTCGTTTATATTTTGATTAATTAAGCGAACCGCACCTAAATCGATTAGAAATATCCTGTTATCGCTATCGCGGTACATAATATTAGAAGGTTTAATATCGCGATGGATGAAATTATTAGAATGTAGTCTTTCTAAAATAGTAGTTACTTGTTTTAACCAGTCGATCGCCCGCCTTTCATCGATCGCCCCGTGCTGTTCTAGCCACTGCTCTAAGTTTAGTCCTGGGATTTTCTCCATCACTAGACAGTAAGCGGGAATAGGATTATTGGGAAACTCGATCGGGAAATATCCGCCTTGTCCTACTGTAGGAAGTCCCTCGATCCGGTAATTTTTTAATAAATCTGCCTCTCGATCGAACCGAGAAATCGTGTCCGGGTTCCCTGTGTAGAGAACTTTGAGAACCTTAGGAGTGTCTTGATCCTTCACATCCACCACATCGTAAAGGGTAGTTACTCTGTCCTCCCTCTGGTGTAGTACGTTCATCACCCGATATCTATTCTGTATTAGCAAGTGGGAACCGCAAGCCTCACAGATACTCCGATCTTCGGGGTTCTCCGGCCGGGGACAGATGGGATTGATACATAATCGCATTGAGTTTTCGACAGGCGATCGGGAATTCAGATATAGAGAACAAAAAAGAGAGAAATAAGATTCTGCGAGATAAGATTTAAGTGTTTATCCCGAATGGTATAAATCTATCGTAGCGTGGAGTTAGACAAAATACAGTCATTCCGATCTATCTTCTGATTCACAAGTCAGACATTTCTTTTCCATGACTAAGGCAGAATTTCAGCGGGCTATCGTTAGAAAAATTTTTCGGTGGCGATATTTCAGCTTATTTTTCGCTACTATACTCGTAAACGTTGGTATATCGGCGGTAATGGCTCAAGATCCCGGATTATCCGAGCAAGTGGCGCAGTTAAACCGCGGTCAAAATACGATCTGGGTGTTACTCACGGGTAGTCTCGTCTTCTTCATGAACTGCGGCTTCGCCATGCTAGAGACGGGCTTTTGCCAGAGTAAAAATGCGATCACCGTCCTCGCCAAACACACGATCGTCTTTACCGTCGCTACCGCAGTCTATTGGCTGATCGGCTTCGGGCTGATGTTCGGGGATGGCGGCAAATTTGTCGGAACACCGGGTTTTCTTCTACTCAATGGTCAATTTCCCTCCCTAGATCGGGCGGATATTCCTCTAACAGCTAAATTCTTCTTTCAACTCACTTTCGCGGGAACTGCCGCCACGATCGTATCGGGGGCGGTGGCGGAGAGGATTCGCTTCGGGGCGTTCGTCCTTTTTAGTGCCTTTTTTATCCTGATTTACTCCATTGCCGGTTTTTGGATTTGGGGAGGGGGCTGGTTGCACGAGTTGGGGTTTCGGGATTTCGCGGGTTCGACGGTGGTTCACTCGGTGGGAGGATGGGCGGCTTTGACGGGGGCGTGTCTGTTAGGGCCTCGTGCGGGAAAATATATCCCTTGGGGACAAGGGGAAAACCGTTCCTTCAAAAATACTAGCTATCGCGGCCATAAAATCATGGCGACTTTTGGCCGTAATCCGAGCCTAGCGACCTTGGGATGCTTTATTCTCTGGTTGGGTTGGTTCGGCTTTAACGCGGGTTCTACCCTCGCGGCCAATGCGGACGCAATTTCTCATATCCTGCTGACGACACTCATCGCCGGGGCTTTCGGCGCGCTGGCCTCCACCACTCTCGCTTGGAGATTCTTCGGTAGGACGAGTCTAACCTTTATTATTAATGGCATTCTGGCGGGTTGTGTCAGTATTACCGCCCCCTGTGCCTTCGTGAATTTTTTGAGCGCGGCGCTAATCGGCTTTATCGGTGGGGTGATCGTTCTTCCGTGTAGTATTTGGCTCGAAAAAGGGGAAATCGACGATCCGGTGGGAGCCGTTCCCGTTCATCTCGGTTGCGGTATCTGGGGTACTCTGGCCGTGGGGATTTTCTGTTTAGCCCCCAAAGATATTCCTTGGGCGGATACCTATTTAAAGCTGCCGAAAGGGGGGTTACTTTTCGGGGGAGGAGTGGATCTATTTATGGCGCAATTGATCGGGATCGGGGTTATAGGCTTTTTGGTCGCCAGTTGTAGTCTATTACTCTGGATCTGTGTGGGATGGTTCTTCTATCGCCTGTCGAATCCCAGTAATTTTGGTTTCCGTCCGCACAAGGGGTTACGGGTTTCGCAAGAGGAAGAGGAAAAGGGAATTGATTCCCTGTTTGCGGAATGGGAAGAGAAGTAATAGTTTAGGAAGTCGATACAATGGCGGCATAGCCAGAAAAGAAAGAGGAAACTTTCGTTTAAAGTCTATTTTGACTCAATTCGGCGAATTGCCACCACTGCCGGCCGGGGAGGTTGATTAACTTGACCACTGGGCCAATTCGACCCTAGGGGTACTTGTCGCATTTGTTCAAATTCTTGCCCATTAGTGGTTTTCAGGGCAAATTTACGGTTTTCAAAGGCTAAATCCCGACGAATTCCCCCCGCTTCCCCCGGATGTTGTACTGCCAAAAATAACGTCTCTTGGTCGGGAGTAAAGTACAATCCCGTTAATTCCGCATCCATGGGAGCGATAGCAAAAGGATAGGGATGCTCTTGACCCTTGGCAAACACCCAAGCGCTATTATTGCCAAAAATCCCCAATAAATCCCGTTGACTAACCGGGACCCCTTGGGGATAACGAGTTTTCATCTCTCGATTTAACCCACCCGTGGAAATATCGCTAACCATCCAGAGATTTCCCTGTTTATCGAAAGCGAGGTTATCGGGATTAGAAAAACCCTCACCTTTCTCTGTCGGTTCCCCTCCATAAGCGACCACATCCCAACGAAAACTTAAGGAAGCAGCATCGTTATTATCTTCCCTTAAGCTGATAATCCAACCAAATTCGTAGGGTATTTCGCCATTTGGTCCCTTAAATATCTCCTTATCGGCTCCTCCCTCCGCTTCACTGGGACTACCAGAGGTAAAGGTCATATATAAAGTGCCATTCTCGTCCACTTCCGTATCTTCTGGGCGACCAGTACAAGTGACCCCAACGGCGTTAGCGGCAAAATGAGCATCGATGAGAATTGCTCCCTGTTTTTCCGTCCCATTACCTTCATACAGGTCTGCGAGGGTCTTATATTTAGATTTGTAGGCCAGAATCTCCTCATCGTCCTTAAATAGCAGTAATTTAGTCTCATTGGCCGTTCTTTCGGGATTTGGCAACGCTACCACCCCATCCCCGCGACTAGCGGCAATTTGACTCGGTAGGACGGGATTTATCTCCGTGTCGGGATTTAATGGTATCCAATAACCAGTTTTATCGGGGTTGAATTTGGCCCCGTAGAGCATTCCTTTTTCTAGGAGTTTTGAGTTATTTTTCTGCTTAATATCGCTAATTTTGCCCTCGGAAACGAATTTATAGATATGACCGCCTCTGCGATCGCATCCTGAATAAACCGCCAAGGGTTGCCCCGTTTGAGCGAGAAAAGCGACCGCTTCATGGCGAAAACGCCCTAACCAAGTGTGTTTTGTGCCGTAATCGTCGGGATTGGCTGGATCCACCTCCACCATCCAACCGTATTTATTTCCCGCTAACCCAAAAACGTTACCCCGGCCATCCACTTCCCCACTATTGAGAATAAAGGGGGTAGTATCGGGATGCAAAGAAGAACCATCTTTTAACACTACCTCGGTCACTTGGTCTTGAAAGTTCTCCTCGGCACTAAATACGGTCCCCCAGGGAGTTGTTCCCCCGGCGCAATTTTGCAACGTTCCGATAATTTTTGCCCCTAATCCGTCATCGTAGCCAAGTTTATCAGTTTTGGTAAAAATTGCTACAGCAGGACCGGTGGCTTTCAGGTAACGACCGTCCTTTAGTCCAGAGATACCGGTAATGCGGCGATCGGCTTTACTATAGGTACGTTGCCATTTTCCCGTTTGATCTTTAGCGAGGGAAATTACGCCAATTCCCTGATCAATTAAGCCTTCTAGGGAGATTTCCTCGATTTTTGCCCTTAAGCTGGCATCTTGCAGGTTATAGGCGGCAATTTCACCCTTTTCGTTGGTTTTTTCTCGTACTTCCTTGACGGGTAGGGTTTTACCAATCACTTGTTCAAAGGTTTGTAGCCAAGTACGACCACTGATATATTCAAAATTAACGGTTAGATAACCTTGACCCGGACTGGTTTCGATAAAAGATAGATAATCATTGTTATAACCGAAACGGGAATCACCCACTTTATCCCCCCACTGTGCCAGCACATCATAGGTGAATCCTTGCGGAAGAACGAGATCATCTAGGACTTTATAGGTTTGATAGGCATTTTTTTGGCTTTCATCGCTCATACCGTCAATTTTTAAGGGAATCGGCAGTTTGACTGGGACAAAGTTGAAGCCGAAATTATTAGCAGCGATCGCAGGACTGCTAATCAGAGAGGAATATTTTTTCTCTTGCAGACTGAAAAAAGAGACACCAGCAGTGGCAGTTAAAAAGGTGAGGAAATTACGGCGAGAAATACTCATATTTTCAGGAATAAAGTCAAAACTGGTGTTCAGACCTTGATTAGGTTAAATTTTATTACATAAACTTGACATAGGTATTATATATTATCCAAGTTATGACTAAGTTAACAGCCAGTTAAGTAGGTAGGCACAATTATTTGTAGGATGGGTTAGCGGTAGCGTAACATAATCGGGCGTTGGGTTTCATGCTTCAACCCAACCTACGTTCATTTTATATTTAATTCCACCCACCTACTTAAAAGTAATCAGTAAACAGTAATCGGTGCAAAGACAGCAGAAAACTGCCATAATCAGTAAGCAGTAATCGGTGCAAAGACAGTAGAAAACTGCCATTTAATACCGCTCACTTAAAATTCAAATCTGATAACTGAAAACTGAATAGGGGTTTAGCAAATGTCTAACGAAACTGTAACTTATTCCCTAGAAGCCGTTCTGACAAGGATTGAGGGAAAAATCGATAACCTACAAAGAGATGTTACTCAAAAATTCGACAAAATCGATGAACGTCTCACAAAATTAGAAATCGGACAAGCCGAACTCAAGGGAGAGTTAAAAGGAGATATTAAAGCTTTAGATGAGCGATTGACCACGGAAATCAAGGGATTAACGGCACGGATTGCCTATCAGGAATTTACTAACCGGGGGATTTTAATCGCTTTAGTCGTCGCTATTTTGGGTGGTGCGGCTAAACTTTTTGGTTTTTTTCCTAATCCCTAGAAGTGGCTACCAGGCACGGCTAGGAGCAAGATCAATGTCATGAATATTTTGATAAAATTCCTTGTAAAAAAGCGGTAGTTTTTAAATCAATCCCTGTAATTGCCGTACCAACAACTACCGAATAGGCACCAACTTCTAGGGCTTTTTTGGCTTCTGTTGGAGTCGATATTCCTCCTTCACAGATAACAGGAACTGATAACTTATTAACTAATTCTTCTAGGAAAGAAAAACTCGGCGGATGCAGATGTTTAGTGGCTTCTGTGTAACCGTAAAGAGTTGTACCGACAACATCAGCACCGGCTGCCACCGCATAAATAGCACTTTCGATCGAGTCTATATCTGCCATGACTAATTTACCAGTTTCCTGATGAATACGATCGATAATTGTGGCTAAATTTTCATCATCGGGGCGCTTTCTTGGGGTAGCATCTAAGGCAATGATATCGGCACCCGCATCGGCAATAGCGAGAGCATCTTGATATTTGGGCGTAATATATACCGAACAATCGCGATAATTGCGTTTCCAGAGTCCAATTATCGGTATATCCGGCAATTGTTGACGGGTGGCTTTCAGATGAGCGGGACTATCAATTCTTACCCCACAAGCACCCCTAT
>Ga0209972_10004864_pt1 | contig 10024 bp, 7 predicted proteins | sample NOAtaG_7_FD_187302 | JGI IMG/M metagenome (GOLD analysis project Ga0209972, IMG submission 187302) | Freshwater lake microbial communities from Lake Erie, under a cyanobacterial bloom - NOAA_Erie_Diel1S_2200h metaG (SPAdes) (version 2) | ecosystem: Environmental > Aquatic > Freshwater > Lake ...
CCATCCGGCCACTTCGGCCACTTCGGCCACTTCGGCCACTTTGGCCACTTTGGCCACTCGAGACCTGACCTTCCGGCATCTCGATGCTGTCGAAAGCAAACGCGAGCTCGGTCTTCCCGGAGGCCTTGCCCGATCTTTTGAGCGCCGCAATGTGACCGGTGATGACCGCGTCGGCATAGCCGCGCGGGTCAAGGACGGTCGCCGTGAAACGATCCCCCTGCCGACTGGTCCGGGTATCGATGGTCGTATTCAGCCTGATCTTCATCTCGAGATTGCCTGGAAGAACCAGGCCGGGCGGCGCGCCGGTCGCGGCTGGGGCGGCTCCGTTCCGGACCGGCGCCGCAGCCCCGGTGTTCACTGCTCCAGTCTTCCCTGCCCCGGCGTTCGCCGCATTCAGTTCGGCGATGACGATCCGCCCAAGGTTGGCGGGAAAGGCCGCGCTGGCCGTCCGTCCGTAATAACCATCCTGGTAACCCAGTTCGAAGCCGATTCGGTAGGATTCACGATACTCGGCGAGGGTTCCCATCGATTCACGATAGGTCCGGTCGGCGCTGGTGTATGAATCATTCTCGGCGAACCCACGCGGACTGTTCGCGGCATAGTCACTGCGTCCGGCGGCGTAACCATCGTCATAACCAGCGCGATAGCCGTGCTGCCAGGCATACCGGTAGGTGGCCTGCCCTTCGGCCGCCCGTGAACTGGCCGGGGCGGTCCGGGTCGGACGGCGGGTCTGGCCGGAGACAAAACCGGCCAGACCAATCAGGATGAGTGGAACCAGAACCAGCGGCGCGGCGCCCATCGATCGACTCGACGATCCATCTGCCGAACGGGCGCGGCGGGCCTGGCCGCTTATCTGGCAAATTATCTGGCCAATTATCTGGGTGATCAGGCGGCCGATCGAACTTTGGCGTGACCAGGTTGTCTGAAGATCCAAATTCATCGCTCTCCTCCGCTTCTCTCTGCGGTCCTGCCGCAGCACAATCCTCAATCTCAGCCATTCAAAGGGGTTGTCTCATTTGTACACCATCGAAATAGACAACACAAGATACCGTTCCGGCCGGTTCTGCCCACTCCTTCGCCACCAGACCACCTGCGGCCAGATCCTCGTGAAGGCCCGCCTTCACCCTCAGAAAACTGCGCTGTCTGACGAAATCGTCCGTATTGATCAGCCTCTTTGACGTAACGTTGGCCCGTGGTATCCTTGCGGCCTGAGATGATTAAGACGACGTAATCCGAGGATCCGGAATCGAGATCTGGTCTGGTAAAACAGATCGCGGTGGCCAGGCGGGCCAGGCAGACAAAACTGAATATTTCGGGATCTGGATTGAAGTCGGCTGTCTGAACTCTACCTGCAGTTTTAGGATCACAGGGTAAAGGCCGATGAGAAGAGTCTATCTGGATAACAGCGCGACGACACGGGTCGATGACGAGGTGGTGGCAGCAATGCTCCCCTATCTGACCGATGACTATGGCAACGCTTCGAGCACCCACCAGTGGGGGCAGCGGGCACGCCACGCGATCGAAGATGCCCGGCGCCGGGTGGCGGCGGTGCTCAACGCGACACCGGGTGAGATCATCTTCCTCTCCGGGGGGACCGAGTCTGACAATCTGGCCATCAAGGGGATTGCCGAAGCCCACGCTGAAAAGGGGCGCCACATCATCACCTCGCGTTTCGAGCATTCAGCGGTGATGAACAGCTGCGCCGAACTTGAATCACGCGGCTGGCGGGTCACCTACCTTCCCGTCTACGCCGACGGTGTAGTGCGCATCGAGGATCTGCGCGAGGCCCTGACTCCCGAGACGGTGCTCGTTTCGGTCATGCACGCCAACAACGAAATCGGCACGATACAGCCGATTACCGAGATGGCAAACCTGATCAGGGAGCGTCGTGAAGCCGGTCAGAGCCACCTCTTCCTCCACACCGACGCCGTCCAGACAGTCGGCAAGATTCCGGTCGATGTGGCGGCGCTCGGGGTCGATCTTCTCTCCTGCTCGGGCCACAAGTTCAACGGACCCAAGGGAAGCGGTCTTCTCTATGTGCGCCGCGGGGTCCGGCTCCACAAGCAGCTCCACGGTGGTCACCACGAGCGTGACATGCGCTCCGGGACCGAGAATGTGGCACAGATCGTTGGTCTGGCGCGGGCGATCGAGTTGGCTACCGCCGACCTCTCCGCCCGGATGGAGCACTGTCGCCACCTGCGCGACCGGCTCGAAGCCGGGCTGCTCGAAGCCATCCCCTTCGTCCGGGTCAATGGCGATCCATCCCGCCGCGTTCCCGGACTGACCAACCTCAACTTCGACTTCGTCGAGGGGGAGGGGCTGCAGATCTCGCTCGATCTGAAGGGCGTCGCGGTCTCGACCGGATCCGCCTGCTCATCGGGCGCGACTGAACCATCCCACGTTCTCGTCGCGCTGGGACTCGACTCCGAGACCGGCCGGGGAACGATCAGGTTCAGTTTTGGAAAGGATAATGTCGCGGAGGATGTCGACTACGTGCTGAGCGTCCTCCCGAACCTGGTCAGCAAGCTTCGCCAGTTGTCGCCGCGGGCACGCCAGATCCTCTCACCTGAGACCGGGTCACCTGAGACCGGGTCATCTGAGACTGGGCCTACTGAGACTGGGGTTGCCGAGATTGGGCGGCCGGCATCTTCGCAAAATGTATAGTTCCATCGTCCTCGATCATCTCGACAACCCGCGCCACGTTGGGGAGGTCTCCAACGCTTCGGCGCGCGGTGAGTCATCCAATCCGGTCTGTGGTGACCGGATGACATTGACCCTGCGCGTCAGTAACGGGACAATCACCGAAGCGCGCTTTCTCGTCGACGGCTGTCCGCCAAGCATCGCGGCCGGCTCGATGCTGACCGTGCTGCTGACGGGCCTCGACCTGGCCGGAGCGGAACGGCTGACCCCGCGCCAGCTGAGCGATGAGCTGGGGCGACTACCCCGCCACAAGGAACATTGCGCGGTTCTGGCGATCGATGCGCTGCGGACCGCCATTGCGCCACTCAAAATCGACGCGGCAGAGGAGACCAGACAGACCAATGAAGACTGAGAGCAGTCGACACGCGACACCAGAGAAGGTTCTCGATCAGGTCAGACAGAATTTTGGAGTTGACCGCGCGGTAATCTATGACGACGATCGATTCCGGGTCGGAAACGAGGAACAGCGGGTCGTCGCCACTCCCGGCTCGGCCGTTGAGCTGGCGGAGCTGTTGCGCCTCGCCTCCTCCGAATCGTGGCGGGTCGTTCCGGCTGGCGCCGGCACCTGGCTCGGCGCCGGCAATCCGGGCCAGGGTTTCGAACTGATCGTCTCGACGCTCCGGCTCAACCGGGTGCTCGAATACGAGCCGGCCGATCTGACGGCCACCGTCGAGGCGGGTCTCGCGCTATCCAGCTTCAATGCACTGGCCGGGACACACGGCCAGTGGATCCCGCTCGATCCGTTTGGAGCGTCTGAATCGACCATTGGAGCGACGGTCAGCACCGCGAGCTACGGTCCGCTGCGCGGCGGGTTTGGCACCCCGCGCGACTGGCTGATCGGCATCCAGGTTGCCCAGATCGATGGTCGCCTGACGCGCGCCGGCGGCAAGGTGGTCAAGAATGTCGCCGGTTATGACCTCTGTAAACTCTATACCGGCAGCTACGGCACGCTGGCGATGATCACCGAGATGAACTTCAAGCTCCGCTCACTGGCCCCGGCTGAAAAGACGCTCGTCTTCTACGCCGCGCAGGTCGGAGAGCTGGCCGGCCTCGCCGGGCGCTTGCAGCAGGCGGCGCTGCAGCCGGCGGCCATGGAGATCCTCACGCCGACCGGGTCGGCGGGTCTGCCGATCGAGGCGGCGCTCAGCGCGCTGGCGATCAGGTTCATGCACGAGGCCGAGGCGGTCGAGTCGCAGATCGCCGAGGCGCAGCGAATTGGCGCAGACTGCCAATCGACCGTTCTCAGCGAAAGCGACGCGACGGCATTCTGGAGCCTCTACCACCAGAGTGAGACCGACCCGCGCTGGACAACCAGCCTTCGACTCAGCTTTCTGCCAGCCAATCTCTCCGGAGCACTGGCCAGCGCCATCAGTGAACTGCCCCGGGCAGAGATTCGCGCGCACGCCGCCAATGGAGTGCTGCGCGTTCTGCTGCCGGCCGGAGCGGAGCCGGAGAAGCCAGAGAATACAGACACCATCGACCGGCTCCACCGGCTCCGCAAGACTCTCGAGGCCGCGGGTGGCCGGCTGGTCATCACCAGGGCGGCGGCCGGACTGCACGAACGGATCGACTCGTGGGGCGACCCGGGCGGCAATGGCCCGCTGATGCTGGCGATCAAGAATCAGTACGATCCCCGCCGGCTGCTCAACCCGGACCGTTTTGTCAACGGGATCTGATCCTCCGGACCGCAGAGAATCTGCCGCTAATCGAAGCCGGCAGTCAACAATTTCTGAATTTTGTGCGTGAATTCGGCCTCCCCCGCAGGCCCCTTACCGGGAGTAACCATTGAGCTCGGAGAGAACTGTCGAGATTGCGACCACCAGTCTTCAGAACGCCCTTGCTGGCGAGATGGAGAAGATTACCGGATGTATCCATTGTGGACTCTGCCTGCCAGTCTGCCCGACCTACAACCAGGGCGGGAATGAGAATGACAGCCCGCGCGGACGGATCTACCTGATGCGCGCCGTCGCCGAGGGGCGACTCGGCATCGACTCGCCGACGCTCTCCCGACATATCGATCTCTGCCTGGGGTGCCGGGCCTGCGAGACGGCCTGCCCGGCTGGTGTGCGGTATGGCCATCTGCTCGAAGCCGCCCGCGAGTCGATCTCTGAACACGGTGTGACGGGCCCGCCAACGTCGGCCGACGTCCAGAAATCGATGCTCGGGCTGGCGCTGCGCCACGTCTTTCCCCATCCGCGCCGGCTCGCGGCGGTGCTCTCGATCTCCCGACTCCTCCGCGACAGTTTCCTGACCCGCTTCGCGCTCACCTCAGGACTGGTGCGGCGAATCTCGGCCTCGGCCGACTTTGCGCTCTCACTCCTCGCCAGCACGGCCCCGCTGCCGTGGCGGCGCGGACAGACCAAAGCCGAGGTCGATCCGCAGCGGGTCGCGCTGCCCCCGACCGCCGAACGAGCTCCGGTGGCCGTCTTCACCGGTTGCGTCATGGAGGGTCTCTTCACCGACACCAACCGCGCCACGACCCGCGTCCTGGCCGTCAATGGCTGCCAGCCGGTCGATGTGCCGACCCAGGTCTGCTGCGGCGCCCTGCACGCCCACTCGGGCGACCTGACCACGGCGCGCGAACTGGCCCGCCGGAACATCGACGCTTTCGAGCAGTTCCTGGCCAGTTCGGCCGCAGATCGACCGACACCGACCATCGTCATCAATGCCGCCGGATGCGGGGCGCTCCTCAAGGAGTATGGCGAGCTGCTTCACGATGATCCGGCCTATGCCGAACGGGCAAACCGGTTCAGCCGCGCCGTTCTCGACGTGACCGAGGTGCTCGCCCGCGGCGAGATCCGTCGCGGGGCGGAACTGAGTCAGCGGGTCACCTTTGACGCCCCCTGCCACCTTTACCACGCGCAGCGCGTCCAGACCGCCCCGCAAAAGGTCCTCGCCAGCATCCCCGGGCTCGAATACCGACCACTCGAGGGGATGCAGGACTGTTGCGGCGGCGCCGGCATCTACAATTTGAGCGAGCCGGAGATGTCCGGCGCGATCCTCACCGAGAAGATCGACCGGGTCAAGGCGACAGGCGCACAGCTGCTGGCGACCGCCAATCCGGGCTGCCAGATGCAGCTCAGCGCCGGAGTGCGGCTCCACGGCGCCGAGTGCGAGGTGGTCCACCTCGTCGACCTGCTTGACGAATCGTATCGACGCGCCGGCTTCTATCGGGAGAGCAACTGATTCGTTCCGAAGCCGCTAGGAGGCGAAGGCCACATCGAGCACCTGAATCTGGCAGCTCTCGCGATTGCGCCAGGTGTTGAGATCGAGACGCCCCATCAGCCGGACGCTCCCGGCCGCCTCGAGCGCCTCCCGGTGCTCCACGGAGTTCCACCAGAGAGCCTCGACTCCGCCCGGAAGCCGCAATTTGAGGTGCTTCTCCTTGAGAACCTGCACCCCCTTGAGGGGCGTCTCCCGGAGGTGAAAGATCGGGGCCGGATTGCCGATGCCGTGCGGCCCAAGCCGCATGAGCCGCCGGATCAGCTCGATGGTCACCTCTGAGATCTGCAGCTCGCCGTCGGCCATGAGCACCCGCCCCAGCTGCTCGGGCGGCAACCTCTCGGCGGCATACTGATTGAGACGCCAGCGCATCTCCTCGATCTTCCCGGCCGGGACGGTGAACCCGGCCGCCATCGGGTGGCCGCCAAACTTGACCAACAGATCGCCCACGCTCTGCAACGCCTCAACAATGTGAAATCCGTCGATCGAACGGGCGCTGCCGTGCGCCATGCCCTCCTCATTGATCGCACAGATGAGCGTCGGACAACCGGTCTGCTCAACGATCTTTGAACAGGCAATCCCGACCACCCCGCGGTGAAAGCCCTCCGACTCGAGGCCCGCGATCAGAATGACGCGGTCGGTGACCACCCCCGTCGGATCGAGCGGCAACCGCTCCCCGACCAGGTCGACGAGGTGCTGCTGAATGTTCTTCCGCTCGGAGTTGAGATCGTCGAGCACCTGGGCGTGGAGCTGGGCCTCCTCATCCGTCGGCGCATCGAAGAGCGAGAGGACGGTGCTGGCGTGGGCAATCCGGCCCGCCGCATTGATTCGCGGTCCAATCCTGAAGCCGATATCGAAAGCGGTAATCGGGTGGCCGACTCCGGCGAGGCTGAAGAGCGCCCGCAGCCCTGGGTTGTTGCTCGGCTCGCTCAGCGCCCGCAACCCGTGGGCAACGATGGCCCGGTTCTCCATGACCGAGAGGTCGACCATGTCGGCAATCGTCCCGATGGCCGTCAGCTTGGCCAGCGAGGCAACGATCGCCGCGCGACGCGGATGGGCCTCCAGCAGGGCATCGGCCAGCTTCAGCGCCACCCCGCAGGCGGCAAGATGTTTATTCGGATAGTCGAGTCCGGCCGATCCCTTCGGACAGAGAACGGCGTAGGCATCGGCCGGGATGTCCTCGCCATCCGGCAGATGGTGATCGCAGATGATCAGGTCGATCCCCAGACTGGCCGCCAGCCGCGCCTCCTCGTGCGATTTGATCCCAATGTCAGCCGTCAGAATCAGGCCATAGCCATCCGCCGCCGCCTTTTCGACAATCTGCTTCGAGAGGCCGTAGCCCTCGGTGAAGCGGTCGGGAATGTAGGCCTTGACCAGCTCTTTTCCGCCGAGGATGCGGATCGCCTGGGTGAGGATGACGCTCGACGTCGTCCCGTCGACATCGAAGTCGGTCACGATCATGATCCGCTGCCCTTCCCGCACCGCGCGCTGGAGCCGTTCGACGGCCCTGCCCATGTCCCGCAGCAGGTGGGGGTCATGGCGGTGACGATCAAAGCTTGGAGCGAGAAAATCGCTGATGCCGGCCGGTTCCGCCAATCCCCGGTTGAGCAGACACCTGACCACCGTCTCCGGCTCGCCAAGCTGCCGGCAGAGGCTCGCGACGGCCTGCGGATCGACCTCGCGCAACCTCCAGCGGGCCCGCGCCACTCCCTGTCCCAGATCACTCCACTCTGCCATCATCTCTCCTCCCGCCCCCGTGGCCTTGCCAGACTTTTCAGCAATGCGCAGTATGATCATTCATCAACCGGCGATCAAGTGGCCACCCCCCTCTTTGCCGTCGTTCAATTTGCTGATATATTGGGAGGCTGGAATGGAAGCCTGGGTGATCGGCTTCCGGTCATCTTTTGCCCACGGATCACCAGACTTTGAACACGAGCCGCGCAGAGAACCTGACTAATGAAGAGACCACTGGTAAATCTGGCCACCGAACCATTCCGCAACCGCCGCCTGCTCTGGATCGCCATCGTTATGATGTTCCTGCTGCCGACCATCTTTGGTCAGCAGGTGATCCGCCAAAAGGCCAATCAGGAGGCCGAGATTCAGACCTGGCAGACCATTGTCCGGGAGCTCGAAATCAGACTTGGAAAGGCGGCGAGCAGTCCCGCCGTGGCCCCCAACCAGCTGCCCATCTCATCCGAGCAGAACCGTGAAATCTACGCGGCGAGCGAGCTGCTCGCCCGCAAATCCTTCTCCTGGAGCCGCCTGCTCGATGAGATCGAACGCAATCTCCCGGCCGGAGTCCGCGTCCTGCGCATCGGCGTCACCACGGTCGTCCCCGAAGAGAAGAATGGCGCCTTCGGCGGCTCTGAGAGCGCCGCGACCCTCAACCTCGAGGTGATCGCGAAGTCGAACCAGGATGTCGTCGGACTCATCAACCGGCTGCACGAATCCGGCCGCTTCAAGGTCTATCCGATCTCGCAGAAGCCGGTCGAAGGAACTCCGGAGATCGAGTTCTCGCTGAAGACCGAGTACTTCCCACCGCCTGCCCGCCCGGCCACCGAATCGAAGGGGCCGGCGCCGGCGAACAAGACCAGCCCCGCCGACAATCCCCAGAGTGGATCAACCAAGGGGGGAACCAACCGATGAACCTGCTCGACAAACTGAAGAAAAACCCGGCGGAGTCCGGACTCGGAGCCTCGCTCTTCCGCTCCGTTCCCTTCCTTGCCCAGCTCCGACTGAGCACGGTCGAGGCTCTCGCACTGCTCGCCGCGCTCGTCTTCATCGGCATCGTTGGCCTCTTCTACGTGACGAAGGTCCAACCACTCACCGCGCAGGTCGACGCGATCCGCGCCCGCGAAGCCGAACTTCGCTCGCGGCTCGAGAAGAGAAACACCGAAGAGAAGAAGCGCCAGGATCAGATCACCAATGCCGAACTGATCCTCGGCAGCCTCGACGACTTTGAGAACGGACTCAAAGAGAACGAAGCGGGGATCGCCCAGATCATCAACGAGATCGACACGCTCGGGAAGAGCAGCAAGATCGTCGTTGGCGATGCCAGTTACCGGGTCGAGGTCGCCCAGCCGCTCGTCGACGAGAAGGGTGAGCCCCTGACCGAGGCCGCCCTCAAAGAGAAGAAAGAGACGATCTATCCGGGCATGGCCATCGACACCACCGTCATTGGCGACTACCCGAATCTGCGCCGCTTCATCGCCGCCCTCGAACAGAGCCGTCAGTTTCTGATCATCAACTCGCTGGCCTTCCAGGGAGAGGGTGACAAGGTCCGGCGCGAGACGGCCAAACTGGGCAACGCCGCCCCGGTCGAACTCTCCTCGCCCGACTCCGTGCCGGTCTCCCTGAAGATTGAACTGGACACCTACTTTCGCCGGCCGCGCGCCACTCCCTGACCCCGGGCATCGTTTCGCTCTCCGGTGCATCCAACTGGCCGCACCGTGGGTGGAGAAGGAACTTAACTCCGTCTTGTGAGAATTATGACTCAGGAATCGACCAATACCCCAGAGAACGCCGAGAAACGGAAGCGACTCCTCCTCGGGGGCCTCTTCGCCATCCTGCTGATGGTGCTCTACTGGCAGTTCTTCAGTGGCGATGGCGACCGGCCATCCACGCCAGGTGGCGCCAATCGCCCCAATGGCCCCAGTGGATTAGTCAACTCCGCCTCCGGCAGCGCGACGGCGGAGACCGGCGCGACCAACCGCGCGGCCCGCGCCACCAGCACCCCCTCGCCGATCGTCTCCATGCCGCTCGATCTGCTCGCCATGACCAGCAAGTTCGCCGGCTCCGGAGCAGGAAGAAACATCTTTGTCTACCCCACTCCCACGCCGGCGCCAACTCCCAAACCGGTCCCGCCGCCACCGCCACCACCACCGCCGCCAGTGACTCTCAACGGAATCTCTCCCTCGGGCGTCATCGCCCGCACGGGTGACTTTAACCTCGCGGTCTTTGGAATCAAGATCCCCAGTGACGTCCAGATCCAGATCGACGGTCGCCCGTTCGAGACGCAGTTCGTTTCTGACTCCGAAGCCCGGGCCAATATCCCCGGTGAGGTGATCAGGGGCGGCGGCAATCTGAATGTCACCGTCCGCAG
>Ga0209972_10004868_pt1 | contig 10019 bp, 5 predicted proteins | sample NOAtaG_7_FD_187302 | JGI IMG/M metagenome (GOLD analysis project Ga0209972, IMG submission 187302) | Freshwater lake microbial communities from Lake Erie, under a cyanobacterial bloom - NOAA_Erie_Diel1S_2200h metaG (SPAdes) (version 2) | ecosystem: Environmental > Aquatic > Freshwater > Lake ...
TCGCCGTTCGACATGATCAGCACGGTGTCGCCGGGCGCGGCGCGCGCGAGGATCGCGGCCTCGACCGCCTCGAGATCCGCGGGGGCGACGGCGTCGATGCCCTTGCCGGCGAGCGCGCCCGCGATGGCCGCGACGTCGAGGCGCTCGGCCTCGGGGATGTTCTTGCGGCCGACCGGCGCGAGCACGACGGCGCCCGCGTCGTAGAACGACTCGGCGTAGTCGGCCTGGTGCAGGTTGCGCGAGGCCGTCGCGCTCCGCGGCTCGAAGACCGCGACGAGCTTGCCCTCGGGGTGCCGGGCCCGGAGCGCGCTCAGCGTCTCCTTCACCGCGGTCGGGTGGTGCGCGAAGTCGTCGTAGACGCGCACGCCGCCGGCCTCGGCGAGCAGTTCCTGGCGCCGCTTGATGCCGCGGAAGCCCCGCAGCGCCGCGCTGAGCTCGGCGATCGTCGTGCGGCCCTCGCTCGTCTCGCAGGCGAGCGCCATCGCCGCGGTCGCGTTCTTCACGTTGTGCACGCCCATGAGCGGGGAGAGGATCCGCCCGGCGCTCGTGCCGCCGACGAAGAGCTCGAAGGGCTGCGCGCCGCCCTGCGCGAGCATCGGCGCGGCAAGCCAGGTCGGCGTGACCTCTCCGGTGTCCTCGCCGCTCACCGCATAGAAGACCACCCTGCAGCGCGCACGGGCCGCCACCTGCCGCACCTTCGGATCGCCCGCCCAGGCGACGAGCACTCCGTCCGCCGGGATCCGCTCGACGAGCCCCTCGAACGCCGCGAGGTACGAGGCCTCGTCGGGGTAGATGTCGATGTGGTCGTGCTCGATCGAGGTGAGGATCGTGGCCCAGGGCCGGTAGCGCCAGAACTTCGGGCTCTTCTCGAAGAACGCCGAGTCGTACTCGTCCCCCTCGAGCACGAAGGGGGCGCGCGCGCCGCCGAGCCGGAAGCTCTCGGCGAAGTCCTTGGGGATGCCGCCGACGAAGAGCCCGGGATCGCGGCCGGTGCGATCGAGCAGATACGCGAGCAGCGTGGTCGTCGTGGTCTTGCCGTGCGTGCCCGCGACGACGAAGCCCGGCCGCTCGGCGAGGAACATCGTCTCGAGCGCGCCGGCCATCGAGCTGTGGGGCAGGCCTCCGTCGATCGCGGCGCGGGCCTCGGGGTTGTCCTTGCGGCACACGTTGCCGACCACGACGAGGTCGGGGCGGTCCGCGACGTGCGCGGCGTCGAAGCCGGTCCGCGTCTCGACGCCGTAGCGCGCGAGGGCCTCGCCCATCGGCGGGTAGAACGCGGTGTCGCTCCCGGTGACCCGGTGCCCGGCGGCCTTCAACAGGCCCGCCAGCGTGCCCATGCCGGTGCCCGCGACGCCGACGAGATGAACGTGCATGGCGGGGCGTTAGCACGCGCCCGATCGCCGGCCATCGCCGCGCCGCGCGCGGGAGGTGGGTTCCAGGTCGGGCGCCGCGCCGCTCGCTCGAAGCCAGAGCGAGAAGCGCGGCGCCGCGCCGCCGAGGCCGCACGCCGCAGCTCAGGGCAGCGCCCCCCGAGGCAGGTCGAGCTCGTCGAGGGCGACGGTGATGCCGTCGGGCAGCTCGCTGCGTGCGTGCGACGTCAGACCGGACACCTCGAGGACCGCAGCCGCCACGGCACCGAGCTCGATCCGCACCCTCACCTCGATCGGCGCGCGGGCCCGCGCGAAGCCCACCCTGCCCTCGCCGCGCAGCGTCGCGCCGACGCGGAGGCGCGCCGGCCCCACGTAGGCTGGCGCCGGCGAGCTCGCCGCGCTGCGCGACACGACGCCGCCGCAACCGCAGGCCGAGGTCCCGCAGCCGTATCCGTGCCCCATCGGTCCCGGCAAGACGGAGAGACGGGCTGCATCGACCCAGCCGCGGACCACGCCGTGCTCGAGGGTGCGAACGATCCGCGCCCGGCTCCCCCGCTGCTCGACGACGCTCCACAGGGTGCCCGGCGCCGCGACGAGGACGGCGAGCGGCACGCCGGTCGGGTCGGCGGCGATCGGGAGGGGGCCGTCCCCGACGAGCACATGGGTCGCGTCGAGGATGCTGCCGCCCGTCAGCGCGGCGCCCCGGCCGACCGCGACCTGGTGGCACCCGAGCGGGACGCGCGCCTGCACCTCCATGTCGAGCGCCACGATCGCCAGCAGCCGGCCTCCGTCGAGCGTGACCTCCGCGAGCGCGGTCCCCACGCCCGCTTCCACCACCGGCGTCCGGAGCGGCATGCCGAGCGAGAGCGGCACCGCCGCGAGCGCGGCACGCGCCGACAGCGCAAGGGGTCCTTCGGCGTGGACCGCCACCGCGCCGTCCCCCGTCAGCACGTAGCGGGCGCGGCCCGTGAGCTCGATGGGGAACGGGAGCGGGTCGACCGTGAGCGGCAGCTCGGGCGCCGTCCCCGGCACGATGCAGGCGACCGGCACCAGCGGCCGGTGCGCCGCGGGCAGCGGCCCGACCGAGGCCGCCCCGCATCCGAGGAGGAACAGCGAGACGAGAGCCGAAGCGCGCATGGAGGCTCCCGACCGCGCCGGACCGCGAAGGTTCCCGCCATCGCCCCGCCGAGGTGGTCAAGGCGGTCGGCCGCGGAGGGCTCAGCGCCGGTGGGCGAGCATCCACGCGTAGATGTCGTGGCCGCCGCTTCCGTCGTAGGTCGCCGACCACGAGTCGTGACCCACGCCGGGGTAGATGACCATCTCGACGTCGGGTCGTGGATCGCACGCCTGCAGCCCGAGCACCGGGACCCGCGTGCCCTCGACGCTGACGACGTCGTCGGCATCGCCGTGGAACGCCCAGATCGGCACGCTTCCCATCGCGCAGCCCGCGGTGCTCCAGGGGCCGCGGCCGTCGCCGCAGACCGGCACCGCGCCGGCGAGACCCTGCGAGTCGCCGTAGGCGCCGAGGTAGTTCCAGAGGCCGATGCCGCCGCACGAGAGCCCAGTCACGTAGACCCGCGAGCGATCCACGTCGTAGGCCCGGTAGGCGAAGTCGAGGAAGTCGCGCAGCTCCTCGGCGGTGAAGCACGGGCCGATCCCCGAGTGCTGGGGCGAGAGCACGAGGAAAGGCCGGGACTCGCTCCAGCCCCCATCCGCGATGATGCGCGGGATGCCGAAGTCGTCGATGCGCTCGAGCTCGCTCGTGCCGTTGCCGGCCTGGTTGAGGCCGTGGAGGAACACGAGCAGCGGCACCGGGCCCGCCCCGTAGCCGGCCGGGCTCGCCTCGAGGTAGCCGAGCGTGCTGCAGGTGGTGCCCATCTGCCGCTGCACCTGCCGGCACGCCATGGCAGCGCACCCGCTCGGGACCTCGACCGGCACCCGGCACGGATCGGGCGGCCCACCGTCGAACGGGGGCGGATCGGAGCCGGCATCGAGGTCGCTGGGCGCGTCCTCGCCGCCGCCGCCGAGATCGTCGGGCGGGGCGCCGTCGTGCAGCGGCGCATCGGCCGTGTCCAGCACGGCGCCGTCGGGGCGCGCCACGTGCGCGTCCAGCCCGAGGCCGGCGTCGTCCTCGCCTTGCAGGCTCCCCGTGCACCCGGCTGCCGCGAGGACGAGGCCGAGCGCCCGCATCGGCCACGCCCACCTCGAGCCTCGCGCCGCCCGATCGCCATGACTTCCGCGCATCGCCGGAGTCTCGCACGGTCGCTCCGACGCGTGTTTCGGTGTTCGCCTGCGTCGCCGCCCCGGCCTGCAGGCCGCCTCGCCGCGGGGTGGCCGCGCTCAGCGCCCGAGCCAGAAGCGGACCGTCGGATCGCGGCGGGCCACGTTCGCCTGCGGCGCGACGAGGACGGTGGCGGGAGGCCGGGCGCGGGCCTCGCCGCGCGCGGCGAGCCGAGGCAACCAGCCGCTGCGCTGGCCGCGGCCCGGCGCGAGCTGCACGAGTGGGATGGCGGCGGGCTCCTCGTCCTCCGCGGCACCGCGGGCCTCCGCGGCCGGCTCGTCGAGGCGCGGCGCGAGCTCGCCGAGCAGCGTGTCGGAGACGATCACCGAGGGCTCGTTCGGATCGAAGAGCGGCCGCGGCGCGATCCCCAGCGAGCGGAAGAACGCCTCTTCGCGCGCCTCGTCGTCGAGCGCGTCCTCGGCGGCGCGCACGTCCACCGAGGTGCGGCCGGGCTCGATGCCGCAGAGCCGCTCGCGCAAGAGGCCGAGGTCCTCGTCGTCCGGCTCGCGCTCGAGCGCCCGGTCGAGCACCTCGAGGGCCGGCTCGAGCCGCCCGGCGGCCTCGAGCGCGAGGACGAGCAGCGCCGGATCGTCGCGGTCGGGATCGGCGAGGTAGCTCCGCCGCCGCGCCTCGAGCACCCGCGCCGCGCGCCGCGGCACGTCGAGCGTGCGGATGTCCTCGTCGGTGCAGCCGAGCAGCACCGCGCGCTCGGCGACCTCGGCGGCCTTCTCCGGGCGGCCCTCGCCGCTGAGGAGCCGCGCGAGCCACGCGAAGGGCTCCGCCCAGTCCTTGCTGAGCCGGGCCGCCGCGATGAAGCGTCCGCGCGCCCGCTCGGTCTCGCCCCGCGTGAGGTGCACCCGGCCGGCGACGAGCAGGAGCTCGGCATCCCGCGGGCTCTCGGCGAGCGCCTGCATCGCCACCCCGAGCGCGTCGTCGAGGCGCCCGCGGCCGAGCAGATCGAGGGCGAGCATCGCCGGCTCCTCACGCTCCACCGCGCTCCGGAACCAGAGCAGCCGCACGTTCAGCGCGTGCTCTTCGAGGTGCCCGGCCGAGGGCGAATTCACCTTGCAGGACGGGGACTTGGAGCGGGTCTCGAGCTGCTGTGCGAGCATGTAGGCGATCTCCTACCTCCGCGTATGCCGGACCTCGGGGCCCGGGCGCAAGAAAACGGCGCGGGCGCCCGCGCGGCCGGTCCATGCTCGGCGGGTGCCGCGCGCCACGATCCTCCTCGTCGACGACGAGAAGAACATCCTGTCGACCCTGTCCCGCGCGCTCCGCGTCGAGGACTACGAGGTCGACGTCGCCGGCACCGCCGAGCTCGCGCTCGAGAAGGCGCGCGCGCGCCGCCACGACGCCTTCGTCCTCGACGTGAACCTGCCCGGCGCGAGCGGCCTCGAGCTCATCGAGCGCCTGCGCGCCGAGAAGCTCGGCGGACCGATCCTGGTGATGAGCGGGCAGGGCTCGATCGAGACCGCGGTCGAGGCGACGCGCCGCGGCGCCCACGACTTCCTCGAGAAGCCGATCGGCACCGAGCGCCTCCTCGTCTCGCTCGCCCGCGCGCTCGAGTTCGAGGAGGTGCAGGAGGAGAACCGCGCGCTCCGCGAGCGCACCGGCGTCGCCGCGGGGCTGCTCGGCGAGAGCGCGCCGATGCGCCGGCTGCGCGAGCAGATCGAGCTCGCCGCCTCGGCGAACGCCACGGTCCTGATCCTCGGCGAGCGCGGCACCGGCAAGGAGCTCGTGGCCGCCGCGATCCACGCCGGCAGCAAGCGCAAGAAGGGTCCCTTCGAGAAGCTCAACTGCGCCGCCGTGCCCGCCGACCTCATCGAGAGCGAGCTCTTCGGCCACGAGCAAGGCGCCTTCACCGGCGCCACGCAGAAGCGCCGCGGCAAGTTCGAGCGCGCGAACAAGGGCACGCTCTTTCTCGACGAGGTCGGCGACATGCCCGGCCCGATGCAGGCCAAGCTGCTGCGCGTGCTGCAGGAGGGGGAGATCGAGCGCGTCGGCGGCAGCGAGCTCGTGCGGCTCGACGTGCGGGTCGTCGCGGCGACGAACCAGGCGATGGAGAAGCGCGTCGCCGAGGGCCTCTTCCGCGCCGATCTCTTCGACCGGCTGCACGTCGTGCCGCTGCGGGTGCCGAGCCTGCGCGAGCGGAGCGAGGACATCCCGCTCCTTGCCCAGCACTTCCTCGCGATCGCCTGCGCCGCCAACGACCGCCGCGACAAGGTCCTGACCCCGGGCGCGCTCGCCGCGCTCGGACGCCACGACTACCCCGGCAACGTGCGCGAGCTGCGCAACCTCGTCGAGCGGCTCGTCATCCTCGTGCCGGGCGACGAGCTCACCGAGCGCGACGTGCGCGCGCACCTGCCCGCCCGCGGCGGCGGCGGGGGCCACTACCGCCCCGGCGTGCCGCTCGCCTCGATGCTCGACGAGGTCGAGCGCGACCTCGTGCTGCGCGCGCTCGAGCACCACCAGGGACACGTGACCCGCACCGCCGAGGACCTCGGCCTCGAGCGCAGCCACCTCTACAAGAAGATGAAGGCGCTCGGCATCCGCCGCGGCGCCGAGGCCGAGGACGACTGACGGAACGGGGATCGCGCCCGGCGCGCGGGGGCGCTCCGCTCGGCCGGAAAAACGGATACCCTCGGCGCTCGCATGACAGGCCGACTTCCACCCGGCATCACCCAACGCTTCCGCATCGAGGCCGGCTTCGCGAGCGGGGCGACGGGCGCGCTGCACCTCGCGACCGACACCACGACCGGCACCGTCGGGCTGCTCAAGCTCGTGCACAGCGCGGCCTCGCTCACCCCATCGGAGCGGAGCCGGCTCGTCCGCGAGCTCGAGAAGCTCGCGACGCTGCGCCACCCCGGCCTCTCCGAGGTGCACGCCGCGGGCCTCGAGGGCGACCTGCCGTGGCTGTTCCGCGAGCGGATCGAGGGCGAGCCGCTCGCCGAGCGCCTGCGCCGTGGCCCCCTGCCCGCCGCGGAGGCGCTCGCGCTCGCGGGGCAGCTCGCGAGCGCGCTCGACGAGCTGCACCGGGCGGGCCTTCTGCAGCGCGACCTCTCGCCCTCGCACATCGTGCTCCGCAGCGATCGCCCCCAGGCGGTCCTCGTCGACGCGTGCATCGCCGGTCGCATCGCTTCGGCTGGCCTCTTCGAGGTGACGGGCAAGCCCGCCTACGTCTCGCCCGAGCACGCGCAGGGCAAGCTCGTCAGCTTCCGCAGCGACCTGTACTCGCTCGGCGCGGTGCTCTTCCACGTGGTCACGGGCGCGCCACTCTTCTCCGGCAGCGCCGACGAGATCCTCGAGGCGCAGCGCAGCCAGCCGGCGCCCGCCCTGCCGGCCGGGCTGCTGCCCGGCAGCATCGCCACGCTGCTCGTCCAGCTCCTCGCGAAGGAGCCCCGGGATCGGCCCTTCTCGGCCCAGCAGGTGCGCCGGGCCCTCGAGCCGTTCGTGCCCGCAGGGACGCTCGCCGCGCCGCCCTCGGCGCCGAAGAAGACGCTCGTCGGGGTGCCCGCGCCGATGGGCTCGCCGCGCTCCGAGGCCCCGCAGGCGGCAGCGCCGGCGCGGGCAGACGGGGGCCTCCGCATCCCGCCGCCGCCGCCCCCGCGGGTGCCGGCCGGGCCCGACGCGACGGTCCCCCTGACCCCGCTCGACCTCGGGCGGGCCGAGGCGGTCCTCGCCGCATCCGGACCGACCTCCCGACCCCCGCCGCCTGGACCCGCCCGCAGCAGCGCGCCCGCGAGCCTGCCGCCCCCGCCGCCCGGCAAGGCGGGCTCGCAGCGGCCTCCGCCGCCCGCGGCCGCCTCGACCGACGACCTCGACTACGACGACCTCGCCGAGACGAAGGCGCGGGACATCGAAGCGCACCCGGTCGAGCCGCCGGTGTCGAGCCCAGCGTCGCGCACCAGCGCCGACGCCCCTTCCGTCGGCGGCCCGCACGCCGCCGCAGCGCCGGGTCCCGTCGCCGGGCCCCCGGCTCCGATCCGGCCCGAGGCGCCGGCCGCCTCGTCGTTCGGCCCATCGCCCGCCGCCGCTCCCGTCGTGGCAGGGACCACGCCGCCGCCGTTCGGGGCCGCCGCCCCCTCGCCGTTCGACGCGCCTGCGGGGCCGCCTGCGGGCCCGCCAGCGGCCCCCGTCGCCGCGGCGGCGCCGGCCGCCAGCGGGCTGCCCACGGGACACGAGGCAGGACGCGAGGCGCGCCCCGCGACCGTTCCGGTCGTGATCTGGATCGCCGCGGGCGCAGCCGCGTTCTTCGTGCTCGCCGCGCTCGCCGGCGGCCTCGTCGGCTACCACGTCATCGCAGGCAGCACGGCGCCCGCGGCGGCCACCGTCGCCCCCGCCGGCGGGCCTCCGTCCGCGACCGCGCAGCCCACCGCCCCACCGCTGGCGGCGCCGCCCCCGACGCCGACCCCGGCCCTCTCCCCGCCGGCAGCGCCACCGCCGCCCGCGGAGGTCGCGCCGGCGCCGATCCCGACCGCAGCGCCGCCCCCGGCCGCGACCGCACCGCCTCCGGCCCCCGGGCCGGCGGCCGTGGCGGCGCCCGCCCCGTCGCCCGGCGCGCCGCCCGGCGCGAGGCCGGCGACCGCGCCGCCCGCGGAGCCCCGGACCGCGCCGGCAGGCACCGGGCGGCCCGCCTCGACCGCGGGCGAGGCCGCGGCGCCTGCCCCGGCTCCCGGACGGCTCCCCTCGCGCCTCGGTGCAGGCTCGGCGGCCGCCCCGCCGGCAGCGGCACCGGCCAGCGGCAGCGCCGAGGGCTTCGAGGCGGTCCGCACGCGGGCCGGCGAGGCCTTCCGGGCCCGCCGCTACGCCGAGGCGGAGCGGGACTACCTCGCCGCGACCCGCCTCAACCCGCGCCACGCGGGATCGTGGGCTGGGCTCGGGGCCTCGCGCCTGGCCCAGCGCAACGCGCGCGGCGCTGCCGAGGCATACCGCGAGGCGGTCGCCCTGCAGCCGACCTCCCCCGGCTTCCACGCCGCCCTCGGTCGTTCGCTCGCCGAGTCGGGGGACCGGGCCGGCGCCCGCCGCGAGTACGAGGAAGCGCTCCGGATCGACCCGGACCACCGCGACGCCCGGATCGGCCTCGAGCGGCTCTGAGCCGGGCCGCTCAGTAGCGCCAGGTCTGCTCGCAGACGAAGTCGTGGGCGGTGCCGCAGAGGTCGTCTTCGAACTCGTCGTCGCCGCCGCGCATCGAGCCGCAGTTCTCGGCGCCGTTCTCGCCGCTGCCGGCGTCGTTCGGCTGTCCGCCCATCCCGCCGTCCCACGGCGGAATGGTCGGAGGCAGAGCGAAGAGCGAGAGCCCGCCTTCCCAGGCCCAACCGTCGCTGGGAGTCGCCGCCCCGTCGCTCTGTCGCAGTCCTACCCACGACTCGGCGGCCAGCCCGCCGACGAAGCGCCACTCGGTGTCGCCCTGAAAGACCGCGAGGGACGCGCGCATCGCGTCGCCGCACGCCGTGAGCGCGTCGTCCCAGCCGAGGGCGCCCTCGCAGACGTAGTACACCGAGTCCCAGAAGGTGGCCGCGGTGCACGTGTGGCCGCAGTCCTCCCCTTCGTCGACGAGGCCATCGCAGTCGTCGTCGATGCGGTTGCAGCCCGCGGCCTCGGCGGTGGCCGCGCACGGGCCGGGCGGCAGCACCGGCTCGCAGAGCAGACGATGCGCATCCGAGCACGGAAGCTCCTCGTACACGCCGGTCGTGCGCAGCTCGACGCAGCGCTTCTGAGGATCGTCGGCCCCGATGCTGCCCGGGGTGAAGACCGTCGATCGATCCCGCCAGACGTAGGTGCCGCTCTCGTCGAAGTCGTTCAGGCCGATCCAGTGGCTCTCGGCGATGCCCGCAGCGGTGAGCGCCGCCTGGACCGCCGCCTGCTCCGCCGCGCTCTCGAACGTGGCGAGGTCGTAGCCCTCGGCCGTGGTCCGGCATGCGCCTGCCCATGCCTCGAGCCCGGTCGCCGGCCCCGGACAACTCAGGAGCGTACGCCCGAGGACGGTGATCGCGACGCAGTCCCCGCAAACCCCGTCGTCGATGGTCCCGTCGCAGTCGTCGTCGATGCGGTTGCAGACGGTCTCCGCCCGGGGCGCGGGGGCACAGCCGGAGTCCGGGGACACCGGAACGTCGGGCGGCGCATCGAGCGGTGCATCGAGCGGTGCATCGAGCGGCGGCGCATCGAGCCCCGGCGCATCGAGCCCCGGCGCATCGAGCCCCGGCGCATCGAGCCCCGGCGCATCGAGCCCCGGCGCATCGAGCCCCGGCGCATCGAGCCCCGGCGCGTCCGGCGGGCCCGCGTCCCGATCGTCGGGCAGCGGGGAGCGGACGAGGTTGCAGCCCGACGCGAGCCACGCGGCGAGGACCAGGGTCGGAATCGGGAGGCGC
>Ga0209972_10004887_pt1 | contig 9998 bp, 5 predicted proteins | sample NOAtaG_7_FD_187302 | JGI IMG/M metagenome (GOLD analysis project Ga0209972, IMG submission 187302) | Freshwater lake microbial communities from Lake Erie, under a cyanobacterial bloom - NOAA_Erie_Diel1S_2200h metaG (SPAdes) (version 2) | ecosystem: Environmental > Aquatic > Freshwater > Lake ...
CTCGCGGCGAAGACCGCGACGGCGACCGCGACGCCGGTGGTCGTGACCCCCGACCTCGTCACCGACGCGCCGCGCCACGCGGCCGCGCGCGAGGGTCTCGCGCCTCCGATGCACGTGCGCCACCGGCTGCCCAAGCGTCGCCGCGGCTTCACCCAGGAGGCGCGCGTCGCGGGCCACAAGATCTTCCTCCGCACCGGCGAGTACGAGAACGGCGCGCTCGGCGAGATCTTCATCGACATGCACAAGGAGGGCGCGTCCTTCCGCAGCCTGATGAACTGCTTCGCCATCTCGGTCTCGATGGGCCTGCAGCACGGCGTGCCGCTCTCGGCCTTCGTCGAGCAGTTCACGTTCACGCGCTTCGAGCCGGGTGGCCCGGTCGAGGGGCACCCGAACGTGAAGTTCGCCACCTCGATCATCGACTACGTGTTCCGCGTACTCGGGGTCGAGTACCTCAAGCGCTACGACTTCGCCCAGGTCCCGCCGGAGGAGACCCAGCTCGAGCTGACGAACCCGACCGACGTGGCCGCGGTGCAGAAGCTCCCGACGGCGAGCTCGCCGGTCGCGCCGCCCGCGAGCTACGAGCCTGCGCAGCAGGTGGCCTTCTCCTACGACGGTGGGACCGCGGAGAGCCTCGCCGAGCAGCAGCGGCAGACGAGCGCGGGCACGACGAAGTCGGTCCTCGACCAGCAGCTCGGTGAGATGATGGGCGATGCGCCGATGTGCGACAGCTGCGGGCACATCACGGTCCGCAACGGCGCTTGCTACAAGTGCCTGAACTGCGGCGCCTCGATGGGCTGCAGCTGAGAGCGCGGCGCGGCCTGCAACCCGCCTCGTCCCCGCCCGTGCCAGCACGCCGGCGGGGACGACGCGGCAGCGGGCTGCCCCGGGCGAACGCTCAGCGGCCGAGGCGGGCGCGGCCGGTCTCGTCGTCGGGATCCAGTTCGAGGGCCCGTTCCCACTCGCGGCGGGCGCGGGCGGTGTCGCCGGCAGCGCTCAGGGCGTCACCGAGCAGGACCCGGAACGAGGCGCGACGGCGGCGGTGCGCGACGGCCCGCTCCGCAAAACGCACCGCGTCCTCGGCGCGGGCAAGCGCGAGGCAGGCGCGGGCAGCGCCGGCGTGTCCATAGGGGTCGTGGGAGTCGAGCGCGATGGCCCGCTCGAAGAGGGCGAGGGCCCTGGCCGCATCGCCTGCTGCGAGCGCAGCGTCGCCCGCTTCGATGAGCGCCTCGGGGTCCCGACCGGTCGCGTCGGTGGCCGCTGGAGGCTCGGGCGAAGGCCCCGCAGCTTCTTCGGCGCGGGGCGGAGGGAGCTCCTCGGCGGCGAAGACCGCGGGTGGCGCCGGGGGCGCGACGACCTCGGGCGCGGGTGGGCCCGGCGCGGCGGGCAGCGGCTCCGGCGCGCCGACGCGGGGCGCCGATGGCACCGCGGCAGGCGGGAGCCCCGCTGGTGGGGCCAGCGTTGGGTCGGCGAGGGTTGGGTCGGCGGGCGTTGGGTCGGCCAGGGTTGGCTCGGCCAGCGACGGTGTGGGCGGCGACGAAGTGGGCGGCGACGAAATGGGCGGCGACGCGGTCGAGGGCACCGGTGCAGGTCGGGCCGGGCGGGCAAGGAGGTCGTCGGCCCCGAACACCAGCACCGCGCCGAGAGCCAGCACCGCGAGCAGGATCAACGCGGCGATCCAGGCACGGCTGCGCGGCCGGGCGAAGGCCGGAGCGGTCTCGAGCGGCCCCGGGACCGGGCTGACGCTGAAGCCAACCGGGGGCGCGGGCGGAACGTCCTCGGGAGGAAAGCTGTGCGCGACCGGGTGGATGGCCGGGCGACGCTGCACCGCGCTCGGGTCGTCGGGCACGGCCACGGGCAAGCTCGGCGCGAGGCTGTAGGGACCTTCGGCCGAAGCCTGGGCCTCGGGGGACGAGGGGGCGAGCGGGGCGGCGCCGGGCGCGGGGTCCCCGGCCGGAGCCTCCGCGGGGTCCGGCGGAGCGGGCGGGGGCTCGATGGAGCGGGCGGGCCCTTCGACGGCCGAGGGCGCAGCCGCGTCGGCAGGCTGTGCCCGACCTGCGGCCGCGAGGCGACGCCACTGCTCGAGCTCCTCCGGCGGCGTCCGCCGGGTTGCGCCCCCGTGGGCCGGATCGCCCTCCCAGCCAGGAACGGGGCGAAACCTCACCCGGGTCCGCTGGCTCTCGTCATGCGGCGGCGACATCTCGGACGGTAGATTCTTCCACGAACGCGGGGCGCTGTCCGCTTCCTCGTGTCCCCGACCTCCGCGCCGGAGGCAGATGGCGGCTAGGCCGACGCGTCGGCGGAGAGCGGCTCCGGCCCCGCGGGGACCGGCTCCTCGGCGCGGTGGGCCTCGGCCTCGTGCTCCGCGCCCCGACCGGCACGCGCGGCCTCGAGCAGGGGCACGATGTAGGGATAGCCGACCTGCATCGCGTCGAGCTCGGGATCGATCTGCGCGCACAGCCAGAACGCGAGCACGACCGCCCGCTCCACGTAGAACCAGCCCTCGGGGTACTCGACCGAGACCATCAGTTCGCGCAGCTCTTCGCGCGCGACCTCGGGATCGATGAGCGCCTCGAGCTCGCGCTGGTTCGCCTTCATCAGCGCAGCGGGGGTGCGGTTCTGAATGCGGAGCAGCTTCTGGAAGTAGCGCTCCACGGTCTTCTCGAGGAGCGCGCGGTTTGCCTCGCGGGAGGCGAATCCCATGCGCAGAAAGCCCTCGAGCAGGCGCTTTCCGTCCTGGTCGAAGAGGCCCCCGATGACGTCGATCATCCCGGCCGAGATGTGCGGGTCGAGCTCGCTCACTGCGCCGAAGTCGAGGACGACGAGCTTGGGGCGCCGAGGCGACTTGCCGGGCTGCACGAGGAAGTTCCCCGGGTGCGGGTCGGCATGGAAGAAATGATCGATGAAGAGCTGCTTGTAGAAGCTCTCGATGAAGCGGATCGCGACCGCGCGGGGCTCGATGTTCTGCGCGGCGAGCTCCTCGAGACGGTTGATCTTCGTGCCCTCGACGAAGGTCATGGTGAGGATGTCGCGCGTGGTGAAGGCGTCGACCGGCCGGGGGAAGACCATGTCCTTCTGCCGCGCGAAGTTCTCCGCCATGCGGCGCATCGAGCGGGCCTCGACGAGGTAGTTGGTCTCGCGGGCGAGCAGGTCGACGAGCGAGGAGTGCACCCGGTCGAGCCCGGCGACCGGCACGAAGAACTGGTAGATCCACATGCCGAGTCGGATGACCTGCATGTCGATCGCGATGACCTCGCGGATCCCGGGATAGAGCACCTTCACGGCGACCTTCTCGCCGGGCGCGGCGCCTTCGCCGCGGAGGTAGGCCACGTGGACCTGCCCGAGCGAGGCAGCCGCGATGGGCTGCTCGTCGATCGTGGCGAAGGCCTGCTGCGGCGAGAGCCCCACGCTCTGCTCGAAGGCCGTCGCGATCTCGGACCAGGGTCGCGGAGGCACGGCGTCCTGCAGGCGCTCGAGCTCCTTCGTGTACACGCGCGGCAGAAAGCCGCCCATGATCGAGAGGACCTGCCCGAGCTTGATGTAGACGCCGCGGAGCGAGAGGGTGGCGGCGAGCAGGCGGCGGGCGTTGACCAGATCGATGCGCTTCTTGCGGCGCACGAGCCACGCGGGAAGGCGCTGCGTGTCGCGATCGGTCGCGGGGTCGCGCTCCCAGTGCTCGGTGAGGCGCACGAGCAGGAGCTGGGTGAGGTAGGAGCCGACGATCACGCCGAGGACGGCGAGGGCGCGAACGAGCCGCGCGACGAGGTGCGCGCTGATCGTGAAGGGCTCGGCGCTCGGGCGCGGCTCGGCGGCGCCGCTCATCCGGGGCGGCCCAGCGGGGAGAGCTCGGCGTGGTGCCGATCGGCGTAGTACGAGAGCACGTCGAGGGCGTCGGCGAACTCGTTGTCGTCGATCTCGGCGATCGGGTATTCGACCGAGAGGACGACGTCGAGGTCGTCGTCGATGGAGAACTTCGCCATGAGCAGCTGCTGGTTGAGCTGCATGAGGCGGGTGTAGAGGCGGTGCGCGCCGTCCTCGTCTTCGGGGGAGCGGAGGAAGGGGACGATGGCGAAGTGCACCCAGCCCGCCTCGTGGTCGACCCGCACGAAGACCGGAAAGCTGGCGGTGCGCCCGCGGAAGTTGCTGCGCCAGGTGTCGGCCGTGAGGCGCTCCGCGGGCCAGCCGCCCCGCTGGAGCAGGGCCGGCACGGTCGCAGCGTCGAGCTTCACCCGGGGCATCGAGGGGCGGACGGTACCAACAAAATGCGGCCTCCGCGAGGGCGCCGCGATCAGCCGAGCTTCTCGGCGATCTTCTCGGCCGCGCGGGTCGCGACGGCCATGATGGTGAGCTGCGGGTTCACCCCGAGCGGCCCGGAGACGACGCTGCCGTCGACGATGAAGAGGCCGGGGACGTCGTGCGCCTCGTGGTCGAGGCCGACGACGCTGGTGCGCGGATCGGGGCCCATCTTGCAGGTGCCGAGCGGGTGGTAGCTGGTCAGCGGGAGCTGGCCGGGGGCGAGCTTCGCGCGCTCGAGGCGGCGCACGTCGTCCATCGAGTTGAGCTCGCCGAAGGGGCCGTAGAGGGTGGGGATCACCTTGCGTGCGCCGGCGGCGAAGCAGATCTCCGACATCTTCACGACGCCGCGGGTGTAGCGGGCGACGTCCTTCGGGCCGAGGTGGTAGTGCATGATCATCCCGCCCGCCGAGTCGAGGAGCACGCGGCCCTTCGTCTGGTCGGCGATGAGGATGCCGAAGCTCGCCGTCCACTCGATGTGCGCGAGGGCCTCCATGAGGCGGTCGCCCGTCGACGGGAAGATGATGGGCGCGTAGTTGTAGTCGGGCTGCGCCGCGGTGAGCAGGATGCCCTCCTCGACGAACTCGTCGCAGCCGTAGGCCTGGGGGATCTTCGAGGGGCCGGCGATGCGCTCGGGCATCACCGCGGAGAGGCCGCCCGAGGGGTGGAGCGTCAGGTTCTTGCCGAGCTGGCCCGAGCTGCCGCAGAGCCCCTGCTTCATGAGGAAGAGGGGCGTCGGAACGGCGCCGCCGGCGAAAATCACCGCGCGGGCGCGGACGCGCACCTTCTTGCCCTCGGGGCTCGTGCCCTCGATGCCGACCGCGCGGCGCCCTTCGAGCAGCACGCGCTCGGCCTTCACCCGGGTGTAGAGCATCGCGCCCTTCTCGAGGGCAGGCGGGACGTAGGAGAGGTTCGTGCTGCGGCGCGCGTCGGTGCGGCAGCCGAAGTCGCAGAAGCCCGAGCCCTCGCAGCCCGGCGCGTTGCGCTGGATGGTGAAGTGGCGGTAGCCGAGCTTGTCGCAGCCGCGCCGGAAGACGTGCTGGATGGCGCCGGTGTGCTGGGCGCTCGCGGGGCCGACCTGCAGCACCGACTCGACGCGCTCGAAGTGCCGCGCCATGGCGTCCGGCGTGAAGTCGGACGAGCCGGTCTCCTCGCACCAGCGGTCGAGGACCCACGGCGGGGTACGGAACGAGGTGCCTCCGTTCACCGCGGTCGAGCCGCCGACGAGGCGGCCGACGAAGACCGGGATGACGTTGTTGCCCGCCGACACGGCGCCCCGGTAGAACTCGCGGTGGGCCTGCATGGAGCTGCCGGTGAAGCGGTCGCGGCGGATGTGCTCCCCTTCCTCGAGGAAGATGACCGCGTAGCCCCGATCGGCGAGCTCGCGGCCGACGACCGCGCCGCCCGCGCCGGTGCCGACCACGACGACCTCGCACTCGAGATCCTCGTCGGAGGTCAGCGAGGCACCATCGACGATTTGCTCGAGCCAGCGGGGCTGCTCGAGGCGGGTGACGACGTTGCGCTTGCCGCCGAGGGCCTCGTAGACGTCGAGGCGGTCGAAGTGCACGAGCTTGATCGGGAAGACGAAGGCCTGAAGGAGCGGACCGAGCACCGGGTCGAGCTCCCAGCGGCGGAGCAGCTCCTGCTGCGCTGCGTGGGGCAGGTTGCGGAAGCGGTGGCCCTTGCCGAGCACGGCGAGGTGGTCGAAGACCTGGGCGGCTCGTCCCCACACCTCGGCGAGGTGGGGAAAGACGTGCTCGAGGAGGTCCTCGACCTCCCGCAGGGTGCGCTCGTCGGCGCGTCGGATGGCGCCGCTGCCGGGGACGACTGCCTCGGCGAGGGCGAGGGCCGAGCGCCACACCGCGTCGGAGTAGCGAGAGGCGTCGCGGGGGTGGGGAGCGGGCGCAGGGACCGACGCGGCGGCAGGGGCCGAGGGCGCGGGCCGCGGGCGAACGAGGCTGCTGACCGGGCTGAGCGACATCGCCCGCGAGTATGCGGCCAACCGGCCAACCGGCCAGTTCCCGAATTGGCGAGTTCTCACCGCGTCGTACGCTTCGCGCCGGCGCGTCGCGAGCGACGCAGGAGAACGCCGAACGGCCGCCCGGTTGCCCGGAGCGGCCGCTCGACGTGTGGGCCTCCGCCCGCGCTCAGGGGTTCGGCGTGAACCGGAACCCGCTGCCCGCCGAGATGGCGCCCGCCGTGTTGAACGACTGCAGCACGCCGTCCGTGCCCGCGGCGTTCTCGAGGCCGATGGTGGCGCTCGAACCGAAGAGCGCGGCCGAGGTCCCGGTGATGGAGCAGTAGCGGAACTCGATGGCGTTCGTGGACTCCTCGAGGAGCACCTGGAAGGACAGGCCCGAGCCGGTGGTCGCCCCGCTCGGACGGTAGTTGACCCATTGGGCCACGAAGGTGCGGTTCGGAGCGGTTCCGGTGGTGATCACCCGGGCGGCCGCGGTCCCCGGGGTGCTCGTGACGAGCAGATCGTCCCAGAACGGAGCGACGAGCGAGTTGGGCGCGGCGGTCGCGGGGATGGTGGCGTTGGTGAACGCGGTGCTGCCCGTCCCGGTGATGAGCTGCAGGTTGCCGTTGCTGCTCATCACCCAGTTCGTGACCGCGGACCCGAAGTAGGTGAAGGCGAAGGGCAGCGCGGCCGAAGACGAGACGGCGTCATCGGCCACGACCGAGACCGCGGTCCCTGCGGAAGTGTCGATGCAGGTGGTGCCGGTGAGAGGCGTGACGAGGTAGGGCACGCGGGTGCAGACGCTCGGGCTCCCCGTGGTGCAGCGGAAGCCCGCCTCCACGGTGCAGGACACCGAGCAACCGTCCGACGCAGCGGTGTTGCCGTCGTCGCACGCTTCGGTCCCCTGCCGGAGGCCGTCACCGCAGACGATCAGCTGGCAGACCGAGGGCGCACCGGAGCACGCGTACCCCGGCTCGGTCGCGCACGTGCTCGAGCAACCGTCCGCCGCCAACCGGTTCCCGTCATCGCAGGTCTCCCCGGTGCCGACCACGCCGTTGCCGCACGGGTTCGCCGTGCAGTTGCGCAGGCACGCGTCCGTCTCGACGGCGTTGGCGTCGTCGCAGGCCTCGCCCGGGTCGGAGACGCCGTTGCCGCAGAACGGCAGGGCCGGGTCGATGCACATCGCGATGCTCCAGCCGGAGAGGCTACCGACGTCGTCCGCCGCGTCGTCGGAGAAGCTGACCGTCCACTGGCCAGCCGCGTTGAACGGTGCGAGGCCGGAGAAGGCCTGCTCGGGACGGAACCGGCCCGTGAAGGGTGCGGTGCCCGCGGTGATCGTGGTCGCCGCGTCGTCGGAGAAGTAGGTACGGACGTAGTCGTCGCCCGAGGTTCCGTTGTCGGTCGAGACGTCGCGCGTCAGCCCCGAAGGACCGGTGAGGATGAGGTCGACGTCGGCCGCCCAGGGGTGGGTGATGCGCGCGAGGTGGAAGACGACCCTCGTGGGAGCGCCAGCCGTCGGCACCGAGAAGGAAGACACGATGCCGTTGACGACGTTGTCCGGGATCGGAAGCGTCCTCGCGTCGACGAAGCGGAACACCGTCTCGCCCGCGCCACAGGTGATCTCGAGCTGGCACGTGTCCGAGCAGCCGTCGCCCGCCGTGGTGTTGCTGTCGTCGCAGGTCTCGCCCGGGTCGAGCGCGCCGTCGCCGCAGAGCGCGACGCAGACCGAGGGCGAGCCCGTGCAGCGGAAGTTGGGCTCCACCGTGCAGCGGTCCGAGCAGCCGTCGCCGCCCGTCGCGTCGCCGTCGTCGCAGGCCTCGTTCGTCGCATCGAGGACGCCGTCGCCGCACACGTTGCCGGTGAGCATCAGCGCCGCGGAGCAGTCGGCCGCGCAGCCGGCGCACATCGCGGTGCCGTAGGCGCAGCCGAGCTCGGTCGTGGTGTTGCCATCGTCGCACACCTCGCCGTTCGCGCCGTCGATCAGGGTGTCACCGCAGAACGTGGGCGTGCCGGGCACGTTGGTGCAGGTCGCGCCGCACACGACGCACGAGGTGAGGCCGTACGGGCAGGCTTCGACGACCGTGTTGCCGTCATCACAGGCCTCGTTCGCCGGGTCGGCGTTGTCGTCGCCGCACACGTTGCCCGTGAGGCGGAGCGCGGTGCCGCAGTCGGCCGAGCAGCCGGCGCAGGACGCGGTGCCGTAGGGGCAGCCGGTCTCGCTCACGGTGTTGCCGTCGTCGCAGATCTCGGCGCCGAGCGCGACGGTGCCGTCGCCGCAGGTGGAGGTGCAGGTGGTCGGCTCGGCGCTGCCGCAGGTCCAGCCGGTCTCCACCTGGCAGCCCATCGAGCAGCCGTCCTCGTCGGCGTTGTTGCCGTCGTCGCAGCCCTCGGCGCCGTTCACGAGGCCGTCGCCGCAGTCCGGGGTGCAGACGCTCGGGGCGTCCATGCAGGCCCAGCCCATCTCCACGACGCAGGTGGGGCCGCAGCCATCGTCCGCCGCGGTCCCGCCATCGTCGCAGCCGTTCGGTCCGGCCTCGTCACCGACCACGGCGCCGTCGCCGCAGACCTCGGCGCACACCGTCGGCTCGGCGGCGTCGCAGAGCCAGCCGGCCTCCGCCACGCAGGACGCATCGCAGCCGTCGCCCGCGGTCGTGTTCCCGTCGTCGCAGGCCTCGTCGGCCGTCACGAGGCCATCGCCGCAGACGACCGCGCAGTCGCTCGGCTCACCGGTGCAGCCCCAGCCGGTCTCGACGGCGCAGGACGCATCGCAGCCGTCGTCCGCGTCGGTGTTCCCGTCGTCGCAGCCGCCTTCCTCGGCCTCCGCGCCGACGACCGTGCCGTCGCCGCAGACCTCGGTGCACACCGTCGGCTCGGCGTCGTCGCAGTCCCAGCCGTCCTCGACGGCGCAGCTTGCATCGCAGCCGTCGCCCGCGGTCGTGTTGTCGTCGTCGCAGGTCTCGACACCTTCGACGTTGCCGTCGCCGCAGGTCGGGCCGGAGGGCGCATCGGCGCGGCCTCCGTCACGCGGTCCGGCGTCGCTTCCCCCGCCGTCGTCGGGGCCACCATCGCCGCCGATGGGCGCGTCGGGGAGCGACGGATCCGAGGGACAGCCCGAAATCGCGAGGGCGATGGCGAGAGTGCAGAATGAGGCGACGCGACGAACCATGACGACCTCCGAGGCCGGCGCACCGGCCCGAATGCGGTAAGCGGCGAGGGATGCCGCCCTCGGCGCGCTGCGTCAAGGCGATGGCGGAAGGGTGCCTCGGGGGGCACGTCGTCAGCGGGCCGGGCGCGCCAGGTGGCAAGAGAAGCAGCCGAAGCCGGTGCCGGTCGCGGGATCGTATGCCGGCATGCCGAGCTGGGTGCGCACGGTCGGGGTGACGACCTCAGCCATGAATGCGTAGGCGGGACGCTCGGTCATCGCTGCCCACTCCGGCGAGCCCGGCGCGGGCAGACGGGGCAGGTAGCGCGAGGGCATCTCGTAGCCGCGCTCGCGGCCGTCGTCGCCGTGGCAGGTCTCACACGTGATGTTCGCGTAGCGCTCGGCGTCGTGGGCGCGGAAGTCCTCCGCAGCGATGGGAAGCACGGCCGCAACCATGTAGTACTCGCGCTCGTCCTCGCTCATCTCGGCCCAGGGTCGGGGCGGCGGGTTCACGCCGATCAGCTCCCGCGCACTCGCGGTGCCGTGCACGACGGCCGGCTCGATCTCCTCGAAGCCCTCCATGTCGAAGCCGTCGGTCTCGCCGGC
>Ga0209972_10004888_pt1 | contig 9998 bp, 18 predicted proteins | sample NOAtaG_7_FD_187302 | JGI IMG/M metagenome (GOLD analysis project Ga0209972, IMG submission 187302) | Freshwater lake microbial communities from Lake Erie, under a cyanobacterial bloom - NOAA_Erie_Diel1S_2200h metaG (SPAdes) (version 2) | ecosystem: Environmental > Aquatic > Freshwater > Lake ...
AATCCTGATCTCCCCGCTGGCGCATGGGTGGCCGCAGAGGCAATGGAAATCCTCACTGGGAGAAAATCGCTGTGAAAGCCGATTGGTCTTCTTTCGCTGTTTGCATGGCAGCGGTAGCAATAGCTGGAATGGCAATCCTGCTAGACTCTGACTTTCTAAGATTAGTCGGAATGAATGCTGCTGTCGGATTTGGCATGATGCTTGCATACCGCCCAAACGAGGATGAACAATGACAAAGAAACCTTATCGCATGTTTGCTGTATTGGCCGAGAAGTACAGCGATGGAACCGAACATTTGGCAGCATTGCACCACAGCAAGGAACCAGACTTACCAGAAAAGATACTGACAAATTATATTGCCCAGAATTGCATAGATTTCATTACAGATTGCAAGCGTACCCCCCTACTTGACATTCGGTGGGAAAGCAATGCCCGATGCTTTGTAGGCTATATGGGAAAAATGTTGGGCAAGATTGAAATTGTGGAATTGAAGAGTTTCAAGCTTGACAGCTAATACTGAACAAGCTACACTCTGTCCGCATGGGCAACATTCATTCAGCGAAAGCGGAATGGGTGTTTTCGGGGTGCAATGTCGCACCCCATTCCGAAACCCCTATTCAAAGGGAAACGCAATGGCGGACAATGGCAAGAATGGAAAGACCCCGAACAAGGCACCGAATGCAGCTATTGCAGAACTGCGGAAGCTCATTACCGATTCACTCAACACGAATACGGAACTGGCAAAGAAGGGCGACCGAGCCGCTATGAAAAAGGTTGGCCCGCTGGAGAGCGATTTGGATTGCGTTGATCGACTGGCCAAGCGTGAGGATTCGGGCTATTACAATGTCTAACCCTTCCCCGGATCCTTACACAAATCCACCAAAGGGCACGCTTTCGCTGGTGATTACCCATACTGACAATATGGGAAATACCGTAGAAGTTCGGGCTAAGGATTCAGACCCTACGCTGCTGCTGACTACTACGTATGGTCTGAATTCCACCCGACATGGAATCGAAATCCATCCCGATACCCTAATGAGAATTTGGGTGCACAGTGTAACCCTAAGCAGAGGGGCTATTCCAGCCGGCCCCCTAAACATCAACATGCAAGGATAACCAATGGCAAAGAAGACTAATATGAACTTCCAGATTGTTCGCAAGATTTCCTCAAAGACCGTATGTGGGGAGATTGCAGCTGCGAAGGAACCCACCGATCTTTTCACAGTCTTTGGGATTGTTCATGGCGTGAAAAAGATTGAATCCCAGTTCAGCGATGAACCGGACAACTGCTACATTGGCGACTTTGAAGCTGTAAATCTAAAGTCGGGGGAAATCTTCAAGGGTTCCAAGCTGTATCTTCCCGAACCAGCGAACACCATGCTTGACACCAAAGTACAAGCCGCACAAGGACAGAAAACCAAGTTCAAGTATACCATTGGCGTTACCGCCCCCACTGACAAGCGGAACAAGGCAGGGTACGAATTCATCGCCAACGATTTGATGGCAGCGGTCTCTGATCAAGAAATGGATGAGCTGCGAAATCTGTAACCTGATCCAATCCGAAAAACAAAGAAACCCCTTCCGAGCATTCGGGAGGGGTTTGTTATTTCAGAACATATCGACCGAATAGGGTTTGCTGGTGTCGGTCCACACCCCTACAGCTATCGTGAATAAGGTAGGATCGGCTGTTCCTGCGGGGGTGAACAAAGCGACTCCGGGAATGCGAAGGGGGAGAATCGAGAGATTCTGAAAGGGGTACCCCTGCACCATCAAACCCCTCGAAGACACCGAACCCTGTACCCACCCATAGAGGTTCACAGAGGGGTCTACAAGCTGCGGAATGTCAAAGGTAATCGCATGGTCGGCTTTTTCAATGACAGTTTCCCGGGGAAGCTGGCGTGGATCGGTATCAATATTTCGGGCAACAAAGACCCCCGGCGGGGGGTTTGAAAAAACCTGAGCGAATGCCCCAGCTTGGCGAGGGTGGGTAGCAGAACTGCAAAGAAGACTGAAACAGTTCCCAGCAACATTGATTCGGGCAGAAAGGCTGGTGTTTGCCCCTTGCACGAAATCTTGGGGGAATTTCAATACCCTACGATCCTGTGCCACCCCTGCACCGAAGTCATTTGGGGGAAGGGATACTGGAACCTTACCTGGTGGGAGTATTCGGCGGGGAGGATCGTCAGGCAATCTGACACCAGACATATTAGACTCCAATGATACCGGGCGCCCCATCGGGGGTAGCCGTCCAAATATAGCAGCGAACATTAGCCCCCACACTCAAATGGCCGAAGCGTATCCTTCTGAAAGGCCAATTCTTGAAGTGAAGACATGCGAATCGGTAATCACCAGCGGCGGATTGGTTGCTGAATGTCATTAGCTGCCCATCGTTGAATTGTACGAATACTTCCGCAGCATTCGTATCGGGGGCTAACACAAGATTATTGCCAACAATATCAGTCCAAGGGGTAGTAGCGACGTTAAGCACCGCTGTACCACTATTGAATACTGTATAGTTGAAAGGTTCTTGCTGTACCGCATTCTGCACATTCCGCAGATTCGCAATACCTTGCACGATTTCAAGAAGGGGTTTTTCGGAAACCCACACACCCTTCTCGGATGGCGGGCTATTTTCTGCTGTGAATCCCATATTACTTCCTCGCAATCAGGATAATAGCTACAGCACCCAATCCCACAAGAATCAGGGTGCTCGTACTGATTCCGCTTGTTTGCCTTGTATCTTTCAAAGCCTCTACAGCTTTGTTTGTAGTTCCTGACAGTAGCCCCGCAATCGTGGCTGTATTGGAAAGCTGCTGCTGCTGTGATTCAAGGTTGGTAATCAGAGCATTAGCCGAGATTGTTGTAGCACCCTCAACAATGGTAGTAGCTAGCTGGTTTGCAGCATCCCCCGAAAAACCAATATCTCTGATTGTAGTATTGGTAGTGTTGCTGGAAGTTGAGGTATTTCGTGGTCCGCCCCCACCGCCGAATACGTTAGCCATGCTTGGAATCCTGATCTAAGCAGCACCTTTCGGATTCGTGGTACTGCACATGTTACAATGGTATAGGATTTGGAAAGTTCCTCACATAGACTGACCAGAGGATGCAGCATTCGCTGTCCCCATACTGTTTGAATGAATCCGAATGAGCCATGATAGAAGATACTCACAAACCCTCTACCAGCAATCCAAATCAGTTCAAAGTCATCCGATCTAGCATCGTGCCACCTTTGGGCGAACGCTGTTTTTACTTTAGAGTCTTCAATCCTTCCGAACGAATACAAGGTAGACTCCCACAGCAATCAGCAAAGCAATAGGAACCCAATTCATACTGGCTCGCTGAATGGTGGGCGAACGCTGAACTTCAAATCCCCCACCATTAGCTTGAGGTTGATTCATTGCATTGATAATAGAAGCAATGTTCCGCAATGGTTGATCGTCACCACTACCGTACACATTGATAGCGGTTTGTGTGTTTGGCCCAGCTGTGGGGGTGGGAGTGCCACCAGTAGGCACAAAAGCTGACAGAAAAGGAAGGGGATTCATTGTGAAAGACTCCAAAGCAATAGCACAGCTACTGCAATCGCAACCAAACCAGCATTCGGAATACCATCGGGAATGGCGAATGATTTGGGTGTAGCTGCTCCGCTCGCTGGCGAACCCAAATCCGGAACCACTACCGAAACCGTACCCCCTCTGGATTCCGACTGCAAATCTGAAAGTGTCCGAACGCCGGGAAGGGTGGCTGTAGCTGTAGCGGTTGAATTGAAGTTTGTATTTGTGGGAGTGAATGCTCGAAATGTGCCACTACCTAACCTTGTACCGGGAAGCAAGGGTGCCTGCTGTGATCCTCCAGTTGGAATCGGTCCAATCATCGGGCAACATTCTTGGGAAGGAACCAAACAGCAGCAAAAACCACAACTACAATCAGAATCGTATTTGCTGAGGCAATTACCGCCGATTGCGTAGTGGGACGACTACTCTCATTTCTACGATTTTCTTCCCGGATATTGCGATCTCTATTGATAGCTTCCCGAACCTGCGGCAATGCTGGAGAGCTAATGAGCCGAAACGCAAGAAGACCCGGGATGGTGTTTTCAGTACATCTAACCGAAACATTCTCAACAGTTTCGTAATCCCATACGCTACCATCGGTCCACCGAATTTCGCTAGGGTCAAGTAGAATTTGAGTGCCATTGGGAAGTGTCCACACAAAATCGAAGCTGGCGACAAATGGTAGCCAGCTTGTACGTCTAGCCTTTACGGAGTCATCTGGCACAGCGTACCAGCTACCGTATGGATACCCTAAGTCCCCTTCTTCAATCAGAGGGGGTGGACCGCTGGCATAGTTGGCCGCATGAATGTTGCCAGCGAATGCCCCAGTGGGAACAAGCTGACCGGTTTGTGGCGACCCAATAGCCATGATTAGTTCCCCTTGGCAAGCAAGTAGAATACCAATCCAATACCAACCACAGCAATGATCGGCCCATACTGTTGAAGGGCGTTATTCGTTTCTGCTCTGGTAGTGTCCACTAGTGGGGCGGTACGCTGACCGTTCACATTCGGAGCCTGAGATACCGGCCTAGTCCAAATGGGTGTAACCGCATCAATCGTTTCAAAGACTCTGCGGGAAGAGCTTACAATATCAGACAGGAAGCTGTTATTACCAGTTCCGCCGACCATGTTTGTACCTACTTGCATCGAGTCCCTTTCAATACAAATCCCCCTTTGCGGTTAGGCTTTCGGGGGATTGGGAGAAGACGTAAAGGGTAGCCCCCCTTGTGAGAGGGGTACCCCCGGGAAGGAAAGGTGTTACCCTTGGGTCGGAGCCGCAGAGCGATTCGGGAAAATCTGCTGCGGAATGACTGTGATAGTACAAGGGGCAGTCACATTGAATTCCAAATACAGCTCCGAAAGACCGAGCGTATCAATGGATTCCATCAAATACCCATCATTGGCCAAATCCATATATGCCCAACCATCTTCGTGGTAGTTGCTGGAAAGCCGAGCGTCTAAGAAACTGCTTCCAGTATTGGTGAACTCGGCTGTATTGGCTTGAACAGAGGCAGGGGCGGCATAAGTACCAGTCGGCCAATCAATGTTTTGCACAAACTGACGATCCGAATTGGTCCGAAGGTACTGCCAATCCTGCAAGATTCGCCAAGGAATATCCCTGAATACGTTTGTGCCCGACTTTAGCTGCACATTGGTAATGGCATTTGGTAGGTCTGCACCTCTGTCAGGGGTGGCGGAAGTAGTGGCAGCATTGATCAGGAAACCCCGATACATGCTGGTGACGGGAAGCTGAACTTGGAAAGCGTTATTCGCCCCAGCAACCACAGCCTGAATCGGATAGATTCGGCTACCAGCGAAGTTACCCTTCACGCCAAAGGATTCAAGCGAACAGATATCCAGATTGGCAGAGGTAACGCCGACACCAGAGGCTACCACATTCGCTTGCGAGGAAGTTGTAACTTCAATCCGCAAATCGGAAAGCTGGGAACTGTCCAAAGCGGTATCCAGTGGACGGTAAGCGTTCGGAGTCCAGAAAGGAATCACCAGAGTAGAATCAAAGCTGGCCACCCTAGCATTATTGTCGAAGTATCCCGCCGCCTGTGCCAAGCGAGGATATCGACCATACAAGAACCGATTCAGAGCCATTAACTGCGATCCGCGGAATGAGCGAATAGCATCTGTACCATTGGCAATGACTTCTACCCGATCAATGAAAGACCATTCGTCGCCCTTGCCAATAGTCGCCCGTGTGGCAAGATCGGTAGCTGCGGCGGGGATAGTCATTTGACCATTCATGCGCAACACCATTTCCCGATAAATATATCCCCGGGAAAGCTGTTGGGTGTATCGTGTGGAAGGATTAGCAATATTCAGCGACGCTTGCCGCCGAAAGCGAACAGACTGTGCCATATTAGATTTCCCTTTCGGGGCTATTAGTTGTATTACTTCTTACCAACAATGTTGCCAATGGCAGCGACATTATTAGCGACCCAAATAGCGGCAAGAGCGACCACACCCATGATAAGATACTGCTTCACTTTAGACCCTTTCGGTTAGGCGAGGGTTCCAACATGGCACCCTCTACGGTTTTTCTGACTTGAACTTTACCAGTCGATCTATCTTGAGTCAAGCGAACAGGACGAATATCTTTGAACTTTTCAACACGATACAGCACCGCCGGATTGTACCTTCCCAAAGCGTAGAAGTGCAATCGGGGGAGCGTATTACACTGTTTCAATATGTCCTGATTCCATTCTTCCGCATGTCCAGTACCATCCTTGCTGGAGCTTGTGAATAGGTACAGCTTTAGACACTGATCTCTCACAGTCTTTGGAATCTGTACCATTCTTTGAGCCATGAAATAGACTGAATGGCCCCAGTGTCTTGATCGGGTGGCAATCCAATTGTATTGGGTGTCGTTACCCTCATCAAACAAGCTTCCTGCCTCATCTATAAATAGATGATGCTCTGTTTGCTGCCTTGCGTATTGGTTGAATTTTCCCGGATCGTCAAAGACCTTGGCCGACCCCCAATCGGACGGCGAGCCTACCGGATCAAATACCGCCACCTTTCGGTTCCTCTGGGCTAGGTTCCTTGCCAGAATCTTTGCCAGTACCGATTTCCCGCTCTCTGTCATTCCCAATATCAGGCTGTGCAATGGGCGTTTCCTCTAGAGGTTCCGGGGATGGTTTAGGAATGCGAAATTCCCCCTCTACTTCCCCTTTGTATTTCCCAGTAAAATCGCAACCTCCAAGAATCCAACTTGCCCCAATCAAAGTGAGCAAACCCATAACGGCTCTGCTGTTCATTGGCTACCCTTTCACTTGTTCTGAGATTTCTTCCAAGCTTTGTACCGCTTGATTTCATCCACTGTGGTTGTAATGCGAACCCATTTGGTACCCCTTGCTGTCTTCTTTGCTTTCTTTTTAGCCATTGGAATCTTTTCTGTTTATTAGGTTCCTGATCATTTCATCCCTCCAGCTTTCAAGCTGTTTGATGCGGAATTCGTATAGCCTATGGTTTATTGCCACTGACACCACCGCTGAAATCACCGGGGACGCTATCCCTATTCCCAGTGCTGCCATTGTTAGAGCTTCTTTCAGATCCATTGGGTTCCTTTGCGAGAAGTCGGGGCAATGCATAGCTTCCGAAAGCTATGATAAGTGCGAACTCGGGGGGAGCTTCCAAGTTGGAAACCAGCATATAATCCCTCAAAGCATCGCGCATGAATACCCTTTCATCGTTAGATGCTTTCCATTTGTTTCCAAGTAATGCTTCAAGGGTTCCTGTCAAGCCGACCACTACCACTGTAGCTGTAGCTTCCGCTTTGCCAATGTCGGGAAGGGGTACAGCTTCCCCCGCTACAGCTTCCCTTTGAGGCTCTGCCTTGAATGGTTGCTTCCCCTTTGGTCCCCTTTTCTTTGCGTATGTTCCATCTTTCTTTCGTACAGGATTCCCCTTGTTGTCTGTGGCATGGATTGATGGATTGAATCGCTCTGTTGCAGATTCCTCTGAAAAGCGAAATGACTGCTGATCATTGGATTGGGGTTCGGGTTCTTCTTTTTCCCTGATCTTTTCCACAACATCTGGATTCGTATTGGGTTCCTCATCAATGTGCTGCTGTACAATGTCGCCAATCCAATCGTTACCCTTTACTTGGTCTTTCTGATTGCTCGTTTCCTCGGATAGAACTTGCATGATTGGTACCCTTTCTGTAATACTTCCCGGACGGTTGCAGGGGTACGATACTTGAACTGTTTGGTGGTTCCTTTCAGGATTGCCAGCAAATCATCAAAGCGTACATCTGCACCATTATCATCGTCTACTTTACGCTTGAGCTTTACACCCTTCAAGCGAATTTTTGTTTCAGTTCCCCGAACCCCATAGAGCTTCTTTCCAAGATAGACACCCTCCCCTTCCGCTTCTATCTTGAATTGCCCCAATTCGGTTCCAATTTCCAAATCACCCCGCTGAACTGTTGAATGAATGCTATCTGTATCCACATAGACTGTATTAAAATCCATTGCTTTGTGTAGTTGTACCCTTGCCGCAGAGGTAATCATGGCTGCAATCCCAACATGAATATAGGGAGCATCTACCTCTGTAGATACAGCATAGATATCCCTTTCCTCGTCAATCGGGCGAACCTTTCCCGATTTGATATACTGCGAAAGCTGGGATGGTGCAATCCTCACGATTGCTTCCCTTTCGGATTTCATCCCAAATTTTCCGTAGAGGCTATTCAGCAATAATTTTGCTGCCCAGTCCAATACAGTACCCTTGTTTTGTTTCCTCATTTCGTACAAGATTCGGACATATTCACCAAATAGCAGCTTAGTTTCGGTGAATACGTACCCCTCTATTACTTCAATTGTTCCCCCGCAGTCTATGTGCCTTTGAATTTCTGGCGAGTAGAAGACCCCCTCCCCGCTTTTCACAGCTTCCCCCCTTTGCATGAATACCGGAATGGGATACTTCCCGCTGAACTTGACACGAAAGCACCCCACCGAACCCGGAACCCAACGCTTTGTGAAGTATCCCTTCGCAGATACCGGAACCTCTGTGGTAGACATTACATAGGGGTACAGAGAATTGATATCGTACACCCATACATTATTGAAATGTCCAGCTTTCAGACATTGCACCCTTCCTCCAGAATACCCTTCACGCAAGATTCCTTTGAGATACTTTGAATCAGGGGTATTGATGGCAGTTTCCATATACCCTGTCGTGAACACTTTCATTGCAGTTGAGGCAAGAGTAACCCCCAGCGATTGAATTGGTGCTACCTTATTGTGCAGGATTTCCCCGAATTTTACAACCGAATCATAGCAGAGCTTAGTATCCCTTTCCACATATGCAAGGAATGTCTTCTTATCCCTTCGCAGTAGAGTGTGAGGTAACACATTGGCTGTATCTATCTTGCCAATGTTCAGAAGCTTTCGCCCCACCTCATCCAGCTTAGCCCAGAATAGTGTAAAAGAGTCCACAAGGGATACAGTGTGAATGCCCAGTTTTACCCTTGCCATAATCATTCGGGAGCCAGACATTACGCAATCAATAATTTCGTCGGAACTGGAAAGTAGGTGATCAATCAGTGATAGCCAATCCCATCCACCCCCATTGTGAGCGTACACTGTGCTGTATCGCTTATCATGCCCAAGCTTAGAACCAATGTGTTGCAACACCGATTCCCAGTCTTGGAAATGGTGGAACTTTTCCCCATCGTAAAGGCATACCCATATCATCTTTCCGCTGGGATCATTTTCAATGTCCAGAGAAACGAATGAGTGTTCAATAGTTTCATACCGCTTGCGTACCTTCAGCATTGTTGGTTCCTTCCCGGGGAATGATTACCACAAGAGACCATTTGGTAACACCTTCAAATAGGCCTGACTCTGTGGCCGAATTTGAGAGCATGATCTTATTGATGCTGTCAGACAGGAAGTCGGAGGCCTCATCTAGCCTTGTGACAAACCCTGATCTATACCCTGTCGATCCCTTGCCACCAGTTCCTTTCGCAAGACTGACTGAGGCTCTAAGAAAGCAGAAAGATTCTGGGGGGTGTAGTGTTGCAATATAGACGGTATCCCGTTTGTTGGGATATGTATCGTAATCGTAAATAATATGTTTGGATTGGGCGAAAGTCTTTGTAAGCTTCCGCTTAACCCCGTACCTTGGCTTTGGTGGGGTCTTTGGCTTTGGCTTTGGTTGTTTGGGGAGCAGCTTGGCTTTGGGAATCAGCTTGGCAAGCTGCGATTTGGTAAGCCGCTTTGTAAGTTCCGATTTCTTGAGTCGGGGAAACTTGTATCTTTTCCTTATCTGTGCAACCGTTACCAGCTTGGATAGCTTGGCTTTGGTAGCTTTCCTGATAAGGGTGGCTTTCTTTGGTGATCGCATGTTGCACCTTGCATGGGGGTTTGCAAGTGTAGCTATGTTGGTCGATGTTTGGGGACGTTTGAATGCTGAACATTCCGCAGACCC
>Ga0209972_10004889_pt1 | contig 9996 bp, 12 predicted proteins | sample NOAtaG_7_FD_187302 | JGI IMG/M metagenome (GOLD analysis project Ga0209972, IMG submission 187302) | Freshwater lake microbial communities from Lake Erie, under a cyanobacterial bloom - NOAA_Erie_Diel1S_2200h metaG (SPAdes) (version 2) | ecosystem: Environmental > Aquatic > Freshwater > Lake ...
GAAAGAAACTCAAAGTGGTGTGTCCCAAACCAATGCATCTACTTCTGTATCCGCCTCTGAAGATGCAGTCAATGCTATGGCAGACGAGTTTGATACTAAGTTTGCAGTGTTGGCGCAGGAGGTTGCCGATTTGAAAGATGTTGTTTTGAAACTGCAGGCCTATACTATGGAGGTCAATAAGACCCTGTATGAAGAGAGAATCCAGGTTCTCTCGGATATGGGTGAGCCCAAAGAGGAGAAGTTCAATTTCCATATTTCGGATGATGAGATAGAGGTAGAGGAACCCTCAAAATAGACGGTCTAAATAACATTTTGAAAAATGTTATTTATTTTATGCAACCATTGCAACCTTAATTGCCTCATGGGATTGATAGTTTTCCAAAATAAAATCGTCAATATTATAATCATTAATATTCTCTCTCACTTCTTTAATTGAAATAGTTGGAAAAGGATAAGGCGTTCTTGTAATTTGCAATTTACAAGCATCTATGGCATTTTCGTAAATATGACAATTGCCCATAAAATGAACAAATTCATATGCTTCAAGACCACAATGTTTTGCAATTAAATGTGTCAGCAGCGAATATGATGCGACGTTAAACGGAATTCCTAAAAAAAAATCCGAAGAACGTTGGAACATGCAGCAAGACAGCTTGTTCCCGTCATGCACATTGAACTGGCACAAAATGTGGCAAGGCGGAAGTGCCATTTTGTCTATTTGAAGCGGGTTCCACGCAGTCATAACCATACGGCGACTTGTTCTCTGCGCAGGATCCTTGAGCGCATCAATAATTTGTTGCAATTGGTCTATACCCTTTTCAGAAGGACCACCAGTCTCCTGGTCATAATGCGCATTGAAATGTCGCCACTGGAACCCGTAACCAGGACCAATCAAGCCTTCTCTATAATTTAATCCTCTGGAGTCGAGGAATTCCCGCGTGGTATTGCCATCCCAAATATGGACGCCCTGGTCCTGCAACAACTTGTTGTCGGTCTCTCCACGAATAAACCACAAAAGCTCCTTTAGACATGTTTTCCACGCTGTTTTCTTGGTAGTCAGAATTGGGATTTTTCCGTTTGTTAAATCGAAACGCATCGAGCTCCCAAAGACGCTTTTTGTTCGGCCGTTTCGTCCTTCTTCCCAGGTTCCGTTATCCAGAATGTTTTTAATCAGGTCCAAATATTGTTGTTCTTGGTGCATTGGATGAAATAATTAATCAAGAAATCTTTAATTTTGTTTTGATATACTATATAATCAATGGAAAATATCATTCATGAAGCCAAATCAATTAACCAAAATACTTTTATAAACCACGTATTTGATTCGTCGGACGAAGGAAAAGCCGAAATTCTGAATGTTATCCAATATTCGTTGACCGCCATTTTACCCGTTGTCATGCTCAACAAAACTATCCAGAAATTTGTACCTGAAGCGGATGTTGAGAAGTCGTCTCTCGAACTTTTAGCAGAAATCTTTATCCAGATTGTTGTTATGTTTATTGGGGTGGTTTTGATTCACCGGGTCATCACATATTTCCCTACATACAGTGGATACAAATATGAGGCGTTCAATTTGACCACCGTCATTTTGGCGTTTTTGGTGATTGTTCTCAGTCTGCAGACTAAGTTGGGAATTAAGGTGAATATCTTGGTTGACCGAGCTTACGAGTTGTGGAATGGACCGGGGGCAGAGAATAAGAAACAGGGGAGAAAAGAGACGATGCAGAACCACCAACCTAGCCAAGCGGATTCTCTCGATGATTCGCGCACCCAGACGGGGATGTTCCCGCCTTTGCCAAGTGCAACAAATAATACCCGAAGTTCAGGGCAAGGGTTTGATTATGCTGTCAAAGTGCAGGGAACTGGTGGTGCGCCGCAAGGGGATTTTAATGATTTCGGGCCGGCGCCAGCTGCTGCAAACAGTCTTTTAGCAGGTGGTTCGTTTTGGTAAATCTTTAGCTGTTAGTTTATTATTTTGTAAAAAAATAATAAGCAAATATATAAAATGTTTGGATTTAATTTTTTTAGAAGACCCGCCCAAAGTTCTCCTGAAGATAATGCAAAGAAGCAAGAGAACGCTAGAATCGCCAAGGAGCAAGAGAACGCTAGAATTGCCAAGGAACAAGAAGACGCTAGAATTGCCAAGGAACAAGAGGATGCAAGAATCGCCAAGGAGCAAGAGGATGCTAGAATTGCAAAGGAGCAAGAGGATGCTAGAATTGCAAAGGAACAAGAGGATGCTAGAATTGCTAAGGAACAAGAGGATGCTAGAATTGCCAAGGAACAAGAGGATGCTAGAATTGCAAAGGAGCAAGAGGATGCAAGAATTGCCAAGGAACAAGAGGATGCTAGAATTGCCAAGGAACAAGAGGATGCTAGAATTGCAAAGGAGCAAGAGGATGCAAGAATTGCTAAGGAACAAGAAGATGCTAGAATTGCCAAGGAACAAGAAGATGCTAGAATTGCCAAGGAACAAGAGGACGCTAGAATCGCCAAGGAGCAAGAGGACGCTAGAATTGCTAAGGAACAAGAGGAAGTTCCTGTTACTGAGGAAGAGGAAGTTCCTGTTACTGAGGAATCTGCAACTGAGGAAGTTCCTGTTGTTGCAACTGAGGAAGTTCCTGTTACTACAGAGGAAGCTCTTCCGCCAAATAACACCGTTACACCAAAGAAGACTGTTCCGTCAAAGAAGACTGTTCCACCAAAGAAGACCACCAAGTAAAGACTTTACAAATTATAATAAAAATATATTCCATTTTATTATAATGTTTTGGATAATCATACTGACTTGTTTGTTGACAAAAGTTGCTTCACTAAATCAACTATCGTTTAGTGGCGGCGGTTCCTTCGGTGCGGTTGAAATTGGAATTGCAAAATATGTTGGAGAAATAGACCCAACCAAAACATACAACTTGTATACCGGCATTTCCGCCGGTGCATTAAATTCCGGGTTTCTCTCTTACTACAAGGATTTAAACACTGGAATCCGATTTGCAGAGAAACTTTACGGAGAGATGCATAACCGAATGGTGTTCGAACTGTTGCCAACCACGGGTCTTTCCGTCCTTAATACCGAGCCCTTAAAAAAGACTTTAAGCACAATCATCGACAAAATGCCAAATGAACCCGTTGTAAAAACGCTAATTGGTGCAACCAATTTATACAGCGGAAACCTGGATGTTTACGAATTTAACCAAAATGATAATACTAACAAAGTGCTCCTCCTTCTTTCCTCCTCTGCAATTCCGGGAGTTTTCCCACCGATTGAATACAATGGCAACCTGTATGCAGACGGAGGCACTTTATCCAACGAATTGTTGCAGGTGGAACATGGAGACTACTTGAATATCACGTATATCACACCGTATGAAGGAATCAAATATGATTCTTCGCCAATCACTTCGCTCAAAGATATGTTGATTAGAACATTCGAAGTTGCAACCGGCAATTTCAATAATCCGTTAGCAACCATGAACCAGAATTGTGCAAAACCAATTGGAGAGATAAACAAGTATTTTGTGGATGCCAAGTATCTCTCCGATTACAGTTCCATGAACTTTGATTATGGAACTGAACTCATAGAGATTGGATATAAATACGTGACGAAGAAAACGTATAAGATTTGTTAATTAAGAATAAATTATATATTATATATATAATGTCCGCATTTTTATTAAGACCATATACATTGAATATAAGTCTAATTCGCGCAATTGAAGATGATGATGACAAGAATGATAAATATTTGAAAGAAGTATTAGCGAGTGGTGTAGACCTCAACGCTTTGGGAAAAAACACATGGGCTAATATGCCTACGACTGCAATTATTATGGCAACAAATACAGAGAATGCTAACAAAGTAAGATTACTCCTTGAAACCGGACGAGTTAAAAATATTAATCAAGCGGACGGATTTGGGAGGAGTCCTCTTTTTGTTGCATCAGAGAATGGATGTTATGAAATAGCAAAAATACTTCTTGAATATGGAGCAGACCCAAAATTGCCACCAAAGAAGTATTCAGATGGTGTAGAGTCGAAAACACCTTTAGATGTAGCAAAAAACGATAAAATGAGAGAACTGTTGAGAAATTCAAGTGGGTTAGGTTTGAAGAAAATAAGAAAACTAAGAAAAACGAATAAAAGAAAACTAAGAAAAACGAATAAAAGAAAAAAGAATTCCAAACAAAAAAAATAATCAAATCATTTTTTGTGTAAAATTGAAATTAATTTTTAGTAAAAAATTAAATTCATAAAACAGCCAATTTTAGAAACAATCCAAATACAATCAGATAAAATGCAATCACCAAATATTGAGAAGAGCGAAATCAAAATGCATCTCAGCTTAGTAGCTGTAGCAGACACTGTTGTTGAAGACACTGTTATTGAAGACCCAATTGATGCGCCAAGTCTTACGGTTGAAACAAATCTTACGGTTGAAACAAATCTTACGATTCAAACAAATTTTGAGTCAAAATTCCAAAAATCATCTTTCATTGAGCCGCATTCGGAATCGGACGATGAAGAAGAAGAAGAAGAAAAACCTGTAGAGAAAATTCCACTAAAACATTTTGGTACATTCGAATTGGAATTAAAAAAAGTCCAAATCTCCGGTGAAAAAAAAACAATCCACTTAATGGTTGATAATTCAGGTTCAATGGACAGAAAATGCAGTGACGGAAATACTCAACTGGAACAAGTGCTTTTCGTAACTGAACGAGTTCTGCGATTCATCGTAGAAAACTGCCCAGAAGGAAACATATCTGTCAGCGTAAAAACATTCAGCACCCGTGTTAAAACGATATTTGAGGCAACACCCGTTCTAAGTTCCAACTTAGATGAGTTAATCGGAAAGCTGAAAAATATATACAGCGATGACGAAACCGACATTGGTCTAGCCCTACAAAAAATGCACACTACCGGCCCCGAACAATACAATATATTCTTGAGCGACGGCGATGCAAATCAAGGAATTAAACATCCGGTAGCACTGGCGGAATGCGTAGACAAAAATGCAATCAATACATTTATTGGATTTGGTGTTGGACACAACCCTCGAATATTTGCAGCACTGAGTAATACAAAAGACAGCACTTATTATTTCATCGCAACTATTGAAAAATCCAAAAATGCGTATGCAGAGATATTGGAACGTATTTTATACAAATGCATGGACGCAGTAACTATTGAAGTTGCAGGTGGAAAAATATACAATTACAAGACAAACACGTTGGAATCCGAATTGTATGTTGGAAATATGTCGGGGTCAATGAAAAAGACATTCAATTTATATTCGGAAACCCCGGAAGACCTTGTGATTATTGTAAAATCAAATGGCACAGTTCAACATGTTGTCAATTTTGAAGGCAAATATGAAGACTTACAAATTGCATTTTACAGGCAAAGAACGCTTGAATTATTATACAAATCGACAAATGGTGAAAAACAAAATCACTATTTGTTGAAAGCGGAAATGAAATCAGTTATGAATGAAATCAAAACCTATATGAAAAACAATGATATGACAGAGAATGTTCAATTGAAATATCTGTGCAATGATATTGCAATTGTATATCAAACGCTGGGAACGCGCAATGCATTTATGTATTCTTGTTCAAGACAAGCTTCCAATGGAGATGAACGAATGCATAATGTAGTAGTTGCAAATAATTCTCAATTTACTTATGATTCGGATTCATATGATGATTCGGATTCTGATGATGACAATGTTCAAAAAGCGTGTGCTCCGTCAAATTACGACGACGACGATGTTATTCCTCAAAGAGCATGTGCTCCTATTCAAAGAGCATGTGCTCCGTCAAATAACGACAATGACATTGACAACTTTTGTATAACCGATGAAACACCTTTCAGTTCGGAAAATGTTAACACTATATTGAAATCATTTACCAAAGTTTATACCAGTGAACATTTACACCCTTGAAGATTTAAAACGGCACGTTTTTAATCTTCAAGGGTTTAAATCTCCGAAGACGCCACTTCGGTTTCCTTCTTCTTCGAAACATTTTTTTCGTAGTAATGGTGCCCCAAATTGAATACATTGGACAAAACGTTCATCACGGACCCATAATTAAAGACATGAACCAAATTGTTTTCTTCTTTCACAAACTGGATACTGTAATGCCAAAACGGCGGCACATACAATACGTGCCCCGGATGCACAGTAAAATCCAAGAATTTCATTTTCTGAAACCCAGTATATTGGGGTTGCGGTTTCCACACATTTTGCGGCGAACTGAATTCATATTCCCGGTAATCTTTATTGACAATCATATATTTGGTGCTTCGCCACGGGGTCATTTTCACCTGCATTTTACCACTGGTTAAATAGAGGTATCTGCGTTCATATGTGTGATAAATGAGCGGCGTTGTTACACCGGCTGAGCCAAAGATTACATCATATTTACTAAAAACATTGAATGCCGGTTTCAAATATTTGTCAAACTGGCTATAATATTTTTGGATACCGGTTTCCTCAATAAAATGCTGGTTGCCATCACTGTAATATTTGGCATCTGGGTCGGTTTTCATCAGAGAATCCGCTGCATTCAGGGTAAGAACAATACTATTGGATGGCTTATCTGCATAGTAGTCGCGATTGTCCTTGACAAAGACGTCAAAACTGCCGTAATCTGGAATCAAACTAATGTCTTTCAATATGTTGTCATAATTGCTAAATGAAAATATGAAAGGCTGTTTCAAATTTGCACTATCATTCAATTCTTTATTGTTTGTAAAATCAGTTTCGTATATTTCCAGGTCGTCGCCTTTTTTTAATTGGAACATAATCTGGCTATAAACGATTAATATTAATAAGAAAACAATGACTTGATACAACATTCATAAAAAACATTAAGAATTTTATTTATGAAGGTGAACTAAGGGGAACGTAGTTCCCCTTTGACCCCTCCTTACAAAATGTATTTTAATGAGAGGTCAAATGGTAAAGGAGGGTTCATAAGGGAACCTTGGTTCCCTTACTTATTGGGCAGAAGTGCAGCCAATCTCCAAAGGAACTCGTCCGTAATCGGGCTCGTATGTGCTCTGGTTCCACGGGCCAACATCCTGCTTAGGAATGATGGGGTCGCTTCTTAGCTGAAGATTGGCATTCTTCAATGTCTGGCCAATGGTATCAAGGCCAATATGGTAGCCAGCCTGCAACATATCACCATTGAGGATTGAGCCTTGGTTCATGTTGACAGGGTTCAAAGCAGCCCATTGGCTGTTGGCATCAGTGGGCAAAAGCTCATTGGGGCTCGCAATAGGAGTGGCAGAAGCCGGAGGGGCAGCCTGACCCTGAGTCTGAGCCGAACTATCAGTTCCAGTCTCCATACCAGCTACATTAAATGATTTAGTGTCAGAATAAGAAAGTAAAAACCAAGCAAGAACTGAGAAAACAACTAAAACAAACAATCGTTGAGGTGTGACAAACTTGGAAAAACCACTTTGGATACTATTTAGAGTTTCAGAAAACATTCTTAGTTATATATTACGGATTGATAAAATTATTTACTATTCATTTTCTAAATCGTCTAAATCACTTTCGTCACTATCGTCGATATCTTCCAGCATATACAAATTTTTGATTCTGCGGGCTTCCAAATAAGAAGAAAGTGCTAAAGATTTTGCAAGCTTGGCTTTTTGTCTGGCTTCTCTATACATTTGATAATAGACCTCGGTTTTTTCTTTCAAATGGATAGTTTCTGAATTTTCAATTTCATCAATGTTCAAATTTATTTCTAAAATATCACTATCATTGTCAAATTCAATTTCTTTGACTTCTTCTGGCTCTTCTTCTTCTGGCTTTTTTTCAAAATTTGATTCAGGTTCTTTTTCTTCTTCTTCCTTTTCTTCTTCCTCTTTTTCTTCTTCTTCTTCTTTGATTTTGATTTCAGGTTCAACTTTTACTAAATCTTTTTCTTTAGATTTTATGATGCATTTTTCAAAAATATTGACTGGTTTTAAAACCATAATTTGTTTAAGTTCAATATCAATTTGAAAACTTTTTGCGGAACATCGAACCCCTTGTATCTCTAAAATAGTTATCATTGGTGTGTTTTCATTAATGGATTCCATATCTACATCAACCTCATTTTCATCGTAAATTTTCAAAGGAGTACTCCCGATGCGTTGACTCACATTTACGCGCATAATGTATTGTTTTCCAGACTTGAATATTTTGACAGTTGGACTAAAGTAGCTTTCGATGTCATCCTCATCCAAATCCATGTCAAACCATTTCTCTCGATTTGTAAAAATATGCTTGCGAATTGTGAGCTCCAACATTTCAATCCACTGGATAAAATCTTCATCGTCATTAGAGAAAACCAGGTCCGCGTGAATTTTTTTGCCTGATTTAACAACGCCTTGTTTCGTCTTGCATTTAGGACTTTGGATATAAAGTTGTTTTTTATTAATTAGTATTTTGCTAAAATGGACCCCACCAGAAACACTTGTGGGAGTAATCAGGGTTATTTTATCAAATGGAAAATCCGCATTCGTCTCGAATATATCAGTCATCGTATACTTTAGCAATGATAAACTAGGAAAATGGTTTATACGCAGGGGAACCTACGGTTCCCCCTGCAACCCCCTCCCTTTATATCGGTGATGATTTTGAATTTATTGTGACATTTTATTTCTCTAGAGCAAAACCCGTGGTATAAATAAAGCACCCATGCGTACATTTGATTAATTTTTGCCAGTATAAAGGGAGGGATTATAAGGGGTAAGCGAAGCGAAATCCGTAGGTTCCCCTACTTACGGTCAAATACAACAAAAAAAATACTAAAATAAACAAATGAATTCAATAAAAGAAACAATTTACGACCTAGTGCAGAATGAAAACATTCAAAACGAAATCAAACAAATATTCAAACCTTTTGGCGTAATTATTTACAATGAAATTTATTTTTACATTTTGCTAATACTGGTTTATTGCGGTCTTTTATTTCTGGCAGTTTTAGGAACTTTATTTTATCTGATAAACATCCATAAAAAGTTATCAAAGATAGAGATAAATATATTGGGTAATACTATATAACAAATGAGTACAAGCGCGCATGGTGAAGCAGTTTATGGAAATACAAGTTCGCAAGTGGCAGGTGCCAACGGGGCAATTCATCAAAATCCAATTGGCGGTTCACCAACAATGAGTCCTCCAACAACAATGGCTGGTGGTAGACGTAGTCGAAGAAACAACAGTCGCAGAAACAACAGTCGTAGACAAAGAAACCAGGATGGTGGAAGACGTAGTCGAAGAAACCAGAATGGTAACAGTCGCAGACAAAGAAACAACAGTCGCAGAAACCAGAATGGTAACAGACAAAGACAAAGAGGCGGAAAGTGAATGGGATCTTTTGACCAATAAATAATATAATGGCTAGCTTTGAACAAGATATGCGCAAGTGGGCGATTCTTGACAATAAGATTCGTGCATCCAATAATGAACTGAAAGGATTGCGTAGCCAGAAAGCTGAAGTTGGTTCCTCTATTTGCGAATTCATGAAAACCAAAGGTTTAGAAAACAAAAAAGTAGATACTGGCGACAGCATTATTTCATTTTACGAAAAGAATGAGTATCCTGCACTAACCTTTGGATACATTGAAAAATGTTTAGGGGAAATTATTTCGGACAAAGACAAGATTGCAATAATCATCAAACATTTGAAGGACAAGAGAGAAATCAAAAAGTCCAACGATTTGCGACGACGATTTAAAGACACTAGTGGACATGAAACTGATGGCGACAATTAGTGGATAAAACTGTGTACAATATATAATAATATTATATACTATACTGTTAATATGAGTATTATAGCAAAATCACTGCAAGTTGAAAATGCAGAGAAACAAATCATAAGTGGTGGATACAACGTTAATGAACTATTGAACGTCGATGGTGAACAAAGTGGTGGTGGTGGTTCAGATGTTTTCAAAGACATGCAAATACCGCTTGGATTATATTGCGACGATGTA
>Ga0209972_10004891_pt1 | contig 9994 bp, 4 predicted proteins | sample NOAtaG_7_FD_187302 | JGI IMG/M metagenome (GOLD analysis project Ga0209972, IMG submission 187302) | Freshwater lake microbial communities from Lake Erie, under a cyanobacterial bloom - NOAA_Erie_Diel1S_2200h metaG (SPAdes) (version 2) | ecosystem: Environmental > Aquatic > Freshwater > Lake ...
AAGGGCGGGACTTTTACCACAAAACTTGATTTGAAAAACTAATGTTTGATTAACCACAAAACTGTCTTTGGAACACGAAACCCCGCCTTTTGGGTAGGTGCTGTTATAGCCAGTGGTTTTTGTCCACCGTCCTTGCAAACCATTGTCAGTATTGAGTTTCTGTGTCATTGGCGTGTCGGCTGTGCGTTGCGTTTTTTATTTTTTAAAGCGTTGTAGAAAAAAAATTGAAATTCTCTTTTGGGTCGGTGAGGTGGAAGCTCTTTTGCAATTTTTGGTCTGTGCGATGGCTTGTGCGAATTGCAAATGTGCTTACACCTGTGCGATGGCTAAAAGTCTATCTTGATTTGTGACATTGCTTCTTCTTTTTTCTTTCTCAAAACTTCTTCTACATATTTTTTTGCCTTTTTCTTATTGATTCCTCTTGATTTAACTAGCAGTTCGGCAAGTTGTTTCTCGAATGCTGGCAATAAAGAACTATTAACAGGTCTGAACATATAGTATAGAAAAACTTTAAGGAAGCACAGTTCAAGTATAAATTTGTTATCCACCTTGTCAATGACTTTGTCAATGAACTGAACATAATCTTTAAGCTTCATATCAGAGTATATGAAACCAGTTAGATATAATTCATATTGAGATAAGTCTTTTGCATCTTGCTTTAAATAATTTTTGATTTTCAGTTCAAGAGGAGTTTCCAAGAAGTCAGTTCCAATCCAACTTAACAGCATCAATTGATTTATTATTGGTGCAATAGTGATAAAAAATTCAGGAGGTAATGGTAGTTCATCTTCTTTATTATTTGCTAAGTTGTGTGCAATTATTGATTGAAGATAAACACCATACTTGGCTGCTTTATTTACAATGATGTCTAGGCTTTCATTTACGAATGTTGGATTCTTTACATTCTCGCTATTTTTTAAAACTCTTGCGGCAAGTTCAAGTACGTGATAAAATTTCTTCTTGTAATCAATTTGCTTTTTCGCCTTTATGCTGTCGTTAACGGGAAGCATTTCTAATTGATTGCCTAATGCTTCTTCAATTTCATCGTCAGAAAGTTTATTATTTCTTGTTTCAGTGATAAAATTTGTCGGGTTGATATGCTTTAAAATGAAAGATTCATTGGGGAAATATTTATCTACGTTTTGATTTATAAATTTATCAATATCAAGATACGCCTCTTGTAATTTCCTCATTGAAAAATCTAATGTATCAAAGTCGTCTCTCTTTCGACCAGTATGATAATCGAGTTCGTCAATAAAAGATAAGAATTTCTCGTCTGAATAAACTTCGGCTTTAAACTCAGCGTCCTTTTCAATATTCAGAGATAAAAAGAATTTGAAAAAAGCATCATAGCGAAAGCGAATACAATTGTTGTGTATTTCCTTTTTCAATATTCCCTTTTCAACAAATTCATTTAGCTTTTCAGATGCCGACAATCTTTTTAACTGATTAAGGTCAAAATTATCTTGAAAGCATTTGATTGCATCTGTTTCTGATAAAGATAGATTGTTTCCAACTTCACCTTTTTTGTGCATTTTCAAAGCCAATTCTGTTAGAAGTTCAATTTTCTTTTCAAAATTATATGAGCCTGCTTTTGCATTGTCAAGCTTTAAACCTTCTAATATGAATGTAAGAAACTGTTGAACAAGATTTGCTTTATTTATCGGTTTGAAATTTTCTTGCTTTTCAATTATCCAAAGGAATAGTGATACTGAAAAGAAAGTCCTTGGAATACGTAATATTTCAAAAACCTTTATTAGTTTTTCTAAATTATTGTGGATCCATTCAGGGTCTTTTCTTCTGAACCATTTTATTGCTAATTCTTTGAATTCCTTTACACCAACGCTACCGATGAATAGTGGTTTGAATTCTTTAATTGAATCATCACCTGATTTCTTTGCGAAGATTGTGTTCTCAGATGTTAAAAGGGTGTCAATTTCCGTTGCAGTTGTTACGATAATTTTGTTTAAAGGATAATCATCAATAAATCTTTTGAGACGGTTAACTGCATGTTCGTGTTCCTCATTTTCAATATAGTTGTCAATTAATAAAAGCAGTTTACCTTCCTTTAGCATTTCTTCTACTTCTTCATGACTTGGTTCATTGAGAAATGCTTTTGCTAATGGCTTTATATCCTTTTTCTTAAGTTCAGAAAAGTCAATTTCTACTGGAATGATTTGGTAATTGGTAAATGAATTTGAAGCCTCTATAAATATCTTGTTCAATAAAGTTGATTTTCCTGTTTCTTTATCTCCTATTATTAGAATGTTCTTTTCGGAGTTCAAAATTTCGGATAGTTTGATCAGGCTTAAATCATCATCAATGTCATTAAGTACAATAGGCTTTTCAGTCAGTTTTGGTAGTACGAATATTTCATTTATACTTCTTGGTGCAATTGAATCAGTTCCGTGAATAACTAGCGAATTATTCATCAACTCTTGTTTTGCCCTGCACGTTTTATCAGTAAGAATTAAATATTTATTAAACCCTTCATCATTCGTTGAAATTTTAAGCGTTTCGGAACTTTCACCATTCGGACTGGTATCAACATCTTTATCAAATTCAACTCTATTGTGAATGTATTTTCTGAACTGACAATGAATGTCAATGTCACCAGTAGCTGTTTTCTCAAAGTCTAAAATTGAATAACCTGCTTTAAATGTATCAATGCTTTCTCTTGGATTACTGAATGCCGTTTTAGCAACAGAAGTGAAAAGCTTATTTCTTGTCCCGAAAGTATAAACATTATCTCCTCTGTGGGTATGTCCGCACAAAAGAATGTGAAATTTATTTGTGTGTAAAAAAGAAGTAAGTTCGTTTTTGTCAACCTCACTTATATGTTCAATTGGATGATGAATCAATGCAATGTTTAAAGTTGTTCCTTTGGAATTAAAGTAATCATTCGCATTTAGTACTTGCTTTGTGCCAAAAAGTAATTTATCTGATGGGAGCTTGCTGGAACATCTCCAAGCAGAATTAAAAGCACCAATGCCAACTTTTGCCCCATCAACATCCACAACAAAGCAAGATTCAAAATTTGTTAAGTAGCATTCCGTATTACCAGCGTAAAACATTTTTTCAAATTCTGTATAAGTTTTGATTCGTTCAATTCCTGTATGGATTGTTGTTTTGTTATCATCCAAGTATTTATTGATACGGTCGATATTATCGAACTTATCAATCATTCCGCTTTCGGTTAAATCTTCAATTTTAGATTCAATCACATCATGATTTCCCGGAATAAACAAAAATCGACTTTTGTCAATTTTAAGTTCTTGAAGTATTGGCGTAATAAACTCTTTTTCGACAATTTCATAAACGTCTTCGCCATCCTTGAAACTTGAACCGCCTTTATCAATTAAATCACCTGTTAAAACAATTAAGTCAATTGGCTTTTCCTTTTGCCAATTGTGCAAGTCCTTCAACAATGCTGTTAAGTAAAATTGTTTCAAAGAACTAAGATTGTCCTTTGAAAGATGTAAATCGCTTAAATGTACTATTCTCATTTTCTTAATTTTATTATACCGTTTCCACTTCCTCCTTCACGCCCCAAACCTCTCCAATTTTTGTTTTTATTTTTTGCTCAAATATTTCTACTAAGCGTTTGTTGGCATTTACCAATTGCATTTCTTCTTCTATCGCTTTTACAATGGTTTGCTGTTCTTCAAGTGAAGGAAGCGGAATTTTTGTTTCTTCGATTATACCATTATAGAGCCTTGCAATTGTTACTCCTTCTGATGGTCGCCACTTAATTGTTTGATAGCATACTTTCAAAAAGGTATTTAAAACCTTTGTTTCATCATTTGCTATCCATACAATATTAGAATCTTGAAAGTAAGCTGGTCTTCCGTCAAACACAACAATTTTGCCTATAGTACCAGAAGTTGAAATCAGAATGTCACCCTTTTTTGGATAAGAAAACTTTGATTGATATTCATTGAACAACTCTTGACCAATAAAGGCATCGGGTTCACCGCCAAATGTTCCAATTTTATAAAAAGGTACATCGCCTTTGTCTGTTGTTTGCTCCTTAAAGACTCTCTTGCACATACTTATTTTGCCAATCGTTCCTAACTCCACCATTTCCCAATCAGGGTTGATGTTGATGGTAGGTTTGTAGTTGTTTACTACTTGTTTGGCTCCGTCTATTATTTTTTGGTAGCCTTCTATTTCGGCTACTATTTGTTGTTGTTTTTCAAGCGGTGGGAGTGGGATTTCAAAATCTTTAATTTGTTCAAGCGAAAGATTGAATTGAGCAACCCCTGTTTTTAGATTTTCAATTTTATCAGTCACAATATGACTTCTTAAAATACTCGCAACATAAAATGGGTTATGGCCTTCTTTTAATCTAATAATTGATAATGCCTGATTTGTATTTGCTGGCAAATATTTTTTATTAATTACAGTTACTCTTCCTAACGCACCAGCGATTGAGAACAAAACGTCATTCTCTTTTAACGAAGAACGTTTCAAAGACTTTTGACAATCTTCATTTATAAATGCAAACTTTTCAGGAATAATAAATCCTTCTGGAGTAATGGACTCAATTTTGATAAAATTAATTCCGCTTTCTTGGAAGTTAAACCCAACAGAAGTTGGAGTTGTTCCCTTTGTAATTACTTCCGTAATATCACCTAGTCTTACTTTTTCAAATTCGGAAATTATTATTTTCTCCTTAAAATATCTTTCTGCACTTAAAATTGTATCCCTATTATCTAGTATGACTGACTTCTCCACCAATGTCGCCAAACTTGGTAAACCTTCAAAAGGCTTTTCATTACTCAAACAATCTTTGTAGGCTTCCAAAGTTTGCAATGCCAATGGCAAATCGTTTTTGTCAATCTCTCTGCGTTGTGCTCCTAAATCAAAACCATCGTTTTCAATTTTTAAAAACAGTATGTGTTGGCATTTTTTCGCCAAGCGTTTGTCTAAAATCAATACACTTGTTTTTACACCACTGTATGGTTGAAACACACCTGCCGGCAAACTAATTACAGCTATCAAACTATCTTGCACTAGCATTTTACGCAATTGTTTGTAAGCCGTTTGGCTTGTTGCTACAATTCCGTTAGGTACAACAATTCCTGCTCGTCCGTTGCTGTTTAAGTGTTCGGCAATGTAATCGGTAAATAATACTTCGGCTTTGTTGGCTTGTACACCAAACTTTTTGTGAGGTCTGATGCCGCCTTTTGGTGTCATAAATGGCGGGTTTGCCAATATCACATCAAAGGTTTCTTGCCAACGGTCTTCGCTGCTCAAACTGTCGTACTCGTGTATGAGTGGCGTAGCAAAGCCGTGTAAATACATATTAGCTAAACTCAATCGTACCATATCGGGGCTAATGTCATAACCCACAAAATTAGTAGCGAGTTTTTTTCTATCGTCTGGCTTTAGCTTGTCGCCTTGGCGTTTGTCGGTGTTTTGGTTGAGAATGTGTTTGTAGGCACTCAATAAGAAACCAGCAGTACCACAAGCAGGGTCAAGTACAGTTTCGTTTTTCTGTGGATTTACGCAAGCCGTTACAAAATCAATAATGTGTCGGGGAGTTCTAAACTGTCCTGCATCGCCTTGGCTTCCCATTACACTCAACAAGTATTCAAAAGCATCGCCCAACTTTTCGCTGTGGCTGTATTCAAACTCGTTGATGTATTTTAAAAACAGTTTTAAGGTGCTTGGGTCGCGGTAAGGCAAATAAGCATTTTTAAAAATGTTGCGGAACAGTTCAGGAATATTGGGATTGGTGTTTAGTTTTTCCAATGCTTCGCTGTACAATGCCAGCATATCTTGTCCGCTAAGTGATGGGTCAAACAATTTACGCCAACCGTATTTTGCATATTCACCTGAAAAGAATTTTGCTTTGCCTTTAAATTTCTCAACGGCTTCTTTATCCATATCGTCCATAAACTTATAGATAAGAGCCAATGTAATTTGTTCGATTTGGCTTTTCGGGTCGGGTACTTTACCTAACAACACATCACGGCAATCGTCAATATTCTTTTTTGTTATGTTGTCTAGCATTGTTTAGGCAGATAAAAATTTATTTAATGGAACGTAAGTTTTAATGTAGTAAGGCAGTTTGCTTTTCATTTCATCATCCACACGGTTAAAATCTTCTACATTAAAACTTGGGTTGTGATAAAGTTCTGTAAAATCTTGTTGGTCTATAATATTTCTCACACTTGGGTCGGTTATGTAAGCATAAAAGAAATAGCGTAAGCCTTGCAGATCGTCAATCTTGGAAACATTGTTGGTGCTGATAAACTTTTCAAATTCATCACTCAACAAATCGTCTTTTCCTTTTATTTGGTTTCCGAAATAAATAAGTTCCAACAATTCACGCCAACCAATTTTGCGGTCAATTTTTAATGACTTGCGTAATTTTTCCAAGTCAAAATATTCTTCGGGTTTGTTGTCGTATTTTTCTTTGGCTCTTGCTGTGGCTACTTCCACATCTCCAGCCTCCATCAATTGTTTTATTTCATCATCGGTTTTTACCTTTTCTTCAAACTGCTGAAAAAACATACGGTCAACTTTCATTCCTGCAAAGTCAACTTGTTGTTCGTACAAAGAATGTATTCTGTCGTTTTCTTTGTACTCGTAACCTTCTCTTTTGGGTTTGATGGTATTGTCGTCCACCACTGGCATATCATCGCCCTTATCGAAGTTTACAGGAAGTTTTAAAACTTGGTCGTATTGATATTTTTCTTCAAAGTATTCGCAAGTAGCAAAGAAGTCAAAGAGTTTAAAGGCTGCTTTGTCAATGGAAATATTTTCTTCTTCGCCAAGGTCGTTTTTGAATTTGTGTTCAAATTTGTGAATACGGGTTCCTCTTCCTTTTATCTGAATAAATTCAGTTGGCGAAAAAATGGGTCGCATTAAACCAAGGTTTAAAATATTGGGGCAATCCCAACCTGTGGTCATCATTCCAACAGTTACACAAACCCTTGCTTTGCTTGTTTTATAAGACTCTAAAATTTCGATGTCTTTGGCAAAATGGCTAAAGCCCAATAATTTGTCATTGCTAAAATCAACAGTCATTTGCTGACTGTTCTGCACATTGGAAGTTACCTGAACTGCAAAGTCGCTTTGATATTTGCCTGGGTATTTTTGGTGTGCATATTCATTGAGTAGTTGAGCCAATTTTGCAGCGTGGTTTTGCGAAACGGCAAAAACCAAACTCTTTCCAAACTCTCCGTTAATTGGGTCTTTCAGACCGTTTTCAATAAAAGTTTTGCAAAACACACGGTTTGTTTCTTCGCTGAAAAATTTCCGTTCAAAATGATTTTGCTTGTAATTTACTTCTTCTAAAATGTCCTCTTGTTCGCTACTTGCAACCGTTACCATAATACCGTAACCTTGCTCCGATAAAAGTTTGGTCGTTACATCAGTTCTTGCATCAACAACAATCGGCTGACGCAAATAACCATCTTTAGCACCGTCTACAAGCGTGTAACGATACGTTGGAATGCCACTCTCACAACCGAAGGTTGTGTAAGTGTCAAGCAACATTCTTCGTTCTAATTCTCTTGGGTCGTCAATGTTTTCGGTGTCCAAATGTTTTAAATAGTCTTTTGGTGTTGCGGTTAAACCCAATTTGTAACCCAAGAAATATTCAAACAATGCTCGGCTATTTCCGCCACCTAACAGTCGGTGCGATTCATCAGAAATAATTAAATCGAAGTCAGTCGGTGAAAAAAGTGTTTTGTATTTGTTGTTTACCATTAACGATTGAATGGTGGTAACCACAATGTCCGCTTTTCGCCAATCATTTTTCTTCTCTTTGTAAACAACCGTTGTAATGTCGTTTTTCAAATAGTTCGTAAAATCTTTTCTTGCTTGTTCTTCCAATTCCAAACGGTCAACCAAAAATAAAATGCGCCTTGCGTTTCCAGTTCTGTAAAAGAGTTTGATTAAAGCAGCAGCAGTCAACGTTTTTCCTGTGCCTGTTGCCATTTCCAACAAGAACCGTTTTTTGCCTTGGCTTACTGATTGCTGAACGGCTTTGATTGCTTCAACTTGGTAATAGCGAAGGAAACGAAGTTTTAAATTGAATATTAAATCTTTCTTTTTTTGCTCGTCTTGAAATTCGGGTATTTGCTTATAGTTTGGAAGTTGCGTTAAAACAACATAGTCGTCATTTACTTGTTCGCTAACTAATTTGCTTGGGTCGGGATTGAATTGATAATATTGTTTAATGGATTCCAATGTTGGAAACACTTGAATTTGTTCAGGGTTTCCAGTTTCGATATTCCATAAATAGTGAAGCGTTCCGTTTGAAAGAATAATGAATTTAACCTTTTGAGATTTGGCATAATTTCTTGCTTGTTCTTTGCCAACAAGCGGATTGAAACTTTCTTTCTTAGCTTCTAAAACAAGTATTGGGTTTTGGTTCTCGTCAACCAGTAAAAAGTCAATGAAACCACTTTTAGAATTTTCAAAGTCTTCGCCCAAATCGTCCATTTTGATGGAAGATTCAAGTTTAATAGTTGCTTTACCTTTGTCCGTGTCAAAGAAGCTCCACCCTGATTCCTCAAGGAGTTTATTAATTTTTATTCTTGCTTTAGCTTCTTTTTCTGCCATCTAATTCAGTTCAATTTTTAGTCGGTTAAAGTACGAATTTTCATCCTTAAAACGGTCATTCTCGTTCTGTGGCGGGTGGGAGAATTGGCTCTTTTGCAAGCTTGGGTTTGTGTGTCGGCTTGTGCGGCTTGCAAATGTGCCAATTGTGCGTAGGCAGAATTTCAATTTTTTTTGTGCGGTGGGGAAAAAATAAAAAACATAGCGTTGGTCAGCGTGTCGGTTTAGAAGCTGTCCTGTTGCAATATGGTCTGTATGTTTTTGGTCACCTGTCAAAATGGTTTGTCTTTGTTTTAATGTTTAAATTTTGGTCGGTCTGTCGTCTTGTGAACGGTCGTCCTACCATTGGCTATAACGTTTTGCGGCTACTGGCCGTTGGGCTTTCGAAGCATCAACTGTCTATAACCTCAAATGTTTATTTAAAGATAAATGTTTATTAGTGAGGTGCAAAATTAAAATGCGCTTAAGCGCGCCTTAATGTCGCACCGAACGATGACCCTAGTCCGCCCAATGGCCAGTAGGTGCTGTTAGTGGTTGCCAGCCACACACAGTTATTTGTCTAAATTTTGAGGTGTCGGAATAAGATGAGTTTGAATGTCACCACCGATGTACAGAGCTCTATAATTGCTCATTGGAAATAAATTTGTAATAAATTCAAAATACCTTTTTACAACATGTGCGTAATCAAAAATTGTTTCTGGTGCTCGAAATTCCCAATTGGCGTTATTCCAAATTGTCTTTAAAGCTTCGTCTAAGGTAACACGAATCATAACACCACTAATTCTAGCAGGAGGAAAACCATTTATGTACCATTCGTAATGAATTGGGTTTTTGTCCATGTATTGAATGACAGTTTTTTGTCCAGGGTTTTTAATGCTATTAAAGTCATTGACAACATGAAACTCTTTTACAGCTTTAGTATATTCACCAGTCTCAGGAATAAGACCCGTATTAGATATGTGCCAGTGTTCGCAAGAAGCCTTTCCGTCATAATTTTGATAGCCTGCAACATGAATGATTGTTTCAATTTTCAACTCATCTTCTCGCATATTACTTTCAAGTGATCTTTTCAATTCGTTACAAAATTCTTCAATCGTCTTGCAGGTGAAGTAAGAACCAGTAATAAAATCATTCATCCAGTCTGCGAGATGTTTATTGTCGACCGAGTAGCAACCCGAGAATGCAAGCGATGAATTCAAATGAGGAATTGGAAAGATTTTTTGTCCAAAGCCAGAATTTCCTTTCGTGTCTGTAAGATTGGAGTCACTTGCTTGTATGATTCCGAATTTTGTTATGTAAGATGCAATTAATGTCATGATGTCTGTCTGGCTGGTTACCACTAACGTTTGGCAGACTGGCGCAGTTGGGCTTTCGAAGCTCAATGATTTTTTACCCTACCAAAGGTTATTTAAAGATA
>Ga0209972_10004896_pt1 | contig 9988 bp, 8 predicted proteins | sample NOAtaG_7_FD_187302 | JGI IMG/M metagenome (GOLD analysis project Ga0209972, IMG submission 187302) | Freshwater lake microbial communities from Lake Erie, under a cyanobacterial bloom - NOAA_Erie_Diel1S_2200h metaG (SPAdes) (version 2) | ecosystem: Environmental > Aquatic > Freshwater > Lake ...
TTCATTTTTAATTAAAATTCATTTTTAATTCAAATTCATTTTTAATTAAAATTCATTTTTAATTCAAATTCATTTTTAATTCAAATTCATTTTTAATTCAAATTAATTTTTAATTCAAATTCATTTTTAATTCAAATTAATATTTAATTCAAATTAATTTTTAATTCAAAAAATAATTTTTAATTCAAATTAAAAGACTCTGAAACTCTCATAAATTCAATTAAAATAAATTGAGAAAATGACCACTTTTCCATTTTGGACGTTATCCATTTCCTGGCCGTTCACCACGTCACAGTTCATTTCATTCTCCGAATATTTTCCGCTCAGTTAATCACTCGTAGCGCCCGAAACTTGTGAAAACAATCAAAACAATAAATGAAATAAAACATTCAATTGACGTCACTTTACTAGCTTTTGTTTTTCCTTGTTCGACCGGTCACGACCGGTGCGTTGGCTCATCTAATTCCCTGTTTGACCGGTGTACAGTGAACAGTGACGTCTATAACAAGGAAGTTAACGAACGATTAACTACGGGTTCTTTAAACTGAAAGTTATTGCCCAGAATGTTTGACTTTGTTCAGGTGTTCAGTGCCTCTGTTATGATCTGTTGATGTTCCGCTGATCTGTTGAGGACTTTTATTCAATAAGGTCGTGTGGCCTAATGGATAAGGTGTCGGACTTCTAATCCGAAGATTGCGGGTTCGAGTCCCGCCACGATCAGCTGACCTTTTGGGTATCGAACAGGAGTCACGTGACCTCAGTTAAGATCACTCACGAAAGTTGGTATTTTACTGACTTGGCTGGTACAGGGGCGGATACTTAATTTAAGTAATCCTACTTTAAGATTGCTACAAGTAAACAACTTAATTTGAAAAATTTACAGTGTTGCCAAATGTTCAGTAAAATGTAAAAGTCCCGTTGTTTGTCAACAGAACGCCGATCTAGGCAGCGAAGATCAAGCCAGCGACCGGAGCAGTACGAGCGACACTTCGTCCAACGTTGCCACTAGACCGTTGCGTCGCAGCGATCGCATCGCCAAAGACACCGGCTGCTGCCTGTACAGTGCAATCAGCGCTTTAGTCACAATGCTGGTAATTGTTCACTTTCCCCATAACATTTAAATTGAGGAACATTCACTTGCACAGGAGATCAGTACTCTGCAGATGCTGCACGTCTATTTCACGATCAATTGAATGAATGAAAAGGTGGAGCGAACATGTGGACTCAATGAACGTGTCTGATCATTCTCTCTGAACCCAGTTGATGAATAATTTATGTTCACGCGTAACGGAATACCGGATGGGTTTGTTGGGATCACCCGCCAGCACGTCACGTGTACAATATATCTCAATAACATTCAACACATCGACAAATATTGTTTTAAATATTTTGATTCGATTCATTTTGAAATGTACCTGAGGATAAATTTGAAGTTGGGCAACAAATTCGTTCAATATTTCATCGAGGCTTAGGGGAAAACGTGAGTTGATTTGCATACCGGCACCTGAATAATTAGCCGGTAATCGAATCATGCAAATCAATTCGGTAAACGCGTTCTTAATGCTGAACCTTAAAAAAAATGTGAACCTGTTATGTTAATATTGCTGTAGAGATCGTGACCGGAACCATTTGAATAATCAGTTAATGAATGAATTATTGAATGAATACGATAATTAAATGCACGGACCGACTGGATTTATTTTTGAATGGCTTAGGCAAGTTAAATCACCTGTTAAATCATTTTAATTACTTCAATTGTATCAGATTAAAATTGAATTTGGCCCAATGATGGCAATTTTTAATATGAGTGTCATTAAACTTAAATTAAAAATTAAATTCTTATGTTGCAGGCTATTTTGGGCACCGTATCCGCACGTCTGTACCGATGTGTGGTCTTCGACATGGTCTGAAACACTTGCGAGAAAGAGGCCAGTACTGCGAATTTTATTCAAGAGTATTCAAATGTACGGAATATACTATGCACTTCACCGGAAATGCCCAACGCCCGGAAGAATGTGGAAAAACTTGCGCAAGAAATTTACCTGAGCATGTTTCATCCACTGGGCACAGTTTGACAAGACACAGTTTGGCCATGTCATCAGCCGCCACTAAGAAAAAATCCAACCCTTCCGGTGCGGATTTCATTACGATAATGTTTAAGTTTTAATTAAATGGTTCATTGAATGCAAATGCTTTGTTAGTTGAAAAGTGAAGTTCATATGCATATGAATATTTAAAGTGATATGGCTCCTTGTCGCAAATAAATGAATGATGGTCAGAATATTGAAATTTGTCTGCTACGGGGAAAACTGAATTCAGCCATAAGCCTAGTCATACAAAACAAACAAAAATGAAGCCTTTTCTTTTCTACGTGGCAAATATAGATGTTGTTGATTACCATCGATGGATATCAAATTCATATTTGTGTCATTCATTTGTTATAATTTAGTTATTCAAAAGAACAAAGAAACCTTTTCGAACTAGGCCAACGTCAAACAAAGTTGTTGGATTCTTCATAACATTTCATGGTTCCCACAAAATAGATATTGCCCTTTAAGATTATTAACAGATTGTCAACCTATGGGGCATCAATTTGCGGTAGCGTGAGGTTTGTTAGAATACGCAAGGCAGGTGCGATGTTTTTCCCGAATGAGACGGGCCAAGCGATTGATCACACCTGAAAAGTTAGGTGTCACGTGACCGACTCCCGTGTAGAACTGGGAATTACCCACCACGCTGCTGGCGCCACTGCCACCGATTCCGCCGCTTCCGCCACGATCCGATCCACCAACCGAATGCAGCAGGTGACCTCTGTTTATTTTACGTTTAAGTTTTTATATTTTTTTCGTGACAGTCAATGAGGTCAACAGCAACGGACTTGTCGATGGCGTCAATGTCACTGAATTGGCACATGAACGGGTTCCACTCACTTCCAGTTCTGTCATCAACTCCAGCCTCACTTTCGCAGCCGATGTCAGTAGCCATGAAGTTCAAGTTACTCAAGTCAACGAACTGTCAATTAGCGAACTTGTCTTGCGAACTGAAATGCCCAATCAGGTGATTAATGGAACGGAATTGGTCAAAGGAAATGTCGAGTTACAGGTCATGTTTTAATGTCAATATTGTATCGATTGGTAATAATTTTAGATTTAAAAATTATAATTGAACAGGGCAATGTCAGTGTGACTCAGCTCAACGGCTGTGTTCCAGAAATAAGCTGCGGTCAATGTAGTGGAAAAGGATCAGGATGCTGAATTCGAAATTCCCAGTGGAAAGTTTAAGTGAATTAAAATTAAAGTCAAGTGAAACTTGCACGGAATTCTTAACAGACATTCGCTGGAGGCCTAGACGTTCTGGAACTTTAGAACTTTGATCAATGGAATTCCGATTCGTTGGATGATGATTTGAGCGATTTGGTGTCCAAGAAGCCAGTTCAGTCCAAAGCCATTGACACTGATGTTGTAATGGCCGACGATATGCTCTCCAGGAAACTCTGTACATAAAGTTTGCTGCTTCCGAATACTTCGCGCCAGTTTAAGATGTGCCGCTCGACCTTTGTTACAAGTGAGACAACTTTGAACTATTTAATGCGAATGTGTTCTGAGTAATGATTACGTAAGTCCAGTCTCGAAAATAGGTTCCAGCCCAATATCTAGCGGACTGACCGTCATTTATACCATCCGCAACTCCAGTAATTCATCCAAAAATAAATAAATTTTAAATTGAAAAATTCTGATTTAATTTTATTTAAATTCTGGACGAAGAAGGCTGTTACCGCACTAAAGTTCCGTCTCCAGACAGTCAGGGACGTGCCAAAACTCGATTCCACCCCGTTTCCTTGATTTAATTGATTCCAAACAAGTCAACGACAGTTGCGCCGAAATCTGCGTGTTTTAACTTGACCATTCCATCTTTGTTGTGGGATCTCAACTCCTCAGTGAAGAGTACTTGGACCAAATATTTCACTTTTCATGATAACTGCACAGTTTCCGGAGTGGTCCGAGAGACACGGCATTCATCGCTCTGCTGGATCCAAGTCATTTTGAGCGCCACGCGGAAATTCCGGTAAAACTGGATTGGTTCCTGTCTGATGTTGTTCTATAAAAGCATCCGGATGGAACCATTTTCATTGCAATCAGTCAATCGTCTTCTAATATTCTCATTTACACTTTTGATGGGGAAAGTATCGCAAGACATCAGTTTCGTAAAAGCTTTGATATTTAATTTATTTATTTGCATTTGACTACCATGAACATGTTCTAACAATTTGGAATGTAATTTGTTTTCGATAATAATTAAAGTTAAAATCGACCACCAGGTGGAACTACTGACCAGTGGGAGGCCCCGCCTTCTGAAATTCCACCATACGCGGCACACTCACTTGTACGTAGCCTTGGAGGAAGGAAGTTTGAAACGAGTGCTGCTCTTTTTTAGTTCAAATAGAACTGAAGGCGAGTAAACAGCAACAGGCACAAGTTTTTCGATTGGCCTCTTCTCGTGTATACACTCGGCACTAGGTCGTTTTGGATTTACAAACAGCGGACTCGTAAATGTACGAAACTTCGATGCTGTTTCGATACTGGTTTTTCTTCGATTTTACAATGCTGAAACGCAGTAGCTGCAACTTCATGAGACGTCCCAGTCGAATTGCACGAAAAGCTCTCGGCAAAAAAAAATTCGGCTCAACTTTTTCCACCAATTGTATGACCCATGTGTGGCAGTTGCTGTCCAGTGGGTCGTATGTAAGTCCAGTCATCTTGTGTGATTGTAGATATTCTAGAATTTTCCCTGGCGCAATTGTTTTTCGTCCCAAAATACTGGGATTGTAAAGCCACTTTCCATATTCATAGTACCTTGCCCTGGGAAAAATTTTCCGTCGTCTGCCAATTTTTTGCAATTCCAGGACAACTTTCTGTTCATCTTCAATTTTCCGAGGAAAAGGCGTTGCAGGTTTTAATCCCAATAAGTTTCTTGGGGGGAAACGTAAACATTTTTTATCAAGCAATTTAATGACCCCCATGGCAATTGTTGTCAATTGGGTTGTATATAGTTCCAGTCATTGGGTGATTTTGAAAATATTCTAAAATCTTCACTGGGGCAATTTTCTTTCCTTACCAATTTTTGACAATTGTTGGAGAACAACTCGTATCTTGTTCCATTCATACTGTGGTTCACGAGAGTTACTACTATGTCGTTTGGGGCCATGAATTCAAAACCCAAATAATAAATATCGGAAAGCCACTTTTGCGAAAGGAAAGGTCTTGCTCTCGAGACTATTTTACGTTTTTTGCCTTTTCGCAGGTCCACAACAGCTCCTTGAGAACTCACAAGAATATTCTCACACCGACCCATATCGTTTTCGGGAGGTACAACCGTAACGTCTTTCTCGAGAACTACCACCACGCCCTAATGACGATATGAAATACCCCGTCTAATACGAAATTTCAACTCTCTTGACACTAGGTAAAAACTGAACCTCGGTTGAGTAGACGCCTTCGGGAGACTCAAGACAGGCTCGATAACTTGGGCAAGAGCAGATGACTCGAAAGTTGATGGAAGTTCTTCGGCAAGATCCGTATCGATAGCGTCGAACAGTTGCTGCAGCCATTTCTGGCAATTGTTGCTGACGTTCTGGCAAGTTGTATGCTTAGCCATCCGTTTTATGATTCCTAATTATTTTCTTTTTTCGCCCAAGAAAATTTGTTCTTTGGGGGGTTGGTTAGGTTAGGTTAGGTTATGGTGTTTTGTCATATGGGGTGTTTTTCAGTGCAAGTAGAATGGGCTCGTGCTGTTGCGTCTGTCTAAATGGTTATGGGTGGGAGTGTGTTTGAGTGTGGTTGCTTGGTTAGGTTAGGTTAGGTTAGGTTAGGTTGGTTAGGTTGGGTTAGGTTAGGTTAGGTTAGGTTAGGTTAGGATTAGGTTAAGGATATATCGAATAATATACCCAAATAAGGGCACGATTGGAGAAAGTTCGTAACAAAGAAACAAAAGAAGAGAGAATCAAAGACATCGTTGAGCAAGTATCAGCAAGTCAGCTCAGTCCGACTTATCGACAAGTACGGACAATGTAGTAAAAATTGATTAGGTTGAATATTTTTTAAAATGATGGTGTATAATCGTTATAAACGTTTAATTTAGTATAAATTAATATTTAATTATTTTTTGATCCGTGAAATTATTGTCCACATTTGATCTTCGATGTAGCTGTGGAACTGGTGGAACGGATCCGACGCGTCCCATCCGACATAGATGGCAGGAGGGGCCTGAAAATTTTCTTGCTTAATACAATGAGCCAGTTAAACTTGAGCGCATGGATCAAATATATATTATTCAAAGCTGTGCAACAATAGACCTCTCAACAAAAGCCTCTCCTCTGCCAGTGTATTTACAGGGCGCCAAAAGTATTTATAGGAACCAAAATACTTTTCCACTGGCGGAGGAGAGGCTCCAGGAAGCCTCGAACGTGGGTCAACCGATTTTCGTCGCTTGAAGTCTAATTCGTTGATGAACCTACTGATTTTTTTTTATTTTAAAGTAAGAAGCTTTTTTTCAGCCAATTTCCCCATACCAAATTAAAGAGTATTTTCCCCTACTGATCCACTGTTTTTTTTAGTGTGATCGACTTGTAAATAGAGATAAAAATATGAAACACGCTTAATCCGAATTTTTCAATAAAACAGTGTTTTGGATTTCAATTGATGTGATGAAAAAAATTAAATAAATTTCCTGCATTTCGATTCAAACGCTTGTTGATTGATTGAATAATGATAAATGATTTTCAGTTTGGAATGTAATTTGGTCTGGATAATTAAACGTAAAATCGAACACCAGGTGGAACTACTGACCAATAATAATATGGGAGGCCCCGCCCTCTGAAATTTCACGATACGCGGCACACTCACTTGTAGGTAGCCTTGGAGGAAGGAAGTTTAAAACGAGTGCTGCTCCTGTTTAGTTAAATTAGAACTGAAGGCGAGTAAACAGCAATAGGCACAAGTTTCTCGATTGGTCTCTTCGCGTCTTTACGGCACACTAGCAGATGAAAAAAAAATTGGACAAAAAAAAGTCGAGCGAAAAGATAGAAAATTTTCTATCTTTTAACAGATCAAGCTAAAATTCAGATTTGTTCGTTGAGGCCTTCGAACACTGGCCAAATGCAGACTCGCATACTTGGGCCAGAATAGAAGAATCAAAAGTCTTTGGCAGTTTTTTGGCCAAATCCGAACCAATTGCGTCCAACAACAGCTTCAATCATTTCTGGCAATTGTTGGACACCACATTGAAGGGTTCTCCATTCATTTGGTGATCTCATTTTTTTTTCTGCCAGTTCGACTGGGACCATTCTTTTCTCCCCAACAAAACCATTGTCTCCCAATCTCCCTAATTGTACTGTTCAGCCCTCGAAAAAATCTAAGAAAAGTTAACCTTGCTCCTTCTTTGAGATTTTCTAAATCAAGTACTATATGTAAATATTTTGGCTCACGACACCAAAAAAAAAAAATTACCTTTTGGTATGCAATTATGAAGTGGAAGTGGAAAAATCAAATTTTTTCTGCCAGTTCGGCAGGGATTTCTCGCCCAACAAGCCTAGTCTCCCACTTTCCCCAATAGTACTCTTGAGCCCTCGAAGAATTCGTTACCGTGGCACCTTCTTTCAGATCTTTTAAATCAGGAAAGTCAATTTTCTTTCTCTTTTTCCCATTCTTCCTCGTCACCCTCTTTATCACAGAAACCGTTTAGTGATTATCGATTCCCGATGCCAAGTTTGAAGAATTGGTTTCCGGCAGAATTAGCCGAAGTTCGGAAGCCGAAGAAGATCCCTATATATTTATAAATGGTCTCTTTGAATTGTTTTGGGAGTTTGTCCTCCAATGGCCCGTGAATACCTCTTAAGAACTCCATCACCCATTGTTGGCAATTGTTTGTGTTCCAATCAAATTGCCAACCTTCCATTGCAGAGCTCAAGAACTGTCTTCTCAGTTGTATTGGGGACCGATCAATTTTCCCCCAAAAAATCACCCCAAAAATCACCCAAAAATCACCATCACCCATTGAAGGATGTCTACTTTCACACCTTCACGTGCATAACAACTAGTAATCGTGAAATGATACCGTTTTTTCCTTTGCTTGACATTTCAGTATCGAAGATATTGAAATTTTAAGTTGGGTAATATTTTCAAGTCCTATTTTCTGGGAAGGTCTTCACTCAATGTTTAATCGATTGAATCTAAAAATTTTTCAATGAATTGCTGACAGTTGTTAGATGAGGCGTGGTAAATCAATCCGTTCATACTATGTGAAGTAAGAGCACATTTTACTACGCTTGGACGTAACTTTAAACGCCCCACGTAACTCTGTTTTTTCCATTCATTAGGAATGTAACATCGTACCCTGGGTCTGATGACATGGAACTGGGAAATTCTTCAGAGGCCTCGTCACTAAACTAAATGAAATATAAATTTCTTCGTCAGAGTTAAGTTGGGGAAGTTGGAATATGGGATCGCAGGCTTCTGCCATGCTCCCGACCCTTTACACAACCGTCTACACTCAACCGTATTCACACAACCGTCTACAACCATGGCCTTCTGTATACACACGGCCGGTCGACGAACCCCGATTATCCAAGTTCGGTTTTGCGTCGGGAATCGAAAATTTATTTACGTTAAATGTATCAAGAGGATCCTCTTGACGAATAAGGTTTTCAACCTTGACTAATTCAAAAACGATTTCACAGCTTTCATCATTACGATTATGAAAACCCGCCAGCACGCCCCATTACTTGTTCGAATCACCTGGTATTGGCACTTTAAGCTTTCTCAAAACTAGAGAGAATTCGATCTTCCTTTTTTCGTATGAGAAGAGGCAATCAAGAGAGTCTGGTTCATAGGCTCCTGCAATGCTTCCACCGCTGCACACCGCGGGCGACTGGCAAGCCACCGTTGCCAGTCGCAGTTGTTTGATGTCTTTAAGTTGCTTCGGAAGATTGTTCTTCCCTTTCGACACATTATTACGATCAATTTTACCCCCAAAAAAACAACTACCCATTTTTTACAGTTGTTTAAACGACATTATATTTTCTCTTGTTCATTTCATGTTGCTTCAGATGATAGATACGAGAGATAGCGACGATGGGATGGCCTGTCCAAATCCCAACCTTAATTTGATATACCGCTTCCTTTTCTGAGATTTCTTTGCTCTTGAAAATATCAGTTTGTCAGAATCGTCAAAGTCTAATTCAAACACGATTTGCTTTTGTGTACACTTCTCCTCCGTTTCTACTTCTCCACACAGCAAGTAATGCCCGATGATGGTAGGCGCACGTGGTACACGGAACTACAATTTCCTTGGTCACAAGGTAGAAGAAGATGGCCACTTGGATAACGAATGATGAGTACGATTCTTGCAATCCACAGCTCGCCAATAAAGAGTAGCGGATTCTAAAATTCTAAAAAATAGTTAGAAATGTGAAAGCTTAATAATAAATTTACTGATTCAATCTAACGTCGCCTGCAGCTCATTTATTTTAAGTTGCTGCTTCACTCGTGCACCTTTGATTCCGGTGAGGATTTTTTTAGTTTGAGGAAGGGTGATTTTGATTTTGATTTCCAGGATTCTTGGTCCGAAACGGCCGCAAACGGCTATCGCAATCGTCCGACACTAGCCGGACGATTGGACACTTGGAGGTTTTTTCTTTGGTGGTGAATCGAAGCAAAGGTCTGCTGGCGGATCGCGGTGCGGATCAGAGGCCCCTGCGGTAGTTGGCCATGGAATTTTTAATTCAAATTAATTTTTAATTCAAATTAATTTTTAATTCAAATTAATTTTTAATTCAAATTCATTTTAATTCAAATTCATTTTTAATTCAAATTCATTTTTAATTAAAATTCATTTTTAATTCAAATTCATTTTTAATTAAAATTCATTTTTAATTCAAATTCATTTTTAATTCAAATTCATTTTTAATTCAAATTCATTTTTAATTCAAATT